>JAEEGH010026921.1_pt1 | contig 11421 bp, 10 predicted proteins | sample 9134181 | NCBI WGS metagenome assembly JAEEGH01 (sample SAMN16246544, study PRJNA631951) | gut metagenome | biome: gut microbiome; feature: rumen; material: DP-attached | host: Bos | place: Iran: Karaj | collected 2018-10 | reverse complement strand
ATATGCCTCGATGAGCTCCTGTACCGATTTGTCGAGGAAGGTGAGCTGGTATTTGTTCATTCCCTTGAACTTGCTGTATATATCCTCGATCTTTTCCTTGTCGTTTACTGTTACTTTATCGACTTCCGGCAGATCCTTGAGTGCTTCCGCTATCTCTGATGCAAGCTCGTATGCTTCCATGTACTCGGGGCTCGCTACCGTATCGAGATCCTTTATTGAGTAGAGCTGGTCTTCTATTGAGAGGAATACGTCATCGTTCTCATATACCACGTAGTCAACTTTGCCCGATACAAACTCTGTATTGCCGGCCTCATTTGTCACCTTCATGATGACATCCTGTCCTACAAGGCTCTGGGCTGATAAGCTCTGCATCTTGTCACCGATAGCCTGTACCTCAGATACCTGAGTGAATGTTGCATACTGGCTGATCCACTCTGTATTTGATGTAGGCTCCAATGGATCCTGATTCTGCATCTCCGCTACGAGAAGTGTGAGGAATGCTTCGGAATCGATACCTGAGCTGTTATTTCTTCCGCTTTTCTCGTTTTCAATTGATGTTGCTGATGCACTTTGTACAAACTGACCGTCTTTAAATGGTGCTACAAGAGCCATATGCGTATCTCCTTTTGCTTTATACTTTATAATCCATCGAGTTGCCGTCGGCTGCCATCATCTCTGCCGATATCATTTCGGCTTCATCAAGCTCCTCTATTATTTCATCGGTTAATCCACCGTTTAAGTTAAGCTTTCTAGTTGCTTTTCTTAATGCTTCTGCTGCATCTTCCTGCTGCTCGTTTGAATCATTGCCCTGTTCAAGGTTCTGCTCAAATCAGTGGGATGAAACCGCAACCTCTATTGCATTTATCTTTACGCCCTGGGCTTCAAGGGATTCCCTGATCTGGGCTATCTGTGCTTCAAGTGCCTGAAGGACTGTGTCATTCTGTACATGAAGCTGGGCTGTTACATTGCCGCCCCTTGATGCAACTGAGAGATTAACTGTTCCGAGGTTCTCGGGATTAAGCTGCATCTCGAGGCTCGTCATCTCTCCTGTTACATTAGCCTTTATCTGATCCTTGACCTGATTGATTATCTCCTCTGTGTCTACCATGCTCTGAGGGAATATGTCTTCAGGTTTCTGAATATCATTTACACTAAACTCATTAGTATCTGCAACCTGGCTGAAGAGCGGCTGACCGTTTTCTGTATTGTCTCTTCCGGTCTCGCTCTTTCTATCTGTGAACTGACCGTTGTTTGTGTCATTATTATTATTGGCACTTACCTGAGTATTGTCATTTACTCTTGTATCGGCCACGCCCTGAGTTGTTCTTGTCTGCTCTGATACAGGTCTGTCCTTTACATCCGTGGTCTTTACTGTTTCAGCCTTTACAGGTTCTTCAGAAATCTGAATAACCGGCTTAGCATCTGTATCTGTGGTAACAGGCATCTCTTCTGTAATCTCAGGCACTTCAACCATTTCTGTAAGTTCAGGAACCGGTATGCCGGATTCATCCGAAACTTCTGTAACAATGTCTGCTATCAGAGTATTGAGTTCGTTTACGAGGGAAAGTGCATTCTCATCTGTGATGAGGCTCACCATGTCGCCCTCGCCTACAACCTCTGATACAAGGAGTGAGATATTATCCGTATTCAATAAATCAGCAGCCGTGATTCCGAGGTTTGCGAGGATTTCTGTGAGTTCCTCAACATTGATACCCAGTTTCTTAGCTGCTTCGTTTAATATCTTGTCCTTAAGCTCCGATACGACATTTTCTTTTTCCGTATCATTCACATCCTTGTGGTTGCTTAACGAATCATTTTTATCTGTATTAAGTTTTGAATCTGTGTCACTTTTTGATGTCTCGCTCTTTACTTCTGTTGAAGTATCAGCAGTTTTGTCATCGGAAGTCTTTGCCGGTTCCGTAGCATCCTGAACCTGTTTAAAGGTTTCAGTCCTGCTCACATCAGGTGCATTGCCTGTCTGTGTCACGGTATCCATCAGATCTTTGAATGATGCATCGCCTTTGTCATTTTTATTCTGACTCATCTGCGGTACATTTCCTACTCCCGATACAGGCATCCCGTCAATAAAAGGGCTTATAGTCATCTCTTTCTCCTGTAATCAAATAGGTTTACCAATTCTGATTAATATATCGGTCCGGAGTATGTAAAACTTTAGTAATTTTTTATAATATATTTTATCACGGTTCCATGAGCTTTGTAACCTGAGCTGCCACATCAGGATCCATCTCTGCGAGAATAGCTCCTCTCTGCTCTGCAGTCATGGCCCAGAGTATATTTGAAACCAGTGAAAGGTTGCCGGTCATCGTATCAAAGATGGCTGCTGCCGACTTTGCATCCATTGAAGAATAAGCCTTGGCATACGACTCGTAAAGTCCGTCTGTCGATTCCTTGGTAATTACCTGCTGGTACAGATACTCGGCTGTAGTCGGGTCAATTGACTCAAAATACTTCTTATACTCATCAGGCCCCGGTCCGTTCTCTGCGTAGATGACTTCCTCATAGAACTCATTCTTGATACGCTGGAACTCAACCATCTGGGCTTCAAATTCAGACAGTCTCGCTACCTCTGCCTTAAGTGTCTCTATCTGGCCAAGGTTTGTGGCGTTGGCTGACTGGGCACTGGCAAGCTCAAGCTCAAGGGCCTTAATCTGATTAACGGCATCTTCAAGGGATTTGTATCCGTAATAAGCCTCAAGGTCATCTGTCTCTGTAGTCGCATCCTTGGGAAGTATCTCCTTTAATATGGGGACATCTCCGATAATGGGCGCAAGCACATTTGAACCGATGTGGCCTATATCAAGCTTTATGATAATCACGAGTATGGCTACCCATATAGCTATGATAAAGAGGGTAACCACCAGCATGGAGAATCCGCCACCCGGAGTGGAATCGTCAAGGTCTGCCTCCTGCTCTGCTATCTCCTTGGCCCGCTGCTTTACTTCTTTCTGCTGGGCCTTCTGGTCGCTCTTAAGCTTTTTCTTGGCTTCGGCTATTTTCTTTTTCTCGGCTTTTATATCAAGTTCTTCAGCCATTTATTTATACCTCTGATTGTTTTTGTTTAAGGCCGTATTTGTAGCTCGTCAGCTCATCTATCTCTTTAGCCTCGTTCATTGCCTCTTCCTTAACGAATTTGTCAAAGGCGTTCTCCCGAAGCTTCTCATGAATCTTTCGCTCTGTTATGGCATTCTGCATACGGATTCTCGCAGTCTCGAGATTCTTTTTCGCAGTTGCCACTTTTACCTTCTGGCTCCTTATCTGGTCGTCATAATATGAAGCCAGTGCCGTGTTTTCTTTAATCTTGAGGAGGTCAAGTTTCTCCGTTCTCATACGGATGCCTTCTCTTGCTATGTAGTCACGCTTGTCCTGAAAACCCTGAAGGATTTCCTCCTCCTCTGAAAGCTTATTCCTTGCCATAGCAAAGTTCTGCTTTTCCTGGTCCTCAAGCTTAATTTTTATGTTCAGGATATTCTGCATCCTGTATCTGAATCTTGCCATAGCGAATAATGTTTATCAGAATAATCCGTTCATAAGTTCAAGGGTTTCTTCAAAATCAAATTTGGCATCCACATCCTGCATGAGGAAATCGTTTACCGCATCAATCTTGGTGATGGCGTAATCAATGTTTTTATTGGAGCCTTTTTTGTAAGCGCCGATATTTATGAGGTCCTCTGCTTCCTGATATGTAGCCAGCACATTCTTAAGCTTGCCTGCTGCCTCCTTGTGCTGCTTGGTGGCTACCATGCTCATACATCTCGATATGGACTGAAGCACATCGATGGCCGGGTAATGATTCTTGTGGGCTAATGACCTGTTAAGCATTATATGGCCGTCAAGGATACTTCGGGCCGTATCAGTAATGGGCTCATTGAAATCATCACCATCTACAACTACGGCGTAGAGTCCTGTTATCGAACCTTTATCATCAAGTCCCGCTCTCTCAAGGAGTTTTGGCATCTCTGAGTATACTGACGGAGGATATCCTCTCGTAACAGGAGGCTCACCTATGGCAAGTCCTATCTCACGCTGGGCCATGGAGAATCGTGTCAGGTTGTCCATCATGAGAAGGACATCTTTACCCTTACTTCTAAAATACTCAGCAATTGCCGTAGCTGTCTGGGCCGCCTTCTTACGCTCAAGGGCAGGCTTGTCAGATGTGGCTACCACAACTACCGACCTCTTCATACCTTCTTTTCCAAGGTCACGCTCTATGAATTCCCGGACCTCCCTGCCTCGCTCTCCTATAAGGGCGATGACATTTATATCTGCCTTGGTATTTCTCGCAAACATACCCATCAGAGTAGATTTACCAACTCCGGAACCAGCAAAGATACCTATACGCTGACCCTTGCCTATGGTGATGAGTCCATCAACGGCTTTTACACCAAGGGGAAGAACTTCTGAGATAATCGTCCTCTCCATCGCTTCCGGAGACGGAGCATCGAGGGGATATTCCTCATAGTTCTGATATGTAAATTCACTTATAGGCCTTCCCAGTCCGTCGAGTACCTGACCAAGCAGGAAGTCTCCAACCTTAACTGTTAATGGGTGCTCCTCGTTCTCAACGAGACATCCAAGTCCTATACCCTCTATGTTTTCGTAGGGCATAAGGAGTGTCTTGCCATCCTTGAAACCTACCACCTCTGCCATAATTGACGACCGGCCGTTGTCTGTGTGGATGGTACAGAGCTCTCCCATCTTGGCCTCAGGTCCCTGGGACTCAAGAGTTAAGCCTACCACGTTACTGATGCGTCCGAGACGACGGAAATATTTACGGTCAAGGGCTCTGTTGTATTTATCCAAGTTAACATTTGTTTCCAAATCAGATTCCTCGCTAAGTCTGCCCGGTAATAACTACGCCTGGAGACTCAACAGTTTAAGCTGTTTCTTTAAAAGATTAAGCTGGGTGTCGAGACCTGTGTCGAATATACCTGTCTCTGTCTCAATTAGACATCCGTTTTCAGATAATGTATGGTCCTCGATTATCTCAAGGCTGTCAGCACCGATACCTGCTGCCTTGCAAAGCTCATCTTTTTTCTCATATACGGTAGGGAAATCATCACGGGAAACATGAATGATAAGTGATCTGCCCGGGTCTATGTCCCCCAGGGATTTCTTAAGAAGATATATGATTGTATCTCTCTTCCCCTCTATGCTGATACCGAGCACCTGCTCGTAAATACCGGTAAGCTTGTCGACGATGGCACTCTCAAGCATGTCGCTCTTTGATTTGTATTCCATCTCCAGGTCTCTTGTCCTGGCATCGAAGTCATTCTGGAGCTCAGCCTTTTTCTCTTCTATCTCGCGCTCTGCCGATGCCTTGCCTTCAAAGTGACCTGCTTCATAGCCTTCCTTCTTGCCGGCTTCGTATCCGTCTGTTCTGGCATTTTCCTTAATCTCGTCAGCTTCCATCGTAGCCTTCTCGATTATCTGTGCAGCCTCATTCTCCGCATCAAGTATCTTCTGACGCTCAGGCGACTTTACTATACCTGTGGAGCCAAGCCCTTCTGTAAAACCTTCCGAGAAGCCTTCTCCATCCTCACCATCAGTATCAGCCACAAGGCGCTGAACTTCTATGGGATCAAGTCCTTCGGAAAAACCTTCCGCATCTTCATGGCCGAGTTCTTCTTTTGCCACCTGTTTGGCTCTGATTTCCTCAAGCTTTTTCTTTATGATTGCATTATTGTCGATGGTGACATTTTTATCCTTGTTGACAACTACATAGCCGCCTTTAACGAAATTACTAGACAACTATCTCGTCACCTCCGCCTCTTGAGATAACAATCTCGCCTGATTCCTCAAGCTTACGGATAATATTAACAATCTTCTGCTGTGCTTCCTCAACATCCTTCATACGTACAGGTCCCATGAATTCCATGTCTTCCTTGATCATCTGGGCAAGACGCTTAGAAAGGTTGTTGAATATAGCATTCTGAACTTCCTCGTTAGTTCCCTTAAGAGAGAGCTCGAGGTCATTATTATCAACATCACGAAGTACACGCTGGATTGATCTGTCGTCAAGCAGCAGGATATCCTCGAATACGAACATCTTCTTTCTGATGTTGTCTGCAAGCTCGGGATCCTCGATTTCCAGAATCTCCATGATATGCTTTTCTGTACCACGGTCTGTAGAGTTGAGGATTTCCACAACCTGATCGACACCACCGATAATGGTGTAATCCTGATTTACGAGGTTTGCAAGCTTAGACTCAAGGACACGCTCAACCTCTTTGATGACATCAGGGCTCGTTCTGTCCATGGTCGCGATTCTCTTGGCAACATCAGCCTGTAATTCAGGAGAAAGCGAAGAAATGATCGCTGAGCACTGCGTGGGTCCAAGGTACGAAAGTATCAAAGCGATAGTCTGAGGATGCTCGTCCTGGATAAATGATAAAAGCTGCGAAGCATCTGTCTTTCTGACAAATTCGAAAGGTTTAACCTGGATCGAAGAAGTCAGCTTATTAAGCACATCGTTAGCCTTATCGTTACCGAGCGCTTTTTCGAGAAGTTCTTTTGCGTATCCGATACCGCCTTCTGCGATATACTGCTGTGCAAGACATACTTCGTAGAACTCATTTATGATCTGCTCTTTAATCTGAGGAGATACCGATCTTGTATTGGCGATCTCAAGAGTAAGCTCTTCGATCTCCTCTTCTTTCAGATGTTTGAACACATTGGCAGATTTCTCGGGTCCGAGCGATATCAAAAGGATAGCCGCTTTTTGAAGACCTGAGATCTTCTCATCATTGTTACGCATCATTTACCCCCAATCCTCGCTAAGCCAGTTGCGTAAAAGATTTGCAACGGCTTCGGGATTTTCGTCAACAAATTTTTCGATCATCTTTCTGGTCTCGGATTTAGCTTCGAGATCAATATCTTCAAGCTGTTCTTCGGGAATGGTCTGTAAAAGTTTTTCAACCGAGATCTCTTCGGGTTCTTCTTCTTTGTTCTTTTCCGTACGAAGTGTACGAAGAACTACCATTCCGAGAAGGAGCAATATGATAACGATAAGTGCGATCTGGATGATATCGGTCCAGTTGAAGTTCCCTCTCGTCTTATCCACAAAGAAAGGCTCTTCGTATGCAACGATGGTGATATCACCGGTCGCGATTCCGGAAGCATCGGAAATAAGGCTGTAGTAATCTTCGTCCACGCTTAATTTCGTTCTGTCTCCGTTTTCAAGTTTATACTCATCCCAGGTCATATCATCAAGAAGTCCCTGAGCTTTAACGTCTTCTTCTTTGATAACATTAAGTCTGATGGCTGTAACAGCGATCGAAGACTCATCATATTTGATACCGCCTGCGGGAATGCTCTGAACAACCGTCTCAGTGTTTGGAAGATAATCCTTCTCAAACTGCTCTACCGTGCTCGAACTTCCGCCGCCGTTTTCGTAAACATATGTCTGCTCAACATTCGAATCCGTTCCGGGAACAAGAGCCGTACCGCCTTCGGATTCGGCGTTGTAGCCTGTCTCATGTGAAAGAAGACCCTGAGTCTGGCCTTCGGCAGGTGTGTATGTTGTCGTCTGCTTTTCCGAACTTGAGAGATCAAGAACGAGGCTCGGAGAAACTACGACATAGTCAAATTCCTTGGTTCCGAGGAGAACATTAGAAACATCGGTTCTTACAACTCTCTCAGCTTCCTGTTTTAATGAAAGCGTGCTTGTTGCATATCCGGCAAGAGTCGTATCGTCTCCGCCCGAATACAAAAGATTTCCGTCGGTATCGATGATAACGATATTATCCGTAGTTTCGTTACCGACTACCGTCTTTGCCATTCTGGCGATAGCCGAAGCATTTTCGGGAGTGCATTCACCTGCAAGTCTTAAAGTGATCTGAACAGATGATTCTTTGTTATTTCTTATAAGCGTACCGTCATTTTCGGGTACAAACATATTAACGCTTGCGGATTCAACAAATGAAAGACTTTCAAGGTCACTCTTTAATTTGTTCTCTCTGTAAGCGGTATATTTCTTCTGTTTGTCGGCTTCGGTAGTTGAAAGAGATGTACCGAGTACATTATCGAGATCAGAATAAGTATCAGTAAGAATATTGTTCGATCCGAGAAGAATATTTGCTTCCGATAATTTTGTCTTATCAACGGAAAAAACAAGTCCTGTATCGGAAACTTTATAAGCTATCTCATTGGACTCTAAAAGCTCTTTTACCTGTGAAGCCTGAGTTGCATTGTCGCAGGTAACTATCGTTACATACTGAGTTCTTGTAACTACTGCGATAAGGATTGCAAAAGCAACAATAACACCGAGCGCAACACTGATTATCAGAACTTTCTGGTTCTTGGTAAATTTGTTCCACCAGGCCAAAAATTTAGGCGGTATCTCTTTTAATTTGTCAATCAGTTTTTCGAACATTTCATTCTCCCGAATTGTTATAAAACAATTTCAAAATAAACTAATCTTTGACTTTATTAAATCTGCATATTCATGATTTCCTTGTATGCCTCAAGGAACTTGTCTCTAACCGCAACCGTATACTGAAGAGCCGTGGATGCTTTCTGAAGAGCAATGGTCAGATCGTGTGTCGACTCACTCTCTCCCAGCGCAAACTTGATCTTCTCATTATCGGCATTGGATAAATACGCATTGGTCGTATTGATATTGTTTATGGCATTATCAAGAAGCGACTGAAACATATCATTGTTTCCTACAGTCGCATCCTGACCCGCATACTGTTTTAAATTCCTAACGGCTTCGGTATCAAGGCCGTATATCTTCTGAATACTTTCCATATTATGTTAACCTATCAGCCTTTACCCATATTTAATCCCTGCTGGAGCATATTCTTTGTAGCATCGACTACTGTTGCGTTTGCTTCATATGCTCTGGAAGCATCGATAAGGTTAGTCATTTCAGTGATAATATCCACGTTGGGATAATAAACATATCCTGCTTCGTCAGCGTCCGGATGAGAAGGATCATAAACCTTCTTGTATTCGGAAGTCTTGTCTTCCTGAACGGATGTGATCCTTACGCCCTTCCCTAAATGATCGGAAAGATCTGCGGTAGAACGTCCAAGCACGGTTTTAAAAGGTACTCCGTCCGTACCCTTTGCTTCAAAAGTAACAACTTTTCTCCTGTAAATGCTGCCGTCTTCCTTACGTGTCGTGTTGGCATTGGCAACGTTCTCGGAGATTATATCCATTCTGTATCTCTGTGCGGTAAGCCCGGAAGCAGAGATATCAAGAGCATCAAACATTCCCATAATCTACTCCTCCTTTATTTGCCCATCGCTGTTTTCATCGTTTCAAATTCATGGTTTATCGAGCTCATAACGCCCTGATAATAGAGCTGGTTCTTGGCCAGATAAATGTTTTCTGTCTCGGGATCGACATTATTGCCGTCAAGTCTGTAGCTAACCTCTCCGACATCCGTAAATACCGTGGGACGGATTGTTGAAAGATCGACATTATGGATCTTTTTGTCAAGGCTTCCTTCGGTAGCACCTAAGATCGAAGACCTTAAAGCCTCCTCAAAAGCAACATCCTGTCTTTTATAGTTGGGTGTGGTAGCATTTGCGATATTATTACTGATAGCCTCGTTACGAAGCCATGCTCCGTCCGCCGCCTTATCAAGTACATTAATATAATCAAAATTGCTCGTATTGATCATGTACGCCTCCTTATCAAAATCTTATGCATACACAAAATAGGCACACTTTACCCACCTTATTTAATTATACAAAACCTGTATAAAAACACAAGTACTTTTACAAAAAAACTACCTCATATTGTGTCAAATATAAAGGTTAAACACTAAATAAAATGTCGGATGCGTCTGTTTTGGGTCGATTTTTTGAAAAAACCGAACACAAGATGTAGTTTCGGGCGGTTTTTCATGTCCGGCCGGATAAAAAATATCAAGATAAAAAAATAAAAGAACCTATACAATCATAAGTCCTTTTACCTGTTACGCATCCTTGCGCCTTTTATGTTCTTACTCTATTTATCGGATGTAAAGCAAATAAATTAATATGTAAACCATATTTAAAATAAAAAAACCGTGAAAACCAAGTGTCTTCACGGTCTTATTTTAAATTTTCAATCAGATTATGAAATATAATCGCAGCCTTCTTTGGTGCAGACCTTCTTGTTTCCGCGCTTTGTGAGAGGATACGAACATTTGGGGCATTTCTCGGCAAGAGGTCTCTGCCATGACATGTAATCGCACTCGGGAGCGCCCTCGCAGCCGTAATAGGTTCTGCCTTTCTTGGTCTTTCTTATTACGATTTCCTTTCCGCATTTGGGACAGGAAACACCGATTTTTTCGAGGAATGATTTGGTATTGCGACATTCGGGGAAACCGGGACATGCCAAAAACTTGCCGTGTGGTCCGAATTTAAATACCATTTTTCTGCCGCAAAGTTCGCAGATTTCATCGCTCTCTTCATCCTGAACCTTTACATGCTCAAGTTCCTTTGTGGCTTTGTTTACGGCTTCGTCAAGATCGGGATAGAAGTTTGCAACGACGGTTTTCCACTGAACATTGCCTTCTTCTATTGCATCGAGAAGCGCTTCCATATTTGCGGTAAAGCTTACATCTACAATAGTGGGGAAAGCGTCTTCCATCATTTTGTTTACGACTTCGCCGAGTTCGGATACATAGAGATTCTTGTTTTCCTTAACTACATAATGACGTGCCATAATCGTCGTGATTGTGGGCGCATATGTGGAAGGACGTCCGATACCCTGCTCTTCCATCGCTTTTACGAGACCCGCTTCCGTAAAATGTGCGGGCGGTTGCGTGAAATGCTGTTCGCCTTCGAGTTTATCAAGCGTAAGTTTGCTCTTTTTGTCGAGTTTGTTTACAAGAGCGTTCTTTTCGTCCTTTTCGTCATCGTCCGAAGTATAAACGGCTCTGTAGCCTTCAAACGCAACTTTGGATGCGCATACCCTGAAGGAATAATCTTTTGCGGAAATCTTTGTGGATACCGTATCAAATACGCAGGGTGCCATTCTCGAAGCAAGGAATCTCTTGTAAATAAGAGTGTAGAGTCTTAACTCGTCTCTTCCGAGGTATTCCTTCATCATCTCCGGACTTCTTAAAAGATCCGTGGGTCTGATGGCCTCGTGAGCATCCTGTATCTTTTTGCCGGAGCCCTTGCTCTGCTCTGCGGGATTGTTGAATTCCGCACCGAATTTTTTGGTGATAAATTCTTTTGCTGATTTAACGGCTTCATCCGAAACTCTGGTGGAATCGGTACGAAGGTATGTGATGATACCGACCGTGCCGCTGCCCTTAATGTCAACGCCTTCATATAACTGCTGTGCCAGGCGCATGGTCTTCTGCGTGGAAAAATTGAGCACCTTGCTCGCTTCCTGCTGCAGGGTCGATGTCGTGAACGGCAAAGGCGGATTCTTTGTCCTCTCGCCCTTCTTCACCTC
>JAEEGH010026919.1_pt1 | contig 11421 bp, 6 predicted proteins | sample 9134181 | NCBI WGS metagenome assembly JAEEGH01 (sample SAMN16246544, study PRJNA631951) | gut metagenome | biome: gut microbiome; feature: rumen; material: DP-attached | host: Bos | place: Iran: Karaj | collected 2018-10 | reverse complement strand
GTCCGCTTGCGCCGTTCGCCGAAGTTGTCGAAGAACGCCGCCTTGAAATCATCCATACGACGCACCTGTCGTTCGAGCGACCACAATACGAACCGCCACTTCGGCAGGAATCCGTAACGCCCGGGCAGATGCGGGTCGAAGCTCTCGAACTGGTCGCGCCTTATCGTGAACTGCCACTCAACCGCGCGGCTGCGGAACTCGAATCCCTCGAAGAAGCTCTTCGCGAGCTCGCCCTCCGGCACGATCTGATGCGCGGCGGCGAAACGCCTCACCGCCTCCGCGTACGCCTTCATGTAGAACGTCGCGACGGCGTCGAGGTTGGCGTCCGTGAACGACAGGTCGGGCCATCCGAACGAACCGCGTATCGAACAGCACGAGACCGTACGCGGCATCTGGCGGCCGGCCTTGATGTCGAACGCGAAGCGGTATATCTCCTTGCCCACGTCGAAGAGGCAGCTCTTCGTGACGGGATCGTACTTCTTCATCACCAGATTCTGCGCGGCTGCGTCGCCCATCAGCAGAGCGAGCGCTGTGACGACCTGCGGATCCTCGCCGGCCTCGCGTCCGCCGAACTCGCCAGCCATCTGGAAATAGTTTGCCGGTATGTCCTCGCGCGGCTCGCCTTCGCAGCGCGTGCGGATGAAATAGTCCAGAACCCGCTTGCGCTCGTGCGCGCGGCGGCGCAGCAGGCGGTATTCCGAAAGCGCCACGCCAAGAGACTTGAACACCTCTATGCGCGACATCACGTACCCGCCATACCCGCGGCCGGGATGCGACAGACGCTTCTCCACGAGCGAGCGTTCGAGCGGACAGCGGTTCGTCTTGTATACGATCTCGCGCGTCGCGCCAAGCCCGATCGACTTGCCGTCCGGGTCGGGGGTGTTCTCGTTGCGCAGCTCGTAGACGTTGGCGTACTCGACGTTCTCGTCCTTGCTGACGAGCGCGCGGATGTTTGAGAGGAGCACCTCGCTGCGCGCGTCGACGCCGGGATGGAACACTGGGCGGCCTTCGACGAACGTGGCGCCGGGCAGGGCCGTGCGTCTGTCGTCGAACGCGGGCGTGGAGCCGTCGCCGACGACGGAATAGACCTCGCCCGTGACGTACATGTACACCGTCTCGGTGAAGACCTTCGACTCCTCGTCGGCGAACTCCGGGCGAGTGAGCAGCGACTCGTAGAGGGCCACGGTCTCCTGGGCCTTCTGTATGGCGCCGAGCTGGCCGGTCTTGCCCAGGACGACGGCCTCCATGAGCTTTTCGAGCTCAGGCACGATGCTTCCGAGCGCGACGCCGCGCTTCAGACCGAAGAACTCGATCTCATGGTGCCCGCGGTACTTCGGCATGCGCGTGAACGAGGTCTCGTTGCCCTCGTACACGCTGACGAGCTCGCGGAGCCCGCGCACAAATGCGTCGGGATCGGTCTGGGCGAGCCCCGCGAACCGGCGGAACTCGGGGAACGTCAGCAAATGGACGCCTCGGGCCGAGTGGTAGTAGCTGAGGCTAGACGCCATCTTCTTGCGGGAGGCCGCGAGCGCCGTGCGCATCTCGCTCTCCGTCCACGCAAGGGGCTTGACGCGCCATTCCTGGCCGAGGCGCCTGTAATGGTCGAGCGTGGTCTCGTTGCGCTCGCCCATCACGACGTCGGCCATCGTGAAGCCCACCGTCTCCAAAAGCCAAGTGTCATGGCGAACAAGGTCCTGCGTCGGCACCTCCCGCTGCGATATCTCCAGCGCGCCGTTGACCACGTTCGAACAGAGCACCGACGACATCAGGACTTCGCCGCGCCTTTCGGGCGGCAGGCACGAGAGCTTCCAGAACCGTCCGTCAAGCAGCGGGAACGCGGCGACGGCGTGGTTGCCGCTCGTAAGCGTGAACACACGCCCTCCGCCGCGCACCTTGCGCCTGAGACGGTTCTTGTCGACGATGAGCACGCTGGGACGGCCTTTGAGCCTCGCCGCGATGCCGCGCTCGAAAATGAAGGTGTCGGGGCCGATGTCGTAGGCGTCGAAGACGCGCTCGGCTCCCATGGCAGTAGTCTTCACCGCGCCTTTCCGGCGGACTCCCTCGGCCCTTACGCGGCTTAGAAACTGTCTGATCGCTGACACGGAAAGCTCCCTCTCACCCTTCTTCTCCACAGTGGCAGTCGCAGTGCCCGTGGCCGTGTTCGTGATCGTGGCCATGTTCGTGGTCGTGCCCGTGGCACCCGCATCCGCACTTGCCGTCGGCGGGATGCATCTTCCTCTCGCGGGCTATCAGCTCCTCCGCGAGCGCGCCGGTGGCGTCAAGCCCCGCCTCGTCCGCAACCTCCAGCAGATTCACGAGCGCCGGCAGCGTGTACTTGGCGAACTGCGGCTGGCCGACGGACGCAAGGCGGCCGAAGGCGCCAAGGCACTGCGCAAGCCTCTGCACGGCCGCGAACGGCAGCACTTCGGCTATTTCACCGCGGCCGCACTTCTTCGCATACAGCGACACAAGAGCCCGGCGCTCGCCGGTCGTAAGCTCGCGGTACGGATCGTACAGAAGCGATGCGAGATCGTAGGCGGCCGGCCCGAGCCGCATTCCCTGGAAGTCGATGAACGTGAGCTTGTCGCCGCGCCACAGGATGTTGGACGACTGGAAGTCGCGGTGAACAAGCGCCTTCGGCTCGCTCTCCAGCCTCTCGGCGACCTTTGCGAGCTCGGACTCCACTTCGCCCGGCATCTCGAGCCCGAAGCGCGAGCCGAGGCAATGGCTGGCAAAGAGCCCGCGCTCCCACTCCCACGTCCCGAGGTCGAAGGGAGGCAGAATGTCCGTCGGCAGGTCTGGCTCCGAGCCGAGCGCATTGAAGCGCGCAAGGGCCTCGACGACCTTGACGTACTCCTCGAGCGACATCTTCCTCTCGACGCCTGCGTCTTCCAGGACAAGCGTCTTGGTCGCAAGGTCCTCGAACACGACTGACGGCACCGGCGCCCCCTTCGACTTGAGCCAGCGGGCATGGCCGGCGTACTTGCCGTTCTCCGCGCGGTTGCCGTCGTCGTAGACCACGGCGATGCCCTTGTCGCATCCGAAGAAAACGCGCTCGCTGCCGCGGGCTGAAAGGAACTTGAAGTCGGAGGCGCCAGTGGCCCTGAGCTGCGGAATGTCGGCAAAGGCGTTGTCGCCGCCGGACTCGTTGAGGCCGATGTACCGCTCCACGCAGCCGGCATCCTCCCAGAGCAGCTCGTCGGACATTACGGCCCGCACGAACCTTCCGTCCATCGCAGCCCTCTCAAATGCGGACACGATGGACGAAGCGCCCTGCGGAGGCACGTAGCGAAGTATGTCCGGCGAGAGCAGCGCGAAGCCGCAATAGGTGAACGTGCCGTCCACGCCCGCGTCGTCGCTCCTCCAGTTCGTGATGTATCCGCTCGCAGGCTCGACCTCCACCGTCCTCGGACCGGACTCGGTCGCAAGGCATACGCCGATCTCGCAGCCTTCCGGCGCGGGGATGTCGGGAGCGCCCTCCAGCACGATGTCGCCGTTTACGAGGTAGAAAGGCGAATCGCCTATCCATTCACGAAGCGGATTAAGGGCTCCGCCGCTGCCGAGGATCTCGGGCTCGTGGCTGACGCCGATCTTGAGGCTCCCGCCTGCCGCACGGTCGGCGGCTCTGTACGAGTCGACCCAGGCGCTTATCTGCTCAGGCAGATGGTGCGAGTTGACCATGATGTCGTCGACGCCGCGCTCCCGCAGCATGTCCACGATGCGAGCGATCATCGGCTCGCCCCAGACCGGCATGAGAGGCTTGGGCGTGGAGCATGTGAACGGCCTGAGCCTCTTTCCGAGGCCCGCCGCCAGCACTACCGCCTTTCTCGCCGCTACTTTCGTCACTCTTCCTCCCGATGAAAAACGCCCTTCGCCCGCCCTATCTGTAAGAAAACCTCTGCCTCTGCGCGCGAACCTTGGGCTCTTCGAGCAGAAGCGAGTACCACTGGTCGCCGATGCCGGAGTTGGAGAAGTGGCCCGGCCTGTTGTTCATAAGGCACTCGTGGTTGCGCTTGAGCGTTTCGTTGTCGCTCTTCTTCAGCGCCTCGGTCAGCGTCTTGAACGCCCCGTCGAGATCGCCCTTCTTGACCTCTATCCAGCTCATCTCCGCAGCCAGCAGGACGTTGCCGTTGTACTTGGTGCGCGCAGCGGCCTTCGAATATATCTTCTTCATCTCCTTCACGTCGCCGTCGGTCATGTAGAGGCGGGCGATCTTGATGGCCGCCATCGTCGGATCGACGAACAGCGCCTTGGGCATGAGCCTGTCGACGGCCTTGAAGTCCTTGACCATCCAGTTCAGCTGCAGCTGCGCCGTCGCGATCTGCCTTTCCATGAGCGGAACCCACAGCCTGTATCTGCGGAGGGCCTCGGTCTGCTCCAGCGCCTCGCGCACAAACACCTTCGTGTCTTCGGCGATCTCCTTCTGGGCCGCCTGGATGGACCCTGGCGGCCGCATCTGCCAGCGCTGCATCTTCTGGCGCAGCTTGTTCTGCCCCGCCTCCAGAATAGCCTGCACCTTCGCCATGTCGGCCTTCACGCGGCGCTGTATCGCATATCCGGACGCCGCCTGGAACGCGAGAAACGCCACTATGCCGTCAAACACGCTCCAGCCCATCCCGGCGTCTAGGCCGTAGCGCGCGGCGGCAAAGCCGCCCAGTCCGAACAGAACCGCAATAATCAGTGTTACCATATGTCCATATTATACCATATTTGCAAGACCACGCGCGGACCCTACACCGGCCCGCTCAGTCTATGCGCATCAACCTAAGCTCCGGATGGCGTTCTCCGTACTCGGAAACCACTATGTTGAACAGAATGTCGTGCTGGGCCTGCCCCGCCCGCCGCAACGACTCCGCCAAATCGCCGCGGCCCCACCAGACCGCGCGAACGCGCCCTGACGCGCCCCCGAACGCCGACGGCACGGATATCGAGACCGAGAGGTGCCGTCCGTCCGCGCCAAGCGGCTTTACGTCCGCGAACCGCACGCCGCGCATGCCGAAGACAGGCTCCTCGTTGCATTCCCCGAACGGCTCAAGGCCCTCAATCGCCTCGGCGAGCTCAAGAGTCACGTCTCCGGGCTCGAGGTACATGTCAGGGCCTTCCTCCTCGCGCTTCGCGGGGCTGACGCCAGCCTTCGCGCAGTAGTCGCACATCGCGCTTCGGAACGCGTCGACCATCCCGGGCTTCACCGTGAACCCGCCTGCCGCCGCATGCCCGCCGTACGTCGCAAGGCAGTCGCCGCACGCGACGAACGCATCTCGGATGTTCAGCCCTTCCGGCGAACGGGCCGACCCGCGCCCGGACGCGATGACGCACACGGGCGCGCCGCCGCCAAGACGCTCCAGCACCCTGGCGGCGACAATTCCCGCGACACCGGGATGCCCGCCAGGAAGATCGATGACCTGGGCGGCCGCGCCCTCGACGACCTTGGACATCGCCTCCTCTGTCATCCGCTGCTCGATGGCCTTGCGCTCTGTGTTGCAGAGGTCGATCCTCAGAGCGTACTCGCGCACACGCTCGCGGTTGGTCTCGAGGACGAGGTCCAACGCGTCCATGCCGCTCGCAAGGCGCCCTGCGGCGTTTATCCGCGGACCCAGCATGAAGCCGAAGTCCTTGGACGTGAGCCTGTCCGCACCACATCGCGCAGCGCGCGCATGCAGCTCCCTGAGGCCAAGCGGCGCCCAGGAGCGGAAGCGCTTGAGCGCCTCGGCGACGAGAATGCGGTTCTGCCCTATAAGCGGCATTATGTCCGTCACGGTCGCCAGGCCCGCGAGCACGAGCAGCGGGCCGCCTATGCCGGCCGGGCCCACGTACATCCCGCGGCGCTTAGCCTCCGAGACCAGCCTGCCGGCGAGAAGGTACGCAACCGCCGCGCCGCACAGGTCGGAGAGTCGTCCCGGCGCCGCGACCCTGGGGTTCACCAGCGCGTCCGCCTCGGGCAGCTCCTCGCCCGGCAGATGATGGTCCGTCACGACAACGCGCACGCCCTTCGCGTTGAGCTCCGCAATCTGCCCGACCGAGTTGATGCCGTTGTCCACGGTCACAACGAGCCCGGCGCCCGGACACTCAGAAAGCATCCTGGCGACCGAGGCGTCGCTCATGCCGTATCCCTCCGACAGGCGCTCCGGCAGAAACGGCGTCACCGTCTCGCCTCCGCGCACGGTCTTGATCGCCTTCATCATGATCGCGGCGGCGCAAACTCCGTCGCAGTCGTAGTCGCCGAAGACGACGATCCTGCGCTGCGACTCGCAGGCGGCAAGGATGGCCTCGGCGGCCTCCTTCACGCCGGGCAGTTCTTCCGGCGGAGCGAGGTCGTCGATCGACGGATTCAGAAAGTCGCGGCGCTCCGACTCGGGAATTCCGCGGACGTCCAGTATCCTGTCTATTATCTCACTTGACTTCAAAACACCAGCCGTGCTTGTCAGGGATGACGCCGTACTGAATGCCCTGCACGCGATCGTAGAGCTTCTGGAGGATCGGGTGCACAGTGTCCTTGTCGGAGATCTTTATCACGTCCTTGCCGCGCGTGATCTCCCAGACCGGCGTGATCACGACGGCGGTTCCGAGCGCCGCGACGGCGACGAACTTCTTAAGCTCCGTATAGGGCACGGGACGGCACTCGACCTTGATGCCGAGGTCCTTGGCGCACTGCTTGAGCGACATGTTCGTGACGGAGGGAAGCACCGAGCACGAATCGGGCGTGACGTACGCCCCGCTCTTCGAGATGCCGGCGAAGTTGGACGTCGCGAACTCCTCGATGTACTTGTGGGTCTTCGCGTCGAGATAGAGCTCGACGGGCCAGCCCTCCTTCTTGGCCTTCTCGTGGGCGAAGATGCCCGCGGCGTAGTTGCCGCCCACCTTGACGTCGCCCATGCCGTGAGGCGCCGCGCGGTCCCACTGGTCGAAGATCACCGCGCGCACGGGCTTGATGCCGCCCTTGTAGTACGCGCCGACCGGCATGACCATGATCATGAACGTGTACTCCTTGGCCGGGGCGACGCCGATCTGCGGACCGGTGCCTATCAGGAGAGGCCTGAGGTACATGGACCCGCCCGTTCCGTACGGCGGCACGTACTCGGCGTTCTTCTTCACGACCGCCCTGCAGCATTCGAGGAACGTCTCGACCGGCACGGGCGGCATGCACGTGCGCTCCGCCGTCCTGTACATGCGCTTCGCGTTCTCGTCCGGGCGGAAGATGACGATCTTGCCGCTCTTCTGGCGGAAGGCCTTGATGCCCTCGAAGCACTCCTGCCCGTAGTGAAGGCAGGCCGCGCCTATGTGCATGGTGATCCACGGGTCCTTGACGAACTTGGGGCTGGACCACTTGCCGTTCTTCCACGTCATCCGGAGGTGGCAGTTCACGTCGGAGAACCCGAACCCGAAGTTCTCCCACTTCACTCCCTTCTTTGGCTGCTTGATCATTTTCTATTCCTTTCTATTGTGTTTGAAAGCGTCTCAGCGCTGGAACAGCGGCTCGGCTATCTCGTAGAGGTCGCGCTCCTTCTGCAGGCGCGACACGATGCCCGCCTTGTTCAGGGTGTAGGCGCGCAGGAAGCTCTGCTGAGCCATCCTCACCTTGCCGAGGCGGCGCTGTATCTTGGCGAGGTCCGCCCATGCGTCGGCGTCGTTCGCGCGGAACTTGATGAACCTGTACATCGCCTTCTCAGCGGCCTGGTCCCTCTTCGCCTCGCAAAGCATCTGCGCGGCGATGCGGAGCGACAGCGGGTCGTCCAGCGAGCCTATGACGCCTTCGGCCATGCGCGCTGCCTCAGGCGTGCGCCCGAACTCGTAGTAGCACCGGGCGAGCTCGAACGTCTGCGCGGGCGTAAGCCTGCCGCCCGTCGCGCGAATCGACTCGAGGTCCTCCATCTTCTTGACCGCCTCGCGCGCGCACTTGACTAACGACCTCAGCGAGTCCGTTTGGCGGTTGTTCGGGTCGATGCGGTCGGTGTAGTCCATGAGCTCGAGCGCGACATCGTATTTCTGGAACGCCAGCAGGCACTCCCTCGCATACCTGAACGACGCCTCCGGCGACGCGGGATAGAGCAGGCACGCCTCGCGGAACGCCTGCGCCGAGTCGCGGTACCTGAGCTGCTTTCCGTACAGCCCCGCAATCGCAGCGCGCAGCTTCGAGAAGCCCTTCTGCCCGGCGAAGTCGCGGCGGTACATCGGGTCGTCGAGAAGCCTGCGCACGTACCAGTCCCAGAAGTCGCGGTCCTTCGCGGCGGTCTTCGGGTTGTACGGCGTCGGGTCGGCGTTGATCTTCATTATCAGGCCGTGAGGGGAGAGGTAGTCGTACATCCACTGTATGGCGTAGGACTCCTCGACGTAGAACGCATGGCGCTTGCGGTCGTGGTCGTGCATCATCTTCGTGAGGATGCCGTTGATCTCCATGACGCCGAGCGCGCCCGTGACCTGCACGCGCCCGTTCTCGATCTTGACGTTGCCGTTGGCGGGGCGCTTGTGCTGCTGCACCTCGTCCACGTAGATCTTGAACGCGTCGGCGCTGTCCTCCTTGGACGGTATCCATATCTCGTCACCGTAGAGGTCGCGCTCGACCGACATGTACGTGTCGTCCGCAAGGGCGTTCTGCGTGATGAGGTAGACGTCGGGGCGGAAGTTCGCCGAGTAGATCATGTACGTAGGCACGAAACGCCCCGGGTCGGTCCCGCCGAAGAAGATGGAGTACGGCTCCATCGGCGGCGGCCAGGACGGGTCGGGCAGAGGCTCCTCGTCGGCCACAAGCTGCTCCTTGATGGCGTTCGCGCCCTCGAGCTGGTACGCGCCGAACTGCCAGCCGAACGTGTGGCCGTTCTGCTCGTTGCCGCCCAGCTTGAACGCGACCTCGCCCACGCCGAGCTCGTAGTCGCCGCAGTAGTTGTCGACGATAGGATACACCAGCGACACGACGATCATCGCCGCAGCCGTCGCCGCGGCCGCAGGCGCAAGCCGGCGCTGCCCGAGCCGGGGCGCCAGCTTCCTCAGGGCGAACACGGCCGCGAACACGAGGCCGTAGCCTATCCACATCGCAAGCATCGCGTGGGACGAGATGAACTTCACCTTCTGGATGAAGCCGTCCTGCAGGTCGCCCTTCACGTTGGCGAGCGCGATGAGGAGGAAGCTCATCATCAGGAAGCACGCCAGCGCCGGAACCATCCACTGCCAGAAGGCGCGGCGGTTCTCGCGGCGGACGATCCAGTGGCCGGCCGCGAACGGGACGAGCGCGAAAGGAATGAGCAGGTCGGTGAACTGCACGCGGACATCCTCGAAGTAGTTCGCAATCTGCCCCCAGCTCGGCATCTGGAAGCCGATCGCCTCGTACTGGCCGCGCATGATCGCGTGCTTGAAGCCCTCCCAGGTGCGAGGATAGCCCCAGTTCATCGGCGGGTTCCTCAGATCCGACACTATCGGCATGTACGCGTAGAAGCTCACGCCCAGCTGCGCGAACACCACCGCGCCGGCGACGGAGCGGCCGTTGGGAAGCGTCGCCCAGACCAGCGCGACGACGATGAAGTTCCACGCCACGCCCCACCAGAACCACCACGAGCACGGATGCGTGAGCCCGTTCATCGCGCCGTGCGTAAGAAGCGTGAAAGCGGCAAGCTGCACGCCCGCGACCGGTATCGCGAACGCAAGCCCGCGCCGCATCGGCGCCGTAAGCGCGAAAAGCACCACCAAAACCGCCCAGAACACGGCCGTCGACTTGCCCCACGGATAAGGCTGGCCCGCGTAGCCGTTGGAACCGGCCGACGGAACCGTGGCTGCGACAGCGACAGCAAGCAAGGCAAAGCCGGCGGACACCAGAAGCTCGCGGTTGAACTGGCCGAGCACCCTGTCGACGAGCGGGACCGCGCCGTACTCGTCGTCGCCGCTGGCGCCGCGCTTAAGGGCCGAGATGACGGCGGCGACAACGCTCGCGGCGGCAAACGCCGCGACAAGCGCATAGCGCGTCGGAGCCACCAGCGGCGCGATGTCAGCGTCCGAGACCTGCCAGACCGTCTGCCGCACAAGGACGAAAGACGAGAGAAGAAGCAGCGCCGCGCCGCCTCCGCCGAAGTAGAGCACCGCCTTGCAGGCCGCCTCGGCCGTTCCGCCGCGCTGCACGCGCCACGCAGCCCAGGCTATCGAGCCGACGATCAGCACAATCGCTATGACGAGCACCGTCGAGGACGGCGCCGAAACCGCCTGGCCGACGATTGCATCATGCTTGTTGATCGCGTCGGACGACATTGTGTAGTCGGCCCTGACGAGCTGGCCGACCTGGAGAACCTGGCATGTGAGCGCGACCGGGATGAGATAGAGAAACACGTCGCGGAACATCGAGAGGTTCTTCATCGCGATGACGAGCGCGATCGGCACGATTGCGAAAAGGAGCACCTGGTAGTTGGTGAGGCCGAGGCCGAACACGAACGCCGTCAGCCACAGGATCTTGTCGGTCGGCCTGCGCATCCAGCGGTACGAAAGGACGAACACCCACGTAAGGAAGAGCGCGTTGAGCGAGTATATCTCGACAATCGTCGACTGCGACCACTCCACAGGCGAAAGCGCGAACGTAAGCGCGCCCGCCACGCCGCCGCCGAACGCCAGCGCCGCCGAAGGGCCGCTGTCGGACGCCTGGCACTCGCCGTCCGCGCCGCCGGAGATGAAGTCGCGGCCCGACCTGCATATCAGCATAGCAGTGCAGCCGGCCGCGAACGCGCCGAAGATCGCGGAGCACAGGCTTACGCACCACGCCGGCGTCGGGTGGCCCATGTACGTCACCCAGAAGAACGCCTTGCAGAACAGCCACGAGCAGAAGGTCCAGAACGGATACCCGGGCGGATGCGGCACGCCGAGGTTCGCGGCGGCGGTCGCCAGCTCGCCGGAGTCCTCCAGACCGACGCTCGGCCCAAGCGTCAGAAAATAGACCGCAAACGAGACGACCGTGGCGGTCCAGAACGCCGCCCAGTCCAACTTCGTGAAAAATCTGTCCTTCATTCCTGCCCCACGCTGTTCATGCTCTCGCGGAGCGCCTTCTTCCCGGGCGCCCCGCGGTCCATCCGCCACCTCTTACTTGCCCTGCCCGAGCGCCGCGGCAACGCCGCGCTCGTACGCAATGCACTCGACGACGGCGAGGAGATTGTCCCCGAAGTCCTTCTCGTACTCAAGCGAGCAGACGCCGTCGTAGCCGACGTCCGCGAACGCCTGGAAGACCTTTGCGAGGTCGATCTTGCCGCGCGGCAGCGGAACCGCCGCGCCGTTCGGCTTGTCCACCTCGAAGTTCTTGATGTGGGCGTCGTAGATGCGCTCGCCGTACTTGCGGATCGTCTCGGCGGGATCCTTGCCGGAGCCGTACTCCCAGCCGACGCCTATGCAGAAGCCGAGGCGCCCGTCTAGGTCCTGTATGAGGTTCCAGCCCTACTCCACGTCGAGGAACATCCC
>JAEEGH010026915.1_pt1 | contig 11422 bp, 11 predicted proteins | sample 9134181 | NCBI WGS metagenome assembly JAEEGH01 (sample SAMN16246544, study PRJNA631951) | gut metagenome | biome: gut microbiome; feature: rumen; material: DP-attached | host: Bos | place: Iran: Karaj | collected 2018-10 | reverse complement strand
AGAGCTTCGGCGGCCTTGCGGATGCGGCGCAGTGTGAGATCTATTTTTTGACGGAGAAAGAAGTAGGAAAGGATATGTTTTTCTGCAGGATCACACTTACCGAGGAAGTGGTCGAGCCCAATGTTCCGGGGCTTTGCGCGGAGATCTCCACATTAAACTACGAGGTCCCGCTGGGCGCGTTTTCCTATGATGTGGGAGAAAATGCGCTTTGTTATCAGGTGAACCTTCCGCTGACGGATGCGTTGACAGAGAAAGAGATCTTCGAGGAAGCGGAGGGCTGCATCGCCACGGCCATTTCGGTCTCGTCGAGATATGCCGGCGCGCTTGTTCCGCTGGCAACATCATGGAGGATTTAGGAATGGAGATCAAACGAATGCCGTCAGACGATCCCGCGATCCTCGAAACGGCGCCGCGGGATATTTTTGACCGGGAAAGAAAACAGAAAACGGATCTTTTTGCCTTTGGCGGATTTCAGGAGGATCAGCTGTCGGGGTATATTTTGATGGAGCATGACCCGGACTCGGAGGTTATTAAACTGGAATATGTCTATACCGTGCCCGAACGCAGAGGGCTCGGGATCGCCCAAGATCTGATCAAGCATTGTGCTGCGTTTTTTGAAAAAAGGCACAAGGAGTATATCGGCTGCAGGATCTTGCGTACGCCGGAAGAGATCATTTTGCCGGATGTGCTTTTAACCCGGGCCGGATTCCTGCCGATCGCTCTTTTGGACCGGATCTTTCTTTACGATTCTCTGGAAGTTCTGGAAGCCGAAGAAGATTTTGATGAACTGAGGGAACCGGAAGATGTGCCTTTTTTGGCAGAGCATCGCGGCAAAGTGGTCCATATCCTTATTGACGAGGCCGAGCCAATGGAAAACGCTGCGCTTGCCGGGCGCCTTTTTTCAACGCTTCACCGGTTGGAAGAAAGGATCGGAGATGATTTCAGACTTGCGCTTCAGTTTACAAAGCCGGAAACGTTCCGGCAGCTGGTGGAGATCCTCGGAGAACCTTTGGAACAGTACCAGATTCATGATTATTGCCTGTTTTTAGGGGAGAAAATGAATGGAGAATAATAACATAAACGACGACAACCTGCTCATAGAGAAACGCCGCTCCCGGCAGAACGAAACAGGTGCCATCCTGACCAACGATCTGCTGGTCGAGGATTATTTTCAGGATGAACAGACCAAACGGCTGGTTGAAGAACACGGCCGGCAGATCGCTCTCGAGAACCAGCTGCAAAGAGAAAGAGAGGATCAGGAAAACGCGGCAGTCAAAGCGAGAAACGAGCACGCAGCCTATCTGGAAAGCAAGCGCTATTGGGCATTAAGAACACTGGATAAAGGGATCCTGGCTCTTTCAAAGGCGTCAAAGCTTGCCATGGTGCCGCTGAAGATGTATGTTTCTCCGCTCCAGAAGCTGTATCGTGTTACAAAGACCAAGATCAAGGCAAGCGAATGGTACAAACAGCGTGAGATCAATGAGCGGGCAGAAGACCTGGAACGGATGAGAAAACGCCTCATTGAGGATGTCATGCTCTCGGATCAGGAAAAAACGGAACTGTTTTATGATATGCTGAAACAAAATCCGGATTCGGTTGCAATATGGAGGGAGAAGTATAAAGCTTCTCTGGAAACGGAGTTTACGTTTCAGGGACAAGAGAATGAGATCCTGCATCATTGCGAGCAGATGTTCCGGCAGGAAAGAGAGAAGAAAGGCGTTTCGTTTGAACTTGATATGAAGGACGCCTTATGTGAAAAGGTCAGGGAACGGGATAAGAGCAAACGCGAGGGATCATTAGCGCATTTGGACGAGACCGTGACGCAGGAGCAAAGAGAAGCGGTGCAGAAAGCCGACCGCTGGCTTCTCGGGCGCGCGACGAGAAAGGACGCTCCGCTCGCGTTTGTGCGGCGGGTCATGGGGGCTTCGATCCGGGAAAAACTATTCATGTATCATCAGATCGAAAACGGGCGCCTGAGTTCGGCCGGAGGGTCGGACGTCCTTGTTTCACAGACGGGCTATATCCCGAACCTTTCCGTGATCAAGAGCCGGATGAGAAGCATGCCGTTTCACTTATGGAATAAGATCCGCCATCGCGGCGCAAGGAAGATCTATTGGGATAAACTGGACGGAGCGTTTGAACTGGCCAGGGATGCGGCGCTTCGGGAAGAGATCAAAACCTATGCGGCGATCGACCAGGTGAAGGAGGCGGGAAAACTCGATTTTACCGGCGTCCTCAAAGCGGCGGCCCGTTGCCAGCAGGCGGTTGAACGGAGAGACAACAGCATCTTCTTCATGAGGCGCGTGCGTAATGAGAAGGTGATGGAGGAAGCGCAAAATACTGTTCGTGAATTACAGCGGCTGATGAATAACCTCTTTGAACAGAATCCAAAGCTGAAGGAACTCACGAAGGGCCTTTCCCAGACGGGGAAATCCGGCTACAAGGAGTCCGAGGAAACCGCCAACCACTTGAAGTTTGCTTTTGCGCAGTTTTCTTCGACGGCATCCAAGATCAACCAGATCCCGCTCCTTTATACCGATGACATCAAGGAGATCGCGAAGCAGGCGGCCATGACGGGTTCGACAGCCATGTTTAAGGGTATGAATGTGCAGCATCTGATCACCGGTACAAATGCGGTCTCGGGAAGCTTTACGACCATCACCGGGATCATGGCGCTGAAGGCGACCCTGGATAATATGGACGCTGCGGCCAACGCGGTTGCGACAGGCGACCTGGACATCGGATCGATTGCCACGACGCTGCTTGGCATCGGAAAAGGGCTGGTCTCCGGCGGGTTTGCCACCTCTGCGGGGATCACGAGCCTGATCTATGCGCCGGCCCTGGGGCAGCAGTCTGCCGGGCTTTTGAGCCAGGCCAGTAAATGGACCGGTTCCATCGAAAGCATGAAGACCGGCATGAAGGCGGCAGGGGCTACGGTTTCTGCTCTTGCGCTCGGCGCGGATATGGTGAGTGCCGGCGTTCAGATCCGAAATGCCATCCATCACCGCAAAGGCAGCAACCGGATCGCGGAGCTGAAAAGAGAAGGGAAACTGAATGGCCTGGAGGCCGACTATGCAGATGGCATCCTCCGGCTGGATAAGAGGAACAAGAGAAAGAAAGCCATCCAGACCACGGCGTCTATGATCGGAAATGCGACCACGCTTACAACGACCCTGATCGGCGGGCCGGTGGCGGCTCTTTCGGGCCTTGCGATCAATCTCACGACCCAGCTCGTGACGAAGATCACGACGGACCTTATGACAAAATCCACGATGAAAAAGACAGTGGACGAGTTCCTGAAGGTAGATGACCCCGAAATGATCAGATCCATGATCAAGGTGAAGGATCAAGAGAGCTTTGACATCAATACGATCACGAAGGATAAAAAGCTCATGAGCGCCATCAAGGATAAGGTCCGTGAATACATGGCGGCGGAGCTTGGTTACAGCAGCTATAAAACGCTGTATAAACACGTTGTTAAAAACTACGCGTCCTTTATGTTCCGGAAGCTGTTTTTCTATAATGACGAAAAGGGAAATCCGCATCCCTATACGGATAAGACCGTGCCGAAGAACGACAAGGAGATCGAAGCGTTCACGCATATTGTGAAGGGGCTTGGTTTAAGAGTAAAATATCCGACGGATACCGTCGGAACGGGCCGGCATCCTTCCCCGATGATGATCGCAGCAAAATTGATGGGTTAATCTGGAGTATCCTATGAAAGAGATTATTGACAGACAAAACGCCGCGCTGGAGCTTTTGTGCAAGCGGCTCAATGAAAATAAGCTTCCCGCGAAGATCGAAGACGGAGAGATAAAAAATCTTACGATCCTGTTTTCCGATCTCATTGAGGAGGATGATGTCTTTTCGGATGTATACTTTCTTCCGCAAAAGGAAGAGATGAACCAGCTGAGCTTTTGCGTGGTGCAGTTTGAGATCCCGGGGATCGAGGGTATTGAGGAAGAAAATGCGCTGGACCTTTGCGTCGGCGCGGCAATGAGCAGCGCCAATCTGCTCCTCGGCGGGTATGCCGTCGAAACGGAGGACGGGAATCTTCCGGTGAAGCAGCTTGTCTTAAGGGCCACGCTGCCGCTTCTCAATTCCATGTCGCCGGAAACGCTTGCTGCCGAGATCCGCTCGGCGCTTTCCGTGATGGCGACGGACCTGACCGATTCGGCACCGAAGCTTCTGGCGCTTGCGAAGGGACAGATGACCACAGACGAATTCGTCGGATTACTCTAACGAGAGAGAAACGGATCATCGTTCCACTCTGAAGGAATATCCGACGGATCTTTGGATATCGTTATGCTTTTGAGCAGCCTGATCACAGGAAAGTCTTACGTAAAAGTAAATAACACACTGAACGGACAGGCGATCACGATGGGTGATCGGAAGTTTTATGGATTCGTTTTATGGTAAGGATGTTCTGCCGTCTGCGGCGTGACATAAATTTTTTTTGGAGGAAAAGATTATGAAAAAGAAATTGGCAGCATTGGCGCTTGGAATTGTGTTTTGCATGGGTGCCTGCGGTGAAAAGAAGGACGCAAAACCTGCGCCGGAAACGGAAACGGCAGCAGTGGAAACAGAAGCGGCTGCGCCTGTGACGGAAACAGAGACCGAGGAGGTTCTGGAAACGGTGCTGGAAGAGGTTGTTGAGGAAACGGAAGAGATTCCCGAAGAAACGGAAACCGAGACCGAAACAGAGACGGAGACAGAGACCGAGACAGAAACCGAGACCGAAGCGGAAACGGAAGCGCCTGCGCCGGACGGAACCGGCGGCGGGACGGATGCGGCCGGAAACGTATCCAGCATTCATCTGGAAACGGAAAAGGTGGATATTTCAGGCTTAAGCACCGCGCTGGTGGAGTGGGGCTCCGGCGGGCCGAAGGACAGTATGAACCGGCCGGACGGCTGCATCATTGACCAGAAAAAATACGGCTATCTCGGCGCGTATTTCCTTGCTCCGCTTGAGGACGAGACGGAGAAGGTGGTGTATCTTACCTTTGATATCGGGTATACGAACGAGTCGACGACGAAGATTTTGGATGTGCTTGCTGAGAAGGGCGTCAAAGGCGTTTTCTTTGCGACAAAGGGCGTGATCGAGAATGATAAGAGTGTGATCAGCCGGATCATCAATGAAGGCCATGAACTCGGAAACCACAGCGTGACACATACGAACATGCAGGCCAAGTCGGTGGAAGAGCAGACCGAAGAGATCATGGCGACCCATCGCGCGGCGCTGGATAATTACGGCTATGAGATGCATCTCTGGCGCTACCCCGAAGGGAAGTTTTCGGAGCAGGGCCTCGGGATCGTGAATAATTGCAATTACCGTTCCGTGTTCTGGAGCTTTGCCCACCGTGACTGGATACTGGACGCACAGCCGGGGGTGGAAGAAACGCGGCAAAAGGTGATCGCGGAGCTTCATCCCGGAGCCATTTATCTTCTGCACGGGATCTCGCCGACGAACGCTGCAGTGCTGGGCGATCTTATTGATGCGGGACGGGCCGCAGGGTACCGTTTTGACCTGCTGCAGTAAAAAAGTATTTGGAAATAGTTATATGATGGAAAGGACAGGATTATGGCTGGCGCAATGATGATAATCCCCGCAGGAACGGTCTGTGTACAGGAGGGAGAGGTTTGCCTCGACATGTATAAGATCGTGAACGGGTTTGCAGAGGTTTATACGGGATACCAAACCGAGAATGAGGTGATCCTTGAGATCATATCCTCCGGTATGTATTTCGGAGAGCTCGGCCTTCTTACCGGACAGCCCTCGATCTACACCGTGGTGGCGTATTCGGATGTTACGGTTTATCGTGTTCCCGCAAGTGAGATCCTCCTGTATGTGACGGAGAACCCGCGGGATACGATCGCGATCATGAAGCATATGGCGAACCAGGTCATGACGATGAGAAACCATATCGCACTTTTGATGAGCGAGATCCATGGAGGCGGGGAAGGGTCCGGTGGTCCCGGCAGTATGGCGATCCCGAACGTACCCTGGGAGCAGCCGAAGAAGCCTTCGGAAACGACGGAACCGAAGAACGCGCTCAACGATCCCTTCCGTAAAAAAACAATGGATGATTTTGATCTTTTTGATTAGTTGCTATTCCCGCCCCTTCGTGCGAGGTTCGGCTGAGAATGGTTACTTTGCTTAATCACCTCTTGAAAAGTCTGACAACTTTGTGTATAATATATTCGTAACTATATCTTTTTTTGGTTAGCGAAAGGAGTCGCTTATGAGTGGAATACAGGGAGTAGGATACTCCACACCAAACTACGGGGGTATAGCCAGTGGAAAACGGCTGAACTCCGCGGCAGACGGTGCAGCGGAGCTGGCCATTGCCGAAGAAGAAAAGACACAGATCAGTGGCTATGATGTTGGAAACAGAAATGCAGAATCAGGAAAGGAAGCGCTGAACATTGCGGACGGAGCGCTCGGCAGTGTGACAAGTTCTCTGCAGCGGATCCGTGAACTTGCTCTTTCCTCGATGAATGACCTGACGACGACAGCCAGTGACCGCGCGATGTATCAGAAAGAGATCGACCAGCTTAAGAAGGACATCGCCAGTACCGCATCAAATACGCAGTACAACACAAAGAACCTCCTCGACGGAAGCCAGGGCGAGTTCAATATCGCAACGGACGGCAACGGCGGAAGCACATCGATCAGCATGACAAACTCCACATTGGAGGCCCTCGGCATTGCCGATTTCGATGTGACAAAGGACTTCCATCTTGAGGATATTGACAAAGCGCTGGAGATGGTATCGAAGGGACGGAGTACGATGGGTGCCCAGTACAACGGCCTGGAATACCTGCAGAGTTACAACTCTTATGCATCCTATAACCACACCTCTTCGCTGAGCCGGATTGAGGACCTGGATATTCCGCAGGCGGTGGAAGAGAAGAAGAAACAGGAAGCTTTGATGCAGTATTCTCTGATGATGCAGAAGAAAAAAGAAGAGGACGAGGAAAAAAGGGCCTCGATGTTCTGGACCTAAACCAAAAACACACAAAAAAGCACCTCGAAAGAGGTGCTTTTTATGCGCAAGTATAAGGAGTCCCCATGGTTGCAACGATCATCATTCTCATAGCGCTTGGCCTGGCGGTGTTTTTTGCGCTGCGCGCAACGATCCGCAGGTTTAAGAACAGCCTCTCCGGGAAGTGCGATTGCTGCTCCGGCTCGTGCGCCGGCTGCAAGGGGTGCGAAAAGGGGAAATAATTATGGCGAATAAGAAGAAAAAAAAGAAAAAGAAAAAATCAAAGGGAAGAGGTTTTCTGATCTTTTTGATCGTGCTCATCATCATTTTGCTGGTGTTGCTTGCCTTGGTGATGCTGATCAAAAATAAGCCGGATAACCCACTGTCTAAGGCAGTGAATAAGGCCGTGACCAAGGGAGCGATCAATGCGGTGATCAAGGAGGAAACCGGTTCGGATATCAGTATCGAACAGATCCAGGAAAACATGTCCCCGGAAGACTCCGAAGCAGTGGATGAGATCATTGATAAGTATTCGCAGTCCGGGCTTCTGCCCGAAGCGATCGACAGTTTGACGAGTAACGGTGGCGATTTTGCTTCGACGGCAGCGGAACTGGAAAGCCAGGTGAGCCCGGAGGATATCGAAACTCTCTATGAACTCTATGCGCGTTATGGAGATGCTTATGAATAAAGAGATCGAAAAGAGATTACTGGAGCTCCGGGATGAGAAATACCGGGAAATGCAGATCCGGATCCTCCCGACACTGGATCCTTCTGCTGTGATCGGTGTTCGCACCCCGGAACTCAGGACATATGCAAAGCAGTTGGTGAAGGAGGGGATAAGCGAAGCGTTTTTGCAGGAACTTCCGCATCACTATTTTGAAGAAAACCAACTCCATGCGTTCATCCTTTCCGGGATGAAGGACTTCGCCTTGTGCATCGAAGAGCTGGACCGTTTCCTTCCCTTTGTGGACAATTGGGCCACCTGCGACCAGATGTCCCCGAAGGTTTTTAAGAAGCATAAGGTGGAGCTTTTGCCGCATATTGAGGAGTGGATCGGCTCCGATAAAACCTACACGATCCGTTTCGGGATCGGTATGTTGATGGAGCATTTTCTGGAAGACGAATTTGATGCGCGCTATCCTGCGATGGTGGCTGAGATCCGCTCGGAGGAATACTATGTGAACATGATGATCGCCTGGTACTTCGCGACGGCGCTGGCCAAGCAGTATGACGCGGTTTTGCCCTATATTACCGAACAGAAGCTTTCTCCCTGGACACATAATAAAGCCATACAAAAAGCCGTGGAAAGCTACCGCATTACTCCGGAACAAAAGGAATATCTGAAAACGTTCAAAGTAAAAGTTTCGAAATAACAGCAGCGCCCCATTAATGGGGCGCTTATTTCATCCGTTCTTCAATATTGCCACGATCCAGGCCGGATCCGGAGCTTCCATGCATGGGTCCGAAGCCATCTCTTCCATGATCCCCTGGACCGAAGCCCAGAAGCACTTTGACAGAAGCCCGGGGTCTCCTTTTCGAAAGATCCCGGCCGCTTGTCCTTTTTGGATCATGAGTGCTGTTTTTTGCATCGTATCGGAGGACATCGCAAGCCGCCGTGCTTCCTCGGGCATGCCGGCCTTTCTGACCTGGGCCATCAGAACAAACATATTAAATACCCAGGGCTGCTCTTTTGCATACGAAAACATTTCCTTTAAGAACCCTGTCAAAAAGACATCCGGCGGCACCTCCAGATCGCTTCCCTCACTTGCCGCGGCAGGTCCCTGAAGCCCCAGCCGCACGAGCTCGAGCAGCAATTCCTCTTTGGAGGCAAAGTAATGAAACATCAGCCCGGTGCTCATGGAAGCGGCTTTGGCGATATCGCTGATCTTTGTGTCGTGATACCCTTTGTCCACAAACAGGGAAAGGGCGCACATTAAGATGTTTTTTCTACGTTCTTCCTTCTGTTCTTTTCGTGTCATTTCAGATCTCCATGCTCTTTCCCTGGCTATAAAGGAGGCGCTGCACGGCAAACTTGCCGGATACCAGAGCGACGGGGAGCCCGCCGGGGTTCATGATCCATTGTCCAGCGATAAAGAGGTTTTTGATCCCCTTTACGACGCCCTTGTACTGCAGCTGTTTATTCCCGACCGTGGTCATAAAGCCCATGTAGGAGCCATGGTATGCGTTGCAGTATCTGTTATAGGTTAACGGCGTCCAGCAGTCCAAAAGCTCGATCTTTCCTTCCAGTTCGGGGAATTCCTTAACGATCCTTTCTGTCAGCGCTTCCGCGAGCTCTTCCTTTTTCTGCCGGTATTCTTCTTCCCCGAGGCTCTTCCAGTATTCGTAATCCACATCTCCCTGCACAAGGTTTGCCTGCAAAACGGTCTTTCCTTCCGGCGCGAAGCTCTTGTCATACGCATAGCTTTTTACCGACATCCTCGTGATCCGGTTTGTGCCGAGAGTGAGCGGCTCGCAGTCGAAGAAGACCGTGCCCTTTCCGGAAAAATCGCTGTCGATCGCATAAGCCACCTGAAATCCGCTCGTGACGGGATAGCCGTTTCGGTTCTCGTAGGCTTTTGCCAAAGGCTTCGGCATGTAATTTCTGTCCACAAGCTTTCCGAAGAGGAAATCGGTATCCACGGAGCTGATGACGAAATCACTTTTCTCCACCGTTCCGTCCTCGAGTTCGATCCCCAGCGCCTTCTTTCCTTCGATCAGGATCTTTTTCACCGGGCAGTTGGTGTGCAGGACCCCGCCCATCTTCTTAAAATGCTCGGCGATCCGAAGAGACATGGCAAGCGAACCCTTCAGCGGGATGTCACCGTTTCCGAACGCTACCGTTGCGTAAGATACGATCAGCGAATACGCGGTGTATTGCGGCGGGAGATAATCGCACATCAGCTTCTGCAGGACGGGAGATCTGAACCTCTTTCCAAGCTCGGCGCAGCTGATCTTCCCGTACTCCTTCATGACCTTCGGCATATCGGCCATGCTCTTCCCCAGTTTCAGATAATCTCCGAGCCCCATCATGTCGAGAGGCTTGCTCACGGGCACGGAGCAGTTTTTCGCATATTCAACGTGCTGTATGAATTTCCGGATCTCCGCTTCATCCTCGGGAGATTCTTTAATGAGTTCGTCTTCCGTCTTTTTCAGATCGCACCATAAGCTGACCTCCCGGCCTTCTGCTCTTGAGGAATAAAACCGGTCGATATCGGCGTATTCGGTATGTTCATCAAGCGCTCCGATCGTATTCCAGGCCTCCCAGAGCTCGGACTTCGGATCCGTTCCGGTCAGCCAGTGGATGCAGTTGTCGATATGGTATCCTTTCCTGTTCCATCCCATGCATTCGCCGCCCGGCACGGGGTTCTTTTCATAGATCTCCGCTTCAAATCCCGCCTTCAATGCATATACTCCTGTGGTGAGTCCCGCAATGCCGCCGCCCACGATAATGATTTTTTCCATGATCTTTCCCTCTCACTTTTGTTGAATTGATGTTCATTGAATTTATATTCAATATAAAGCATGAATAATTAATTGTCAAGAAGGAAATTTGCGCCGCCCTGCGCATAAAAAATGACCTGCGGAAAATCCCGCAGGCCGTCTTTGCATTACATTATTTGTTTTTGTACATGTCTTCGTAGTAAGACTGATAGTTCCCGCTGGTGACGTTTTCAAGCCAATCCTGATGCTCGAGATACCACTTGATGGTCTTGCGGATGCCTTCCGCGAACATTGTTTCAGGTTCCCAGCCGATCTCAGCTTTGATCTTGTCCGGGGCGATGGCGTAGCGCCGGTCATGGCCTTTGCGGTCTTCGATGTGCTTGATGAGATCCTTTGACACGTTCTTCTTCCGCGGATCATCATCCGGCAGCTCCTCCAGAAGCGTTTCGATCACGAGGTTCACGATCTCGATGTTCCGCTTCTCGTTGTGTCCGCCGATGTTATAGGTTTCAAAGAGCTTGCCCTGCTCCTGCACCATATCGATCCCCTTGGCGTGATCGTCCACATATAACCAGTCGCGGATGTTCATACCGTCGCCGTAAACCGGAAGCTCTTTTCCGTGCAGCGCGTTGTTGATCAGCAGCGGGATCAGCTTCTCCGGGAACTGGTACGGGCCATAGTTGTTTGATGTATTGGTGATGTTCGCCGGGAAATGATAGGTGTCCATGTACGCCTTCACTAAAAGGTCCGACCCGGCCTTGCTTGCGGAATACGGGCTGTGGGGCGAATACGGGGTTGTCTCATAGAAATAGCTCTTTCCATCATCCGGAAGCGAACCGTAAACTTCGTCCGTTGAAACATGAAGGAACTTCTTTCCTTCTTTGAAGCTTCCGTCCGGCAGCTCCCAGGCCTCTTTCGCGGCATTCAGCATGACCGCTGTTCCGACCACATTCGTCTTGACAAAGACTTCCGGATTCTTGATAATCCGGTCTACA
>JAEEGH010026911.1_pt1 | contig 11423 bp, 7 predicted proteins | sample 9134181 | NCBI WGS metagenome assembly JAEEGH01 (sample SAMN16246544, study PRJNA631951) | gut metagenome | biome: gut microbiome; feature: rumen; material: DP-attached | host: Bos | place: Iran: Karaj | collected 2018-10 | reverse complement strand
TCGCGGAGCATGGAATAACGCCAATCCTGATGTTCAAGCCCTTTGAAAGTGTACGCCCAGTTTGCCGTAAGCCTTATTCCCCAAAAAAGAACAACCGCAAAAATGAGCGCGCCCAAAAGAGAAGTGCCGCACCGGATAAGCGCGACACACAGAATCACAGGCGGCTGAACACTCCAATACGGGTCGTAGACTGACGCATTTTTCAATATAAGGCTGAATAAAAACACAACGATTGTCGCCGCAACATCGGCAAGAAAAAGTGGCAACAAAAACGGAAGCCCCGCAAATTCGGCGGTATTCCCGGCCCTCTCGAGCGCACCCTTAAAATAATCGTATGCAAAAATCCCGGCGACAACCGCAATCACATAAACCGCAACAATCACCGCAAAAGAACATAATCGCTTTTTCACAACAACCGCCTAGTTTCTACATTACCTTTTTCCCGGAGCCAACCTCGAAGTTGTACTTCACGATGCCCAGGTCGATTTTCGCCATCGCTGCAAACTTGGCTTTTATTGTGACGTTCTCGCCTTCAAGCGTTACAAAAAACTTCTGCTGATTGATTGCCGTCGGTGCTTTCATCGCGGCTTCCATACCGTCTTTGAACCAAGCCGGCATATCTTGCTGCGCCACGTTACAAAGCTTTTCCATCGGCTTTGATCTGCGCTCGTGCCCCTGCGTCTCTCCGTACCCTATAGAAATCACACAAACAATTTTCTCATCCGGCTGTACCACTGCTTTGCATTTTCCCTTGCTGTACGAACCTGCAACCCAGCACGTATTAAGCCCCATCATCTGCGCGGCAAGCACAATTTTCTGACCATAATAACCACAAAGCTCGTCAAGGTTTTCAACGGACTTTTTGCCCACGAGCGCAACATAATTCTTTGCATTAGAAAAGTTTCCATAATGCGCAAAAAGTGTGTCGAAGCAACCTTCATCACCTAGAATAAGCTGGATATTAAGAGCGCTTTCCGAATTGCATTTACCGATAAGTTCATTTAGCTCACGGCATTTCTCTTCATCAATCGGAATATCCTTGTACTGTCTAACAGAATGTCTCGTCGCTATCGCTTCTTTTTCTGTCATGAAATTGCCTCCTGGTTATTTCGTGTTATCTTCCGTTTCCGAGTCATCAATCACTCCAGACTCCGCAGGTTCTTCAACTCCAGCCGCTTCACTCGCCTCAGCAGTGGCTTCGGCCTCATCTGCTTCACTCGCCTCAATTTCCGCCGTTTCCGGCACAAAAATCGACTTAATCCGTTCTTTTATCGTCTCGCTCGGCTTCATGATGCAATCTTCAACCGGATGATGCTCTTCAATTTCTTCCCGGAAACCCGCCAGATTTTCGAACTGTGGCGGCAACTGGATAAACCTGTCCACGCTTTCCTCGTACACAAACACATATCCTTTCTGAATGCCCTCGACGACGAAACCCGCATACGAAATCAAATCCCACTCAAAATCCTGCTTTGTTCCATCCATCATGTGCACGGTAAATCCATCTGTATACGTTATAATCCTTGCACTCAGCGTTTTTGCCAGCATTTTAAGAATCTGAAACGCCATAACGCCGCACACTAACAGCAGAACTATCGCCCACAGCGTAGACAGCACAAAAAAAGACCCGATACCCACAACCGCACACGCCGCCAAAAGCAGATAAACCTTAAACGAATCTCCGTCAAACTTCATCTTGTATCTGTAAGTCATATATACCTCATTCTTAGAAGATAAACCGGAACGTCGCTTTGTACGTGCCCGGCCTTATTCTGTATTGTTCAAGCGTGTCCGGTCCGCAAGTTGCCGTTCCAACGCCACGCTGCGCAATATCCAAGTTAAGCATATAGTAACCGTTCGCTGATGTGTCCGTAAGCTCGTTCGTGTGGAAACACCGCCACAAATCACTCGCCTCATGATGCATCACGCTAAAACAGAACGGCGTATCGGATTCGATGCGGAAACCGCCTTTACTGCCGCCCGCGTCATCTGAACCGCCCCGAATTTCAAGCCAGCGTACGCCGTAACGATTGCCGTTTTCTTGCGGCACGATATAAGGCGTTTCCATGTCGTGAAGCTTGCTTGTGTAGCAACCGAGCGCAGAACCGGCACAGCGGTCGTTGTAAGACTCGTGCGCACCTTTTCCGTACCATTTTACAGTTTCGTAAGCCGAGTTGATTTTTGCAGTCAATCCAATCTTCGGATATTCTGGCAGCGCGTCATTCAGCGTGAATTCTGTAATAAGCTCCAGAACTTCCTTACCGGAGCCGTCTTTTACCATGCACCACTTCATGCTGCATGTACCGATTTCCTTGCCGTCTGCCGTGATTATGCCGCTTGGTTCATCCCACGAAGTTTTGTCCATAAGAAGCTCGACCCACTCGTGCCCAATACGGTTCATGTTTGTAATTGTTTTTTGCTGGTCGTTCTCCGTTGGGCAGCGGAAAACAGATGGAACTAATGCTGAACAGAACACGCTGCTTTCAAGTTCTTCGCGTTTTTTCTCGCAGGCGGCCGCTGCCAAAAGCCCTGTAACCTCAGTTGTTTCTGGTTTCTCTGCCTGCCGCAGCACCGCCTCGCTCCAACCTGCGGGCGAACCTGCTTCCAAAAGCCCGAACTGCTCGTTGTAAACAAAGTCGGCGTGAAGAACAATTTCGCCAGAGCCGCTTCCTACGCAAGCTGCATTGCCCGCACTCGCGCCTGAATTCTCGCTATTCGCGCCCGAATCCGCGCCAGATGCGCCACATTCCGCGCAGTTCCGAAGCCGTGAGGCGAGCGCGTCTGCGAACGGAACTTCAACCTCTACTGAGTCGCCCGGTGCTGCGGCAGGCAGCAAAACTGAACCCTCCGCAAATGAAACACCGTCTTCTTCAAGCCGCCATTTAAGGCTTAAGCAGTCAAGGTTCGTAAAATCAAAGCGGTTCTCAACAGTAACCGCGCCCTTTTCCTTATCAACTGCCGTAATCTCAACCGGCTGAAAAACCTTGAAGCACTCTTTCATGACGGGCTTTGTAGACTGGTCAGGCAGCAAAATACCATTAAGGCAGAAATCGCGGTCAGTCGGCTCATCACCAAAATCGCCGCCGTATTTCCAGTATTTTTCGCCCTTCTCGTCGAATGCCTCTAAGCCCTGGTCAATCCAGTCCCAAATAAAGCCGCCCTGCAGCCCGTCATGGCTCCTTATAAGATCCCAATAATCAGAAAGGCTTCCGTTAGAGTTTCCCATTGCGTGCGAATATTCACACATAATGAAAGGCCGTTTTTCATCAGTTCCAGCCGTTTTTTCTGCCCACTCTTTGATAAGCGGAATATCCGGGTACATAGGACAAACAATATCGGTAACGTTTTTTCCGCGCGCAAGCGTCTCCAAAGAATAGCCAGACTGCGTGTATTCCTTGCGTGTTCCGCCCTCGTAGTGAACAGGGCGGGTTTTATCAAAAGAATGGCACCATGCATACATCATTTCCTGGTTCCAGCCATGACCGCTTTCGTTGCCGAGCGACCACATAATTATGCTCGGATGGTTCTTATCGCGGCGAACCATGCGCTGAATACGTATCATATATGCGTATGAATACATTTCGCTACGGCAAAGACCGTCGTAGTAGTAATGATTTTCGATATTTGCCTCGTCCACAAGATAGATACCGTATTTGTCGCAAAGCTCGTACCAGCGTTCATCGTCTGGGTAGTGGCATGTGCGCACTGCATTAAAGTTGTGGGCTTTCAAAAGCCGTATATCTTTAACCATAGCTTCTGTGCTAAGGGTTTTGCCTGTTTTTTCGTCATGCTCGTGGCGGTTCACGCCTTTTATGTAAACAACTTTTCCGTTTATAAGCAGGTGACGATTCTCCGTGCGCGCTGAACGGAACGCCGTACAAAGCGCACAAGTCTCTATCTGCCGCCCGTCCTCGTCGAAAAGTTCCAACGAAAGCACGTAGCGGTTCGGGGTTTCATGCGACCAAACTCGCGGGTTTTCCACAGTGATTTTTGTGCGAATCTCATTCAGGTTTGTCCGTATATTGCAGGCAAGTTCCTCGCTACCTTCTGCAACGGGCGGCAGCAGCGACGAAGATGTCATATCCGCTGCGTTCTCTACCGGATAAAGTTTCCAAGAAACACTGCATTTTTTGTCGCCAGGAACATCTTCTTTAATTCCCATGCGGATTTTAAGCGGGATTTCCGCGAAAACCGCAGAACTCGCGGCCCCTGACGCAACCACGCCCGCGGAACTCGCGCCAACTGCCTGTACGCTCGCATCGCGTAAATCGGGAACGGCTTCCACATCCTCTATCCACATGTTTTCCGTTGAATAAAGGTAAACACTCCGGTGAATACCGCCAAACCACCACTGATCCTGATCCTCTACAAAACTCGCGTCAGAATAGCGCACCACCATCAGCGCAATCGTGTTCTGCGCCGGCTCGCCAGAAAAATCGATATAATCCGTAATATCAAACTCGGACGGCAGCCTTGTGTCCTTAAAGCATCCCGCCGAACGGCCGTTCACCCACACCATGCAAACGCTTTCCGCTGACCCTATGTGAAGCACAATCCGCCTTCCCTGCCATTCAGAGGGAACCGTAAATGCAAGCCTGTAAAGGCCTGTAGGGTTTTGTTCGGGCACTTTCGGCGGGATATTCTCGAACGGCATCTGAACATTCGTGTAATGCGGCTTATCGTATCCCTGCCGCGTCCAAGTGCCGGGAACTTTTATTTTATCCCAATCATCGTCGTTATAAGATTTTTGCGTCCAGCCGTTCAGCTCAAGCTCCGGCTCCGCCTCAATGATTGAAGGGCTTTCAAGAAAACGGAATTTCCATTCTCCGTCAAGACTTTTGTAAAAACTGTTGTTTGAAAGGTCGCGATTTTCGGGGCCAGATGCGGCATCTTGCGCCGCCAAAGAAGAATCTGCCCACGGTAAAAGCGGACTGCGAGATGGCAGTCTGTGAAGAGCCTGAATTTCAGGCATTTCCCAAATATGTTCCATAAAAATCGATTATACATTCTTTCTTCAGTTTTGTGAGTGAGAAAATCGCAAAAAGCTGATTTTTTTCTTTCATCTTTTTTGAATGAATGATAAACTGAAATATCAGGCAACTGGTATATTTTCGTAAGAGCCGTTTTCGGGAGGGGAAACGGCTCTTTTTTATTCATGCCGAAGGTCGCGTACCCAGTTGCTTGTTCCGAGGGCGGCAGTTTTCGTCGCAGCGACGCAGAACGCAAAAATCGCGCCGAAACTCAAATTGCACGCCAAACAAAAACCGCGCAAAAGCCAACAAACTGTGGAAATCCACACCCCGCCCTACTATCTGGAAAACTGCCTTTCCTCGTGCTAAAATATCCTTATGAAAACACGATTTTTCTCCAGAGCAATTTTAGTGCTACTTTTTGTTTCTATGATTTCTGCCAGTCTTTTTGCGGCAGAACCGCCCGCGCGCAAAAAACTGCACGATGCTTTTTACAACGACATGACGACAACAGCCGAGCAGTACGAGCAGCTTTTCCAGGACGCGTTGAAAGAAGCTGAGAAAACACCGGCTGGAGTCACAAAAAATGTGAATCTTGCCTGGTGCTATTACCTTATGAGCCGTATTTGCGGAAATGCCGGCGACAAAAAACGTGCCGAAAAACTTGGCGACACCGCGTATGATTACGCCGATGACGCGCGCGATGAAGTCGAAAATGCAGAAACTATCCTTATTTACACAAATGCCATTGCCCAGAATTGCACCTTAAAATCGTTTTTATATGTGATGGCGCAAGGAATCCGCGTAAGCGGGCTTGCGAAGGATGTCCTTAAACACAACCCCAGATGTGCAAGCGCGATGTATCTTAGGGATGCGCAGAATATCTATGCTCCGTCACCTTTTTACGACTACAAAGAGGGCATTAAGTGCATGAAAGCAATCCTTGACGACCCTAATGCGGAATTTGAACCATTTGACTTATTCGATGTGAATATCTCGCTTGCTTATGCACTGATTAACACTAATCAAAAATCAGAGGCGGCTCCGTATCTTGCAGAAGCGGCCAAAATCTACCCGGATAATAAAACGCTTCATGAACTGATGGAACAAATTAAGTAATGAGCAACATCGCAATATCTATACAAGACAAAAACGGCAAACTACTCGCCACGGATAACGGCAATTACGCCGTGAACCTTGTTTATGCCGCCAAGTACAAAAAAGGTGATGCAATAACGCTTACCGCAAAACCTGACTCGTTCCTTGTGATACAGCTCGATGACGTTCTTGCACCTTCATTCGTTTACATGAAAGGCGCAAATTACACGTTCACAATCCCGTTCGCAGAAGACCGCTTGGCTTACAATCCAAAGACATTCAGCGGTGATATTCATCTTTTGAAAGCCCGTCTCGCCGAGCAGTGCGAAATTGAAAGCCGTAAAAACCTTGCACTTAACTGCCACGACTCCACATCCGCAAAAGACATTTGCTACCCGCACGTCTTTGCGAACAACGAAACACGCGAAAAATCCGTATTTGCTGCCAGGAACGCGATTGACGGCAACACAGAAAACCGCTCGCACGGAAATTGGCCCTATGAGTCGTGGGGCCTAAACAGCGACCAGAACGCAGAACTGACGCTCGAATTCGGGCGTACCGTAAAAATGGACAAACTTGTTCTTGTGCCACGCGCCGATTTTCCGCACGACAACTACTGGCAGCACGTCACAGTGACTTTCATCGCGCCGGATGGTACGGAACAAAGCCGCGTTCTGGATATGGAAAAAAGTTATGCTCCTCATGAGTGGAACTTTGCGACCGCGCCAAAAACGATAACCGCGCTCAAGCTGGGAAAAATCAAGAATGCCGAACACGAACCATCGAAAATCTCTGCACTGACTCAAATTGAGGTTTGGGGTACGGAAGCGAAAAAAATAGAATAAGGGCGTTCCCGCCTTTTGTCCGCTCTTAAGTTCGCGTCCAAAAGGCGGTCGGCACTTGCGGGGCTTGCTAACGCGCGGTCTTTTTGCCTGCCTCAACGGGCAGTCAAAAAGACTTGCCTCCGGCAACCCCTACAGCGCCTAACGCACTTCGTACTTTAATTTCTTTCCCGGCATTATAAGCGTAATTTTGGACGCATGATTTTCGCACGTCTTTTTGTCTGCGGGAGCGGCGGATTTGGGGCTGGTTCTGGGGCGGATTTTCCAATCCACAAGCTTGCCGTTTTTCCACGAAAAGTCTGCTTCCAAGTTGCCACAAAGCGCAACGCCGCGCAAAGAACCGTCTTTCCAGGCGGCAGGGAGTGCAGGCAAAAACTCAACCACTACCTCGCCACTTTCTGCTTTGATGCGGCTTTGGACAAGCATCCTGATAATACCGGCAAGCCCGCCGAAGTTCCCGTCAATTTGAAACGGCGGATGGTTGTCAAAAAGGTTACTCAGAGTTGATTTAGCAATAAGGGCCTGCACGTTTTCCCAAGATTTTTCGCCGTCACCAAGAGAAGCGTAGAAGTTTATAATCCATGCGCGGCTCCAGCCAGTGTGGCCGCCGCCGTGGGCGAGCCGGTGCTCCAACGTTTTCCGCGCGGCTTCTGCCCATTCCGGGGTTTCGTCTTTTGTTATTGTGCAGCCGGGGAATAGTCCGTAAAGATGCGAAATATGCCTGTGCCCTGGCTCAACCTCTTCAAATTCGCCGTTCCATTCCCGGAGCGTTCCGTTAGACTGGATTACAGGGGGCAGAAGCCGCGAGAGTATCTCTGAAAAAAGCGGAAGGTCTTTTTCCACGGCGGCGGCATAAGCCGAAGGAACTTCATCCCCAAGTTCCGCCGCCGCATAAAGCGTTCCCTTAAAAAGCTGCTCCAAAATGCGGTTATCCATTTCACAGCCCGGACAAAGCGAGCCTGTCTGTCCGTTCGGCAGCCTGTACGTGTTTTCTGGTGAAGAAGAAGGGCTTACCGTCAGGTTTTTGCGACAGGCGGTACGGTTTGCGGTAGATTTTTTGGCATTTTCCGGCGAATCTGGCAATATCTCTGTCCCTTCCGTCAAAAAATCCGCAAAAAACAGGCACGACTCGTGCAAAACCGGGTACATGCGGCGCAAAAAAGCTTTATCCTGCGTATATTCGTAGTGCGCCACAATATGTGTCGCAAGCCATGCTCCGCCAAGAACCCACCAGCTTGCGGGCATCCACAAATCTTGTGGGGCACAGTCGCCCCAAATATCAGTGTTGTGGTGAGCAACAAAACCACGACAGCCGTACATTTTTTGCGCCGTAACCTTGCCGTTTGGCAGCATCCGCTCCATCAAATCAAAAAGCGGCTCTTCTGTCTCTGAAAGATTGCAGCAATTCGCCGGCCAGTAATTCATCTCTGTATTGATGTTTATTGTATATTTGCTACCCCAATCCGATTCTATCTTCCAGCACCATATTCCCTGAAGGTTCGCCGGCAGCGTTCCTGGTCTGCTGCTAGAAATCAGCAGATATCGTCCAAAATCGGCATAAAGCCTTACAAGGTCTAAATCATCCGGCTTTTGTTTGAACGCTTCGAGCCGCTTGTCTGTAGGCAGGGCGGCAACATCGGGGTCGCCTGCACTCCACTCGTCGCGGATTCCCGCACCTGATGCCGTGCCACTTGTACCGTCTGCATACCGAACCGCAGCACTTGCACTGCCAAGTTCCAAACTCATCCGGTTGAAATATCTTTGATAATCCGCGATATGGCGGGCTTTAATTGCGTCATAAGCCGATGCAAAAGCCTTGGAATCCGCTTTTTTCGCACCAGTCACGTCAAACTTCGCCGCAAGCTCATCAAGTTTTTTCAGGCAAGCCGCCTGGCAGTCCTTCTCACGGAAAGCTGTCCGAATATCAACAAGAACAAGGGCTGTATCGGCTTTTTCCACAATCAGCGAATGACCTGCTGTGCGGACAGAGCCCCCATCAACAACAGCACGAGCCATTGCACAGAAAGGAATGCCATGCGCATCATCCATAAAAACTGTTCTGCTGTCTGTCTTTCCTTTCCCGTCTTCCCATATACCACGGTCAAAGCCGGCGGCAAAATTCACCGAACCTTTTTTGTCAGCTGTCAGCTTTATGACCATAACGTCATCGGGGGCAGAAACAAAATATTCACGGAAATAATGAATGCCGTCCGCATCAAACTCCACCGACGTAACAGCTGTCGAAACATCAAGGGTTCGCTTGTAGTTCTTTGCCCCGGAACAGTTATCGCCACCAACGGGGGCTTCCGTCACCGGGAAGTCGCCACAATATCCAGCTTCGCTGTCCGTATTACAACAAATGTTAAAATATCCGGCTGTCTGAAAAACCCGCTCATTGCACGGCAGCCCACAAAAAGACTCCTGAACCTTTTTGTGCGCGCGCCGAATTTCGCCATCCGCAAGCAGTTTGCGAACCTCTGGCAATGCGACTTTTGCCTCCGGGTTATTCCTGTCTCTGAAAAAGCCAGACCAGACCGAATCCTCGTTAATCTGGAGCTTTTCGAACCCTGGCAGCCCGAAAACCATCATACCAAGCCTGCCATTGCCCAAAGGCAACGCCTCGTTCCAGTCGGAAGCAGGCTGCTCATACCACAGCGAATAGTTCATATGGGAGAATATGCCATAATCGCGCGCAAACTGCAATTCCGTATTCCTTACAAAGATTACAAATCTTTTCAATGCCACGTCCCCAGCTTTCTATAAAGCCAGCTCTATAAAAAGTGTTTGCAATATCAGGATTATGTGGCATCTCCTTACATTAATTTCTTCATATCATCCAAATCAGGAAGAACTTTCTGCATCTCTTCTGGCATCTCAGAAAGAGATTTATATGTCGTTACTCCCATTGGCTTGTCATAATCCTGAATTACGTATTCAGCAAACTGCTTGTTCATACTCTTGCAAAGAACAATTCCAATTGAGCGGTTCTCATGAGGTTTTTTGATTTTATCATCTACAATTCTCAGATATGCACTAAGCTGGCCTAAGTAAGAAGGCTTAAATTCACCTCGTTTAAGTTCAACGACAACTAGGCAGTTTAGTTCACGATTAAAGAAAAGCAAGTCCGAAAAGAACTCTTCATTGAATGCTTCAAGATGATACTGGTCACCAACAAATGCAAAGTCCTTTCCAAAAGTCATAATAAAGTTCTTTACATTATGAATTATTGCATTTTCTACTACAGCTTCATCGACATCGGCAGCATCCCGCTCGCCTATTTCTTCTACATTAATAAAATCCAAAAGATATTCATCCTTGAACATTTCCACAGCTTTACGAGCAAGACTTGAAGGCGAAATAGTTCTTTCAAAATTATTTGGAAGTTCTTTCTGGTGCCTATATGCATCTTTCTTAATCAGGGTTTCTAGAGTATCAACCTGCAAGTTTTCTTCAACAACACGATGAATATAATAATAGCGTTCTGTGAGATTCTTTACTTTGCTGAATATTGCTATATGATGAGAGAATGGAACTTTGAAGAAATCTTCGACTGGAAAGTCAGAAAGATTAATACCGGAAAGTTTTAATTCGGTAATTGCGATTACCGAATTTTGAGGATTTGTTATATTGGTAGTCTTAATTATCGATTTTTCATCAGAATTAGATAATTCGTCAGATGCGTCTGACGAATTTGAGTTTTCTAGAAAACTCCAGTTTTCATAGAAAAGTCTCATGTTCTTTAGACTTGAAGCTGAGAAACCTCGTAAGCCAGGAAGTTCTTTTCTAAGTTGTGAGCTTATTGTTTCTAGAACACTTGTTCCCCACGTTTTTTTTCCTTTTTTGGAAGAAAGATAACGTCCAATTCCATAATAAAGAATAAGCTGAACACGGATTGTTTCTTTCGCAGCCTGATACTGAGACTGTAAAATTGCTGTTTTTATAGCTTCTACGGCGGTAATTAGTTCTTGTGCCATTTATTCCTCACCTATCTAAAATTCCATTTATCTTTTAACTAATTAATTATCATCAAAAACTCTCTGTTCAATTTCATTCAAGAAATCTTCAACACCTTCAAAATAATGTCCTTCTTTTTCCAATCTCTTTATCAAGTGTTTAAATTTCATTTTTATAAACCAAAAATTATTCTTGGTTGCAGTCTGTAATATTCCTTCTTTAGCATATCCAATTAGATAATTACGTCTATCACTTCTTTTTTCTAATGAATATTCATATAACTGAAAGTATTTATTTAACAGACGCAGAGATTCTTTAGCCTTTCCAAACAAAGGAGAATAAAAAGCATAATGCGTATTATAGTTTTCGCCATTGAAGAATTCATTAATAGTTAGAATTATTGCCTTATCGTATCCTAACTTTGTTAGATATATTCTAATATTTTTTTCATTTATCTTAATTTTTAAAGACTCAATTATTTTTGCTTTTTGTATTTCATTTGCATTTTTACAAACATATTCCAAAACAGACTGCCTACAATAATTGATATCATCAGGAT
>JAEEGH010026910.1_pt1 | contig 11423 bp, 5 predicted proteins | sample 9134181 | NCBI WGS metagenome assembly JAEEGH01 (sample SAMN16246544, study PRJNA631951) | gut metagenome | biome: gut microbiome; feature: rumen; material: DP-attached | host: Bos | place: Iran: Karaj | collected 2018-10 | reverse complement strand
CTCGTTTTGCCGCAAATGATTCTCTGAATCATTTGCGCGATGTTCATTGTAAGGAGTATATGGCAAAACAGCCGTGCTGTTTTGCTGCGCCGCAAAGCGGCGCGGCGAAAAGCTTTGCGGCTTTTCGCCATCATATATTCGTTATACAAAGAAGGATGTGAACTGATGGCAACGATCGGATTCGGCATCTGTCTGCTCATCTCCATCGCCCTGTTCATTTACATGGGGCAGAAGAACTATGACAACATCGACATCTACTCATGGACCCTGGTGGTGCTGATCCCCATCATTATTCTGGCCTATTGGCTCAAGACCCAGGCTTCGACGCCGGAGACCGCGAAGTATCTGTTCTGCTTCATCTATCTGGACAGCACCGTCGTCCTGACCGTTCTCCTCTTTTCCATGCTTCGCACTCTGGGCGTCGATGTCCGGCCCTGGGTGAAGATTCTCGGCTACGGCGCAGCTGGCATCCACATGGCCATTGTCAGCCTGTGCGTGAACAACAGTCTCTATTACAAGACCCTAACAGTAATCGACACTGGCGCCGGTTACGCCACAAAAATGACCAGCGGCCCCCTCAAGATTATCCACTACGTTTACCTCGGCTGTATTTTTGCCTGCCTGGTGGCCGTGATGATTTCCGGGCTGGTCCGCAAGGGCACTTATTCCCGCCGGACGCTGGTGATTTACGTCACCATCGTCTCCTGCGGCATCGCGCTTCATATGGTAGAGTTCTTTGTCGACCTGAACTTTTCCCTGCTGCCCTATCTCTATGTCGTGGGGGAATTCGTCATCGCCATTGACTACGACTATGCCCACACCCACGACATCGAGCACCTCATTTCCAACAGCCGCGCCAACCACGGCTCCCGGGGGTTCGTCGCCATCGGCCCCAAGGGGCAGTTTTTGGGCTGCAACGAGCAGTGCTATGTCTTTCTGCCCGACCTGCGCAGGCAGCGCATCGACGAGCGCATCTCCTGCAGCGACGCCACTCGCGACATGATCTTTGGTTTGATCGATGGATTTGAGCAGGACGAGGACGCATCCACCGCCAGGTTCCAGCAGGGGGAGATGATCTGCGTGGCGGAGATTTCCCGGTTTTCCCTTCGGAAGGACGGGAAATCGCAGGGCTATCTGCTGGACATCCGGGACGCGACGGAGGAGCAGCGGGCCTACGACATCATCACCTCCTACAACGAGACGCTCAACTCGGAGGTCGTGGCCAAGACAAACGACATCCGGGCCATCCAGAGAAAGATCGTCCTGGGAATGGCCGACATGATCGAAAACCGGGACAACAACACCGGCGGCCACGTGAAGCGCACCAGCGACATCATCCACATCATCGTGGACGAGATCATTCGTCAGGGCAGACTTCCCATGAGCGAGACCCTGGCAAAGGACATCGTCCGCGCCGCCCCAACCCACGACCTGGGCAAGATCACCATCGACTCCAGCATCCTCAACAAGCCGGGGCGGCTGACGGAGGAGGAGTTCGCCGTCATGAAGACCCACGCCGCGAAAAGCGGCGAGAACGTGCACATCCTGCTGGACGGCGTGGAGGAGGAGCGCTTCGTCAACGTCGCCTTCAACGTGGCTCGCTATCACCACGAGCGCTGGGATGGCCGGGGTTATCCCGATGGGCTGGTGGGCACCATGATCCCCCTGGAGGCGCGCATTATGGCAATTGCCGACGTGTACGACGCCCTGGTGAGCGAGCGCTGCTATAAAAAGCCCATGAGCTTCGAGCAGGCCCGGGAGATCATGTGCGAGAACATGGGCACCCAGTTCGACCCCAATTTGAAGTCGGTGTTCCTGGGCTGCCGGGAGCAGCTGGAGCAATATTATCGGGGAAGCTGAGGCAAACCAGCACAATTCCGGTGCGCAGATATTGGACTGTTGTGAAAAGCCGCTCTCCGTGAGCGGCTTTTTCTTTGCCATCTTGGGTGCCGTATTTTTAGGGCGCCCTATGCTGTATTTTATTGTACCAAACACACACCGAAAATGCGTACAACCTTGCGGCCTTAAAAACAATTCGAGCGAGTTGTTTGTGAGTTAAACCGGATGCATTTGATATACCCGTGTAATTTTCTTTTTGACTAATAAATCGATTGAAAGACAAGATGACTTCAGCCTATACAAAAAGATCAGCAACATTTTTATACTACAGCAAAAATGGCAGCAGCGTGCCATAAGCTCTTGCCATTCTGTACTCCAAGACTTATAATCAATTAAATAGGTGTAATATGTACTGTTTGAGGGAAAGCGGTCCCGGAGAGACAGAGAGGGGAGCGGAAGCAGATGTCCGAGAAGAACCAACAGATCGGATTACAGCCATATCTATCGCCTGTGTCATCATGGGCGCTGTCGGTGGGCGCCGCCGTCGGATGGGGCTCGCTGGTCGTGACCAGCAGCACCTATCTGGCGCAGGCCGGTCCTCTGGGCAGCATCCTCGGCCTGCTCGTCGGAACGGTCCTGATGCTGCTCATGTGCCGGAACTTCTTCTATATGGCGAGCCGCTATCCCCGGGCGGGCGGCATCTATGCCTACACGAAGGAGGTCTTCGGCTATGACCGCGCCTTCCTTGTGTTCTGGTTCCTCAGCCTGACCTACATCTCCATGTTCTGGGCGAACGCGACCAGCCTGCCTCTGTTTTCCCGCTTTTTCATCGGCGATGTATTGAAATTCGGATATCTGTTTTCCGTATTCGGATATGAGGTCTATCTCGGCGAGGTGCTCCTGACCGTCGCCGCGGTCTGGCTCATCACAGTTTTATGCGTCCGCAGCAAGGCGGCAACCCAGGTGATGACCGTTCTGGTCGGCGTCTTCGTCATCGGGATCGCCCTCTGCTTCGCCGTTGCGATCTTCGGACATAAGAACAGCCTGAGCCCTGCTTTTGTTTCCGACCGGAGCGCTTTCTCTCAGACGATCCGTATCGCGTTTATCTCCCCGTGGGCGTTTATCGGCTTTGAGGGCATCACCCACTCCGTGGAGGAGTTCCGCTTCAAGCGGGACAGACTGCACCGCATCCTGGTCATCTCGGTGCTGACGAGCACGGCGCTGTATATCTTCGTCACGCTTTTGAGCATCACCGCGTACCCGGAGGGCTGCGACAGCTGGCTGGATTACATCCGCAATCTGAACAGCTATTCCGGCATCGAGGGCCTGCCGGCGTTTTATGCCGCCCGGCATTATCTCGGCGGCTTCGGCGTCGGCGTGCTGATGGCCTCTCTGCTGAGTCTGGTCCTGACCAGCCTCATCGCGAATCTGCGGGCGCTCAGCCGGCTGTTCTATGCCGCCGCGCGGGACGACATCCTCCCCGGCGCATTTGCCCAGCTCAACGACAGGCAGGTCCCCGCGAACGCGATGCTCCTGATCGCCGCGATCAGCGTTCCCATCGCCTTCGTGGGCCGCACGGCCATCGGCTGGATCGTGGACGTGACCACCCTCGGCGCGACGATGCTCTATGGCTTTATATCCGCCGCGGCCTTCAAAACGGCCCGAAAGCTGAAAAACCGCAGAGAGACCGTCACGGGGATCATCGGCTTCGCTGTCATGCTGCTTTTTGCGGTCTATCTACTCTTCCCGAGCCTCTTCGGGGACTCGATGCTGGAGACGGAGACGTATATCCTCCTGATGGTATGGACGGTTTTGGGCTTCTTCTATTTCCGATGGATCCTCAAAAAAGACCATGCGCGGCGCTTCGGCAAGGCAATCATCGTGTGGATCGCCCTGCTGGCCCTGGTCGTGTTTATGGCGATGATCTGGTCCGGGCGCGTGGACGAGCAGTCCACGAACGAATCGATCTACACCATTCAGGAGTATTACAACGGAGAAGCGGAGGAGCCATACCGAAGCCAGACAGAGGACGTTTTTTTGCAGGGGCAGATCGATCATATCCATAAGGTCGATACGATGAATACGGTGATCATCACCGGCTTGTTCATCCTCGCGCTCGCCGCGATGCTCATCAATCACCTGTCCATGGAGAAATGGGAGAAAAAGGCGATCGAGGAGCGGGACACGGCAAAGGAGACCGCCTTCAAGGACCCGCTGACCGGCGCGAAGAGCAAGCACGCCTATCTGCTGCATGAGCAGGAGATGGACGCCTCCATCAGCGAAGGCCGGGCAGGAGACTTTGCCGTGCTGGTCTGCGACGTGAACGGCCTGAAAAAGATCAACGACACGCAGGGGCACAAAGCCGGGGACGAATACATCCGGCAGTCATTCGTTATGATCTGCGACATCTTTCAGCACAGCCCCGTCTACCGCATTGGCGGCGATGAATTCGTTGTCGTGCTGTCAGGCCGCGACTATGTAATACGCAGGGAGCTTGTTCTGGCTCTGCATGACCGCAGCGTGGAGCATATCGGCAAGGGCGGCGTCGTGATCTCCGGCGGACTTTCGGAGTATATGCAGGGCGGCGATTTGAGCTTCCACAGCGTTTTTGAACGCGCGGACGCCCTGATGTACGAGGAAAAGAAGCTGCTGAAAAGCCTTGGCGCAGCCACCAGGGACGACGCCGAGGCTGCCGGGGATCCGATCCCCATGGCGAACGGCAAAATCGTTCCGGACGACAAGCGGGGCGTCCTGATCGTAGAGGACGAGAATGTCAACATGCTGCTCCTGGGCAGAATGCTTAAGGGCGAGGACTATGATCTGCTGTATGCCTCGGACGGCGTCGAGGCGCTGGAGCAGATCAGGGAGCACGGGGATGAGATCGCCATCGTGCTTTTGGATCTGCAGATGCCGCGTATGAGCGGCATGGAGGTCCTGAAGGTGATGAAAGAGGAACCCGAGCTTTCGGACATCCCCGTCATCGTGATGACAGCCGACCAGAGCGCCGAAGTGGAGTGCCTCAGGCTCGGCGCCATGGACTTCATCCCCAAGCCCTACCCCAAGCGGGAGATCGTGCTGGCCAGGGTGAAGCGCTGTGTCGAGCTGTCCGCAAAGACGACAATCATCGAATCGACGGAACGGGATCCGCTCACCGGACTGTATAACCTGAACTACTTCCTGAATTACGTCCGGATGTACGACAGGCATTATACGGATATGCCGATGGACGCCATTCTCGTTGACGTCAACCACTTCCATATGCTCAACGAGCGTTACGGCAAGCCCTACGGCGACAGCGTGCTGGCCCACATCGGAGACAATATCCGGATGATCTCACGTGAGGTGGGCGGCGTCAGCTGCCGCCAGAGCGGCGACACCTTCTACATCTACTGCCCCCACCTCGAGGACTACGAGACGCTGCTTGCAAGGGCGTCCGAGGGCCTCAGCGGAGAGGAGGCGTCCGCGAACCGGGTGCGCCTGCGCATGGGCGTATACTCCAGTGTGGATAAGAGCATTGAGATCGAACGCCGCTACGACTACGCCAAGATCGCCGCAAACTCCGTGATCAAGAGCGGATACAGAAAGACGGTCGGGATCTATGACGCCGGCATGCACGAAGCGGAGCTGTACCGCGAGCGGCTGCTGGAGGATTTCAGGCCGTCGCTGGAGGATAACAGGTTCAAGGTGTTCTTCCAGCCCAAATACGATGTTCGTTCGGACAAGCCCTGCCTCTCGAGCGCCGAGGCGCTGGTGCGCTGGGAGCATCCCGAGCTGGGCATGATCAGCCCCGGAGTGTTTATCCCGCTGCTGGAGGAAAACGGCCTGATCCTGGAACTCGACAGCTTCGTCTGGCGCGAAGCCGCCGGGAGGATAAGAGACTGGAAGGATCGCTTCGGCTATTCGGTGCCGGTGTCGGTGAATGTTTCCCGCATCGATATGCTTACGCCGAATCTGAAGAGCTTTTTCAAAGAAATACTCGATGAGTTCAGCCTGGTTCCCGATGATCTGATGCTGGAGATCACCGAGTCCGCATACACCGAAGACGCCGAGCAGGTCATTTCCACGGCGCGGGAGCTGCGGAGCATGGGCTTCCGCATCGAAATGGACGATTTCGGGACAGGCTATTCGTCGCTGGGAATGCTTTCGCATCTGCCTATCGACGTGCTGAAGCTGGATATGAGCTTTGTGCGCAGCGCCTTCGGAGAATCCCGCGACGTGCGGATGATCGAACTCATCATCGACATTGCGGACTACCTGCACGTCCCCGTGGTGGCGGAGGGTGTGGAAACCGAGGAGCAGTACATGGTGCTGAAGGCCATGGGCTGCGACTATGTGCAGGGCTATTACTTCTCCAAGCCCGTTCCGCCGGAGGAGTTCGACCGCTTCCTGATTGAGCGGGGTGAGACGGGCGCGGAGATCGCGCCTGCCGTCAAACGGACCTATATGAGCATTTCCAACGCGCTGACCAGCGATTTCGAGAGCATTTTCTATGTTGACGTGGTTTCGGCGCACTATCTGGAATTCTTCAGCGGGAAGGACGGAACCCTTGAGATCCGGCCCGGCGGTACGGACTTTTTCGGAGACGCCCGGGAGAAGCTGCTGGAGGACGTCTGCGACGAGGACAAGGAAAGGCTCCGGGAAGCGCTCGGCAAGGCCGCTCTGATCCGCCGGATCGGTCAGGAGGATGCCGGAAAGGTAGCCTTCCGCCGGAGAAATGGCGGCGAGCTGAGGCCCTGCACCCTGCAGACGATCCGAACCAGAAGCAGCGACGAACACCATATCGTTATCGGCGTACGGTCGGAATGACAGCGGAGCCGCCCCGCAAGCCCTTATAACGGTCACAGTTTTATGGAGGACGCAATGAGATTGTTTTTATTGAATCGCAATAAAACGCTTTTGCGCAGGCTGCTTTCCCTGACCTTTGCGCTTGTGCTCCTGTATGCCGTTCTGCCCGCCGCCGTTTATGCGGAGGACGCGCATGAAACCGTCCGTGTCGGCTATTATGAGAATGAGGTGTTCCAGGAGGGCGCGATGGAGGACGCGGTCAAAACCGGCTACGCCTATGAGTATTACCAGAAGCTCTCCGAGTACACCGGCTGGAGATATGCCTACGTTTACGGCAGCTTCAGCGAGCTCTACCAGATGCTCTTGGACGGAGAGATCGATATGCTGGCCGGTCTCGCCTGGAGAGAAGACCGGGCAGCCCTGATCGGCTATCCGGACGCCGCCATGGGCAACGAGTCCTATTACCTTCTCAAGCACGAGGATGACACGGAGTTCACGGCGGATCCCGCCACGCTGAACGGGAGCCGCATCGGCGTGCTGGACAGCGCGATGCTGGCTGTCCTGACGCAGTATCTGGACGACCACGGCGTCACGGCGGAGGTCGTCGCCTATCCGGAGTACGCGCAGCTGTTCGACGCCTTTGATTCCAAAGCCGTGGATATCCTCGCTGCGGAGAGCGACGGCGCATACGGAAGATCGCACGCGGAGGTACTCTCCGTCTTCGGCGCGTCGGATTATTATCTCTGCGTCAGCAAAGCCAGGCCCGATCTGCTGGCGGAGCTGAACAGCGCGCAGGCGCTTCTGATGGCGGAGGAACCGACCTGGCTGAATACGCTGAGTGCCAAATATTATTCCATCAGCGTCACGGCCCTTGCATTTTCGCAGGCCGAGCGGGAATGGATGGACAGCCATACGTCGCTGCGCGTCGGGTATTTCGATAATTATCTGCCGTTCAGCGATACAGATCCGCAGGGGAATGTGAACGGCGCGGTGACAGATATCGTTTCCGCGATCCTGGAAGCCGTCGGCGAATCGGATATCGCCGTCACTTACATAGGATATACCAGCTATGACAGCATGATCGCCGGCATCAACTCCGGCGAGATCGACGTCGCCTTCCCGGTGGGCGGCGGACTATACTATTCCGAGGAAAACGGCATTTACCAGTCCAATACCGTTTCCGCGGCGCCTGCAGAGCTGGTCTACCGGGGCGAATTCACCGAAGAGACGACCAGGCACTTCGCCATCAACGAAAACAACCGCATGCAGTATTATTTCGTGCGCAACAATTATCCGGACGCCGAGATCACCTTTTACCAGTCCATCGACGAATGCCTTGGCGCCGTGGCGTCCGGCAAAGCTGGCTGCGCAACGATGAACGGCCTGCGGGCGAACGACATCCTGCGGAACCGGGAATACAACGCTCTGTCCCACCGGCAGACGAGCTACATCGACTCGCGGTGCTTCGGGGTGGAGATCGGAAACGAGGGCCTGCTGAGGCTCCTGAACCGCGGGATCAGCATTCTCGGCGTGGAATATACCCAGAACCTTCTGCATCGCTATAACGACGACCTGTTTTCCTACGGCTTCGCAGACATGCTGCAGGACCACATGGCGCTGTTCGGCGCCGTCATTCTCGCCGTCGCCGCGATCATCATCTTCCTGCTGATCCGGGACAGTCGGCGGAACAGGCAGGAGATCAGGGAAAAGGAATCCTCCCGCCTGACGCTGGAGGAGAAAAACCGGGAGCTGGCGGAAAGCCAGCAGGCGCTTTCGGACGCCCTGCTCGCCGCGGAGCAGGCCAACAAGGCGAAAACCGCATTCCTCTCGAATATGAGCCACGAGATCCGCACGCCCATGAACGCCATCATCGGTCTGGACAGCATCGCACTGAAGGACCCGCAGACTCCTGCGCAGACCAGGGAGTACCTGGAGCAGATCGGCACCTCGGCGGAGCATCTGCTGAATCTGATCAACGACATCCTGGATATGTCCCGCATCGAGTCCGGAAGATTGGTGCTTCGCAACGAGGAGTTCTCCTTTGCCAAGCTGCTGGAGGCGCTCAACACGATGTTCAGCGCGCAATGCCGGAGCAAGGGGCTGGAATACCGGTGCAGCATCAACGGCGAGGTGGACGACTATTACATCGGCGACAGCATGAAGCTGCGTCGGGCGCTCATCAACATCCTGGGCAACGCCGTGAAGTTCACGCCTGCCGGCGGCCGGGTGGAGCTGGACGTGGAGAGAAAGGCGCAGTTTGACGGGAAGACCACGCTGGAATTCAAGGTCTCGGACACCGGCATCGGCATCAGCAAGGAATTCCTGCCGCAGCTTTTCGATACCTTCACGCAGGAGGACGCCTCGACCACCAGCAAATACGGCAGCTCCGGCCTCGGCATGGCGATCACGAAAAACATCGTCGAGCTGATGAACGGGAATATCGGGGTGGAGAGCGTCAAGGGCGAGGGCACAACCTTTACCGTCACGGTCACGCTCTCGGACGCTTCGCATATTTCCGCAAAGGATGAGATGCAGGAGATCCACCCGAGCGAAATGACCGTACTGGTTGTGGACGACGACCCGACGAGCTGCGAGCACGCCAGTCTGGTACTGGAAAAGTCGGGTATCGCATCGGAGGTCGCGACCTCCGGCGCGCAGGCGCTGGAAATGGTGAAGCTCCGTCATGCGCGCCGGGAGCCGTACAATCTTATCCTGCTGGACTGGCAGATGCCGGAGATGGACGGTGTGGAGACGGCCCGCCGGATCCGTGCGGTCACCGGGGACTCGACCGCGATCATCATCCTGACGGCCTACAATTGGGACGACATCCTGGACGAGGCGCAGCAGGCGGGTATAGACAGCTTTATTGCAAAGCCCCTCTTTGCAGCGGCGGTGATAGAGGAATTCAGCACCGCCCGCCAGCGGAAGAAGCTCTCCGCCGGGGAGCAGATGAAGAAAGCAGAACTGTCTGGCCGCCGCATCCTTTTGGCAGAGGATATGGAGGTCAACGCCAAAATCATGATGATGGTGTTGAAGGCGCGGAAAATGGAGGTCGATCATGCAGAAAACGGGAAGATCGCCGTTGAAAAAATGGCCGCCAGTCCCGAAGGCCATTACAGTGCGATCCTGATGGACATCCGGATGCCGGAGATGGACGGCCTGGAGGCGACACGCTTGATCCGAGCCATAGACCGGCCGGACGCGAAGGCGATCCCGATCATCGCGCTGACCGCCAATGCCTTTGACGAGGACGTGCAGCGGTCTCTGCAGGCAGGCATGAACGCGCACCTTTCGAAGCCCGTCAAGCCGGACGCGCTGTATGAAACGCTGGAAAACCTGATCCGGGAATAACAGAAGAGCAGGATGAATTCGAATTGTTTAGGGAGGGAATCTTATGCTTACGATCAACGCTCTGAAAGAGTACGGCGCGAACGTTCAGGAGGGCCTGGAGCGCTGTCTGGACGACGAGGGGTTTTATCTGGAAATGGTTGGGATGGCGCTGGACGGGGAAGGCTTCAAACGGCTTTCCGACGCCATCGAATCGGGCAATAAAACAGCCGCTTTCGAGGCGGCTCATGCGCTCAAAGGCGTCCTGGCGAATGTGGCGCTCACGCCGCTTTATGAACAGGTTTCGGAGGTTACCGAGCTGCTCCGCGCCGGGAAGGATGCGGACTATCCGGCCCGTCTGGAGCGGATTCTCCGGGAACGCGAGGAGCTTCTTTCCCTATGAGACGGCTGAAAGCAGGCAGCTCGCTGCCGCAGATACAATACGCGGAGAAAGGTCCGCGAGATCGTCTGCGCCCATCCCTGCGCGAAGCAGATACACGGATTCTGCTTGATCGAATCCTGCGTTTCTGATTGTTTTTTCACGCCTGCAACTCTAACGAAAACAAAAGCACCGGCCAAGTCCTTTGGATATGCTCCCCCTATGAGAGACAATGAAAGAAAAGACGCCGTCATCATAGGGGGAGTATTCTTATCAAAAATTTCAATAGAGGGAATAACTGCAGTGCTTATACGATTCTTTGATCAAAGCAAGGAACTCAATTTTGAGATGGAAAAGCATGTGGTATTGCGTTATAATGAATTGTACAATGTGATTGCAGAGTAAGGGGCACTGTGAGACAGGCAGAAATGATACCCAGGTGTTGCGATAGATTTATGCAAAGATCATATCTTTCTCCTTTTGCAAATGCTGATACACCGTCGATCATGGCCTGACGATTCAAGGGAGTTTGAACATGAAAAGATCGTTGATCGTCATTGTCAACGCAATCATTATGGCTGCCATATTGATTTATATCGTACTTTATTCCAGAGTTTACGGTAAGGATGCTTATCAGAGACAGGTAGAACACTTTGAGAATACGACGGTCACCCTGGAACAGGTGACGGAGAATTATCTGGAAGGCGAGCAAAGGATCTGCGACGTTTGGGCACGCTATATCAACAATAGGGCCATGACGATGGAAGAAGCGGCTGATTATATCCGCGCCTCGCATGTGCTTGCAAACACTTCGGCGCATCTTGTTTCTCTTGATTCCCTCACGGGGCTCTCCACGCGCCCGAAACAGGGCACGACCGATGACTATACTGTCTCCTATCAACGGGTGTCTCTCCTGGAGGATGTGGATTGGATCGATGAAATCGGGGAGGCGATCAATGTTTCCCGCGCATATACCAATCCGATGAACGGCGAGCAGTCCCTGGCTTTCTGCAACAGGGTTGCGCTGTATGATCCGGAAAGCGGGACCTCTGGGGCTGCGATCCTTTTGCGCGTAGTTCCCATCTCGGAGCTT
>JAEEGH010026906.1_pt1 | contig 11423 bp, 7 predicted proteins | sample 9134181 | NCBI WGS metagenome assembly JAEEGH01 (sample SAMN16246544, study PRJNA631951) | gut metagenome | biome: gut microbiome; feature: rumen; material: DP-attached | host: Bos | place: Iran: Karaj | collected 2018-10 | reverse complement strand
TTTTAAGCTCTTCGGGCTTGGTCGTGGTGCAGTGGAGGAATATAGGATTCTCGGTAGTCCAAGGAGCGAGCGTGGTGCGGAAACGCTTGAGGGACAAGCCTTTCCTCTCCCTATCTTCGCTGTCATAGGGCATCAGCCAGTTGCGGTAGCTCTCGAAAGAGCCGCCCGGCCCAATGGTCTCGTCCGGGCCATAAGGCAGCCTTGACACGAGAAGACAGGGGGTCCGGAGATTGTAGTTGACCTGGGTAGTGTAGCGGGGATCGGTCTCCCAATATGTCGTGCCGCAGGAGACTTGGGCAAAGTCGCTCTCAACATGGAGAGTCCTCTCATCGGGCGACGCGGGGACATGATCGACATTGGTCTCGTATTCAACTATGGCAAGTTCCTCAAGAGTAAACTTATCCAGATTGACAGCCTTATCGCTCTCATTGAATACATCAAGCCATTTCCCGATTATCGGAGCACCGTCGTAGATCTCATAATGTAGCTCAACCTTGACTCCTTTCACATCTTCTGGACCTTCAAGAGTGAATATCAACTCTTTACCTTTCGGGTTCCAGTCCTTGACAAGAGCCCAGCGCTTACGGTTCCACTCCATCCTCTTCTTGAGCTCCTCAACCCGGAACCCAGTGACTCTAAATGAGTTAGGTAATGCCTTAAATGTGTCAAGCCAATCGCTCTTCAAGTAGCCATATTCCTCGATGCCGTCAAGACCGCCGAGCGGATAATCCTTCCCGTTTATCGTCAAGGTTCCCTCTGGGCAGGCTGTCCTGAGCAAAGACTGTCCTGTCGTCTCATTGACGATGTTGATTGTGGAAAGATTTGGCGTGGTGCGGAACTCCCTGGTCACCAGGCCGTTAGTCATGATCACGCCCTTCCCGTCAGGAGTCTCCGAAACCGAGGACACGAAACCACTCCCATCCAGAAGCCAGTCTTTCACTTGATTGTCTTTACCAGGATTTCCACATTGGATGGCAAGAAAAAGAATTGGCAATAATAACGCTCGCTTCATGATTATAAAGTACTTCTTAATTCATAACTACCTGACCCGAGGGAAAGAACGGCATATCCATCAATAGATCTCGCTTTGACACGACGCCCGTCGCACTGCACATGAGTTCCGGCCTTTGAGGGGACATAGACATCCACTATGCTCCCGGCGGGAATCTCCACTTTCCAGATAAGCGAGCGGCCCTTTTTCTTCCAGGAGCTACGGACCACACCCTTGACCGTCTCAAGAGAGCCTTCAGCCCACTCGAGATCCTCGGGAATACAGGGCTTCAAAGTGAAACGGGAGAATCCGGGATGATCAAAGGTCGGATTGATTCCGAGAATATTACGATAGAACCAGGCATCGACGGTCGCCATCATCGGGTGGTTGTGGGAATTCATGGCATCGCCCGTGAGATATTCCCAACGCTCCCACACAGTGGTGGCCCCTTTGCTTATCATAAATCCCCAACTGGGATAAGTGGTCTGGGTGACCAGTTTCCAAGCGTCTTCCACATAGCCTCCCGCGGCAAGGACATCAAGAAGATACTTGGTGCATAGGTTACCGGTGGTCAGATGGTGCCCGCGAGCCCTCACATCATTGACAAGGTTTTCCAACACCCTTTCAGCCCTCTGCCCGTCAGCAAGTCCAAGATAGATAGCAAAAGCATTGGAAGCCTGATTGTTGGAGGCGTAACCTCCTTTTTCCTCATCCCAATATTCACGATTGAACGCCTCCTTTGTCTTCAAGGCGTATCCTTCATATTCAGAGGCGATGTCCATCCGGCCAAGAACCTTCGCCATATCTGAGATAAGTCGTTCGCAATAATAGAGATAGCCCGTTGAGATCATAAGCCCGGGGGTGTCTCTGGACACTCCGCTCCCATTGGGATCCTGAAGGAAATCCCGTGGAGGGCACCAGTCTCCGTAGTAACTGTAATCGACGATTCCGTCCTTGGTCCGGCTTCTCAGATAGTCAGTCCAAGCCTTCATCCCTTCGAACTGGTCAGAGATGGCCTGGCGATTCCCATAAAACTCATAAGCCCTTGCGGGAAGCAAAAGATAACTTGCGCAAACTGGATCGGCCGGGCGCATTCCGAAACGGAAAGGAGCCACGCAGGTGATGGTCCCGGCACCATCTTGAGTGTCTGTGATGTCCTGGGCGAACTTCGGGAAGAAACGAGCCATGTCAAAGTTGAACAAGGCTATTTCGTGGCTGACAGTGAGATCGTTAAGCCATCCCATCCGCTCATCCCTTTGAGGACAGTCAGTAGGAACGCTGTGAAGGTTGCTCGCCTCTGTGTTGACCGCCATGCGGTGAATCTTATTGGCGAGATCATCCGAGCAGGAGAAACTGCCCGTCACTCCAACGTCCGTCCTGACCACACGCACCTTGAAGTCTTCCGAAGAAGGCTTGTAAGGGAGACCTTCGACTTGGAAATACCTGAAACCATGATAGGTGAATGAAGGTTCCCAGGTTTCTTCCCTTTCACCGGCACAAATGTAAGTGTCACATGATTTCGCGTTGCGAAGGTTGTCCTGGTTGACCGTTCCGTCTTCCCGCAGAGTCTCAGCAAAGAGCATTCGGATGGCATCCCCTTCCTTTGCCCGCACTTTGATGGCCACCCATCCGGCGAGATTTCTTCCCGCATCGAAGACATAAACCCCTGGTGACGGTTCGGACACCAAGGTTGGTTCCAAGGTCTCGACCGCCCTTATAGGCTCAACCCTGGCAGCACAAAGATCACCGACGGGGTCGTCAGTGTTATGAGCCCAAGCCCACTCCTTGTCCATAAGTCCGGGAGGAGTCCCCGGCTTCCAAATGGCCTCTCGATCCTCCCTCGCATCATAGGTCTCCCCATCGAAAACCGTCGCCTGAACTATCGGGCCGGAAGTGACATGTCGGAAGGTGTCCGAATTCAAGACCACAAAGGTTCCGTCGGTGTAAGTGATCTCCACCTGAATCCTGAGCCTGGGCGTGCCAAGCCAGCCCGGAGCCACCGGCACGACTATGCTATTGGCTCCCGGAAGCAGATGACTGTCAAGGTCATACGTCTCATAATAGATCCTCTTGCTATAGGTGCTTTGAGCCGGATCCAGAACGTGATCGCCTACTTTCTTATGGTTGACATATAACTTGTGAAACCCTATTCCCGCAACATAAGCCCGAGCTTTAGAAATCGTCATCTTTGGGTCTGACCAATATGTGCCCTTGAAATACAGCACCCGCCCGGCTATTCCCGGGACATAGCCTATCCATCCTCCTTTCCAGTCGCTCTGCCTGGTCAGTCCCATCTCCCACCAGGCCGGCTCAGACCAAGGTGATTCATCATCGCCTTGCCAAACCTTGACTTTCCAGTAATACCTGGCGCGGCTTCTCAGCGAAAGAGAGGAAGTTGAAACTCCTCCGGACTCGCCGGACAAGACCTTGCCACTATCCCAAACATCGCCAATGTTCCGGGCAAGAAGTTCCTCGTCACTGGCGACCAAAACACGGTAAGCGGTCTGAAGGACCTCCTTATCAGGGCTTTGCAGCCTCCAGCTGAGTTGTGGAGGGTAATCAATGCCTATGGGATTGGTCTGATACTCTGACTTGAGGCAAACAGCCTCGATTGAACGGCCACCACATGGCAGGGCAAACATGACCAAGGGCAGCAGAAGCGTTAAAATACGTCTCATGGAGAAACAAATTTAGATGAATTCCTCCCGTTCCTTGATGTCTTTTATGCGGAGTTGGAGGGTGGAGTTGCCACGATAATAGTTCTCGACGATAGAATAGCAAATGTCGAAGGGGTTGCCGGCCTTGATGTACTCAAAGAAATCGGCCATGTTGAAGGCGATCGCGGGAATCTGATGGAATGGCTGCTTCTCGTCAATAAGGTCGAGCTTCATGTGGACGCCGCCAGCGCCAACCTTACGGCCATTACCGCCGTCAGATACGTTCTCAGTCAGGAAAACAGGGTTGTTATTGCCGGGGCCGAAAGGCTGGAACTGCTTAAGAAGCCTGAAGAACTTGGGAGTTATCTGGCTGAATTCCAACTTCGCGTCGATGTCAGTGACGGGAGTGAGCATCTCGTCCGTGATCTTCTCGGCGATGAAGGCGTCAATCCTGCGGACAAACTCGTCCAGGTTGCTTTCCTTCATGGTCAGACCAGCGGCATAGACATGGCCTCCGAAGTTCTCAAGCAAGTCCGCACAGCTCTCTATCGACTCATAAAGATCGAACCCGGCTACACTTCTTGCCGAGCCTGTGATGAAACCATTGGACTTCGTCAGCACAATCGTGGGCTTGTAGAAGGCCTCAACAAGGCGTGATGCGACTATTCCGACGACTCCCTTATTCCAAGTCGGGTTATAGACTATCGTAGCGGCGCCAGTAGAAAGGGCGGAACCGTTCTGGACCATCTCAAGGGCCTCCTGGGTGATCTCACGGTCTATTCCCTTGCGCTCGTTGTTGTTGTCATTGATGCGCTCTCCGACAATGTTCGCGACATGATCGTCAGATGCTGTCAACAGTTCCACGGCAAGGCGGCCTGTCTCCATACGGCCGGCAGCGTTGATGCGGGGACCAATCTTGAACACTATGTCGTCAATTGTCAGATGCCCGGGCTCCAATTTGGAAAGCGTGGCCATAGCCAGCAGGCCGCGGCGTGGATTCTCGTTAAGTTGCTTAAGGCCGAAATGTGCCAGAATCCTGTTCTCCCCGACCATCGTGACAAGGTCGGCGGCGATACTGACGACCAGCAAATCCAGGAGCGGGATCAGAGTCTCGAACGGAATACCGAACTTTTGGGAATATGCCTGGACAAGTTTGAAGCCCACTCCGCAGCCTGAAAGGTCATCGAAAGGATAGTTGTCGTCCTCTCGTTTGGGATCCAGCACAGCGACCGCCGAGGGAAGCTTGTCTTCCGGCAGGTGATGGTCGCAGATGATCACATCTATTCCCTTGGTCTTGGCGTAATCGACTTTCTCATTGGCCTTTATGCCACAGTCCAGGGTTATTATCAACCCGAAACCACCATCGCTGGCCCAGTCTATTCCCTTGTAGGACAAACCATAGCCCTCGTCATAGCGATCGGGAATATAGAAATCGACCTTCTGGGAATACCTTCTCAGGAAGGAATACACAAGGGCGACAGCCGTGGTGCCGTCCACATCGTAATCACCATAGACCAGAATCTTTTCTTCAGAGGTGATTGCCTTTCGGACCCTCTCCACGGCGGCATCCATGTCCTTCATCAGGAAAGGATCGTGGAGATTGTCGAGACTTGGACGGAAGAAAGAGCGCGCCTGCTCGAAGGTCTCAACTCCCCTTTTGACAAGCAGTTCGGCCAAAACACGGTCAATACCGAGCTCGGCGGAGAGTCTCCCCACCTTCTCCGGCTCAGCCGGTTCTTTGATAATCCATTTGCGCTCTTTAGCCATATTACACAAAGATAATGGTTTTATTCAATAATTACAATTTCGGTTTATAGATTAATTGTAGTATTTTTGTGGATTAAGGTTGGCGGAATTCGTTGATGAACGAAGTGAAGAATCTTCCCGCCCAACATGATAATTTGATTATTAATTATTTACACGATATGGCTAACATTGAACTGAGCGAGCAGGAGGTCATCCGCAGGGAATCTTTGGCGAAAATGAGGGAACTGGGAATAAATCCTTACCCGGCACCGCTTTACCCTGTCAACACGACTGCGAAAGAGATTGAGGCGGGTTATGATCCAGAAAAAGGCAACTTCCAGGAAGTCTGTCTGGCGGGTAGGATAATGTCCCGCAGAATCATGGGAGCCGCCTCATTCGGGGAGTTGCAGGACTCCACCGGCAGGATCCAGATTTATGTGAAAAGGGACGAGATTTGTCCTGATGAGGACAAGACGATGTACAACACTGTCTGGAAGAAGCTTTTGGACATCGGTGACATCGTGGGCATCAAAGGATTCGCCTTCATCACCCAGACTGGCCAGCTCAGTGTCCATGTCAATGAGCTTACAGTCTTGAGCAAGTCGCTGAGGGTGCTCCCTATCGTGAAGACCGACGCGGACGGCAAAGTCTATGACGGCTTCTCGGATCCCGAGCTCCGCTACCGCCAGAGATATGTGGACCTTATCGTCAACCCGCAGGTGAAGGATGTCTTCGTGCAGAGGGCACAGATCGTTGCCACGATGAGGGAATATTTCAACGAGGCCGGCTGCCTTGAGGTTGAGACTCCGATCCTCCAGTCCATCCCCGGAGGAGCAACCGCCCGTCCGTTCATCACACACCATAACGCCCTGGACATCGACCTCTACATGAGAATAGCCAACGAGCTCTATCTCAAGAGGTTGATTGTGGGAGGCTACAGCGGTGTGTATGAGTTCGCCAAGGACTTCCGCAACGAGGGTATGGATAAGACGCACAACCCGGAGTTCACCTGCATGGAGATCTATGTGGCCTACAAGGACTACATCTGGATGATGGAGTTTGTGGAGAAGATGCTGGAGAAAATCGCTCTCAAGCTCCACGGCACCACTAAGGTAAAAATCGGCGAGAACGAGGTCGATTTCAAGGCCGGCTACCGTCGTCTCCCCATCCTTGAGGCCATCAAGGAATATGCTGGGGTGGATGTCACCGGAATGGGTGTTGACGAACTGAGAGAGACCTGCAAGAAGCTGAATGTCGAGTTTGAGCCTTCAATGGGTGAGGGCAAGCTGATCGACGCAATCTTCGGGGCTTATTGCGAGGATCATCTGATCGAGCCGACTTTCATCATCGACTACCCTGTCTCCATGTCGCCTCTGACAAAGAGACACCGCGTTGACCCTACTCTCACGGAGCGTTTCGAGTTGTTCGTCTGCGGAAAGGAGCTGGCCAATGCATATTCAGAGCTTAACGACCCTATCGACCAGCTGGAGAGGTTCGAGGAGCAGGCTGCCCTGAAGAGCCATGGTGACGACGAGGCCATGTTCATCGACTACGACTTCGTGCGCGCCCTTGAGTACGGCATGCCGCCCACTTCAGGCCTCGGAATGGGTATTGACCGTCTGACCATGTTCATGACCGGCCAGACAACCATCCAAGACGTCCTCTTCTTCCCGCAGATGCGTCCAGAGAAAGTCCTCAAGAAAGAGGAGAAAGCCGCCGGAGAAGCCTAGGACGACTCACGACAAATGTGTACCATCATGAAACGGGTCCTGCTTCTCTGCGCCGTAGCCGTAGCCATCGCACTTGCCGCCCTGCCGCTTATAATCGGCGGACGCAAGGCCCCCGTCGGCGTCAGTTTCCCCGAGTCGCCGATCGAGCTTGCCGCCAACGAGGATTTCGGGATGCAGCTGATCAACATGTTCAACATCATCCAAATCCCGGATGGTACATACCGGATGTATTTCATCGCCAATCCCCAGGACGGAATCGCCGAAAACGAGAAGCTTCAGAATCTCTACTACGCGGAGTCACGGGACGGTTTCCATTACGAGTTTAAAGGCAAACTGATGGATGAGCTGATAGAGCAGACCATCTTCATGGTGAAAGACAAGGATTATCCATACCGGATGGTTGGCTGTCAGTGGATCGGAGAAAAATCATGGGAGCGGGGGCTGTTCCTGTGGAAGTCAAAGGACGGGCTGGAGTTTACCGACAGGAAGATGATCTATGACAAGATCCACGACACCCAGAACGTGATGATCCCCATAGGCAAACGATTGAGGCTTTATTCCAGGATCACACAGGAAAACTACATGAACCGGAGGGTGACTGTCGCGGAATTCAATTCGCAGGGAGATCAGATCAGCGACACCAAGATCCTGGCCGGTGATTTTCTGTATAATTCGGCAGCATGCAAGGTGGATCGGCATTATGACCTGCTTTTCCCCACCTATTACAACACGCACGGCAAGACGACAGATACCTGCTTTTTTCGCTGCTATGTGACGGATGGCTCCTTTGTCCGGGAACTACCTTGCGAGCTCAACCGCTGGGTCGAGCCTGATGAGCATTGGGTACTGGCCGCTCCGGGCTTCGTTTTCATAGATGGAGAAAGGTATCTTGCCTACAATACCCGCACACGGTCGCACGAGACGAGTGAGACCGGCATGGTCAGCAAGTACAAGCTCATCAAGACGGTGCTGGAATACGATTAGGGCTTTCGAGGATGTTTGAGTGTATCACATCGGGGCAGAACCCGAAAATAAAAGAGTTGCTGGCTCTCCAGGAGAAATCTCGTGAGAGACGGGCCGCAGGGTTGTTTGTAGTTGAGGGTCGACGCGAGTTTGACCACTGCATAGCCGCCGGCTTCGTCCCCGACACCATCTTCGTCTGTCCGGAGATCTATTCTCCCGCCGGGGAGGGTGTACCCCCTGAAGGACGTGCCACCCGCGGCACGGAAGCGGGGGGACCGCAAGCGGAGCGAGTGGTGGGGTCGGGCGCAGCCCGACTCCTGAAGGGGGTACAACCCTTCCCGGAGGGGACTAAGGTCTTCGAGGTCAGCAGAAACGTATATGAGAAGATAGCGTACCGGGAAGGGACCGAGGGCATAATCGCTGAGATGAAGTACAAGGACAGGCGGCTGGAGGATATCAAGCTGAGCGAGAATCCTTTGATAGTGGTGCTGGAGAGCGTGGAGAAGCCGGGAAACCTCGGTGCGGTGCTTCGCAGCGCGGATGCGGCCGGGGTGGATGCGGTCATCATCTGCGACCCACTCACCGACCTCTACAACCCGAATCTCATCCGGGCAAGCATCGGAGCCATATTCACAAGACAGGTCGTCGCAGCTACTTCTGAAGAGACGATAGCCTGGCTCAAGGTCAATGGCCTCAGCATCCTTACCGCCCAACTTCAGGACTCCTCGCTATATTACGACACCCCAATGACAGGCCCTACCGCAATCGTGATGGGCACCGAGTCAACAGGGTTAACCGACATCTGGCGAAAGGCTGCTGACAAGCACATCCTCATACCTATGCTCGGATCGCTCGACTCCCTGAATGTCTCCGTCTCCGCCGCCATCCTGCTCTACGAAGCAGTCCGACAACGCAGCGGGCGTTTTGCGGAAACATCTGATTTATAGACAGTTATATTATTATGCATGGAATATTAAGCCCTGCATGATTCAACAAATAATTTATAATCAACTAGTTAGGAAAAACGCCCATGGGTAAATACGGACTTATCGGGAACCCGATCGAGACATCAAGGAGCCCGCTTCTTTTTGAGGCCGCATATAAAGGGCAAGAGCAGCCGGACGGAACGGCCTACGAATATGACCTGATCGAAGGTGCTGATTTCGAAGCTTCTTTCAAGAAGTTTGAAGAGGATTATTCAGCGATCAACGTGACGGCCCCGTTCAAGGAACTGGCCTACGCAAGGGTTGAGGAACTGGCTGAGCTTGGCAAAGGTGTGATCTCGGGACCGGTCGCCAGGATAGGAGCCACCAACCTTCTTGTGAAGACAACGGAAGGCATCGCCGCCCACAACTCTGACTTCACAGGCATTATCGTGGCCATCGCTGAAGCCTACTACCCTGGCATTGTCAATGAGTTCATCAAAGAATACGGCAACCAGTTCTTTATCAAAATCCACCAGTTCTTCCTGATGAGTCTCGGAAGGCGGTTCTACCAGCAGCCACAGGCCATGATTGTGGGTTGCGGAGGCGCCGGGAGGGCAGCTGCTGTCGCGGCCGGTGAACTAGGCTTTGGAACGGTGCTGATGAACCGCACGTTTGAGAAAGCCCAAGCTATCGCTGAGGCCATGCCCGAATACGGTTTCATCCCTGATCCGATAAAGGATTTCAAAGAGGCCGTAAAAGAATGTGATCTGATTATTTACACTCTACCCATGGCTCTCCCGGAAATAGAAGAGTTCACCGCTGATGACTTCGCCGGTGAAGGCGCATGCGAGGGCAAGGTAATCATGGAAGCAAATTACAAGAATCCCTCTTTTGACGAAATCGCAAGGGGCAAACTCGCGGCTGCGGATGGAGTATATATTCCCGGGGACAGATGGCTTCTGTATCAGGCCCTCACCGGATATCCGTTCATGACCGGCAAGACCCCGGATCTGGCCGCGATGGAATCCGCCCTCGGAAAAGTCTGACCTTGACTAATGGAACGGTTTTTGGTTTGTCCCATTCAATGACACCAAAAACCGATTCGCCATGAAAAAGATACTTACCCTTCTAGCGTGTTTCTTCATCAGCACAGCTGCCGTACTTGCCCAGCCCGGATTTGGTCACGGTGGCTATCACAAAGGTCCTTCCGGCCATTACGGCCACGGCAGGGACTACGGCAGAGGCTATAATTACAACAACCTATACGGTGGATTGAAATTCGGACTTACGGCCTCCCATATCGGCGGGACTTCTTCCGATTTTGACGCCAACGGTATCAAGACCGGTATCAGTCTCGGGGCCGCGGCTGGTTTTTCGATCAGCCCTTTCGCGGCTTTCGAATCAGGTCTTTACTATGTGGAAAAAGGAGGTATCGACAATAGCTCCGTTGGAAAAATCACATATAACCTCAACTATCTTGAAGTTCCCATCCTCTTGAAACTCAACATATTCTCAGGAAACAGAGCAGTTATACAGCCATACGCCGGAGCTTACCTCGGACTCGGAGTCGGAGGACAGATCAAAGACTACCGGATGCGGATATCCGCCAGCTCGTTCAACGATGCTGACCTCAAACGAGGAGACAGTGGCATCGTCCTGGGTTGCGGAGTGACCTGGTCATTCCTGCATGCCGGGATAAGCTATGAATACGGACTTGCCGACATCAGCAAGTCCGGTTTCGGAGACAGGCACAACCGCGCCCTTCTGCTCAGCGTCGGCTTCGGATTCTAGCACTCGATCGTGGCCTCGCGGTCGGGGCCGAGAGAGATGATGCTCACTGGGACACCGATATAGTCCTCGATGAACTTTATATAACTCTTGAACTCATCCGGAAGCTCGTCCTCGGAACGCATGCCGGTGAGGTCTTTTTTCCAACCGGGGAACTCAGTATAGACCGGCTCGATCTGGGCTGATATGTCGAAAGGAACCTGATCAGTCTCAACGCCTTCCACCTTGTAAGAGGTACAAGCTTTTATTGTGTCGAAACCATCCAGACAGTCGGACTTCATCATTATAAGGTCGGTCACACCATCGATCATCACGGTGTACTTCAAGGCTACCAGATCCAGCCAGCCGCAACGACGGGGACGACCGGTCACAGCCCCGAACTCATGCCCGACACGACGGAGAGTCTCCCCTGTATCGTCAAACAACTCAGTCGGGAACGGACCGCTACCGACACGCGTGCAATACGCCTTGAATATTCCGAAAACCTTCCCTACCCTCGAAGGAGCCAGACCGAGTCCGGTGCAGACTCCTCCGACGGTGGTGGAAGAAGATGTGACGAAAGGATATGATCCGAAGTCCACATCAAGCATGGAGCCTTGGGCACCTTCCGCCAAAATCGGCT
>JAEEGH010026903.1_pt1 | contig 11424 bp, 2 predicted proteins | sample 9134181 | NCBI WGS metagenome assembly JAEEGH01 (sample SAMN16246544, study PRJNA631951) | gut metagenome | biome: gut microbiome; feature: rumen; material: DP-attached | host: Bos | place: Iran: Karaj | collected 2018-10 | reverse complement strand
GCTGCGAGTACTAGCCGCGTCACCACCGTATCTATTGGCAACAGCACTTCGGCCGAAAGTTATCCTATCTATTGGAACATGACCAGTCGTTATTATATACATGGAAATCAGGTGAACAGCAATGCCAATTACGATTGGACAAACGTTTCATACGACAGTGGTATCTTTACGATCGATGGCGAGAAATACTGTCTTGATAAGAACCACTATTACGGAGACCGCGTAACGTATGTGAAAAATAGCAATGGCGACGATTGCGTGAAAATCAAGCTTGACGAACCGACATACACTGGCGAGGTGACCACTCACACGGCTACAACAGCCTTTAATAAGGTGCTCGACTATGCGGGTGCTTCACTCAATCGTGATGAGGTGGACGAGCGCTATGCAACAGAAGCCAAGAATGGAACTGCCACTTATAAGGGTTCAGTAACGAAACAGGCAGGACGTATAGACCTGGTTTCAGATGTCAACGGATATACCGAAGCCAACTTCCCCACCGGCAGCCGCCAAGAAGGATTCGACACAGACAACGATGGTATGCCAGACGCATGGGAAACGGCCAACGGCCTCAACCCCAACAATGCCACTGATGCAAGCACCTATACACTTGACCCGAAGAGTTTCTACACAAACATCGAGGTTTATGCAAACTCACTGGTGCAAGACATCATGCTCAATGGTAATACTGATGCAACAGAGAAGGTAGAAGAGTACTATCCTGCATACACCAAGGAAGACGGGACCAAGGTGGATGCCATCAATGGTGACGGAGGTGGCGGTGATACTCCTAGTGAGGCCAAGACATGCACGGTATCGTTCAATGGTTCGGACGTGCAGTCGACTGAAGGTTATTTCAGTTTCGGTGTTACCGACACGAATAAGCACAACTTCAACAACAAGTTCATCGGTACATACAATGGAACTGAGTATACCAAGGGGCTGAAGATGGAAGGAACGACCCTCATTGAGTTTACCAATGCATCTACTGCAACTGTTATCATTGTTCAGTCAACTTGGAGCGAGTACACAATAAAATTCGATGGAGTTGAGATAGAACTGAGTTCTGCCACCACTCCAGAAGGCTCATCTGATGTCCGTGTTTACACCATTGAGGGTGTAGCACCTGGTAATCACAAGATTCAACGTGGTAGCGGTGAGAGCGGTGTATTCTACGTTGAAGTACGTGAATCTGGCACTTCAGCTATCGCCAAGCCTTACGCCATTGGTAGCATCGTTGCCACTGAGTATTACGACTTGCAAGGTCGTCGCATCGACCCTGCCACTCGTGGAGTCATCATCCGTGTCGACCGCATGAGCAATGGCCAGAAGAAAGTAACGAAAGTAATCCAATAGATTCTTTTAGCACGAATATCGTTGGAGGCGCACCCAAGTTGGTGCGCCTCCATTGTTGATGGACCAATAGGACTTTCAATTACGAAGCCATCGTTTTTTAAACAAAATTTACACATTATTATTTATGCCGTTTCATTTTTTCTTCGTACATTTGCAGAAATTAAAAACATTATTAACTAAAACCAAATTATTATGAGAAAAACTTTACGCATGTTTTTAGTATGCTTCATGAGCTTGTTCTGCGGAACGATGATGGCTCAGACGACTGTCTGGGAGGAGACTTGGTCTGGATGGAGCGAAAATATCAAAACTAATCCCGAAGGAGTAAACCCAAATTACTCTTTTAAAGGCACAGTTTTGAATGATAACGGAACCTACAAAAGTGGAACTGGAGTATACGATGAAAAGCTTGCAGGTGGTGATGCCCCAGAACTAATGGTTGCCAAAAGTGGTGGCTCTTTTACCGCAAATATAAAAATGGATGGAAAATCAGGAGATTTCACGTTGTCATTTAAAGCTAATAGCAATAATCTTGAAGTAACTGTTACTAATGCTTCTATAGGAGAAGTTAGTGCTGCAGGAAATGATTATTCTTATCCTATAACTGTTGCATCTGGAACTTCTGAGATATCTATAACTTTTAAGACGACTTCTTCAAAGAACACACGTTTAGACAACATCAAATTATACCAAGGAGAAGCAAAAAAACCAGCTGGCCTTTCATGGGGTACTGCCTCAAGAACTGTAACTATAGGATCTGAAGATAATGTTTTCCCAACATTGACAAATGCTAATGAGCTTCCAATAACCTATAGTAGTTCAGAGACAAATGTAGCTACTATCAATGAGAATGGTTTAATTACACTTGTATCAGAAGGTAAGACAAATATCACAGCTTCTTTCGCAGGAAACGACGAATACGAGGCAAGCGAAGTATCATACGAACTAACAGTTAAAGCAGCACAAACTGGTCCCGAAGCCCCAACAATTTCTGGTACAACCCCATTTAAAGAAAGCACTGAAGTCACTATTAGTGTTCCTGATGGCGGATCTACGAAATATACCACTGATGGAAGTGACCCCAACAATGGTACAGTCTACTCCACACCATTTACCATTACAGAAACAACGACTGTGAAAGCAGTATCTTATGATGAGGATGGAAACGCTAGTAAAGTTACAACAAAAACGTTCACAAAGGAAGAGACTCCAGCCGTGGAGACCGTAACACTCCCATACGAGGATACTAAACTAGAGAAATTTACAAAGAATAATGTTAAGTTGCCAAGTGAGCTGACTTATATTTGGAGTTTTGACAGTAGGTATTCATGCATGAAAGCTTCTGCTTATAAAGGTGGAGCTTTAGAGTCAGAAAGCTGGTTGGAATCTCCAATCATTGATCTTACAGCCGCAACGAATCCTGTATTAGCTTTTGAACATGCTATCAACCAATTCTCTAGCGTCGATAAAGCAAAGGAAGAAGCTACTGTTTGGATTAAAGAAGAAACTGGTGAATGGAAGCAGCTTGAAGGTGTTGCATATCCAGAAAAATTAAGTTGGACTTTCATCAGTTCTGGAGATATTAGCCTTAACGAATATAAGGGGAAGAAGATTCAGATTGGCTTTAAATACATGAGTACAGCTGAAAAAGCAGGTACATGGGAAGTGAAAGAGTTTAAGGTAACTGACGGTGCTCCAGTCATCACCTATACCGATAAGACTATTGCCGAGATTAATGAAATGTCTGAAGACGCGAGCAACATCAATCTTAAACTAACCAACGCTCAAGTTGTATATGTGGATGGAAGCAATCTGTATGTCCGTGAAGGCGACAAGGCTGTCATATTCTTCAATCTTGGAATTGACCTGCCCGCGAATAGCATTCTGAATGGTGAAATTAAAGTTGATTATGACAATTACTATGGTATTCATGAAATCAAGCCAATTTCTGACGTCACAAGTGCTGATGGACTGACTATCACTGAAGGGGAAGCCGCAACACCAACAGCAACAACTGTGGCAGATCTAATTGAACTGAAGCATATAGCCGACTATGTTGTTATCTCTGGTGTAAAAATTGTTTCAGAGGAAAAGAACTACTTCGCAGTTGACGGTGACAGTAAGATTCAGCTATTTAAGGGTATTGATGTATCTAGCTATGCTGACAACGACAAGACCTATGACGTAAAAGCTCTCTTTAACAATATCTACAAAGGGACAGCAGAGATTCAGCCAGTTGAGGTAACTGAAGCCGGTGGCGAGACTCCTGCAACGCCAGATATGATTGCATTTACAGATGGCGACACAGCTGGCGATGGTGCAGTATTCTCAAAGGGCGAGTTCAAACTTACTCAGGTAGATACGAACGGAAAGACAGCTATTGATTCCAATAGCGCATATTTCGGAACGGCCGAGAAATATCAGAAATTTACCCATTGCTTAAAGACAGGCGGTAAGTCAAGCAGCAACAACTCTCTGACTCTTACTATACCTAGTGATGGTACGTTGAATGTTTATGCCCGCACTGGAAGTAATAGTGAAACTAACAGAACTGTAGTGCTCACTCAGGGCGAAACAGAGCTCTATAACAAAGTAGTACAAGAGTCTGACGCCATTGAGGTTACATTCGAAGGTGCCGAAAAGCCCACAAAAATCTATCCTGTAATAAGCGTTGCTGTGAAGGCAGGAGAGGTTGTTGTTGGCTATCCCATAAATTCCATCAAGTTCTACGGCTTCGAGTTCATCGCAAGCACCAGTGGTGTGAATGCTGTAACTGTTGAGAAGGCCAAGAACAATATCCGTTACAACCTTGCTGGTCAGCGTGTTGACGAGAGTTACAAGGGTGTTGTGATTATGAACGGAAAGAAATTCGTTGTGAAGTAAATATACTAAACAAGTATTTATTATCGACTAATGAATGGGGACGAGCCGGTGGGTTCGCCCCCATTTATTTTCGTTACAGTTAACGTTTTTGTTAGCCCATTATCAATTATGAATCAATGAATAAAAGTTCTTTTTGTCTCTTTGTCGAAAAAAACTCTTTGTCTGTAAACGTTTACGTGAGTTTATTGGTCAAAAATCAAAGTTTTTGGTCAAAAACCACTAATTTTGCAAATGTATTTAAATACTGCTAATAACTAATTGCAATTATTCCTAAAACAAAATAACTATGAAGTCTAAACATCTACGGATTTTCATCCTGAGTATGGTAGCCATACTCTGTGGCGGTGGCATGTATGCACTTTCCGCTCCTAATGACACAGAGGTTTATTATCAGAAGATCACTTCTGTAAATGACCTGACCACTGGTGAATATCTCATTGTAAATGAGGCCGCAGGAATAGCATTCGACGGCTCACTCGCTACACTCGATGCTGCCAGCGACGTTATCACTGTTACAGCAGAGAATGGGATAATAGCCTCATCGGAAATAGTTGACAAAGCAACATTCACCATTGACACTTCAACGAAATACATCAAGAGTGCATCAGGTTTTTACATCGGTATTAATAATGGTTCTAATGGTTTGAAGCAAAATGCTGCAGAGCAAACAAAATGGGCACACACTTTTGGTTTCGATGAAGGAGGAAATGCGCTGATAGTCATCAGTGGCGGAGAGGGTGAAACTGCCTATAGCATGACGCTGACTTATAACAAAGCCCAAGACCAAAACCGTTTCCGCTATTACAAAAATGGTGGACAAGAACCCGTACAGCTTTACAAAAAAGTAACGAAGCAGGGGGCTGACCCGCAGACATGGACATACCGCGATTTTGGTATCGACATGGTGAAGGTTCTTACCGAGGAGCAGCGTGTTAACGGAACTTCATATGAATTTGGTGTTGTCGTTGCTGAAGACGGCACACAGACTCAGGTTGCTGCCGATGCCGCAAACGCCAATATCGTGTTGAAAGGAAAGTACCATAACGACCATGGTTGGACGGGTACTACGGCTACCGTGAAAGTAAACGGTCCTGTGCAGATAGACCTTGGCAACTGCTATTACGGCGAAGGTATAGCAACAGTCAAAAATGCTACTGGCGAGCAGGTTGCATCGGCCACACTAGTGAAAGAAAAGACCTGTTGGGGACAAGACAATACGAGTGTGGTGTCGATGAAATACACAGGTGATGCCACGACACTCACCATTGAATATGCCAGTTATCTGCCATACATTGGCGTGAAGGCCATTGAAGCCAGTGCCGTCAGCGTCAGCTACTCTACAGAAGGGGTTGACTGTGAGGGCGACATTCTGCCGGATGGTGGCCAGTATGCGGCAGGTGACTCCTATACACTTCCCGCACAAAACTACACCTTATTTAAAGAAGGTTACACTTTGACAGCATGGACCGACGGCACCAACGAGTATGCCACAGGCTCAACCATCACACTACCAGCAAGTGATATTACTTTGAAACCTGTGTTTACTCAGAATGAAGTAAACTTGAGCGACCGCTCAGAGGCAGTTACCTTGAAATGGAACTTCCGCCGCGATCAGGGAGCACCCATCCTGCAATATGAAGGCAAGGCTGGATTCCTTGTGGCTCAAGCTACTGTGAACGGTAAGACCATTGATGTGAAGATGCCGTTTACCACTAGTCCCGGTAAGCTGAACAACAAGAACAATACCGACTGGGCACAATGTAATCAGGGAACCACTTTTACCCTACCCTCATGTAAAGAAGCTGTAATCTCAATGGAGGCATACAACGCTTTTGGTGCAGAAGGAAAAACAGCTACAACCATTGATGGACAAAGTGATTACACGTCTGCCAAAACCATCAGCTATTCTATTGCCGGCACGGCAGAGACTGTAGATGTAGTCATTGGAAACGATGCCGGTTACCTGCGCTATATTCAGGTGGTATTACCTGTCGTGCAGAGCCAGGGTGGCGGTACAACTTATACCAACGAGGAAGCAACTGTCGTTTGGCCGTTCAACGATCCTGATAATATTTCTGCATATACAGCCACTCCCGATGGCGTATTCAGTACGATTTCATCTAATATAGGTGACCTGGCTATTGGTAAGCCTGATGGAGATGCAAGAACAGGTACGAGTACTGTTGATCCCGGTGTTACCTTTGTTCGACTTTGGAACAACGGTGGAAACACTACCATCGAATGGGCTGTAAAACCAGCAGCTGGACTGACCTTCACCCCGACAAAGATTACCGGACATATTGTCAGGTTTGGAACGGATGTGGAAAGTGGTATTACTATCAGTGCGAAGAAAGCCAATGGAGAGACCATTACATTAGGCACATTTACCGCTCCTCGCAACAATAAGACGAAGGCAGAAGATAAATGGGGTGCAAAAGATGACTATACACCACAGTTCGTCATTGAACTGACTGCCGAACAACAACAAGCATTGTCATCTACCGAAGGATTCTCGGTCTTCTCTCCCATTGGTGTGGGCTCTACAAAGAGTGGAGGCTTCGCTGAGGTAACCGTGACAGGTTTGATTAACGGAACGGCAGCATCTATCGAGAAATACGCACTGGCCACATCAGCAGCACCAGCAGAAGGCGGCTCTGTCAGCGTCTATCCCGCTTCTGACACTTACGAGGCTGGTACTGAGGTAACGCTCACTGCCACAGAGAATTTCGGTTACGACTTCGTGAATTGGACCGACGCAGATGGTAAAGAGATTTCTAAAGAAGCAAAATTCAAGTATACTGTCAACGAGAATGCAGCGCTGACTGCAAACTTCAAGCAGGTAAAGACCTACGAATTGAATCTCACCGTCGAAGGTACAAACGAATACATGGTCGCCATCAATCCGGCTCCAACTATTATCGATGGTAAGTATATGTACGAGGAAGGCCAGACTGTGCAGCTCACTGCCAACCAATATAAGGATCTGGTGACCTTCAACAACTGGAGTGATGGTGAGACAAACAGCGAAAAAACTGTGACCATGACAGAGAATGTGACGCTGACTGCTACTTATTCTCAGGCTGACATCATTGCGGGATGGGACTTCTATAAGAGTGGAGGCAACGGGCGACAAGCCGACTTTGCCGCTCAGGATAATGAGGCCGATGCTCTGAGTCTCGTCAATACAGAAACAGGTGAGACACAAGGATGGCTCGACAAGAGTTATGAGAGTGCAGGAGGTTACGAAGCATTCAAGGGTGCTGCCGTCAACTGGCGTGTAGGCTCTTCTAATGGAGATGTGGGTCACTGGCATTGGCAGACGAAGATTAATGCCGAGGCATTCACAGACATCAACGTTCAGTTCCAGATGCTTTACAACTACAACGCCTATCAGACATACAACGTAGAGTATTCACTCAACGGAACAGACTGGACTAACGTGGGAAGTATCACGATGGAAGGCGCCAAAAATCCTGCATCGTTCAGTGGAATGCTGCCTGAAGCATGTAATAATCAGAAAGATCTGTATATTCGCATGATTGCAGATAAGAGCTCAAACATAGACGGCACAGCCTCTGCCAACGATGGAAATGCACTTGCCATGTTCTTTATCACGGGTTCGCCAAAACTCATCGACGACGGTCAGGCGCCAGTGCTGGTTAGTACTGTTCCTGTCGATGGTGCAACGGGTGTCTCTGCCTCAGGCAAGATTGTGCTTACCTTCGATGAGCGTGTGAAGTTGGCTGATGGAGCAGTTGCCTATATCAACAATTCCTATATTAAGAGCAACACACAAAACCCGACCAAAGGCATCGTCAGCGGAAAGACTATCACATTTGAATACAAGGATTTTGAATACGATACTCCGTACAATTTCATCTTAGCAGGCAAGTCTGTTGCAGACCTCACAGACAACTATATCACTGAGGCCATTACCCTGTCGTTCACCACAATGGCACGTCCGACTGTGACAAAGGGACTGTACGATTTCGTCGTTCCTGATGACGGTAAGTTAGAAGTTGCCATTGCTGCAGCCAATAGCCGAAGTGACAAGAATACACGTTATCGTATCTTCCTGAAAAACGGCACATACACTCTGCCACTAAGCACATCTGCCACTATCAGCAGCGATGACGGCAATACTTATCCCAGCCCCATCACCGACTTGTCGGCTTCGAATGTCTCATTTATTGGTGAGAGTCAGGATGGAGTCGTTATCACCAACGACCTTGCCAATGCAGCTACCTTTGCAGGAGAATACGGCACGACAAGCGTCTACGATGGTATTGGCAAGAGCGACGTTCTGCAAATTCAGCCAAACGTAACAGGCACATACTTCCAGGATCTGACCGTAAAGAGTGGTATTGGTGATGCGCTCGGACGTAACATCGCTGTTCAAGACAAAGGTAAGTACAATATCTATAAGAACACTTGCCTATGGGGTTATCAGGACACATGGACCTCGAACAATGATAATGGATATTACTACTTTGAGGGTGGTAAGGTACGCGGACGTACTGATTTCCTCTGTGGTAAGGGCGATGCTTTCTTCAATAGCGTTGACATTCAGGTATGCATGGCAAAGGGCGGTTACATTGCTGTTCCTTCGAAGAGTATCAAATATGGTTATGTGTTCAAGGATTGTACTATCGATGGCGAGAGCAACGAACTAAACGGTAACTATACTCTCGGACGTCCTTGGGGTCAGGGCACACCTGTCGCCCTCTGGATTGACACGAAGATGAACATCGTGCCTTCGGCTATCGGATGGAGCGAGATGAGCAAAGGCTGGCCAAAGCGATTCGCTGAGTATAACTCCATCACTTCTACTGGTTCTGTCGTTGACCTGAGCGGACGCAAGAAGATCTTCGGTGACAATCATGAGAACAATCCTATTCTCTCTGACGAGGAAGCCGTAGAGGCAGGAAACATGCACAACATGTTCGGTGATTGGAATCCGATGCTTTACACCGAGCAGGCTCCTGTACCGACAAATGTTGTACTGAACAAAGACAATCAGACTCTTACGTGGGACAACAGCAACTATGCACTGCTTTGGGCTATTGTCAAGAACGGAAGCGTGGTAGGCTTCACAACAGAGCCGACCTTCACCGTCGACGACACAGAAGCCACTTATGCCGTGCGCGCAGCTAACGAGATGGGTGGTCTGAGCAATGCTGCTGAGGCAAGCAACTCGACTGGTATTGAAGATGTTAACACGCATAAGACAACCAAAGCCGACGATGCCATCTACAATATGCAGGGCATACGGGTTGAAAAAGCTGTCAAGGGCGTATACATCATCGGTGGACGCAAAGTGGTTATCAAATAACATACTATAAGTGTAGGACAGGCGTCAGCTTGTCCCACACTTGTTATCAGATGCAAAATGAAAATCGCCACAAGAATTTGCATAATTCAAAAAAAAGGCGTATATTTGCAAAATAATATTTAACTAACCACATTTAATAGCTAATTAATCAATTAATCTACAAATAATTATTAATCAAAAACAAAAGTAACAAGGTATGAAAGACGCAATGAGATTATTGTGCAAATTATGTCTCTTTGCCGTGTTTGCCCTGATGCCGTCACTGGCTTCCGCGCAGACAATTGCCAAGGGACAAGTCTTGGATGCCAACAATGAGACCATCATTGGTGCTACTGTTGTGGAAAAGGGAAATCCCAAAAACGCAGCGGTAACCGACTTTGATGGTAATTTCACGTTGAAGCTGCAAAATTCCAAGAAAGTCGTCATTTCCTACATCGGAATGGTTGCTCAAGAGCTTGATGCAAACGAGAACATGAAAGTTATCTTGCAGGAAGACAACAGCACCCTGAACGAGGTAGTAGTTGTGGGTTACACCAGCAAAGCCCGTAAAGACCTTACCGGTTCGGTAGGTTCGGTAAGCGGAGCCAAACTAGCCGCCGTGCCTGTATCATCGGCTGCCGAGGCCCTGCAAGGTAAGATTGCCGGTGTGCAGATTACGACTGTTGACGGTCAGCCAGGTGCCGACATCAACATCCGTGTGCGTGGTGCAACGTCTGTGACACAGTCTAATGATCCGTTGTTTATTGTTGACGGTTTCCAGCAGGATAACATCAACGATATTCCTCCTTCGGACATTGCTTCTATCGACGTATTGAAAGATGCATCTCTGACAGCCATCTATGGTGCCAAGGGAGGTAACGGTGTTATTATCGTTACCACTAAGTCGGCTAAGGAAGGTAAGGTTCAGGTGTCGTTCAATGGCCGCTTGACAGCTGCTCATATTTCAAAGAAGCTCGACCTGATGGACATTCCTTCTTTCATGGAATATTCATGGGACCGTGCCCAAGGTGGTGTAAAGCGTAGCGGTTCTTCTCCTGTTCGCTATTTCTATGAGAACTTCGGTGATCCCTCAGACCTTGACATCTATAGAACTCTGACTCCTGTTGACTGGCAGGACGAGGTAATGAACGAGACTCCTCTCAACTACTCTGCCAACGTTTCTATCGGAGGTGGTGGTGAGAACACCCGTTTCAACCTTTCTCTTACCCAGAGTGATGATAAGGGTATCATTATGGGGTCAGGTGTACGCCGTACCAACATCAGCCTCAAACTCAGCACTCAGCTGCACAAGAAGCTGAAGTTCGAGTACAACCCCAACATCACTTATCGTCGTGACGAAGGTGCAGGTGGTAACAACATCGGTACAGGTGGTATCATCGACGTGCTGAGATATATGCCTACAGCAGGTTTCCGTCAGTTTGCCCGTTGGAACAAGAACTGGGAAGATGAGGATGTCAGCAATTCATTTGCATTGACAAACCCTGTTGACGATATCTCTACCAACGTACAGAAGCGCCACAACTACACAATGAACAACCGCTTCGCCCTGACTTGGAATCCCATTGAGAATCTGACATTGCGCTCAGAAGGCAATTATTCAGTTTCTTTCTTAGACACCAATCGTTTCTATGGTCCGCTGACCGACCAAGGTAAGAGATACAACTCTCAGCCTGTTGCCAGTATCACCAAGCGCACCACAGAGTCGTACACATGGACCAACACAGCATCTTATGACATGACGCTGAAAGAAGTTCACAACTTGTCTTTCCTTCTTGGTCAGGAAATCTATAACCGCCAGTATAAGCAGTCTGTACAGACCAACCGTTACTTCGACCGTTCTGTAACGGCTCAGA
>JAEEGH010026902.1_pt1 | contig 11424 bp, 6 predicted proteins | sample 9134181 | NCBI WGS metagenome assembly JAEEGH01 (sample SAMN16246544, study PRJNA631951) | gut metagenome | biome: gut microbiome; feature: rumen; material: DP-attached | host: Bos | place: Iran: Karaj | collected 2018-10 | reverse complement strand
TATCACGAATTACAAGATGCGTTGGAAGCTGGATTTGATTTGGAGTCTTTTCTCCGGCAAGCTGCTTTAGAAGTGTATCTGCAGCGGTTATACCTTTGATTTTTACATCCTGATGAACGGTTGTAAGTGCAGGGCGGTGAAGCTTTCCAAGCATGTTATCGTCAAATCCGACAATTGAAATATCATCTGGAACATTGATTCCTCTGTCTTCTAAAGCTGCCATAAGTGTTATGGCGTATAGGTCTGAAACACAGAAAACAGCGGTGAACTCGTGAACTCTTTTGCATATCTCGTCAAGGCTTTCTTCCAGATCTTCAGCGCGTGGTCTGATCTTCAAAAAGTTTGATGACTTGTATTTTATCCCGGCATCTTTTAGCGCCAGTTTATATCCGTTAAGTCTTGCAAGGTCTACACCGTTCATGTTATCTGAGAGAAAGGCAATCTTCTTATGGCCTTGAGATATCAGATAATTTGTTATGTCATAGGAACCCTGTTCGTCGTTCAGGCCGACATTGGTGCAATGCGTAAGCCCCTCAATACTGTAGGTATCAATGCAGACAATTGGCTTTTTGTACTTCTCGCTGACACGAATTCCGTCGTCGTTAAGCATTCCGAAGAGGATGAGTCCGTCCACGTTCCAGGTTGAAACATGGCGCATGATCGCTTTTGTATCGCTTGAAATGTAGAGCATCATGAAGTAACCGGCATTTCTGATCGTCTCCTCGACACCACCTATCAGCTCGGATACGACAGGATCCATGATGAGGTTGTCATACTTATCTGCTCTTGCTTTGAGAGCAAGTCCGCTTATCTTTGATTCGTTCTGAGCCAGATTTCTTGCATTTATATTGGGGACGTAGTCCACCTTGTCCAAAAAGTCCTGGACTTTCTTTTTGGTATCATCTGACATTTCTCCGGTCTTGCCGTGAATTACATTGGAGACCGTAGTGGTGCTCATATTCAGTTGTCTTGCAATCTCTTTAATCGTTATCATAATTTCGTTAGGGCTTTACAAAGAAAAATTGTTGTTGTATGTTGTTCACAAAATAACACGATGCAGTACAAGTTGTCAAAAGGAAAAGTTGCGACAAATAATATTGCGTCCCAAAACCCGCATAAATACTGGTTTCCTGGCGGTGGCCAGTAGGCGCTAAAAAGGATAAAGGAGAACTATGAATACAAAATATAACAAAATCACTGGTTTGAACGGAGCACTTGATAAGTTAAAAGAGGCTGAGAATAAGGTTAAGGATCTCGTAATTCCGGAGGATATTCCCCACGGAGATATGCCCGGCGATAAGATTGAGATCGGAGAGAGCCACATTGCAAAGGCAAGAACTATTTTCCCTATATTGGTAAAAGAACTTGAGGAAGTAATGTCCAAAAATCCATATAACAGAGCGGTAATCGCTGTCTGCGGAGGATCTGGAGTCGGTAAGTCTGAGATTGCGTCACTTCTGTCATATATGCTGGAAAGCGCAGGAATAGGCAGCTACACCATGTCAGGAGACAACTATCCCCACAGGATTCCCATGTACAATGACGCAGAAAGACTTCATACATTCAGGGTCTGCGGTATCAGAGGTATGGTTGACGCAGGCGTCATGAACGCTGAAAACGCTGAGAAGATCCGCGAGTATCAGAGAGCTGAAGACGACGCAAACAAGGCACATCTGGAGACTGACACCTGGTTCAGAAGCTATTTTGAGGCTGGCGCTGAGGGGCTGAAAAACTACCTTGGCACTCCAAAGGAAACAGACTTTGAAGAAGTTGACAGGATCATGAAAGCTTTCAAGGATGGCGCAGATAAGCTCTACTTAAAGAGGATGGGAAGAGACGAAGCATCCCTCTGGTACGATGAAATCGACCTTTCAGCCAAGAATGTGCTCATCGTTGAGTGGACCCACGGCAATAGTGACTATATGAGTCAGGTGGATATTCCTGTCCTGTTAAACAGCACACCACAGGAGACATTAGAGCACAGAAGATCCAGGAACAGGGATGGCAAGCTGGACAGCCCCTTCACAACTCTTGTGCTTGAGCTTGAGCAGCAAAAGCTCGTGGATCAGGCCCACAAAGCTAAGATCATCATCTCCAAAGCCGGAGAGATCATCACCTATGAGCAGTTCCAGAAGCTCATGAAGTAAAGTGAAGTAAAATGGCCCGGGTGGAAATCCCTTCTGCCCTGACCAGATAAGTTAAACCAGGATTGGAGGTTAGTGAATGAGTAAATTTGTAGATAATGGCCCTATGCTGAATGCTTACCCTGATAGTATGGGCGGAACCATGAAGGATATAGTTGAAGTGCTGAGCAGAGACGAGTTTAAGGATGTTTTCCAGTCTTTTTACATTCTGCCCAGTATTTTCAACACTGATTTGGACAGAGGATTTTCCGTGATCGATTATAACATCAACGAGGAGATGGCCTCTAAAGAGGATATCGATAGACTTGGGGAGCTGGGTATTGACCTTAAGCTGGATTTCATTTTGAACCATGCATCAGTTCTTTCCCCTCAGTTCCAGGATCTTGTGAAGAACGGTGAGAACTCCAAATATAAGGATTTCTTTATCAACTGGAACAAGTTCTGGGAGGGCTACGGCGACATGACTCCGGAAGGGTACATTCAGCCCAGGCAGGAGTACATTAAGGACATGTTCTTCAGAAAGCCGGGGCTTCCCATCCTTATGGTGAGAATGCCGGATGGCAAGGATGTTCCCTACTGGAACACCTTTTATCAGGAGGTTCAGTACAAGAGACCGGACGCCCAGGACCTGATGGACAAAATGGATATACAGTACCTGGCAGCCCAGAGGCTTTCTGAGAAGGTATGCAGGCAGCTGGATGAGGGCAAGACTCCTTCCGAGCTGGATTTTGCAGGATATGAGAAGTATAAGGATGCAGTGGTAGAGCTTCTGGAATCGGGAAGAAGATATCTTGGTCAGATGGACCTCAACATCAAGTCCGACCTGGTATGGGAGCACTATCGCAACACTCTTAAGGCTCTTTCCGGCTACGGAGCAAGGATCGTAAGGCTGGATGCCTTTGCTTACGCTCCCAAGGAGCCGGGCAAAAAGAACTTCCTCAATGAGCCCGATACATGGGATGTACTTGAGAAGGTAAAGAATCTTGCCGATGAGTTTGGAGTATCACTCCTTCCTGAGATCCATGCAAGCTACAGCGAAAAGATATATGAGACCGTGGCTGATAAGGGCTACATGACCTATGACTTCTTCCTTCCGGGACTGCTTATCTACGCCATCGAGAGCAAAAACGGCGAGATCCTGGCTAAATGGGCTAATGAGCTGCAGGACAAGAAGATCCGTGTTGTCAACATGCTGGGATGCCACGACGGAATCCCGCTTCTTGACCTCAAAGGAATCCTGGCAGAAGAGGATATTCAGAACATGATCGACACCATCGTGGGAAGAGGCGGATATGTCAAGGATCTCCACGGCGCCAAGAACATGTACTATCAGGTTAACGCCACCTACTACAGCGCCCTTGGCGATGACGATAAGAAGATGCTCTTTGCAAGGGCAATTCAGATGTTTATGCCCGGTAAGCCACAGGTATGGTACCTGGATCTCTTTGCCGGAAAGAATGACCACGAGGCTGTAAAACGCGCAGGAGCAGGCGGACACAAGGAGATCAACAGGACTAATCTTACTATGGATCAGATAAAGGAAGCCCTGGGAAAAGATGTTGTGAAGAAGCAGCTTGAACTTCTAAAATTCAGGAACACTAATCCTGCGTTTGGCTTTGATGCAAAGCTCACCATCAGCACAGAGGGTACAGTGATGACCTTCCGTTGGGAGAATGATGGACATACAGCTGAGCTTAAGGCTGATTTTTCGGATTACAGCTTCAGCTACTGCTAAGAAACACTAACAGAAAAGAAAGGTGCATGCCGTTGCGACATGCACCTTTTTTAACATTTTGACATAAACTCTATTTCTTGTCAGTGGTAAAACTTTTGGAACTGCCCCATTTGCCCCATCCGGCTGAATTTTTTACGCGGGCCTGAACTGTGATCTTGGCTCCTTTAGTCACGGCCAATAAGCCTACATTGTTGGTGAGTGATTTACCGAGTGTCCAATTCTTTTTTGAACCTATTTTGTAGCGGATCTGGTAATTGGTGGCGTATGGATCTTTTTTCACTGTTATTCTGACATTGCCGCCCTTGAGATTTTCTATTTTGGAAACTACACCTGCGGAAGGCTTACTTGTGCTGATGGTGAGTTTGAGGTCATCAAAGTATGCATCGCACTCACTTCCCTGATAGAGAGAGCCGACCATATAGGCTCTGGCTTTGTAGGCTCCTGAAGGTATTTTCAGGGATACCTTCAGATTCTTGGACCAGTCACCAAAGCTTGTGGAATACATTTTTGACTTGGCAGTAGCTAATACTTTTCCCTTATTATTGAGTATATCCAGCCTTATACCGCCCTTGTCATCATGTCCGTATCCTCCCAGATATGCAGTGAACGTAACGGTGCTGCCAATATATTTGGAAACCTTTACATCCTGATAGAGCTTTCTTGCGCTCTTACTCTCGCTTGGCCAACCGGGCATGAAGTAGTATTTTCCGGAGCGGGGAGCGGGATGATCCCAGCCTTTTATAGTACCTTTATAACCTACCATCCAGCACTTTTCAGCTGAGGAATCCTTCCAATATTTGAGAGAGCCTGTCTCGGCGCCCGAGTTCTTCAGGAGGTTTCCTGTAGTTGCGGCATATGCAGGAATACTTGCATAAGAAAAACTTCCTATTGCAACTGCCAGCCCCGTCAAAACACCTAAAACTCTTTTGGAAAAATTGAGAAAATGAAAGTCTTTATGTTTCATAGCTTGCCCTCCTTCATGAAAAAAAATCTCACTCTATCTATGATTAATTATCATATGTTAAGAGGGATAAGTCTATTAAATCTATATAAAATATGAGTCAATGGGGGGACGGCTTTTGTTTGACTCTCAAAGTTATTGCTCAGTTATCCAGATATACTGCAAAATAGGTAGCTCCCACGAAGAGCGCGCCGCCGATGATGTTGCCTATGGTTACAGGAATAAGATTCGTCACAAAATATCCTAATAGAGATAGTCCTTCGGCAGGAATACCATAGACTGAAGATGCCAGAAGACCTGCGGGAATAAAGTACATATTAGCAACGCAGTGCTCAAAACCTCCGATTATGAAGAGCATGACAGGAAGCCACAGGGCCAGGATCTTGCCTGCCAGTTCATCGGCTGCGAAGGAGCACCAGACTGCCATGCAGACCAGAACGTTGCACAATATACCTTTGAGAAGCCCGTCAGTGAAAGGAATGTTGGACTTTACGACAGCTGTGTGAACCACTGATGTGGCAAGAGTACCATCATCGAAACCATAAGTATTTGAGAAGACAGCAAGCATAGCGACTATCAATCCGCCCACCATATTTCCAAGGTAAACGATCACCCAGTTTCTCAGCATTCCCGTGACGGTTGCCTTTTTGGAAAGTACCGGGATTATGATCAGGCAGTTTCCGGTAAAGAGTTCAGCTCCGCCCACCAGTACCATGAAAAGACCAATGGGAAATACCACAGAGCTCACAAGCCTGGCTGCTGATGGGTTGGCAGCGTGGACTGATGCTATCTGGCTCCCAAGCCCTCCCAGTGCGATAAATGCTCCTGCCATTATGCCGAGGAGAAAGGTTTTTTTGAATGACAGTTTAGTCTTTGCTACGCCTGCGTTTTCATAAGTCGCTGCAATCTGTGCCGGTGATTTCATTGATGACCTCCTTGCTAACGTGACCAATTATTTGTTTAACACAATATATAGTACAATATATTGCAGATGGATACAATATATATTGTGATTAGAGGGGGGTACGTTATCTAAAAGACCCGTTCTGCGGTAGTCAAGTGGCTTGCGTGGCATTTTCTCACAGCACGCTTTGAGGTTACCGAAACCGAAAGGATATGAGCGTGCTGCTGCGAAATTCCGCGGTCCACTTGACTACCTTGCCCTCCTGCGTCTGTAGATCGTGCCGATAACTGGGGACTGAAAGAACTGTAAGTTTCTTCCGTTATCGCAAATCCATTGTAACGCAGGAGGGACACTCACTTTATTGACAACGGCAGGGACCGCGGGGCCCTGCCCCTGCACCCCGGCCTCCTCCAAGGAACTGAGAGGGGGTTATTCGGGGGTGTTCATAAACGTGGCAGCTATTCATGCATAATGATTTCCTGGTATTGCCCTTCTTGCTGTTTAGGATGGATTATACAGAAGATAAATAGTTACCCCCGTCGGCCTGAGAAGAGAAAATTGCCAAACAGGCCGACGGAAAAGAGGTTAAGCGGCAGAAAAGTGAGAAATCCGTCGGCCTGAGAAGAGAAAACCGCCAAACAGGCCGACGGAAGAGCGATGAAGCAGACAAAAAGGGAAAAATCCGTCGGCCTGAGAAGAGAAAATCGTCAAACAAGCCGACGGATTATAGTGCTGAAACGACAGAAGAGAAAAAGTCGAATTTGTACCGCCGAAATAGGTCTCCGGACGTAAAAAGAGAGAGAAAGCGGCGGTAGAGATAAAGAAAAAGCGGACCTCGGTTTACTTTCGGATCACCGGTTTTCTATGAGCCAGACTGTATTGGCTATTTTTCATCGGGCCTAAAAGCTCTCCAAAGATATCATGACATCTACTCTTTTTATGGAACTTATTCGCTTTTTTGATTATACTTATTATATGTATTAGTTAGATTCTCGTACATAAATCTATCACCAAATAAAAAAGGAAGCCTATGACAAAGAAGAATCCGGTTTCAAACGGGGTGGCGAAAGTCCCCGTAGTAATGCAGATGGAGGCGCTGGAGTGCGGCGCTGCCTGCCTTGACATGATAGTTGCGTACTATGGCAAGTGGATAGCCCTTGAGCAGGTGCGCCTGGACTGCGGTGTTTCAAGAGATGGATCCAATGCCAGGAATGTACTTAAGGCTGCGAGGAACTATGGCCTTAAGGGCGCAGGTTACAGGCTGGACATCGAGACCCTGAGGAAAAAAGCTACATTCCCGTGCATAATTCACTGGGAGTACAACCATTTTGTGGTCCTGTGCGGCTTCAAGGGAAATAAAGTCTATCTTAATGACCCGTCCAGGGGCAGCGTGAAGATTCCCATAGAGGAGTTTGAAAAGAGCTATACAGGTATAACTCTTTTGTTTGAGCCCACGGAGAATTTTGTGCCTGATGGCAAGAGAAAGAGTGTTCTGTCGTTTGCTGCAAAAAGACTGCAGGATGCCAGGGCTGCGGTTATATTTGTCATCGCCTGTGGCATTTTTACTTATGCATTTACCGTAGTAAATCCTATGATGTCCAGATACTTTATGGACTATCTTCTTTCGGGAAAAAGGCCGGAAACGGCCAATTCTTTCCTGTTACTGTTCGCGCTGCTGACGTTTGTGCAGATCGCGGGCTCTCTTATCTTTGCTGTCAACAGTTTGAAGATTGACGGGCGCCTTGCCATAAACGGAAGTACGTCTTTTATGTGGAAGATACTGCGCCTTCCAATGGAGTTCTTTTCACAGAGAATGTCAGGAGATCTGATGATGCGACATGCCACCAATGAGGCGATTGCCAGCAGTCTCGTCAACACCTTTGCACCTCTGTGTCTGAACGCCGCCATGATGATCTTTTATCTGGTGATCATGATCAGGTTCTCAGTACCTCTGACTATTCTCGGTGTGACCACTGTTCTGATAAATGTCTTTTTCTCAAAGATTATTTCTGACCAGAGGGTGAATATCACAAGAGGACTTCTGGTGGACAGAGGAAAGCTCTCAACATCCACGCTGTCCGGCATCAGCATGATCGAGTCCATCAAAGCCAGCGGAGCAGAGAACGGCTTTTATGAGAAGTGGATCGAACTTAAGGCTACCGCTGATGAAAAGGAAGTACATTATATAAAAAGAGATTCCTACATGAGCTCAATTCCTCTGGTGGTGCAGGATCTGGCAACCTATGGGATCCTGTTTGCGGGTGTCTTCCTGACTTTAAGAGGTGAGTTCACCATCGGTATGATCACAGCCTTTCAGGGAATACTGCAGAACTTCATGGGTCCTGCTGCAACCCTCACAAATGCGGGACAGACCATCTTTGAGACCCGGACCGAGATGGAGCGTGTGGAGGATGTAATGCAGTATGCCACAGACCCCAATGCCGACAGAGAAGACGACGACAGCCACGTCTTTGAGAAACTCTCGGGAAAAATAGAGGTAAAAAATGTATCCTTCGGATATTCACGGCTGGATGCGCCTTTCATCAAGGACTTTTCCATGGAACTGACCCAGGGCAAGATAGTGTCCATAGTAGGCGGCAGCGGAAGCGGAAAGTCCACCATGAGTAAGCTCCTCTCAGGACTCTACAGTCCATGGAGCGGCGAGATACTCTATGATGGAAAAAAGATATCGGAGATTGACAGGAGTTCGTTCACAGGATCGGTGGCTGTGGTGGATCAGGACATAATCCTCTTTGAGGATACCATCGAGAACAACATCAAGATGTGGGATGAATCCATTGAGAACTTTGAGGTGATCATGGCTGCCAGGGATGCGCAGATCCACGATGACATAATCGAGAAGCCCGGCGGCTATCAGCACCGGATCGTAGAAGGCGGTAAAGACCTGTCCGGAGGACAGAGACAGCGTCTGGAGATAGCAAGGGTACTGGCCATGGATCCGTCGATCATCATTCTGGACGAGGCCACAAGCGCGCTGGATGCAAAGACCGAGTACGAAGTTGTAAAGGCTATCAAGAACAGGGGAATTACCCTGGTGATAATCGCCCACAGGCTGTCCACCATCAGGGATTCAGATGAGATCATCGTCCTGGACAAGGGAAATGTGGTTGAGAGGGGAACTCACGATGAACTGCTTGCCCTTGGCGGATACTACAGCGCTCTGGTAACCAGTGACTAAGGCAATATGGCAAAAGAGATATCGCAAACGGGCAGTATTTAGCATAGTTATAGAAGGAGTCTTAATTTGGGCTGGTTTGATGAACAGGTAAGACAGAGAAAGAGAATAGATGAGGAGCTCTATCAGGGGGCCTACAGGAATATCAACACAAAGATCACGGGAAAACGCGAGTCTGACGGCACCAGGAAGGGCAGCATCAGAAGCGCCATTGACGATGTGTTTGATTACTACCATTATCGCAAGGTAGAGATCCCGTCAAATATTGAGGATCCCAAGGAGCAGATAGAGTATGCTGCGGGCACCGTGGGCATGATGAAGGCCAACATCAGTCTAAAAGACGGATGGTTTACGGATTGTTTCGGCCCTATCATATGCTTCTTTGCTGAGGACAATCTGCCGGTAGCTCTTTTTCCGAGAGGATTTGCTTCATATTATTATTTCGATCCCGCCACGGGACAGAAGGTTAATGTCAGGAAAAAGGACAGGGCTCTGTTTAAGGATGAGGCCATAGGTTTTTATGAGCCGCTGCCCCTGAAGCAGCTGGGAATATCGGATCTTGTCACCTATATGAAGAACCGGATGGCTTTCAGCGACTATGTGTATCTGATCATAGTCAGTGCCATACTTGTGGGAATATCCATGATCATGCCTGCAGCTACCGGCGCTCTGACGGGTGAAGTGGTTTCGAATTCGAACTATGTACTATTTGCAGCCCTGGTGACGGTTGTGGCGACCGCACTTATATTTAACGGCATTTTGTCAGCTGTCAGCGCGGTGCTTTCCGCGAGGCTCAGATGGAAGATGACCATACCTGTTGAGCAGGCTGTCATGCAGAGGATACTTACTCTTCCTGTGCCTTTCTTCAGGAAGTATTCAGCGGGCGAGCTCACCAACAGGGCCGACAGTATAAGTGAAATCTGCAAGATACTCATCGATGATGTATTGGTTCTGGGTGTCCAGGCGCTGTTGTCACTGACGCTGATAGGACAGATAAGTCTTTTCGCGCAGTCACTGGCGATGCCTGCCCTGACGATCATTGCCCTGACGGTTGTGATCTCTGTGCTGACGACCTTCATGCAGATGGGGATCTCCAAAAAGAGAATGAAGATAATGGCTGAGGAGTCAGGTCTTACTTACTCCCTTATCACCGGCATACAGAAGATCAAACTGGCGGGAGCTGAGAAGAGGATATTCGCCAAGTGGGCTAACCTTTATGCAGAGGGGGCAGCTCTTTTGTATAATCCTCCTTTCCTTATTAAAATAAGTAATGTGCTGACCACGTCGATCTCACTGATCGGAACAGTGATTTTTTATACTATCGCTATCAAGAACAACGTGGCAATGTCGGATTACTTCGCGTTCAACGTCGCCTATGCTGAAGTGTTTGCGGCTTTTACGCAGCTCTCGGCCGCATCGCTTGCAATCGCCCGTATCAAGCCCGTACTTGACATGGCTGAGCCAATACTTAAGGCAGAGCCGGAAAAGAACCTTAAGAAGAATCTGATAACCAGACTTAACGGAAGCATCGAGCTAAATGGTGTATACTTCAGATATTCTGAGCAGACACCCTATATCCTCAATAACTTCTCACTGAAGATAAAAGCCGGAGAGTACGTGGCTATAGTGGGTAAGACAGGCTGCGGCAAGTCAACGCTGGTAAGACTCCTCTTAGGATTTGAGAAGCCTGAAAAGGGCATTGTATTCTTTGATGGAAAAGACATTGAGAGGATTGATCTTAAGTCCCTGAGAAGAAGAATCGGTTCGGTTATCCAGGACGGAAGACTGACCTACGGCGACATTTACCAGAACATTTCCATAGCCTCGGACAAGCTCACCATGGATGAAGCCTGGGAAGCTGCCGAGATGGCAGGAATTGCAGATGATATAAGGGCAATGCCCATGGGAATGCATACGATCATTTCCGAAGGCCAGGGAGGTATCTCCGGAGGTCAGAGGCAGAGGCTCCTCATAGCCAGGGCCGTGGCGTCCAAGCCGAGAGTACTGATATTTGATGAGGCCACCAGCGCCCTGGACAACATAACCCAGAAAGAAATCTCCGAAGCTCTGGACGGACTTAAGTGCACCAGGATCGTTATAGCCCACAGACTTTCAACCATAAGGAACTGCGACAGGATACTGGTTCTGGATGGCGGAAAGATTGTGGAAGAGGGCAATTATGAAGCCCTGATGGAAAAGAACGGATATTTTGCAGAACTTGTAAAGAGGCAGCAGCTGTAATGCTGCCTCTTTATAATTGTGAGATTTTGTGGTATTATATTACCTAATTTTGTAGGGAAAACGTTTAAGCATAGGAAATAAACATGAGAAAACTGGTCGAGATACGGGATGTAAGTAAGATCTACAACCCCGGAGAAAATGAAGTAAGGGCCCTGAACCACGTCTCGCTGACCATAGGCGAGGGAGAGTTTGTGGCCATCATCGGACAGTCGGGTTCCGGAAAGTCCACACTTATGAACATGC
>JAEEGH010026901.1_pt1 | contig 11424 bp, 9 predicted proteins | sample 9134181 | NCBI WGS metagenome assembly JAEEGH01 (sample SAMN16246544, study PRJNA631951) | gut metagenome | biome: gut microbiome; feature: rumen; material: DP-attached | host: Bos | place: Iran: Karaj | collected 2018-10 | reverse complement strand
CCTTCCCGTTCACGGCATGTAACATGCTAAACCTGCGGGGCCGCTCATTTTGCCATCAACATGAAGTCATAAAACAAAAGCTGGTAAAACTTTACAGTCTTACCAGCTGCTCATACACATTACCAAATTTAAGATCATATCCTGGCTCAAATAGCCAGCGATCAATATGACTTTTGACTAAATTGTCATATTCTGCTATCAGCTTACTCTACCTTATCAACAGTTCCGTCTTTCTTGACGATCTCAACTGTGCATCCAAATCCGAATGCTGCGATAGCGCCTGCGATGACTGCCCACGGTGCTGCTGCCACACCTACAACGCCCCCGATAATTCCTACGTTGACAGGTAAGCTAAGGAGCACTTCATCCTTGCGGCGGATCTGAACTTTTGTAACATTGCCCTCTTCAACCCTTGCTTTGATCTTATCGATGATATCCTGAACCTCAGTATTATCTTTCTCAGGAGTCAGATACTTGATAGCATCTTCAGGATTACCATCTGTCTCTTCAAGTGCCTTCTTTGCAGTCTTAAAATCTCCGCCTGTAGCGTCAATAACCTTTTCTACTGCTTCAACTGTGATATCCATAATTTTATCTCCTTTCGTGGCCAATAAATTTTTTTCATTGAAAATAAATAAGAAACATCTCCGGTCAGATCAGATACCGGATCATAAGCTTTGTGGCAACCACCATCATCTGCGGCAGTCACTTCGTGCTTACAAGATAATTCTATCACCATTTTCCTAATAAAAAAGTGCAAAATCAGCGAATTAAGCAGGTTAATTCGCCACACTAGTATACTCTCTGATCGATTATATCTTGTGACAGTATAGTTACCTTGTATGTATTTCCATCTATTCTTGTGGAATATACCGTTCTGTCCGCCGAGAACTGGCTTTCAAGAACATAGCTTTCTTTTTGCAGATAGGTATTGTTCTCAAGGCAGGCGATAGTCTGTGTCAAGACAGGTCCATACAAAGGGTTGCACTCTGTATCAACTGCTATCGTCCCGTCGAGTGTAAGCTCCAGGCCCTCTCTAGTTGAGTCAAAAGAGATGATCATCACATCACCATTCTCAATATCACTTCCTATCTTGTAGCCGGCATCAGTCAATGCCTCTATAGCGCCGTAGGCCTCGTTATCATTCTCACAGTAGACTATGTCTATCTTGTATCCATACTCTTCTATCATCTGCTCCATGACTTCCCGTCCTTTGGCTTTGACAAAATCTCCGCTTTCTGCGGCAAGCAAAGTCCAGTTATCATGGGTATCCACAGCATCTTCAAGCGCCTTACTCCTGCCTATCTGAGCGGACGCTCCAAGTGTTCCCTGAATATCTATTATGCCAATCTCACTTTCAATATTTTTTTTAGAAAGAAAGGCATCAAGCCATGCACAGGCTCTTGCTCCTTCAAGATAGAAATCAGCTCCGACCCAGGCGGTATATAATGAATCATCCTCTACGCTTACTCTTCTATCGACGATTATAACCGGAATCCCTGCTTCCTTAGCTTCAAGAAGGGCGCCTTCCCAACCGGTCTCAACGATAGGATCAAGGATTATATAATCAACATCCTGATCTATGAATTCTCTGATTGCTTTGAACTGATTCTCCTGTTTCTGCTGGGCGTCATCATATATCAGGTTGTAACCATTTTCTGCTGTAAATGCCGATACCACAGAATTGGTGCAGGCAAGCCTCCAGTCAGACTCGGCTCCTATCTGTGAAAAACCAACTGTGATAGTATCTCCTGTATTGACATATATCCCGGCTTCATCCAATGATTCCGACTCTGCTACATCATTAAAAGAAGTATCCGAAGCATTGGAGTCAGCTTCAGTTTCATTGACCATCTGTCCGTAATCCTGAAGATATGAACTGTTTTGATCCGTACAGCCGCATATACATATTGATTGAATATTTATTATAGATAAAATAGATATAATCCTGCCAAGTCTTTTTTGCATATGTTGCGTAGCTCAAGCCCCTTCTCTGTCGATATTGAATTTAGTGTATTACATTTTGATCAAATCACTTGTCTGTGAATCTATCTACATCTTTATATAAATCTTGACAATCTTGCATACTGATATATGTCAGATTTAATTTTATCATAGATACCCTCAAGTCGCGAGTAAAGCAAGTGCCTAATGGTTCAAATTGATGGAGCTAACGTCTTCAATTTGGATTTAAAACGCTCCATTTTCAAACTTATACCATTACGATACAATACCCCCGGCCACATAGCCGGGGGTTCATCATTACTTTGCTTTTCTTGTTCTAAGAGTTGCAGCTATGCTCTGAATTACGATGAACAGGAACAGAAGCGCTGCTGTAAGGATATTGGGCCAGGAGCTTGCAAGCTTACCATTGGTCTTGACTATTGAAGAAATCGTTCCATTTATAAGTACTCCGAAGAATGAACCTATAACATTGCCAACACCTCCTGTCAGGAGTGTTCCACCTATGACCGCTGATGATATGGCATCCATCTCAAGTCCCAAAGCCTGCTGTACAGAACCTGACATAGTATTAAGACAGAAGCATATGCCTCCAATCGAGCACAAAAATGATGACAATATATAAGTCTTCATCTTGATAAGCTTGACATTAAGCCCCATCATCGCAGCAGACTGTGCATTGCCGCCTACTGCGTACAAGCTTCTTCCAAATCTTGTATACCTTAGCATAAGGAATATCAGGATCAATACGCACAAAGCTATGATAACACCTACTCTCACATATGGAGCCATATACACTCCCTTACCATTGACATATCCGCCAAAGGGGAGCTTGATCTTGATGTTGGCTATATCATAGAACGCCTTGTTCATTTCCTGTGTTATAGATACCTGCTCAGTACATATAACTGCAGTCATACCTCTGGTAAAAAACATACCGGCCATAGTTACTATAAATGGTTGTATCTCAAGGTATCCTATCAGATATCCCTGAACCGCACCAAATATAAGTCCTATCACAAGTACCAGAACTATCATGGGGAATGCTCCGATTCCATTGCGCATACCTGTTGCAAGAAGCATACAGTCCATAGCGATAAGGCCGCCGACTGAGATATCAATTCCTGCTGTCAGCATGACACAGGTAAGCCCGCATGCTACGCAGATAAGTCCTGCATTAGTGATAAGGATATTAAGAAATGTCTGAAGATGAGTAAAACCTTTACTTCCATATGCTATGCAGCCACCTGCATACAATACTATAAATAGTATTATTGTTATTATCAGTAGGATGGTATGGCTGTTTAGTGTTTTCTTTTTTCTTTCTGTCTGATTGCTCATACTCTAGCCACCTCCTTTGCTGCATTTCTTTTTCTAAGATATGCCTTGATAGGTGGTGACTGGATTGCAACTATTATGATAACGATGATTGCCTTAAATACAGGTGCCTGATCTGTTGATACGCCAAGAGCATACAGGGTTGTAGTTATAGCCTGGATCGTATATGCACCTACTATAGAACCTGCCAGTGAGAACTTACCGCCTCCAAGAGAGTTGCCGCCAAGGGCTACTGCAAGGATTGCATCCATCTCGAGATACAAGCCTATGTTATTGGAGTCCGCAGAAGTGATCCTGGATGAATTCACGATTCCTGCAATTCCTGCAAAAAGGCCGCAGATAACATATGTAAGGAAGATGATGCGTCTTGAATTAAGTCCTGCTATGCGACTTGCCTTTGAATTAATACCAACAGACTGAATATAAAGACCAAGGGCTGTTTTCTTAAGGACCACAGCCAGGATGCATACACATACAGCTGTAATAATAACAGGTGTAGGTATCGGACCAAGAAAACTTCCGAATATACCATAAGAACCATTTCTTATATAAACGATAAGGTCATTACACAGAAGTAGTCCTATAGCTCTTGCAGCAGAATACAGGATAAGCGTCGCAACCATCGGCTGTATATGAAGGTGAGCTACAAGGAAACCATTAAAGCATCCGCATACGCATCCCATCAAAAGACCGCCAAGGATTCCTACAAAGAGCGGAACTGCAAGCTCGGTGGTAGATGATACGCCGTAGCCTGCAAGGAGCATACAGCAAAAAGATGCTGAAAGACTCATTACAGAGCCAACGGAGATATCAGTTCCCGCCGAGCTTGATACTACCAGCGTCATTCCGAGCGCCAGAATCGCAGCTTCGCTTCCCCTGTTTAAAATATCGATTATACGGCCATACAGAATCGTTCCGTTACTGGTCGTATTCTGAAGTCTTATGATGAAGAATCCAAAAGGATTTGTGCCTGTTGCTGCGTCATGTATGATATTTACTGCCATTACAAGGATAAGTGCTATTATTGGAAGGAAAAGAGGTGACTTCCTGATCCTTGCAAGGAAGGACTCTTTAGTTTTTTTCTCATTACTCATTTTCCTTACCTCCCGCAATAACTTTCATAACGTGATCTTCGGTAAGATCATCGTCTATCTCCCCGACTTTAGCGCCGTCTCGCATGATCACCATACGGCTGCAGGTTCTTATCATCTCTGATATTTCAGATGATATGAACATGATGCTCTTGCCTTCTTCTGCAAGCTGGAGCACAAGCTTCTGGATCTCTGTCTTGGTTCCTACGTCGATACCTCTTGTAGGCTCGTCAAGGATCAGGAAATCAGGATCTGTTGCAAGCCATCTTGCAAGGATAACTTTCTGCTGGTTACCACCGGAGAGCTGCTTAACAAGCGTATCTCTGCTTGGTGTCTTGATCGACAGGATATCAATATATTTATCTGCGATCTCGTTTTGCTGCTGAGGAGAAAGAAGTTTAAACATGCCGTTCTTGGCCTGAAGCGCAAGGATGATATTGTCTTTGACAGACATATCTTCGATGATTCCTTCTGCCTTTCTGTCATCAGGAAGAAGGCCCATTCCCTTGTTCATGGCATCTATAGGCTGATTTATCTTAACTTCCTGGCCTTTTACCTTTAAAGTTCCGGTATTGGCTTTATCTGCGCCGTAGATAGTTCTTACAAGTTCGCTTCGGCCGGATCCAAGGAGACCGCCAACGCCTACTACTTCGCCCTTGTGAATATCAAGGTCGAATGGTTTAACGGTTCCTGTGTGGCTAAGTCCCTGTGCACTTATGATGACTTCATCGCTTCTCTTGCCTACTGTATCTGACTTAATCTTGGCAAGATCGTCAAAGTCTTTGCCCATCATGGCTGCAACAAGTTTAAGACGAGGCAGATCTTCTACCTTGTACTCACCAACAAGTTTGCCGTTTCTAAGAACTGTGATCCTGTCACAGACTGCATATACCTGTTCAAGGAAATGAGTTACAAATATAATTCCAACGCCTTTATTTTTCAGCATTCTCATAAGACCGAAGAGCTTTTCAACTTCTTCGTCGTCAAGGGATGATGTAGGCTCATCAAGTATGAGTACCTTACATTCCATATCTACAGCTCTTGCTATAGCAACCATCTGCTGAACTGCAAGCGAATAATTTTCGAGATTCTGTGATACGTCTACTGCTATCCCAAGATCATCCATGAGCATAGCAGCTCTTTTGTAATACTGTCTTCTGTCGACTGTGCCTATCTTTGTAAGTGGTTCTCTTCCGATAAAAAGATTCTCCGCTACAGAAAGATTGGGGCAGAGATTAACTTCCTGGTATACAGTTGATATACCTACTTCTTGTGCATCCTTTGTAGAATGATTACGTACCGGGCCTTCTATTCCGTCTATATGTATTTCCCCTGCCTCAAAGTCATTGATACCTGTAAGACATTTGATAAGTGTAGACTTTCCGGCTCCGTTTTCCCCCATCAGCGCGTGAATCTCTCCTTTTCGAAGAGTAAAATCAACGTCCTCAAGAGCCTTGACACCGGGGAATGTCATACTGATACCTCTGGCTGTCAGAACAACATTTTCTTCCATGCGCGCCTCCCTAAATTAAATTAGCCAGGGCCGGACCCGGCCCTGGCCATTGATAAGTATCTTAATACTGTGCTTCGATAACTGCGTCTGTAACTTCTGTCATTTCCTGTGCTTCGCCGTTGATTGAGAATTCAACAATTGCATCAGGAAGTGCATACCAGTGCTCAGGCATGTAAACTTCTGTCTCAGGTGTGCCACCGCTAATAAGTGTCTTGATAACTTCCTCAACTGTAGGAGCTGCAAGAGGGTTACACTCGAAGTCTGCTGTGATCTTACGAGCCTTAACTTCTTCAAGACCTGCTGTACAAGCGTCGAAAGAGATAAGGATTACATCGCCGTCAGGACCATATGTAACACCAGCGTTGTCCATAGCTGTCATAGCACCGAAAGCTTCGTTATCGTTCTGGCAAACAACTACGTTGAACTTGCCTTCGTAGCTCTTGCAGTATGATTCCATAACTTCCTGTCCGCCATCTTCTGTGAAGTCACCTGTCTGCTCGTCAAGGATTGTCCAGCCATACTTGTCAGCAACTTCCTTGAATCCATCAGAACGTCCGATCTGTGCGGATGCGCCTGTTGTACCGGAGATAACAAGAGCGTTGATCTCTGTGATTCCGTTAGCCTCTGCATAAGCATTGAGCCATTCACCAGCTGCAAGACCTTCCTGCTTGAAGTCTGATCCAACCCATGCTGCATATTTATCAGAGTCATCAATTGTACGGTCGATTACGATTACAGGGATACCAGCTTCTTCACACTCTGTAAGAACTGTGTCCCAACCTGTTGAAACGATAGGATCGATGATGATATAGTCAACATCCTGCTCGATGAAGCTTCTAACTGCCTCAAGCTGTGCTGCAGAGTCATTATCGCAGTCAACAAAGCTTAAGTTGTAGCCGTTAGCTTCAGAGAAAACATCCTGACAGGACTTTGTAGAAGCTGTACGCCAGTCAGACTCATGTCCAACCTGTGCAAAACCAATATTGATAAGCTGTCCATCAGCTGCATCAGTATTCTCAGCAACTTCCTTCTCAGCCTCTTCTGCACTTCCTGCAGTATCAGTATTTGAGTCATCTGTCTGCTCTGTAGGTGTTGTTTCACCGCCAGCAGGCTCTGTTGCTGTACCTGCATCACCTGACTGACAACCTGCGAGAAGGCTTACAACCATTGCTGAAGACATTAGTGCACCAAGTAACTTCTTTTTCATTTGAACCCTCCTTCATACCCTTTCCGGGAATGTGAGATCAGCTCGCCCCACGCGACTTGATCTCATAAGATAATAGTTAATCAGTAACTGTTACCAATTGTATGGTATGGAGAGTTGAGATTCGATGCATTATTTTCGCTTTTAGTTTTATTATTTTATTGAGTTTGGAAAAAAGTTTGATTTTTTACGAATAAAGTTTCGAAATTTTACTAACTTAGGTTTCGCACATATAAAACAGCTAGGTTGTCGAGTATTCCTGAGGATGGTAGCCTATAAATGATTTTGGTGTCATGAAAAATATATAAAATTCAAGGCATGATAGCTGGAATGATATATTCCGGGATTTATAAACTCGCTTCGCTCAGACAGATAAATCCCAAACAGAATATATCATTCCAGCTATCACGCTCTTGAATTTAATATATTTTTCAAAGACACCAAAATCATTTATAGGCTGCCATCCTCAAGAATATTCAAAGTTTTAGTTTATTTTATATGTGCGAATTTTAAGTTATTAATTCGAATTTTCCTTCGGGAACAATATTTTTACTATAGTGCCTTTGCCGTACTCGCTTTCAATTTTTAGGCCGTACTCTGGGCCATAGTTGAGTCTCATACGTTCTCCGACATTGGCCATTCCAAAGCCTGCGTTATCTTCTCTGGCTTTCTCAAGACCGTCTGCAAGGCGTTGAAGATTTGCTGTATCTTCGCTGTTCATGCCTATGCCGTTGTCTTCTACGTCTATCTCAAGGTCACCTCCTTGGTGGTGCATGGATATCTTGATGGTTCCGCCGCCTCTTTTATTCTTGATGCCATGATACAAGGCGTTTTCAACTACAGGTTGGAGAGTCATCTTGATGATCCTGTAACCAAGGAATTCTTCAGGTATATCAATTTCATAGTTTAATATGTCACGGTATCTGAATCTCTGGATCTGAAGATAAGATTCTATGTGAGATATCTCCTGCTTGATTGTTATATAGTCAAGTCCGCCGGAGAGAGTTGTTCTGAAGAACCTTGAAAGCGATGTGACTATGCCTGTGACATCGTCTTTGCGTCCGCCTTCAGACAGCCATACTATGTTATCAAGGGTGTTGTACAAAAAGTGAGGATTGATCTGGGACTGAAGGAGCTTGAGCTCAAGATTTCTTGAATTGATCTGCTCGCTCTTAACTTCTCCCACAAGTATATCAACCTCATGCGTTATCGCCGATGACAGGTAGATAACGAGGAATAAAACGAATATAAAGAATAAGATAAAGAACATTCCGATCGCGCGGATAAGCTTTATACGCTCAGCTTCCATCGCAGATCTTATAAGTTCCATGCTACCGGCTTCATAGTAGATATACTCGGATATTCTTTCCTGGATGAGCTCAGTGATGACGCGGATATCGTTATCGAGAGCGCTCATGTTTACATCGTAAGCACCGCCCTTGATTATGTTATTATTGATGTCATTACATCTGTTATCAAGGGTGGTCAGAAGCTTTAAAACACTTTCTGCAGATTTTCTGGCATTATGGGAAGTGGAGCTTGTAACAAGCTTATCAAAGCTTTGTCTTACATTCTCTGTCATGTCGTCAGGATTAGTAAGGCCAAGCTCTTCATTGATCATATCTTTGGTAATGGATCTTGCAACCATCTGATAAAGGACAGAGTCATACTCTTCCCTGAACTCAAGGTTGTACTGGTTGGCGATGGCAACGTTAGATACGACAAGATTATAAGAATTGCCAAAACGATTAAGAGTATATAATAAGAATACAGTGATAAGTGAAAAAGGAATCAGCATGACAAGAACCATTACTGTCAGCTTCTTACCTACAGACAGACCACTTATCAGTTTTCCCTTCTGAACTTTTGTCATACATGTCCTCTATTCTTTTTCTCTGTACTGTCTTGGGCTTATATTCTGAGTCTTCTTAAAAATATAGCTGAAGTAATGAGGGTCTCTGTATCCAGTCTGGTAACCGATCTCTGCAGCCTTCATGTCTGTTGTTTCAAGAAGCTCTTTAGCCTTGTCCATGCGGACTCTTGTAAGGAATTCAATGAATGTCTCTCCGGTTTCTTTCTTAAATACAGAGCTGAAGTGATTGGGGCTTATGTTAACGCTGGCCGCAACCTGATTAAGGGATATATCTTCATCACTGTAATGATCATAAATGTAGTTCCTGGCACCATTAATAAGAGAGCTGTATCTTGAATCTGAAACCTTATCTCTCATTTCAAGAGCTTTTGAGAGTATATCATTTATATATTCTTCTGTCTTTTTGGTATCATCGAGTGATGCCTGCTTGTCGCCTATATTGCCAAGCTTCTCAGCAATCTCGTCTTTTGAATATCCTATAGATTCAAGGAAGGAAACTACCGTGAAATACAGATCCACGCTGATATACTGTCTGAATATCAGTGATTCAAAGTTACCCTTACCTGTATTTTCAACAAAGTCTTCTACGAAATGCTCAAGTTCTTCAAGACTTCCGTTTTTCAAAAAGCCTGTAACGATGCGTCTGTCCAGTTTCCCTATATCGATCTCGTCTATATTGATGCTTGCAGACTTTGCTTCATGCGAGTTGCCACCTTGTCCATCGAAAACCATGCTGGTATCGTACAGGAACCTGTGTGCAAAGGCTTTACTTGCAGACTCATAGCTTTTTCCAACTTCCCTTATCCTGTCTACAACTATGCCTCTACCTGCATAATAATGGAGGCCTGATTTATCAGCCATCAGTTCTTCGAGATCTTTGAGGAGATTGTCCATGCTTTCGCCGGTTTGCTGTCTGTCTTTGCCCAAAACAAGGAATACAAAAACACCGCCAAGCTGCTCGTAGACCTGGACGTTCTCCGCTTCATTATATTTAGCCCTTAGTTCCTTGGTGGCCTTTTCAATGCTTTCTGAATAGGATTCTGTGATCTCGCCCTCTTTCTGGTTTTCATCGCAAAGGCTCATCTGGAACATGACTATACCGTAGGCTCCTGCAGCAAGATTGATGCCAAGGCTCTTGCCCTTATCAATAATTTCGGGCATAGAACGAACACCCGCAACAAGCTCCCTGAACAGCACACGCTTTTCAAGGATGCGGTTCTCTTCGCGTTCCTTCCTATATCTTTCCATAAACCTTTGCTGATCCTGCTCGGCTCTTATTCCATCAGACACCTTGCCGATGGCTTCGAGAAGCTGTGCCCCTGAAATGGGCTTCAAAAGATAATCGGTCACGCCTATGCCGATCGCTTCGCGAGCATATTGAAAGTCATCATAACCACTTAAGATTATGATCCTTGTAGATGGAAGATCTTTTTTGATAAGGCGGCTTAGTTCAAGGCCGTCCATAAAAGGCATTCTGATATCAGTAATGACTATATCGGGCTTAAGGTCCCTGATCATGGGATATGCAAGCTCTCCATCGCCTGCTTCGCCGACAAACTCGTACCCCTCTGAGGCCCAGTTGATGTTGTTCCTGATACCCTCCCTCATCACAATCTCATCTTCAACCAAAAAAACGCTGATCATGCACTAACTCCCCCAAAACTCCTCTTCCCAGATAATAATTTATATATTCAAGTATTATGTTTTTTAGAAAAATAAGACCATTTAATCAGCCAGAAGCTCCATTACCTTTATGACTGCTTCCGCCTTCTGGCACCCTTGATCTGCTGCCGTGTGGAGCCACTTCATGCTCTCTTCTTCGCTTTCCTTGGTCCCAAGGCTGTCATAATACTGGGCCAGCCTGTAGGAAGAAAGCCATAAGCCCTTTTCAGAGCAGCTTTTGAGTATTGAAAGTCCTCTGTCCAGATCTTTACTTGTCCCCCATCCGTTCATGTAAAGATCAGCCAGCTCATTCTGGGCAAAAACATCCCCGGAGTCAGCAAGTTTCTTGACTTCACCAAAGGATTCATCTACTAATTTTTTAAATTCATAGGAATCTATTTCATAAGCATAAGCTGTATTAAGCTTTGCAAGTATATCACCGGCTTCGGCCCCCTTATTAAGGAGCTTCCCCGCTATAACATCATCAGGAAAATCAATATCGCCAAGACCCAGAGCGTAATAAAGCGCAAGAAAATACATCGCTCTCCCGTCGCCCTGTTCAGCAAGAGAAAGAAATATTTCAAAAGCTTCTTTTAAGTCACCTTTAATAAACATCTCTTCTGCGTTTTTCATACGCAAATTGTACCACATTCTTTGGGGGCGTGCTAGAAAATGTAAAAGGTATCGAGTATTCCTGAGGGTGGCAGCCTATAAATGATTTTGGTGTCATGAAAATTATATTAAATTCAAGGCATGATATCTGGAATGATATATTCTGGGA
>JAEEGH010026899.1_pt1 | contig 11424 bp, 10 predicted proteins | sample 9134181 | NCBI WGS metagenome assembly JAEEGH01 (sample SAMN16246544, study PRJNA631951) | gut metagenome | biome: gut microbiome; feature: rumen; material: DP-attached | host: Bos | place: Iran: Karaj | collected 2018-10 | reverse complement strand
CGGCAGCACTCTTCGACTCGCTGACAGTACTGGAGAACGTCATGTTCCCGTTGGACATGTTTTCGTCGATGAACCTCCGCGAACGGACGAAAAGGGCGATGGACTGTCTGGACCGCGTCAACTTAGTGGGTGCAGAAGAGAAGTACCCCGGCGAAATTTCCGGCGGCATGCAGAAGCGCGTCGCCATAGCACGAGCCATAGCCCTGAACCCGAAGTACCTGTTCTGCGACGAGCCGAACAGCGGACTGGACCCGAAGACCAGTCTGGTCATCGACGAACTGCTACACTCCATTACGCAGGAGTTCAAGATGACCACCATCATCAACACCCACGACATGAACTCCGTCATGGGCATCGGCGAGAACATCATCTTCATCTACGAAGGTCGCAAGGAGTGGCAGGGCGTGTCAGCCGACATCATGGGCTCCACCAACAAGCGCCTCACCGACTTCATCTTCGCTTCCGACCTGCTGAAGGAGATGCGCCAGGCCGTCACACACCAGAAATAAGGCTTCATTTCTTCATTTTCATTCCTTTCATTTCTTTCATTCCATTCATTCCATTCATTTCTTTCAATTACTTGATTCAGGTCAAAATATCGACTGTTAACGCAAACAATTCCGTTTTTCCCTTGTTTGGAAGCAAAAAACGTCGTACCTTTGCATCGTGAAAAGAAAAAAAGGACTGCTGAGCGAAGCAGTCAAAGGATAACAAAAGAAAGCTCCAAACTCGGGGCAGTAAAAAGAAGAAAAGGATAACAATTAAAGAAAAGAAAGGGTAAAAAGATGAAAAAGTTATTGAAGAAATGGATGATGAGCGAGGGTTACAGAGAGTACTGCCTGAACATGGCAAGAATGTACAACTACCACCTCGCCGCTTAAACAGAAAAAGTAGAAACGGTAAATAATTAGTAAACGGACTGAGCTCGTGTAGAGTTTAGTCCGTTATTTTTTGATCTGATGCGGCTGGAAAGGGTTTCAGAAAGGGGACATGTATTTTGGACTCTTTCTGAATTTATGCCATTTTATTTGACACTGCATATATTTATCTTCAAAAGAATTTTATAAATGCAAAAATACCTACATACCTACATAAATCATTTTAAATTAATGGTTATTAGAAAGTTACTTTATGTAGGTAACCTACATTTACCTACATTCACCTACATTCAACATTTTGACCGTATTTTTCTTAATGATTTCCTCAACTTTTCTAGGTGATTTCCGCAACTTTTCTAGGTGATTTCCGCAAGAAGTTGCCGTGATTTCCTCAACTTTTCTACGTGATTTCTGAAGGAAAGTACCGTGATTTCTGGTTGCTCCAGCCCTTGGAGTAACAAGAAAATGTCGTGATATTTGGTATAAAGTAGGCTGTTTTTGATGATTTTTGTCGTGCAGAAAAATCGCAAAATTAGTGATTTTGTGATATTTTTGCTTTACAAAATATTCAGACAAACCATATTTTTATGTAGGTAAATGTAGATAAATGTAGGTTACCTACATAAGTTAACTTGCTTAATCTCATATAATTACAAAGATTATGTAGGTATGTAGGTAAATTCTACCTATTTTTCTTTTGCATTATTTCCTCTGCATTTTGCCATTTTCTCCACTTCTCAACTCCAGAGCCCTTATCCCCTCGTCATGTCCAGATTACCACCAAACAACAACAGCGGCGGTGGTCACCCACCGCCGCTGAAGCTATTGATTGAATCTGTTTAATTCCGAAAGCATCCGTAAAATTCGAAACCCACGAAAACTCTTTTTCGGCTTTTCGTCTTTTTTCGGGAACCATATAAACTGGTTCTTGGTTGTAACACTACATTGAATACTCTTTCTCTCTTATGAATTCGTCGGCAATATACAAGTCGCCATATAGGTAGAGCCCCGAGGATTTATCGTGCAAATCGGCACAGGTCTGGCTTTCATAGAATAACTGAAGTGCTTTAGCTGGCTCAATATTCAGCCGTTTTGCCAACTCCACAGAGATAGCACCGATGCGGTTGCTCAAGATGATCTCTTGTATAATGGGAGATTTTACGGGGTCGTCAAATGTTTTCTGTTCCATCGAAAGTCATGTATTTGTCGGTTATCTCCTGTGAGAGGAGGCACATCTGGTTGTTGGGCTGATGCTCAACTATTTCTGTTCCACCGTGATAGACAATGAGTTCATTCATTTTCTTCCCTCCCATTCGTTTAGACACTCTACCATGCCCTCGGCGATATTCTCACGGCTTTCAGTATGAAGAGTATCGTAATGAGGGATGATATATTGCTCAATCATTCCCACACGTTTCATACGTTGATAGACATCCTTATAGGATGTGTTCAGTAGCCGAGCCGTAGACTCTATGCATGTTGCCACGAAAGTCATGACAATCTGCACTCTTGGGATCTCAATGACATTCTCCTTGTTTTCACTCATTTTACAAATCATCTTGATAGCCGCCTATTTAAACGTTAGTTAGTCAGCGTCCTTAATGAATAATATATTGCAAAGATAGGTCTTTTTTCAATTAATTCCAAAAAAAACGCCGTTTTTTACTGATTTTTAATCCCGAAAGCTTCGAAAACTCTGTTTCGTTCTTTTCGTCTTTTAACCAAACAACAGCGGCGGTGGTCACCCACCGCCGCTGAAGCTATTGATTGAATCTGTTTAATTCCGAAAGCATCCGTAAAATGCGAAACCTACGAAAACTCTTTTTCGTCCTTTTCGGCTTTTCGTCTTTTTCGGAATCTATAAAATTTAGAAGTCGTCTTCTTCCTCGTCGTCGTAATCCATTCCTTGGCGGCGAGAAAGGGCATTACCACCATCCATTGGTTTGGTGGGATCATAGTTCTTGCCTAATGATTCTGACAACAACTGTGTGGCCCGCAAAGCAACCACTAACGTCTTTGGGCTTATATATTCTTTTTTCATATTCGTGTTCTTTTTTGTGTTTTGAAAGAAATAGTCTAATGCCAGTCTCGTTTACTTAATCACGACCTTACGTCCATTGACGATGTAGAGACCCTTCGTGGGTTGAGCCACACGCTGACCGTTGAGGTTGTAAACATCACCTCTTCCATCTTCCATCTTACTTCTTACATCGATAGAGGTTGTGTTGCCTTCCTCGAAGCCAAGGAATTCACGAGCGGTGGTACTAAGAGTAGAAGTAAGGATAGGCAGGAATGCCTTGTGGGCTCCAACGGTACCTGTTGCATTATAGAAACCTACACCATTATCTCCGATGGCAAGGATAAAGCAGGTGTAATCGTTATCATATCCGGAGAGATCATAATCCCAGTCACCAGTACCAACCAGCATGTTATCTTCAAGTGCTGCCAATTCTACCTCTGGATCTGTCGGGGTGATGACGACTTTACCTTTACCCTTCAGGATGATACCTCTTCCAGCCTTGTTCTCTGTGCCTGTTCCAGGCAGAATGTTACTCTCCGCAGCAGTAAGCTTAATGCTTTCGCCAACTTCCTTCACATAATAGACACTTGTACCGTCGGCCACCTTGTAATTCTGTGCTTTGGAATAGGTGCGGTAGCCTGCATCACTAATTACAATCGTTTCAGAAGCTGTGATGGTGTAGTTGTTTTCAGAAAGATCGGGTTTGAAAGTCAGCGTTAAGTCAGCAGTGTTGTTATCTGCAACATGCCAAACAGCACCATTGTTCGTGTTTGTTGTCGTACTTTGATAGTTGATCCAGTAGTTCACATTAAAGTTTCCGCTTTCTACAGTGGGTCGGATCGCCTTGTTCCAGTTGTGAATGGCAGTTGCTTCGTCACTCAGAGCGTTATTTGGGAAAATCACAAAGTACTTATCTGCCATATTTTTAAGAACTGTAGTATACTCACCCTCATCTTTTGTCATTTCGGCAACTGTCGTCCAAGTATTTTCGTTATTAACAACATAATAGCCTGTCATAGGAACTAATTCTACCTGAGTAATTGTATAACCGCCATGATTGATAGTTGAAGAAGACCATTCTTTAGTAACCTGTTCTATAGATTTTGTCGTAAGGGTAATAAAATAGTAATGAATCTCATCGTTAGCATCGCTGCGAATCAGATTTTCCCCCCAGTTACCTCCAGGAGCAAGTTCCAACCAATAGCCAGAAGATGATGATTCATGTTTTGTGGCTGTCACACGAAGTACATCTCCAGCTTTTACATTGGCGTTGGCAAAATGCATCCAGTCGATACCAAAATTGCTTTCGGCATTTCCTATCCATATAGACTTCTCTGAACCTGAATATGAAGTTGTTTCCAATGTAACCTGTGAGGTGGAATAACCTGTACCACAGATTTGGAGACCATTAGCTTTGATTCGTGTCATCATATCTCCAGTAAGGATAAACGAAACTTCTTGACTCTCTCCATTTACCCCGATACCACTCTCCAAAGCAGTCCAATTGCTTTGTGCACGCACTTGTGCACCTTCGGTAACTCCATCTACTCTTACATGAATTCTGTCACCAATCTTAGCGTTAGCCTCTGTTAACGTGGCATAAGAAATTGTAATAGGAGAACCCCAATCTACCGTAGTTGGTGTTGAGCTAGTGTAGATGGTTGTTCCTGGCAATATGAATTTCTTCGTGGCAGTCATATCAAGGGTGTGCTCTGAAACATTAGCAGTAAATACTAACGTATAGGTTCCTGCCTCGTCAAACGTCTTACTGTAATTACTGTCCCCGTTGGGGAGATTGTATGTATCCCAGTTCCTGTTAGTGCGAAGTTTGTATGACCAAGTGCTGTTTGCTGTAGTGACTTCAAAGTCATCGACAGTCAGGGTAAAGATGTTCGGATTTGATTCATCGCGAGTCATCTGCTGGTCATTGCTCCAACCGCTACCTTCGCTCGTCCAGTCACCTACAATACCGGGAATATTGTCGCGGTATTTCGTACCGGTAACAGTCACCGTCCAACCTTGAGTTTGACTGGAGTTCGGAGTCCAATCAGCTGTAATGGCATACTTCCCATAACCGAAGAGCGAGTAGCTCAATATCATGTTGCCTTCAGAATCTTTAGAAACCAGTCCATCAGCGCCTGCCAACGTCACATTGTCATAGCCAAGCCAAGTATCATTTACATATAATTTGAATCCCTGAGCTGTTGTTGCGCTCGAAAGGTCGACCTGTGCAGGTGTACCTAATGTCAATGGATCACCTTCCCAGTTATTCCAATCAGCTTTCAGTAAGACGGTAGGAGTATTAGCAATGGTATAAGTGGATATAGTACATCCGGTATCACCATTATCCCAACTAGTTATAGTGAAAAGGGCATTGTTTTCAAAAGATGTATACCATCCTTTGTAATTCCATATATTGCCTTCGTTATTATCCGTATAGTTACTATTCATACGGCAAATCTTAATGGATGTAATATCAGCCGTTACTGTTGCCATATAAATTTTCGTTTCACCCGGCACTAAGATAAAGTCCGTCCAAGACGCTACATTGTTAGCATCCTTCATTTCTAGTGCGAAACGACCGTCATTCCAAACGCCATTTCCATCCAGATACACTGTTTTGTCATCAGCAAACCCAGCAGCCGCAAAGGCCATGAGCAATGCGATAATAGATAGTAATTTCTTCATAAGCTTGTAATTTTAAGTTAGTTATTATGTTTTATATTTTTTGTTTCTTAGTCTTTGTTTGCTCTTGTAATTCGTTAGTTAGTATTGCTTTTGGGCGGTTTTCTTTATGAAACCAAATGCAAAGATAGAGTTTTTTTTCGATAAATTCCAAATAAATCCTATTTTTTTTAGTTTTTTAATCCCAAAAGCATCCGTAAAATGCGAAATTATCGAAAACTCTTTTTCGTCTTTTTCGGTTTTTCGCTCTTTTTCGGAATCCATATACCCCGTCAACAACAGCGGCGGTGGTAACCCATCGCCGCTGATGCTATTAATTGAATCTATTGTAATTCCGAAAGCATCGAAAAACACGAAAGCATCGAAAATTATTTTTGTCCTTTTTCGGAATCCAAATGATGTTTAGAAGTCTTCCTCGTCTTCCTCCTCGTCCCAATTCTTTTGGCGGGAGAGGGAAGTACCTGGACTTACAGGGGTGTTGTCATCCACTTTGAACGATTCCACCAACAACTCTGTGGTCTCCATAAGATCCACAGACATTTCTGGACTAATATATTCTTTTTTCATTGTCATTGTCTTTTTTGTGTTTTGAAAGAAATAGTCTTTGTCTCTTTTGTGGGAAAGAAATCAGCAATAATTAGAAATAATTACGTCCAATAATTTGAAAGAATTATTATTCCCTATTTCTGGAATAGATTATTCTAATTTTTGCTCATTTCTTTCCTAAACACCAATTTCAGTTTAAAACTTCAATTTTAATTCTTACCGTATCACGACCTTCTTGCCGTTGACGATGTAGAGACCCTTCGTAGGCTGAACCACACGCTGACCATTGAGATTGTAAACATCACCGTTATTGGTTATTGTTACACGGTTATTGTCAGCAATGCTTGTTGTTTCGCCAGGCTCGAAGCCGATGAACTCACGAGCATCAGCACCCTTAGGTACTGCCAAGAATGCCTTGTGGGCAGGTAAATCTGCACCTGCATTTAAGTCTGCTATGTAGAAGCCAAGCTTCTTACCCTCGGGCTTAGTGAAGATGTAGGCTGTATATGGATCATTGTCTGCGAACTGTGTGCTGATGGAGTATGAGTTGTTTCCACTACCTGCAAGCAGGTTGTCTGATGAGTTAACAGCTTCTTCGCTCTGGTTAACAGACTTAATAGAATACTTGGCTCCTGCGTCTGCGGAGATAATGATACCGCAACCCTTACCAGCACCTGTCATGGCTGGCAGGATGGCACCTTCAGCCTGCGGAACCAGCGTAGCCACGTTGCCGGAAACGGTTATGAAGTTAGCCTTAGCTCCCTCCACCTTATATTTCTTGCCGTCAGAATAGGTTGCAAAACCATAGTCGTTCATAGTGTACTCAATGGCATTGGTCACCTCGAAGGTCTTAGTGGCAGGTATGAACGTAATGGTCACGTCGGCGGCATTAGCTTCAGCTATCTGCCAAACCTTTCCGCCAGCTTGATTCTGTGTAGTACCTGTGTAGTCGGCAAACTCAATCAACCAGTCTGCCCCCTCAGTCACAGGGCGTACCAAGGCTGCATCATTGACCGTCTCTCCATTGATTGCCGTGCTCGGAGCAATGGCAAACAGCTTGCCGGCCTGGCCGCTGAGTGTTGCGGAATAAGAGTACACGCCTTCGTCCTCTGCCTCATCCATTGCGGTCGCTGCAACAGTCCAAGTGTCGTTCTCCTTGGTAACAATAGAGTAACCGGTAGGAATGCCATATTCGTATTCCTTCTCATTTTCGAACTCTAAGTCCTCGGTCTTGTTGGTTGTCGTTCCGTCACTGAAGATAATGAAACCTGGTTCAGCGGACACCTTCGTAGTCTCAAAGGTAAAGGTGTAAATATCATAATCTATACCCTTGACAGTCTTTGTGCCGGTCTTGCTGATTTCCTGTCCGGGGTATTCGCCATTCAGTTCGACATCTTTGTCGCCAACTTTCTGCCAGATATAGGCCTTGACAGGATTCCAGCCAGCACCGTTGACAAATGTGGCGGTGAAGGTCTTCGTCGGCTTGGTGAACTGGTAGTCGAAGCCGTAGAAGCCCAGCTTGGAACCTGTGCAATAAATCTTATAGCTCTTGCCAGCAGTTACGGGGAAGTCGAACGAACCCTTATAAAGATCAGACATCGTGATGCCGTCGTAACCTGTCATGCTTGTGTCGTCTTCCTTGATGTAGAAGCTCTTACCGCCGTTGAGACGTACGCCCACAGAGATTGTTCCGTCGTAAACGGGAACAATAGTGTAAACAGTACCACTGGTAGCAGTACCGTTCTCGCCATTACCTGCCGTCATATACTTAAAGCCTTCATAATCGTCGTTATCGCCCCAGCCGTTGCCAGCTGCGTTAAAATCTGCTCCGCCACTGACACCGTAGGTAAGGGTGGCCACGACATCGCCGTCTGCATCTTTAACTTCTACGGATGTACCGGCTTTGAAGGTATCGCCTTCTGAGAGTGCATAAAGCGGAGTAGCTGTAATCCACTTGTAAGCGTGATTATTGGTGAATCCCATATCATGGGTCTTAGCTGCTCCGGTACCTTCAGCGATACCATTGTTGAATTGGATATTGGCAGGAACATCGTTGTAAGTTTCAATGGAAACGGTATATACATTGTTCTCAGCAGTCAACGCTGTACCAGGCCAATCACCAAGTAATTTGTTGGTTGCGGCGTCACCATCACCGCTCCAAACGTATGCATAAACACTCTCCCATTCAGCATCGGTGGTAAAGGTGGCGGTATAAGCGTGCTTGACATATTCATAAGCCTTGCCATCAACAAAGGCATAGTCTGGAGTTTGTTGAGGATTATCGGTGTCACCGTTGTTGAAAAGAATCATTTCTGGCATGTCACCGAAGGTCTTATAAGTAAAGGTATAGACATCTCCTGTCTTTTCTAACTCCACACCGGGCCAAGGCGCACAATGATTCACTAAGTTGTCACCGCTGCCACTCCATGCCCAGGCATAGACATTCTCCCAACCAGCATCCGTCGTAAAGGAAACGGTATAAGCAGTCTGGTTGTAGGTGTATGCTCCATTGTCCTCAAAAACGTAGTCTGAGGTCTGCCAGCCATCATTGTTATGGAAGAGAATGCCCTCGGGTAGAAATTCCGCCTCAAGACTAACGTGATAAACGCCATCTTCGTCCTTGGTAGCAGTAATTTCAGTACCAGGCCATGCGCCTAAAGCGCTTTCTTTCTCAGTGTCGTTCCAGCAGAAAGCATAGACATGTTCCCATTCTGCCTCAGTAGTGAAGGTGGCTGTGTAGTTAGTCTTTTCTACAATGCGACCAGAAGCGTTATATTCACCACCATTCTTAAACTCTAAATTATTAGTTTGCACACCGGCATTATTGTGGAAAATAATGTATTCAGGTTCGCTTCCGCTGACAGTTACTTTGAACTTTCCGTCGGTACCTGCAGTAAGTTCAGTGCCAGGCCATCCGCCGAGCTGCTCCTTCTTGCCCTCACCTTCGCCACTCCAAGTGTATGCATAGACGTCAGTCCAGTTGCCAGTATTATCGAAAGTTGCAGTATAAGCGTCGACCCATTCAACTTTAACGTAGAACAGTCCACTCTCGCTCGAAGTACGGGTGATGCTGTGATTACCTGCGGCAACATTGGTGACAGTGTAGATGCGGCAACCGGTACCAGCAGTAGCACTGTTTAAAGCTAATTCTGTTTCATCGAGTTTGATAGTTTTATCACTCCATGTACTTTGTACGATGGTTACGGTAGAGACCTCAGTCGTTGTAAAGAGAATTTTCGTAGTACTCTCCATCTTCAGGCCGCTGGAAAAATCAATGCCATCGTATGTGGCACCATTAAATTTAGTATTAAAAGAAAATTTCCCATTAGTATCATGGGTGAAGAATCCTACAGGGTTGGACACTTCAGAGCCGTTGAGTGTCAATGTGGCTGTTCCTGCCATGGAATACTGAAGCGTCAGCACCAGCATTGTCAATAAAGATAGAATTTTTTTCATACGCTTATATTTTTGAGTTTGTTTATATGTTTTGTAATTTTTGTTTCGTAGTCTGTCGTTTGTCCTTGTTATTTCGTTTGTTTTGTATTGCTTTTGGGCGGTTTTCTTTCTGAAACCGTCTGCAAAGGTAGGTCTTTTTTCAATTAATTCCAAAAAAAAACTGCTGTTTTTTAGTTTTTTAATCCCGAAAGCATCCTAAAAAAGCGAAATTTTCGAAAACTCTTTTTTTGTTCTTTTTCGTCTTTTCGACCTTTTTCGGAATCCATATACCGTCAACAACAGCGGCGGTGGTCACCCATCGCCGCTGAAGCTATTAATTGAATCTATTGTAATTCCGAAAGCATCGAAAAACACGAAAGCATCGAAAATTATTTTTGTCCTTTTTCGGCTTTTCGTACTTTTTCGGAATCCAAATGATGTTTAGAAGTCTTCGTCTTCTTCCTCGTCGTCCCAATTCTGGCGGCGAGTAAGGGTGGTACCTGGACTTACTGGGGTGTTGTCATCCACTTTGAACGATTCCACCAACAACTCTGTGGTCTCCATAAGATCCACAGACATTTCTGGACTAATATATTTCTTTTTCATTGTCATTGTCTTATCTATTTATTGAAACGAATAATATATTTTTCTTTGAAACGAATTATCCTAATTGATCCTTAATTATTCTAATGTTTATTTATGAGTCCAATTAAATTCGAATTAGGACAATTCGTTTCTAAACCCCTTTTACTTCACAACAAACTTACGTCCATTGACGATGTAGAGACCCTTCGTAGGCTGAGCCACACGCTGACCATTCAGGTTGTAAACCTCACCGTTATTGGTTATTGTTACACGGTTATTGTCAGCAATGCTTGTTGTTTCGCCAGGCTCGAAGCCGATGAACTCACGAGCATCTGCACCCTTAGGTACTGCCAAGAATGCCTTGTGGGCAGGTAAATCTGCACCAGCATTTAAGTCTGCTATGTAGAAGCCAAGCTCCTTACCTTCGGGCTGTGCAAAGATGTAGGCAGTATATGGATCATTGTCTGCGAATTGCGTGCTGATTCCGTATGAGTAGTTTCCGCTGCCAGCAAGCAGGTTTTCGTCAATTCCGGTGGCTGTTGCTACGGCACCCTTGGCTACTGCATTGATGATTACTTCGCCAGCAGCACCAGACAGAATCACACCAGCATTCTTACCTGCACCTGTCATTGCGGGCAGAATGGCATCAGCATCCTGTGGAACCAATACGGCATAACGGTTTGGAATAGTTACGAAGTTTGCGGTAGCGCCTTCTACCGTATAAGGCTTAGCGTTAGAATAGGTGGCATAGCCAGTTTCGCCAATCGTTGTTGTAGTAGAAGCTGTGATAGTCCAAGTTCCATCATTCGAGTCATAGGTGAACAGGGTGTTAAACTCTTTCTCCTCGCCATTACCCTTTTCTACCATTTGCCAGTTCTGGTTGTTGTTTGTTGTAGAAACAGTTCCGCTCTGGTTCTCGAAGTCAACAGAAGTAGTCTCTACAGGACGGATAATAGCATCCCATACAACAATCATATTCTCGTCATCGTTGAGTCCAGTATTTGGAACAAGGAAAAATCCGTATCCTGACTCGTAGGGAATCTCAACGCTGTAAACACCACCCTCTCCTGCTATAGGAGTTGTGTTAAGTGACCAGCTATCTGTTCCACCCACGAGATAATAAGAAGAAATATCCTCATTGTCCTTAAGTGTAGCTACGACATCCTTGTTTTCAGGATAGAAAGTGATAGTCACGTCATAATTGCTACTTCTTGGAATGTTCAGAAAATAGTTCTCCGCTGGATATGCAACATCCCATGAGTGGTTCTTTACAAC
>JAEEGH010026897.1_pt1 | contig 11425 bp, 13 predicted proteins | sample 9134181 | NCBI WGS metagenome assembly JAEEGH01 (sample SAMN16246544, study PRJNA631951) | gut metagenome | biome: gut microbiome; feature: rumen; material: DP-attached | host: Bos | place: Iran: Karaj | collected 2018-10 | reverse complement strand
CCACGAGCTTGCCGAAATAGCTGTGGCTGCCGCCCAGCTCCACCCCCAGGGCCCCCGCCGCCGCGGCCTCGCACTGGGCGCTGTTGGGGCTGAGGTGCTTGTAGCGGTCCCTTCTGAAAACGCGCCAGGCGTTCTTCCCGCTCAGGCCGACGAGGGGCGCGGTGAGGACCATCAGCAGGCCCGTGACGCGGGCGGGGATAAAGTTGAACACGTCGTCCAGCCGCGCGGCGAAGCGGCCGAAGTATAGATACTTTTCGTTCTTGTAGCCGATCATGGAATCCATGGTGTTCACGGCCTTGTAGAGAAACATGAGCGGCGCGCCGCCAACGGCGAAGTACAGCAGCGGGGCCACCACCCCGTCGGAGGTATTTTCCGCCACGGTCTCCACCGCGGCCTTCACGATCTCTTCCTCATCCAGCCGGCCGGTATCCCGGCCGACAATGCGTGCGACCTGGTTCCGGGCAGCATAGATTCCGCGGTCAAACGATTTTTCCACATCCCGGGCTTCCTTTGCCATGCAGGTGACGGCGATTCCCATCCAGTTCATCAGCGCCATCCCGATAAAAAGCGGGACCTGCCCGGCCAGGCTGAGCAGGAACAGGATCAGCGCGGCAGCGGCCATGGTCAGCAGGACGGTGGACGCGGTCAGGAACACCGCGCTTTTCCGCAGATTGCCGCCCCGGGCCCGGAGGCGCTTTTCCGCAAAGGAAATATATTTCCCGATCAGCCGGACCGGATGATACAGCCATTCCGGGTCACCCAGCAGGAGGTCCAGCAGGAAGCCGGCAATCAGAGCGAGGATTCCGAAACGCATGAAACCGCCTCCCCGCGAATAATCCGGTATACGGCATCCATATCCACACTGCTGCGGACAATCGCCGCGATCCGGTCAAATTCCTTCTCCCGGAATTCCTCAAAGCTGACCGGGGCAGAAGCCGGATCCGCATCCCCGCGCTGCCGGCGGATCTGCGAAGCGGCCGCGGCAAACAGCTGCCCGTCGTCAAACAGGCCGTGCAGGTGGGTGCCCAGCACATTGCCTTCCCGGTTCATGATTCCGTCCGCATGCCCGCGGATCTGCAGCCACGGAACCGCTTCCGGACCGGTCGTCACTTTTCCGGCATGGATCTCATAGCCGTCGATCTCCGTTCCGGCATACGGCCCGGTCCATCCGGAGGTGCCTGTGATCACACCGACCGCCTGCGCGGTCTGCTTTTCCTTTTCAAAAACCACATCCATATCCAGCAGCCCGAGCCCGGCAGCCTCGGGAACGGAAGATTCTGTATGATCCGGATCGCTGAGCCGGTTGCCGAGCATCTGGTATCCTCCGCAGATCCCGATTACCATTTTACCGCGGCGCGCATGGCGGATAACGGCCTGGTCCAGACCGCGGTTGCGCAGGTCAATCAGGTCCTCAATCGTATTCTTGGTTCCCGGAAGTACGATCAGGTCCGCCTTCTCCAGGTCCGCGGCGCTTTCCGCGTAGCGGAGCCGGCAGCCCGGCTGAAGGGCCAGAGACTGGAAATCGGTGAAATTGGAGATATGGCGGAGCTTCACCACGGCGACATCAATATCGCCCGCACCGCCACGGCGCCGGAAACGCTCCGTCACGCTGTCCTCATCCTCCAGCTCCACATCCATCCACGGGACCACGCCGAGCACGGGAATATGGATCCGGTCTTCCAGCATCCGCAGTCCCGGCTCCAGGATTTTGACATCTCCCCGGAACTTGTTGATGATGATTCCTTTGACCCGGTTCCGTTCCTCTTCTGTCAGCAACATGACCGTTCCCAGGAGGGAAGCAAACACGCCGCCCAGGTCGATATCACCCACCAGGATGACCGGCGCGTCCGCTGCCTGTGCCATGCTCATATTGACGATATCGCCCTCCCGGAGATTGATCTCCGCCGGGCTTCCGGCTCCCTCGATGACCACACAGTCCACTTTGGCTTCCAGCGCGTCGTAGATCTCTTTGATCCGCCTGCGCAGGGCCGGCTTGTACTGATGGTATTCCATCGCGGTCATATTGCCGATGGCTTTTCCCTCCACGATCACCTGGCTGCGGCGGTCACCGGTCGGCTTGAGCAGCACCGGGTTCATGCAGGCTTCCGGCTCGATGCCGGCAGCCTGGGCCTGTGTCACCTGGGCACGGCCCATCTCCAGCCCGCTGCGGGTGACAAAGGAATTGAGGGACATATTCTGCGCCTTGAAAGGCGCAACCTTCCAGCCGTCCTGCTTCATGATGCGGAGGAATGCACTGCACAGGACGCTTTTCCCGACGGATGAGGCTGTTCCCTGGATCATCAGGCTTTTACCGTACATGCAGTATCTCCTCCAGTTCGTTTACAAGGCGGGTGTTTTCCGCTTCCGTTTTCACAGCCAGCCGCCAGAAACTGGCTGGCAGACCGAAGGATGAACAGGTGCGGACCAGGATTCCGCGGGATTTCAGCTGCACCGCCGCTTCGGACATATCCCGGCGGAAATCAGCCAGCAGGAAACTGCTTTCCGAAGGACTGACTTCCGCGCCGAGGACCTGCAGCTGCGCTGCGAAGGCGCTCCGGCGGGCGGCGTTCAGCGGGCGTTCGGCACGGATTTCCTCTGCGTGCTCCGGCAGCCGCGCGGCGATTTCCGCCGCGAACGCATCCAGGGGCCAGGGGAACATCCGCTCCCGCAGGGCCCGGATCGTATCCGGCACGGCGCAGATATATCCAAGCCGGATTCCGGGAGTTCCCAGGACCTTGGTCAGGGAACCGGCGACCATCAGGCCCGGACGGAGAACAGCGCGCAGGCTGTATTCCGGACAATACTCGATGAAGGCTTCATCGACCAGCATATTCCCGCCGCCGGCGGACATGGTATCGAGGAGACTAAGCAGTTCCTCCCGCGGCAGGACGCTGCCGGTCGGATTGTTGGGATTGCAGACGGCCAGCGTATCACCTTTCCGGCATTCCCCGGACCAGGTCCTGCACGGACGGCCGTGAACCCGGGCCCGCCCCGCGTATTCGCTGAAGGTCGGCGGCTGGATGTATACACAGCCGGAGGATAAACCGAGGGCCAGGTCAATCGCCGCGATCCCGCCCGGGACGGGCAGCACACAGTCTGCGGGAATGCCCAGGAACGATGAAAGACCTTCCCGGGCACGCTTCATATTAGGATCCGGATAGAAGCGGATATCCCGCTGCGCGTCCTGCACAGTTTCGGCCACCCAGCGGGGAGGACCGTCCGGACGAAGGTTCGCGGAAAAATCCACCCATCCGGACGGATCCCACGAATCCCAGACATTCCCCCCGTGATTCACGGCGCGGTCACCTCTTTTTCAGTCATTACCGCCATATTTTACAATGGAAAAAAATGATCGTCAATTTGTCTATGCGGATGACGATCATCAGTTCAGGCTGATTTATTCACAGGACCGGGCAGGGAAAGAAAAAGGCCGGAACGCTTATTCCGGCCTGAACCACAGCTGTACTTCCACGTACCCGTACGGGGCGATGCTCTGGACCAGCTTTTCCACGGAATTGCCGAAGGCGAGGAGTTTCTCCCGGAGCATCTGCTTTGTGAGCACTTCCAGGGCATCTCCCCTTGAAAGCTTCGCGCAGCTGTCTCCCAGGGTAAAGCTGACCTGGTCTTCCGGAACCCGGTCCAGCGGGATCTGCAGGCTGTCGCCCTGGTCAAACCATTTCTTCAGGTAATTGCTTTCCCCCAGGACAAAGCTGTAGGGATGCTCCAGCCGGGGACGGCCGCCGAGCCGGATAAACGCCTTCCGCACAGATTCATCCGCGGCTTTGCGGAGTGGGTAGTAGTTGACAAAGTCCGCAAAGCGGCCGAAGGATTCCATTCCTTCATGGGCGGCTGCAAGCTCCGCTGCTTTCCGGAATGCCTCATCTTCCGGCAGGAGCATGATGTTCTGCCACGGGTCTGTTCCGTGTACATAATAATGGGTGATGATCAGCGGGGCCATCCCGTTCGTCCTCCGTTTTTCAGGATCCGGCCCGGAACCGCATCCGGGCCGTTTGCTGTATGATCATGCAGGTTTATTTTCCCTGCTTTTCCTTCCATTCCCGGACTTCCCGACACATGGTAATCGGTTCCCCGGCGGCAATCCGGTCCTCCGCCAGCTGCCGGACTGCTGCGCACCAGGCGTCCATCCTGCGGACATCCCCGCAGTATTCCCGGATGATTTCATCCCCCTCAGCCAGGGCGGATTCATACTGCTCCCGGCTCAGCTCCCCGGATTCATATGCCCGGTCCAGCTCATCCCGGTCGTCGATTTTGAAACTGCCCTCCGGGAACAGGATGACATCCAGGTATTTGTCCATGAAGAACATGATTCCGTCCTCATCATATCCGAACCCGTCCGTGATATCCATATACCAGACAGACGGCTGGTATTTTTCGCTGGCGGGCACCGGATACTGCTTCCGCTCCGGATCATGGGACCCGTCCGGGTAATACATGATGGTGATCACCCGATGGGTATTGTCCGGAACCAGGGCAAGCCAGGTCATTCCGCCGCCGGTGACCTGCATTCGTTCCCCGGCAGGCGTTTCCCAGTAATTCCTTTCCCCGTCCTCTCCGTCCGTGTTGCGGATCAGGCAGGCCATGCCATGGAACAGGTCATCATCGATCCGCATCTGGTAATACGGATAATACTGGAATCCCCACTGGTCCCGGTTCAGTCGTTTATGCTTCATATGGATCTCCTTTTGCGGATACAGATGCCTCCAGGGAAGGGTATATGCCTGCTTCACGGGCAGGCACTTATTTCAGTTCCACAGACAAAATGTGCCGGGTTGGCCAGAATTCAAACAAATGCAGGGCAGTCACCTTTCCGTCCATGGCGGAGAAACCATCCAGGACAGCGGGAATTGCCTGCTGAACCACACCCGGTTTGTCAATCAGCAGGGTGGTATGCGGTGACCAGCTGAAGGGATCACTGCTGTCCATAAAACGGTCCTTCAGCACCAGCATCTCCCGGGTGACTGACGGAGCAGCAAACAGGACGTCATTCTGCGGCAGCCTGAACAGGCCGATATGACTGAAGGAAACGGGGAAGGCTTCCTGCGTTTCCGCGATCTCCGTGAGGCGGGCTTTCAGTTCCGCTTCCCGGTCGGTACTGTAGGATCCCAGGGTGAAATGCATGGGAATGTTCTTTGTCTGGATACCGGTGAAACCCATTCCATAGAGTTTTTCCTGCATTCCGGCCAGGAGACTCTCTGTCCGGTCATCGTATCCCGCAAGCACATATAAGGATTTATCCGCCATACAGAACCTCCCTCAGGCCTTGCCGGGCGCCCGGACCATGACCCGGCCTTCCACTTTTTCAAAGCCGTATTTTTCATACAGGCCGTGGGCGTCCCTGGTGAACAGGAAACCGCGGATGCCTGCAAATTCCGGCAGCGAGGCAATATGGGACACCAGGGCTTTTCCCAGCCCCCGGTGCCGGCACTCCGGATCGATCACCACGTCGCACAGGTACCAGGAGGTCGCATAGTCGCTGATGACCCGGGCAAAACCGGCCAGGTTCTCCCGGCCGTCCAGGACGATGCCGTAGCAGGATGAGTTTTCCATGGATTTCAGGATTTGCTCCCGGGAACGCTTGTCAGCCCAATAGGTGGTTTTCAGGAGCCGGACCACATCGTCCAGGCTGATCCGGTCCGCACCTTCAATGATCCGGTAATTCATCTGTTTCACACTCCGCAGATAATCATTTTGTCGCAAAAACCGGCTGGCCGTTGACGGCGATATCCCCTTCAATCGGGATGAGCAGGTAGCTGCGGCCGTCGATGATCCGGGTTTCCAGCAGGTCCGCCTGCTTGGGATCGACTTTGATGGATACGCTGGGCAGGTCCACCTTGAACTGCTTGGGCGTCACGATGTTGACCGCTGGCAGGACCGCCCCGGCACCGAAGGTAGCGTCAAAGCCCTTCTGGAAGGCTTCCGTCTTCTCCTCGGACACTCCGGCATCTGTCAGGACCCGAGCTACATCCTGCTTGGAGAGCATCAGGGGCTCTGCGTCCTTGTCCTTCTGCTGCTCCTCGATGAGTTCAGATACGGTTTCATGCATTTCCTGGACCACATCCAGGGAACATTCGGTTCCCAGCGCCTGGGCCAGCAGGGCCTGGAAATTGTCGGTCTGCTCCGCGGCGGGCATCTCCGCTTCCACATTGAAAGCCGCTTTCAGGAACGCTTCATGGGCATTGCTGCTGTTGCGGCTGAAGAAAAGCATGGTATTGACATCGGCGGCGCCGCCTTCATAGAGCGGGAAGAGAAAGCCCAGCTCCGGATTGCCGGCCAGCCACTCCGGGATGCGCTCATGGAAAACACCGTCCGCGGGAACATACCGCAGGGCCGGCTTTTCCTGTTTGACCGGGCAGACAGCGCAGAGGACGTAGCTGAAAGCGCGGTCGGAGTTCTCGTAATCAATCTCCTCGTTCACGTCGCGCTTCCGGACGTCAATATCGTCATGGAGCATGAGGATCAGCCAGTTTTCCGCGTTCTGCGCGTCCTCCACGGACTGCATGTCCGGATGCTCCGCACGGATGCCGGAGATCAGCCGGGTAAAGATATCCTGCAGCACGGCTTCATCCGCCAGCGCGGTATCCCTTGCGCGGAGCAGGATATCGTCCGCGTCCGACGGAAACGCGATGGGCATGAGCGACTGGCCGATCTGTCCGGAAAGGACTTTCCTGAAGATCGTCATATACCGCTCGTTTTCCTGTTCATTGAGGGTGGCAACAGCCAGCTGGAAGCTGGTGATGAGGTTGCCGATATGGTCCACATAGCAGCCGCAGATCACGGAAGGGTTGCGCTTGGCAGGATTCAGCCGCCGCCTGAGTTCAGATAGGTCTCTGAGGTTCATGATCCGGTCCGTCCTTTCATCAGGTAGAAACGGTGTCATTTTACCCGCTTGCCGGGAAAAAAGCAACGCAGGGACAGGCTTCGAAGTGCGGTTTTTTTCCGGAAATGCGCTTTGCGAAGCCGGTCGGGTCCGGAAAGATGCGTGGGGAAAAAAGCGGAATCCGGTTGACAAATGAAACCATGATGAGTAATATAACAAATGTTACATAACAAATGTTACAGAAAAGGAGAAGCCAGATATATGCCGCCAAAGACGAGAATCACAAAGGACATGATCATCGATGCCGCAGTTGAAATTGTCCGGAAAAGCGGCTTTGAAAGCGTCAATGTCCGGACGGTGGCCGGACAGCTGAACTGCTCCACCCAGCCGGTGATGTATCATTTTGAAACAGTCGAAAAGCTGAAGAGAGCCGCTTTTGAAAAAGTGGACCGGCTGCATTTCGAATATATGATGAACTGCCCGGAGGGCATGGATCCCGTGCTGAGCATCGGGCTGAACTACATCCGTTTTGCCGTGGAGGAGCCGCATTGGTTCCGCTTCCTGTTCCAGTCCGGTTACGCGGAAGCGGGCAGCCTCCTGGAAATGGTGAATTCCGAAGAACTGGCACCGCTCCTCGCGGCGATGCAGGAAGAAGCCGGGCTGAGCCTGGAACAGACCCGGGGCGTATTCCTGACGGTCGCGATGTTCGCCCACGGATATGCCAGCATTATTGCCAACAACCACCTGGAATTTGATGAAAAGCTGATCGCAAAACACCTGGAGCGCGCCTGGAACGGCGCAGTACTCGCAGCCGTACAGGAGGGAAATCCATGAAAGTCATTATTCACGACCTGGACAAACAGTATTCCGGCCTGGTTGAGGCAAAATGCGACCGGGCGGTTGCGGCAGACGGAAAATACGCCCCATGCCAGGGGTGCTTCGGCTGCTGGACGAAGCATCCGGCTGAATGCTTTATGAAAGATACCCTGCAGCAGGTTTGCCGGATCATCGGATCGGCGGACGAGCTGGTGATCATCACGAAGAACCTGTACGGCGGATACAGCGCGGATATCAAAAACGTCCTGGACCGCTCAATCGGCACATCCACGCCCCTCAGCACCTACCGGGGACGGCAGATGCACCATACGCTGCGATACGGCCGGCACGGGCTGTGGAAGGTGATCGTCTACGGTGAGGTTACTGAAGATGAGAAGGCCACCTTCCGGTACCTGGCGGAACGCAATGCGGTGAATGACGGATTTGAACGGACCGAAGTCAGGTTCATTGATGACCTCTCAGAACTGGAGGGATTGCTGTGAAAACCGTTTTTATTAATTGCAGCCCGAAAAAGCGTTTCTGCGCTTCCTCCTATTTCCTGGCCCTGCAGCGGCTGTTTGTGAGCGGGAAGAAGGTGAGCGAGAAGCTGCGTACCCCGGCGGACTATGACCGTATCCTGGAACAGCTCAGGGATGCGCAGAACGTTGTATTCGGCGTTCCCCTCTATGTGGACAGCATTCCATCCCACCTGCTCCGCTTCCTGGAAAAGATGGAGGCGTTCTGCAAGGAGAACAACCTGAAGCTGAACGTATACTGCATTGCCAACAACGGTTTCATTGAGGGCAAACAGAATGAGCCGCTGATGCAGAATTTCGAACATTTTTGCAGCCGGGCCGGCCTGACCTGGGGCGGCGGCGTCGGAATCGGCGGAGGCGTCATGCTGAACGTGACCCGCATCCTGTTTGTGGTGCAGATCGGGCTGCTGGTGCTGAACACCCTGCTCAGCGCCCTCAACACAGGGAACCTCTTCCCGAAGGACGCATGGATCAGCTTCGGGGAAAGCACGGCATTGCTGCTGTTCTTCAATCTGGGAGTCCTGTTCTACCTGGCCCGCATGGGGCACCATATCCGCAAAGGAACCGGCAGCGGGAAAAAGTATACCCGTATCCTGATTCCTTCGTTTGTCTTCATCATTTTCGCGGATATCTTCTTCCTCATCATCTCCCTGTTTGAAGGCGGACTCTTCCGCGGATGGCTGGCGAAGAAGGAATACGGGAAAGCATAACAGGCGGTACGACTTTACACGGCGGAGGCCCGGGTTCTTTTGCCCTGCAAAACTGCAGATGCGGCTCCATCGCACCGTATGCGGCAGTATTTCTCCGATCTGCCGTTCAGCGGCATGTTTTTCAGACACAATTCTTGAAAAGCAGGACACTGCTGAGTATAATAGTAAGCGCCGACTAACGGATTGGTTGCCCATCGTGCAGACACTTCGAAGATGAATGGATGCGGGGTGGGCTTTCATTCCGGCATAGAGTTAGTCATTTCTAATAGTGAATCGGTAAAACTGTTGGCGGATGAGACTGTACAGGATAAGGAGAGAATGAATTGAAAGACTACGAAGCATTATCCAGGAAGCATTTTGACGGGCAGGCTGCTGAATATGACCAGCGTGACACGTATTATTATTCCCAGAACGGAAAAATCAGCTGCCGCGATATTGCGGAACAGATCAAAGATATTCCCTATAAAGCATTGCTGGATGTGGGCTGCGGAACCGGGTTCCTGATCGATATGCTTGCCGGACAGAAAGCCGCAAGATACTGCGGAGTGGATCTGTCCGGCGAGATGATCCGCGTGGCAAAGGGGAAAGCGATTCCGGGCGCGGAATTCCTTGAGGGGTCCGCAGACAAACTGCCTTATCCGGATGAGAGCTTCGATATCGTCACCTGTTCCCAGAGCTTCCATCATTACCCTTATCCCGAAAAGGCCATGCAGGAGGCAAAGCGGGTGCTGAAGCCCGGAGGATTGTATATCCTTTCCGATACCGGGATCGGCGGCATGGGCGCATGGATCGACAATCACATCCTTTTCCGGATGATGAAAAGCGGCGATTACCATACCACGAACCGCAGGGGTATTGAAAAGATGATGGCAAGCGCGGGATTCGCCGTCACAGACTCCCGGCAGATCGGGAATATGATCTACACCGTTACCGGGAAAAAAGAACCCCGGTGAAAAAACGGAGGACGGCAACAGTGAAAAAACCAGGAGTACGGCAGGACGGCTGACCGTGCCGGTGAGGTTAAAAGATAATGAAAGTACTGGTTTACGGTTCCGGCGTGATCGGCTGCTATCTGGCACATGTTCTCTGCACAGCCGGCAACGACGTTGCGCTGCTGGCCCGCGGCCAATGGAAAGAGCAGCTGCAGCAGAACGGGCTGAGGATCCGCCACCATCTCCAGCGGAAAACCACCCTGGACCATCCGAAGATCATCGGCGGCATTGAAGAGGACGACACCTACGACGCAGTGTTCGCCGTTATGCCATACAACAAAATGCAGGCAATCCTTGAACCGCTGGCGGCAGTTCATTCTCCGATTGTCGTGCTGGTGGGCAACAACATGAGTCCTTCCCGGATGCAGCGGGAAATACTGGAACGCTCCGTGTGCGCGAAGCAGGTGCTGTTCGGCTTCCAGGCCACAGCTGGAAAGCGGGATCATGAAAAGGGGGTGCTGGTTTGCGAACGGGCCGGCATCGGCGCCATGGACATCGGCTGCCTGCACGGCGAAGCTGACGCTGCCACAAAATCAAGGATAGCCGCCTTGTTTGGAAAAACCGGCTACAGGCTCAAATGGCAGCCGGATATGGAGGCTTATCTCATCTGCCATCTGGCGGCGGTGCTCCCGATCTGCTATCTGGCTTATGCCTGCAACGGGGATCTGACGGGCTCCACCGGAAAGCAGCGGAAGCTTATGCGCATGGCCTCCCGGGAGGCGTACGCGATGCTGAAGGCGCAGGGAATCCCGATTCTGCCGGAGGGAGATGATCAATACTACGCTCCCGGAATCAAAGGCATCGTTATGCAGTTTCTGTATTTCGGCATGGCCAAATGGAAAACCGCAGGAGATCTCATTGCCTGTGAGCATTGCCGGAACGCCTTTGCGGAGATGGAGATGCTGGACGATGAATTCGAAAAAGTACTGGCCCGCAAGCCGGAATTTCCCATGCCCGGCTGGCGGGAACTGAAAGCACAGATGCCGGGTTGGGATGCAATCCGGAAACAGTACACCAGGGAAGGGATCAAATGATTGTTCAGAAAACTTCCGTCTTTCCGGCACCGCGGGATGTGGTTTTTCAAAAGCTGCAAAGGCCGGAAACGCTCCAGGCCATCGCAAAGCCTTACGCTGCCTTTGAGCCTGCCGGCAGCACAGCGGCTGTATGGACCGCCGGCGGCGAATCATCCTGGCGCCTGCGGCTCTTTGGATTCATTCCCTTCGGCACGCACACCATCCGTATCGTACAATTTGATCCGGAGGGGATCAGCAGCCGGGAGGGGAATCAGCATGTTCGGGTATGGAACCATGATATTCTGCTCGTTCCGGTCGATGAGAACCACACGGAATACACCGACCGGGTGGAGATAAAGGCGGGATGGAAGACGCTGTTTGTCTGGATGTGGGCAAATGCGTTTTACGCTCACCGGCAGAGGAAATGGATCAGACTGCTGCTTTAAGTTTCAAAAATCGAAGGAGTAAGTATGTTTTGGAAAATTGCCATTGAAATCCTGATCCTGTGGGTATGCTACGC
>JAEEGH010026896.1_pt1 | contig 11425 bp, 10 predicted proteins | sample 9134181 | NCBI WGS metagenome assembly JAEEGH01 (sample SAMN16246544, study PRJNA631951) | gut metagenome | biome: gut microbiome; feature: rumen; material: DP-attached | host: Bos | place: Iran: Karaj | collected 2018-10 | reverse complement strand
CTCATCCTTCAGGATGACCTCGCTGAACGAGGTGCGCATACTCTCAGTCGGATCTTGCGGGATGCCGCCGCTGCCTTTGTCTATTACTTGCCACTTGATTTCCCGAAGTCTTTCGAGAAAAGGGTGCTCTACGTTGGTGTATTCACTCATTTGAATGGATAATTGATAATGAATAATGACTAGACCACTTCAATTTCACGAGTGACATGAAGCGTGATAGATGTGTCTTTCTTGAAGTTATCACAAAACTGTGCATATCTTTGATTCCTCAGATGTCTTTTATTACAAATATATGCTTCAATTTTATCAAAAGTCGCTTTGTCATAGAACCTTAGAAAGTATGCTATTGTATCTTTTAACTGATCTTTTGCATCTGATCGCCATGCTTTCTTATCTGTGGTTCTGTTTTTCAGCTCAACAAATAACACATTGCGATTATTATCATAACACAACATGCCATCACATTTTCCCGACTCTTTCCCATCCTCCCTTTTCCATGATACACAACCATCTATAGCATAGAAAGAGATGCATGATGAGTTTTCGTTATGAACATTTGCAATCCATTTGGAAGAATCATCAAAATCAATATACGCTGGCTTATGCTCACCGTCTTTCGAGTCATCGCATAAGCCAAACAACGCGACTTTGCAGTCTTGTTTTTTGCAATCCCTGAAAAAATCTACTGGCATAAGTCTTCTATATCTAACAGGTCACTGAACATTTCGTTTATTATTCCTAAGGCATTGTCCAAATAGTCATTGTCATTGGGAATTCCGTTTTTGCTTCCCAACATCCTGATGCTGCCGTCCTTCTCATCCAGCTCATAGATGACCAGGTCATCGTGGCTGATGGCCGACTTTTGAGGAACTATCTCATTAATTTGCGCTCTCACTTCCTCTTTTTTAGCCTTTTTCTAAAGTTCCATCGCTTTCACCGCCAGCGTCATATAACCTATGATATACGGGCTATGTGTGGTGATAATTAGTTGATTTTCTTTGCTCTTGTTATTGAATTCAAGCAATTTGTACAACATCCCCTGTTGTGAGGTCGGGAACAGATTCTGTTCGGGCTCCTCAATGATGTTCAACGTGCGTTTGATATTGAATTGGCTGGCAAGGTTCGACAGAAGAATCCGTTTTTGCTCTTCGGTATAAGTCTTGTTGTTTATGATTATAGCCGACTCTCTCTTGAACGTATCACGTTGCTGTTCGTCCATCTCCTGTTCATTTTCCAACAATTTCGAAACATAATTGGCAACAACAAACAGCGGCACGAAAGACTGGAAACCGCTTGCCGAATCGGCCAACTGTATTTTATAATCCGGCCCCTTCACATACAGGATATCATTCAGTTTGTTGTATTCAAGGTCCACATTGCTGATTGGCAAATGAAACGTTTCCTTTTCCTTGAAATTCTCTTTCGCCTCTTGGAAAGTCTCTTTAAATTCTTGAAGCGATTGCGACCAAAGGGTAAGTCTTTGTCCGCTTCTTGATTTTTTTACGGATGACACAAAGTTTCTTTCCGCTGGGAAATAGGTGATTTTTGGAAGGCTATAATTTGACGCTGACTTTTTTTGCAGATTAAGATTCTTGCCCGGTTTATAGTTTATTTTGTAGGCCTCACCTTCATATTGGATTTCCGTATTGTCTTTCAGATAACTGTCAATGCGGTGATACTCCAGGTATTTCTTGAAAATTCTCTCCTGCTTGCGGAATCGGAGTGTTGAACCGACACTTCTGAAGAGGTCTTTCTCAATCCACGATAGGGTAGAAATCAGTTTTGCCACCGTGCTTTTACCAGAGCCTTGGTTTCCGATAAACACAGTCACCTTGCTGATATCCATCCAACCATCGTTATCGACGAAACCGTCTCTTATTGGACCGAAGTTTCTTATTTTTATCCTACTCATAATGAGGCTATTATTTTTATTCTATACTTTAATGAATAATTTTGCAAATATACAATTTTTTCGTGACAATTCTCTCAGCCGATTTCCCGAAGCTTTTCGAGAAAGGGATGCTCAACGTTGGTGTATTCGGACATAATTATGATCGTTTTATTGCATATAATCTTAATTCAAAGGAGGTAATGAATTGTCACATCTTTGTGCATTTGCATGCGCCAAAACTTTTCCTACCTCTGTTATTGTTATTGAATACGGAATTCTTTCCCACCATTCCTTCAATACTCTAAGGGATTTCCTATTATTCCATTTTTCAGAAAAGCATTGCTTTGATTTTTGAATGAGTTCTTTGTTATTATTGTATAATGAAAGGATTTCTTTGAGAACATCTAACTCTTTAATTGACAACGGAGCCATTATATTCGATGGAACGACCCTTTTGACAAAATCAAAAGAGTTTTGCTGAGGAATACATAATCTCACATAACCTGGATTAAGATCATTGTCAACAATAATATTATTCGATAGATCTATACTCGCTAATAAATCTATTGCCTTTTGATGATTTTCAGATTCTTTAAGAATGCCCACACAAACATATCCATCTAATAATGAGGAATAATAATCAAGTAATGGCTTTAGTTTTCCGAAAGAATTCACTCGAATTGCTCCCAATAAATCAAGGTGATCTAACCAATGATCTCCTTCTGGAAGTTTATTATACATTATCGAATTAAATAAATTGTCCAAAACGTCCAATCCAAAATCAATATCCCCAGAAATTGGAGAAAAGTAAGAAACTGCATGGAGCACGGTTAATCCAAGTAATGCTTCATCGGAAATAGCATCTACAATTTCAACTGCTTTTTTGATGCCCAATCTTTTTTCTCTATCAGTATCATTCTTAACTCTATGTATTAAAAGTTCAGAAAGCAAATCATAATCGACAGACCTTTCTGACCTTGCCGCAGCCTTTTGAGCCTCAATCAACAGAAATTGAAAATCTGGATTAGAAAAAAAATCCAATCCTTTATCTATCTGAGATAATTTAGGGATAACGCGGTTTTCTAATTCACAAACCCGTTGAATAGCAGTTTGCCCAGCATCTTGGGTTAGTTCTATTATCTTATCAAACTCTTCTTTGTAAATTTCTCTCGCACGTTCTTCTGTAATGCCATTATAGACATTGATTACAGATGCCTGAACTTGAGTAGAATTATGACCTGCTTTCTGTATATCCATTTCCATTCGAGTTTATTTCACCAATTTGTGTTTGATTTGCATTATCGCCAGCCTTTTGTTTCATTTTGTTTGTTTTTCTAATGCCAATGCTATATCCACCAATTCCGCCTATTATTATGCCAAAAATAGCTGAAACTATAGCCGTACCAATTCCATCAAAAAACCATTCCATAGTTATACGTTTTATATTTGTTTGTTAGTATTATAATTCTCTTTCAGCAACCTTTCCATCAACCCCTTCTTCATATTCTCATATTTCTCCACGAACCTTGCTTTGGCTTTTTGCTCCATAGCAGCTGTTGTGTTCCCTGTTTCCTTTGTCTATCACTTTCCAACAGATTTCACGAAGCTTTTCAAAAAGGGAATGCTCAAGATGGAGGATCGGACGTAATGTTTTATGATTTGTCAATTATACCTTTTGTCTGTTCAACAATACTTGCAGCATCGGAATCGTATAAAGGTTTTCTGAAAATTTCTTCAAAAGTTTTCTGAAATACATCTTTAGTCCTCATCTCTTTGAAAATTTCCCATGTGGCAAAAGCCTCTTCATTCATGATATCGCTTTCGCTTCCAATACTCTTCATCGATTTTATAACATTGTCAACATCATCCTCTAATGAATATTTTGCCACAAGGATATCTTCTTTGCTTTCACTGAAATCATATTTGCTTAATATTTCTCTACATTTTTCAGTGTCACCTTTCCATTTATAAGCTTGTGCATGATTCAAAACAAAATATTTTTCATCAAGTTTATTACTATGTTTTGTGTTTTTATCAGTCGCAAACTCTGATAATGTAATAGCAATGTCGTATTTCTCTTCACAAATTGTTTCATATATTACATTATTCAGAACACTATCTATTTCGCCTAAAAGTTGATTTCCTAATACCACTCTTGATATAACCTGTGAAAGCATGACACCCATACAAAAGAACACATGGAATGAATTAGTAAAATATTTTTCATCAACAGTTAATGTTTCCCCTATCGCAGTTTCGTCAATGCTTACACCTGCTTTATGGCATTCGCTAATATATTGTGCAGAAACTACACCTTTGCTGTGAACGAATAAATTCCTTCGTTGAGTCATTTCTATAAAATCACTCCAAAAATCAACCTTGTCTAAAGGAACATTCCCAATTAGTTTGCTTAATGTTTTTATTTGTTCAGAATGAGAATCTCGCAGTGCAGAGTCAATCCTATCATTTATAAATTTTTCTTTTATCTTTTCTATATCACCTATTTGAATTACTTCTCTGAATGAAATTTGACAGTCGGATTCCAATAGTTTGTTGTCAGAATATAAATAAATGAACTTGATAAGTTGAGCAACAAGCACATCAAATTGTGATACTATCGAAATAAAGAGACTTTGTGGCAAAATATAATACGCTTGTTCTGAACGTTCTATATCTTTGTTTAATATCTTATATGTTTTTATGGAAACCTCTAAAAATAGATAAAAAATTAGCAATCAAACAATAAGACAAAAAATCCTTCGTTATATAGTTGTAATTCAAAAAAAACAGCCATGCAGAAATACAAAGCGACAGGATACCTGACATTGTTTGACGAAGAGGAGCGGCAGCAGAGGCTCTCCAAGATAGGCAACCCGTTGGAGAAGTTGTCGATGGTGATTGATTTTGAGATGTTCCGTGATGAGCTTGAGGATGCGGTCCTGAACAAGGATAAAAAGAGCCGTGCAGGTGCGAAGCCGTATGACGTTGTGATGATGTTCAAGATCATGGTGATACAACGCTACTACAATCTCAGTGATGACCAGACCGAATACCAGATAGAGGACCGGCAGTCTTTCCGCCGCTTCCTCGGCCTGTCAGGCGGGGACAAGGTTCCTGACGCGAAGACGATATGGCTTTTCCGTGAGAAGCTGGTAAAGAGCGGCGTAGCCGAGGTTCTGTTCCAGAAATTTGTTGACTTCCTGAACAAGAAGCATCTGATATTCAATGAGGGCAGAATGGTTGACGCGAGTTTCGTATTGGCACCGCGCCAGCACAACACACCGGATGAGAACAAGCAGATCAAGAATGATGAAGGTGACGACCTTTGGAACGACAAACCACACAAGAAATGCCAGAAGGACACGGACGCCCGTTGGACACAGAAAGGTGGCGTTAACTATTTCGGCTACAAGAACCACATCAAAAGTGACACCAAAAGCAAGCTGATAATCAGTCAGGAGACGACATCTGCGAAACCGCACGACTCCAAGTCGCTTGACAACCTGCTGGACGAAAAGGACAAGGGTCAGGAACTGTATGCGGACAGCGCGTATGTGGGTAAGGAGGAAACGCTGGAAAAGTATGAGGTGAAGGACCGGATATGCGAGAAGGGTTACAGAGGCCATCCGCTGACGGAGGAGCAGAAGGAGAACAACAGGCTGAAATCCAAGACACGCAGCCGCGTGGAACATGTGTTTGGCTTCATGGAATGTGTCATGAACAGACTGTATGTCCGCACAATCGGATTGGCGAGGGCAGCGACCATAACGGGAATGGTCAACCTTGTTTATAATATGTGCCGTTACGAGCAGATTATACGGCTGGGGTTGCTGCAGCCGGAGAAAGTATGAAAAACTTTATCCGTAACACATTGATATATATATATATATATATAGTAAATTTTTCTTAAAAAATAATAAAAAAAGATGTAATAGTATCGATAATTTGTTTACTTTTGCAAATCGAAATAAATAAATACCGTTGTGGTCTGGCGGTTTTAACAACCTCTGCTGCCAGCTGCGACGAAACAGTAAAATAAATTAATTTTAGAGGTTACCAAAATAACCTATGAAAAAATTCTGGCTTTTGATTCTGTTTGGTGCAGGCATCTTATGTGCGTCGGCGCAGCAGGCGGACTACATTGTTTCCGGCCGTGCCTGCGACCGGAACGTGCGGACGGCCATCCCCTTTGTCCGTGTTTCGCTGGTGGATGCGGACGACAGCAGTGCGGCTTATTCCTGTCTGAGTGATGGAACGGGCTATTTTGTCTTTTCCCACGTGCGGTCCGGAAACTATCTGCTGAAAATAACCTCCATGAATTACAAGATGTTGTGGATGCCGTTGGAGGTCAACCGGCACCGGCTGCTGGACACCTTGTGGCTGGATACCGACCCTCATTCCCTGAAAGTCGTGACAGTGAAGGAAAAACGGCCGATTTATACGGTGGACGGCGAAAAGAACATCTACCATGTGAAGGAGGATCCGAGTGTGCAGGCCGGGACGATGGCGGACGCACTACAGCAGGCGCCCGGACTGGAGGTGGATGTGGAAGGGAACGTTTCGCTCCGCGGAATGTCGGACGTTGAAATCCGCATCAACGATGAGCCTTCCCATCTGACAGCCATCACATTAAAACAATACCTGAAAAGTATGCCGGCGAGCATGGTGAAACGGATTGAGGTCATTCCCAATCCTTCGGCCCGCTATGCCTCTTCAGGAGGCGGCATCGTGAACATCGTGACCACCTCCCCAGTCAACAGTAGCGAGTTCCTTTCATTCGGAACAGGCGTGGCCTCCCTGCCCTATGTGCTGCCGTGGATTACCTATGTGTATTCCAAGAAAGATTTGAGCCTTAATGTTTTCGGAGGGTGTAACTATTATTTTTCGGATGCCACTGAAAGCGGATACCGGCACATCCTCACGGAGGAGAAGCTGCCGTACAGTGAGGACAGTTACAGTTTCACCCACAAGGAACGCAACTGCAACGCCTTTGTCGGATTCACCCTTGCCAAAGCCGTGGACAGTCTCTCCACCCTGATGCTGTATGCTACGGGTTTCCCAGGAAAAAGCGTCCGTGACCGGCAGACGGAAAATCTGCGCAGGGAGTTTGTGCTGCTGCCTCCCGAATATGCCTTCAGCCAGCTTGAAAGTGCCTCTACCATCGGTTTAAGAGGCAACGGAGGGTTCATGTACCAGCGCCGTCTCTCCGGCGGACGGAGGCTTACCGGAAGAGGCGGTGCCAATGCCTCCACATATAGCCTTCCATCTGAACAGCAACGCATTTTCGAAACGCTTCCCGAAAAGGATGTCCATCTCCGTCTGGATGCGGCCAGACGCAGCATCGGCACCAATCTGTCGGTAGATTATATTCATCCTTGCCACAACAAGGCGGAGTGGGATTTGGGCGCCTCTTTCCAGTACAATTACCAGACAGACCTTAAAGATTACAGCATAAAGGAAAATGCGGAAACGGAATTCCATGCCGATACGGTCCGTTCATTTCATTCGGAATTCCATACATCCCAGTCGGCATTGTACACCACCCTGCAAAAACAGGTGTGGAAGCTGAAAGTCAAGGCGGGTCTGAGGATGGAATACCAGAACCTCAGGGGGCTGTACCCGTCGGATCCCTCTTTTGACTTCAGCCGGGATTACCTTTCACTGCTGCCATCGCTGCACCTTTCCTATCAGACACCCAATCATCACCATGCCTTTACCATGAGTTACACCCACCGTTGCACGCCGCCCGGAGTGGCGCAGCTTACCAGTTTTGTCACCTATGATTTGGAAAGCTTCAGCGTGGGTAATCCGGAGCTCTCCAAGGCCTTTAACCATCAGTTGGAGGCGGGATGGACAAGGTATTTCACCCATGCTTCGGTTGGGCTGAACGCCTACTATCGTGCCACCCGCAATGAGATCGGAAATCTGAGTGATGTGGTTTATTCTGATTTTCTTGGACGTATTGTAAGCTTTACCCAGGATGTCAATATTGGGGATGCACGCAGGACGGGAGGGGAACTGAACCTGACCTACAGGCCCAAACCTTTCCTGATGTTCCGTGTATACGCCCGTCTGTTCGAGGATGACTACAGCTACCGTTTCCGTGCCGGTGAAACGTTGGAACGTAGGATGCTGTCCGGTGCTGTCAGGGCGAATGTTTGGGCCAAATGGAAGATTTTCGAGTTGTTTGCCTCAGGCAATTTCATCACGGCGACCCAGGGCCTGCTCTATGAGAGAGCCTCCAACAAAAGCATTGACTGCGGCCTGAGCGCAGACCTGTTCAAGCGCCGTATGAGCGTATATGTCAATGCGAAGGATATCTTCAATTGGAACAGGACGGTCAAAACGGGCAACAATCCGTACTATGCATACCAGTCCACATCGGATTATGTCAGCCGTTATCTTGCGGTAGGACTGACTTTCCGGTTCGGAAAAATGGAACTGGAACGCCAGGCCAGGAAGGGCGGAACCTTGGATGAAAATAATATGTAGAAAGGAAATAATGAGAATTTCCTATTCATTGCGCAGGGTGTGCAGCAGCACTTCGCCCACCTTCTGTAATGTCATGCGGTCAATGTTCTGGAGATTGTCCTCAAGCGTGTGCCATGTCGGGTTGAATCCCGTGCCGCTCCGTCCGTGATATTCAATAATGTCAATCACCGGGATGCGTGTCATCTTGTTAATGTAAAGATGGTCGTCGATGATGGGGGCGGTAACTTTGCGGCTGAAAACAGGGGCGTAGCCCAATTGCGCCGCCGCGTTCCATACCCGTTCCATGATGTCGCGGGCATAATAGTCGGAGGTCCCCTCCTTGCAGAAGACCGCGTTCTCTCCCCCGACCATGTCAAGCAGCACGCCGAAACGGGCGCGGTAGCCGGGAATGTGCGGATGCTGTGACCAGTATTGCGAGCCGAGGCACCAGTCGTCCTGGATGCTTGATTCCACATCCTGCGGAGCACCGTAATCCTCCACATCGAAGCAGATAAGGTCGATGCCGTTCTGCGGATGGTTGATTGAAAGCTGGCGGGCAGCCTCCAGCAGCACGCCGACACCGCTCGCACCGTCGTTGGCGCCGTCAATCGGGGTGCGGTGGTTTGCCGGATTGGGGTCGTGGTCGGCGTAGGGGCGGGAATCCCAATGGGCGGCGGCGAACAGGCGCTTGTCCGACTGCGGGTTGAAGCTGCCGATGATGTTTTTTGCCTTCAGCATTGTGCCGTCGTATGCGCGTACAGAGAATTCCTGCACATATACCGTGTCGCAGAGCCTGCGTAAAGTTTCAATGATGTACCGGCTGCAACGGCGGTGCGCCTCAGTGTTGGGCACTCTCGGGCCGAAACCGCACTGGGCCGCGACATAGGCGTATGCCGAATCAGCATCAAAGGATGGACGCTCAATGGGTTGGGTGGGCGTGTTGCTCCCGTCTGCCTGCATTTGCTCGCTGCTGCGCCGGCAGGCGGTCATGCAAAGCAGCACGCACATGATAATGATGGACAGTTTTTTGCAATTATGCTTCATGTTATCAGATTTTGGATGCAAAAGTAGCCATTTTTTGGATTCGCAAAATTTTTTTCGCCAAAAATGCTCAAAATTGCAAAATTTGGCATTTCTGCCGGTGCGGATTCTGCAAAGATTGAAAATAATGCCGCGTACTGTTGTTTCGCATCCCAATTTTTACTACTTTTGCAGCCGCAGGCAGAGGCTTGCGAAAATGGTAAAAAATGTAAAAAAATAAATCATGGATAACGTGAGGTCTGACATGGAATCCGCTCAGGGAGCGGAGAATGCGGAAATGTTTCAGGACGATGCGAACCTTTTCCTCCGCAGTGAGGAGGTCCGTGAAATCCTCGGCAGGCCGCCGAGGAGGATCGTGCGCTGGGGCATCACCGTAATATTTGTTGTGGTTGCGGGGCTGTTCGCCGGCAGCTGCTTCATCAAATATCCGGACGTGCTGCAGGCGCCGGTGACAGTGACCACGGAACACCTGCCTGCAGGCGTGGCGGCGCGTAGCAGCGGCAAAATCGACACGCTTTTCGTCACGGAGGGCGAAATTGTGACGGAGGGTGCGCCCATCGCCGTGCTGGAGAACCCGGCGCGGTGGCAGGACGTGCAATGGCTGCGGCATCACATCTCCGAAGCCTCCCGCGACACGCTGCTACAGCTTGGCGGCATCCAGTCCGCCTACTTCGCCTACCTCAAGGCGCGTGAGGACTACGACTACTTTATCCGCACCGACTACCACCGGCAGAAGGCCAAGGCCATCGGTAAGGAGATTGCCGCCGGACGTCTGCTGCTCAGGAACAGCGAGCGTCAGCGGAACACCCAGCGCCAGCAGCTGGAAATCGCCCACACCCTCTTTGCGATGGACTCCGGCCTCCACGCCAAGGGGCTGACCTCGAAATCGGAATATGAGAACAGCCGGAGCCGCTACCTTCAGCAGCAGCAGGAATATGAATCGGCCTGCGCCGCCTGCGACAACCGTCGTATGAGCCTGCTGCAGCTGGAGCAGAGCCTCTTCGACCTGGAGCAGCAGCGCAACGACCAGGAAAACAGCCTCAACCTTGCTTTGGAGGGGGCGCGTGACGGGCTGCTGGCCGAAATGGAGGCGTGGGAGCAGACCTACCTGCTCAAGGCGCCGTGCGAAGGCAGGGTGGCCTTCACCACCTACTGGCAGCGCAACCAGAACGTGACCGCAGGTGAGGTGGTGGCAACGGTTGTGCCGGAGCGGCAGGCACGCATCATCGGGAAGATATTGCTTCCGCCGCAAGGTGCTGGCAAGGTTAAGGTGGGTCAGACCGCCAACATCAAGTTTGACGGCTACCCCTACATGGAATACGGCATGGTGAAGGTTGCCATACGGCATATATCATTGGTGCCGGTGCAGCTGCCGGAGGGCGGACGCGCATTCCTGCTTGAGGTGGATTTTCCGCAGCGGTTAGAGACCACATACCACAAACAGCTGGATTTCACGCAGGAGATGACCGGCACGGCGGAGGTGATTACGGACGATTTACGGTTGATAGACAGATTTTTGAATCCGATAAAGGCTATATTGTACCGATAAAAAATGAAAAAAAAATTCCCTTTGTTTACGCAGTTGGATGCGATGGATTGCGGGCCGACCTGCCTGCGGATGGTTGCGGCGCACTACGGCCGCCATTACAATTTGGAGACGTTGCGGCAGCGCAGCAGCTACAGCCGCGAGGGGGTGAGCCTGCTCGGCATCAGCGCGGCGGCGGAGAGCATCGGCTTCAAGAGCCTCGGAGTGCGCATAAGTTTTGAAAAGCTTTGTGAGGCACCGCTGCCCTGCATCGTGCATTGGCGGCAGAACCACTTTGTGGTGGTGTATGCGATTGAAAAACGCCGTCGCGGCACCACGGTATGCGTGGCCGACCCGATCGGAGGGCGCATCCGCTACACCTCGGAGGAGTTCATCGTATCGTGGTGCTCCACGAAGAACAACGGGGAGCAGGAGGGCATCGCCCTGCTGCTCGAACCGACCCCGGACTTCTACAACGCCGAGGGCGAAAAGCCGGA
>JAEEGH010026894.1_pt1 | contig 11426 bp, 7 predicted proteins | sample 9134181 | NCBI WGS metagenome assembly JAEEGH01 (sample SAMN16246544, study PRJNA631951) | gut metagenome | biome: gut microbiome; feature: rumen; material: DP-attached | host: Bos | place: Iran: Karaj | collected 2018-10 | reverse complement strand
ATTCATAAGCTGATGCAAAGTCGGTGTAGGAAATTAAAACTCCATCCGGGAAAATTTTTTTTGCAGCAATATTTGCAAATGCACCTTCAATTCCGCTGTATGCAATTTTTGCACCTTCCAGGAGTTTATGCTGATATTTTTTTGAAATATCCATCAAATCCTGAATGAACTTAACATAATATGGCTGTAAATCTATATTTTTGATGAACTGAACACAGCGGTCTATAACCTGCTGTTCACGAGTTGAATCGAATACCTGCATTCCATTTTTCTTTTTATAGTTTGCAACCTGCACTACAAGATTCATTCTCTGCTCAAAAAGTTCAGCCATTTTAGCGTCAATTTCATTAATTTTACTACGAGCCTGTTCCAGTTCAGTCATTTTACTTCCTCATATTTTTTTGATACACAAAAAGCACCAAAAAAAAACGGTTCCATTCGATAAAGAATAGAACCGTTCTTTTTGTATATAAACTATATCGTTTAATCTACAAGCAACTTGCCAGCCTACGCTTTATCGGGCACTCCCATTTTTACTAAAGTAATAAAAGGAGAAAGCCTCAAAAGAGAAGAATGCAAATGTGTTTGTATTCATAGATTTCATATTTAGAAAATATTATCCTTTATTCTTTGTTCTTGTCAATAGAAACATAAACGAAATGCTTCTTAAGTCTTTCTTGACATTAAAGGCTGATAATTTTATTATTTCTTTCAAACTGAACAAAGACGTTCATTTTAAGTTAAGACATATTGTCTTTATTTAAAATGAGCGTCTTTTTTTTTCCCCTGGAGGTTTTATGGCATTTCTGATTCTTGCCGATGGGACCGTTTTTGAAGGAAAATCCATTGGTGCAAGTGGTTCTACCATTGGAGAAACAGTCTTTACCACCGGTATGACAGGCTATCTGGAAACTCTGACTGATCCAAGTTATTTTGGTCAAATTGTTACCCAGACTTTCCCTTTGATTGGAAATTATGGAGTTATTCCAGAAGATTTTGAAAGCAAAAAGTCCTGGGTAAAAGGATATATTGTACGAGAACTGTGTGATATTCCTTCCAACTTCAGATGCGAGGGCACCTTAGATTCCTTCCTTAAAAGTCAGAATATTACCGGAATTTGCGGAATTGATACCCGAGCGCTTACAAAAAAACTGAGGGAAGCAGGTGTTATGAACGGCATGATAATCAGCAGTGATAAGTGCCCCGAAATTAATGCTTCACTTTTAGAAAAAATCAAAAATTACAAAATTACAGAAGCAGTTGAAAGTGTAAGCTGCACTGAAATTAAAAAAGAAAAAGCCCCTCTTGTAAAAAATTATCCTGAAATTAATCACAAAATGAAAAAAGTTCAGAACATCAAAATTGTTTTGTGGGATTTTGGTGCAAAAACAAATATTCAGAGGGAACTGGAAAAACGAGGTGCGGAAGTAACAGTTGTTCCTTATTCCACCACCGCCCAGGAAATTCTTGCCCTAAATCCAGATGGAATTATGCTTTCAAACGGTCCTGGAGATCCTGCAGATAACACAAAAATTATTTCAGAAATCAAAAAACTCTGTGATTATGATCTTTCTCTGCCAGAGGGCAAAAAGCCTGTCACAATTTTTGGAATCTGTCTTGGTCATCAGATGCTGGCCCTGGCCCGTGGTGCAAAAACTTCAAAATTAAAATACGGACACCGCGGCGGCAATCATCCTGTAAAAGATACTGAAACCGGATTGATTTATATCTCAAGCCAGAATCATGGTTATGCGGTAGAAAATGATTCAATCCCTCCATATGCAAAACTTGCTTTTATAAACTGTAATGATAATACATGCGAAGGTTTAACTTACACAGACATTCCTGCTTTTAGTGTGCAATTCCATCCGGAAGCCTGTGGCGGCCCTCACGACACAAATTATCTTTTTGACAAATTTATCAAGGAGATGACAAAAAAATTATGAGTCTAAATCCTAATATCCACAAAGTAATGATTATCGGTTCCGGTCCTATCATAATTGGACAGGCTGCAGAATTTGACTATGCAGGTAACCAGGCCTGTAAAGCTTTAAAACAACTTGGACTAGAAGTAGTTCTGGTAAATTCAAATCCTGCAACTTTAATGACAGACCATGCAATGGCTGATGAAATTTACCTTGAACCATTAAATATTGAAACGCTGGAAAGAATCATCGAAAAAGAAAAACCAGACAGTCTTCTTTCTACTTTAGGTGGCCAGACCGGACTTACTTTAAGTATGGAACTGGCAAAATCAGGCTTTCTGGAAAAACACAATGTTCAACTGCTTGGGGCCAGACCTCTCACCATTGATAAAGCGGAAGACCGCCAGATGTTTAAGGACACCATGGAAGCAATTGGTGAACCCTGCATTCCTTCTAAAGTTGTAACAAATTACGAAGATGCCCTGGATTTTGCAAAAAATGAGATTGGATTCCCGGTAATTATACGTCCTGCCTTTACTTTAGGTGGAACTGGTGGAGGAATTGCTTACACCGAAGCCCAGTTCAATGAAATAGCCCACAACGGACTTCACCGCTCTCCGATCCATCAGATACTGGTGGAGAAATGTATTTCCGGCTGGAAAGAAGTTGAATACGAAGTAATACGTGACTCTAAAGGTAATGTAATTACTGTCTGTTCGATGGAAAACTTTGACCCGGTAGGCATTCACACCGGAGATTCCATTGTTATTGCTCCAACCGTAACTCTTGCAGATAAAGAATATCAGATGCTGCGTTCTGCCGCCCTGAACATTATTTCTGCCCTGGAAATTGAAGGGGGTTGCAACTGCCAGTTTGCCCTGAATCCAGAAACTTTCGAATATGCGGTAATCGAAGTTAATCCTCGAGTTTCCCGTTCTTCTGCCCTGGCTTCAAAAGCAACCGGTTATCCTATTGCAAAAGTTGCAGCCCTCATTGCGGTTGGATTCACTCTTGATGAAATTCCAAACTTTATCACAAAGAAAACTGCAGCCGCCTTTGAACCAGTTCTGGATTATGTTGTCGTTAAAGTTCCAAAATTCCCTTTTGAAAAATTTGTGTACGCATCACGCAAACTTGGAACTCAAATGAAAGCTACTGGTGAAGTAATGGCAATTGGTCAGAACTTTGAAGAAGCAATTTTAAAAGCTGTCAGAGGAGCAGAACTTGGTGTAAAAGATTTGAATCTGCCGGTTTTTGCTGCCGAAAGTAACGAAAAAATCCGCGACAGAGTTGGACAGCCTGATGATCAGAGAATTTTTGCAATATATCAGGCTATCAAACGAAACTGCATGACAATTGACGAAATCCATTCCGTTACAAAAATTGACAAATGGTTCCTTTACAAATTACAGAATATTGCCAATAGTGAAAAAACAAACGAAATGATTGGCAAAAACGAGATGCTATATCAGCCTAAGTCTTTCAAAATGGTAGATACCTGTGCCGGTGAATTTAATGCTGAAACACCATATTTCTATTCAACCTGTGGTGGAGAAAACGAGGCTGAACAATATCTTCAGGAAATTCACGCAAAAAATAATGATAAAAAAACAATCATAGTTCTGGGTTCTGGTCCTATCAGAATTGGACAGGGAATTGAATTTGATTATGCATCGGTTCAGTGTGTCTGGGCTTTGAAAAAACTTGGTTACGAAGTTGCAATCATAAACAACAACCCGGAAACCGTTTCTACCGACTTTGACACTGCAGACCGCCTTTATTTTGAACCTCTTACACCAGTGGATGTTATGAACGTCATAAAAGTAGAAAAACCTGTTGGTGTAGTTGTTGCATTCGGGGGACAGACAGCTATCAAACTTACAAAATTCCTGGATCAGCAGGGAATAAAAATCCTTGGTACTTCAGCAGATTCAATTGATCTTGCAGAAGACCGCGAACGCTTTGAAGAACTTTGTGAAAAACTTCAGGTCAGCCGTCCAAAAGGAATGACTGTTCTTACCGAAGTAGAAGCCCTGGAAGCTGCTGCAAAACTTGAATATCCGGTTTTAATGAGGCCATCTTACGTTCTTGGTGGACAAAACATGATTATTGCCCGTAACTCCGCAGATATCAAAGAGTACATGAAAATCATTCTGGCTCAAAAAATTGAAAATCCAATCCTGATTGATAAATACATGGAAGGAACAGAGCTGGAAATTGACTGTATCTGTGACGGAAAAGATGTCCTTATTCCGGGAATAATGGAACATATTGAAAGGACTGGTATTCATTCAGGCGACTCTATTGCTGTTTATCCGCCATGGAATTTTACAGAAGAAATGACAAAAACTGTTGTAGAAAAATCTACCGCAATGGCACTGGCACTTGGAACTAAAGGTCTGGTAAATATTCAGTGGCTTTTCTACAAAGGTCAGTTAAACATCATCGAAGCAAATCCTCGTTCTTCAAGAACTGTCCCTTACTTAAGCAAGGTAACAGGCGTTCCAATGGTAGAACTTGCGACCCAGGCTATGCTTGGTGAAAAAATAAAGGATATGGGATTTGGAACAGGCCTTTTCCGTCATCCATCTTATTTTGCAGTAAAAGTTCCGGTTTTTAGTTTTGAAAAACTGATGGATGTAGACACTCATCTTGGACCAGAAATGAAATCTACAGGAGAAGTTTTAGGCATTGCTGATACACGCGAAGAAGCAATTTTCAAAGGAATGATGGCTGCAGGCTGGCATATGATTCACCCAAATCAGGTAAAAGACAGAGATGCCGCAGTTTTGTTCAGCGTACGTCAGTCCGATCTGCCAGAACTTCCTGCTCTGGCCAAAAAATTCTACGACATGGGCTTTAAACTTTATGCCACAAGTGGAAATGCCAGCACAATTGAACGTTCCGGAATGGAAGTAACATATGTTTCAAAAGTTCATGAAAATTACAAGGACAATGTTATGACCCTGCTGGAAAGCGGAAAGATTGATTATGTTGTTTCAACTTCAGCAAAAGGTAGAGATCCGGTTGCTGAATCAGTAAAACTCAGACGTCTGGCTGTAGAACACGATATAGACTGTTTTACTGCAATTGATACAGCCAATGCCCTTGCAGACTGTCTGGTAAGTAAATTCAATTCAAAAAATTTAAGTCTTGTTGATATAAATCATTTTTCAGGAGGTGTAATTAAATGACAAAGTTTATTTTTGTAACTGGTGGAGTAGTCAGCGGATTAGGAAAAGGAATTACTGCGGCAAGCCTCGGTCGACTTTTAAAATGTAGAGGATTAAAAATTGCATCTCAAAAACTGGATCCATACATGAACGTAGATCCCGGAACAATGAGTCCTTTCCAGCACGGAGAAGTTTTTGTAACAGATGATGGAGCAGAAACAGACCTGGATCTTGGTCACTACGAAAGATTTATTGATGAAAATCTGAGCAAATATTCAAATCTGACTTCTGGACGTGTTTACTGGGATGTTTTAAATCGCGAAAGACGGGGTGAATATCTTGGACAGACTGTACAAATCATCCCTCATGTAACAAATGCAATCAAAGATTTTATTCTGAAAAATGCAGAAGTTTCCGGTGCCGATGTATGTATTGTCGAAGTTGGAGGAACAATTGGTGATATTGAAAGTCAGCCTTTCCTTGAAGCAATACGTCAGTTAAGAATTGAAGTTGGCAGAAGAAATTGTCTTTCTATTCATGTTTGTCTGGTTCCATACATTGGAGGTTCCGAAGAATTCAAGTCAAAACCAACCCAGCATTCGGTGAAGGAACTTATGGCTGTTGGGATTCATCCTGATATCATTGTAACAAGATGTTCTGAACCAATTCCGGAAGAAATCAGAAAGAAAATATCACTCTTTTGTAATGTTGCAGAAGATTGTGTTATTGATAATGAAACCCTGCCAAGTCTTTACGAAGTACCTCTTATGCTGCACCGTCAGAAAATGGATGATGTTGTTTGCCGCGAGTTAGGACTTGAAACCAAAGAAATTGACCTTTCTGAATGGGATAAAATGGTCAACAGTATTCATTCACGCCAGGGAGAAATACAAATTGCTCTTGTTGGAAAATACGTAAAACTTCACGACTCATATTTGAGTATTGTTGAATCTTTAAACCATGCAAGTTTTGTAATTGGAAAAAAAGTTGTCATAAAGTGGGTTGATAGCGACACAATTACAGATGAAACTGCCGCAGAAAGTTTTAAAGACTGTGCAGGCATAATTCTTCCAGGCGGATTCGGACACAGAGGTATAGAAGGAATGATTTCTGCCTGTAAATATGCCCGCGAAAACAATCTTCCATACTTTGGAATTTGTCTTGGAATGCAGATTGCTGTCATTGAATTTGCAAGAAACATCCTGAACCTTAAAGATGCAAACAGCCGCGAATTTGATGAACTTTGTCCACATCCTGTTATCGATCTGATGAAAGACCAGGAAGGGGTGATTAAGGGTGGCACAATGCGACTTGGAAAATATCCCTGCAAGGTTCAGGAAGGAACAATTCTTGAAAAAGCATATCAGAGTAAACTGATTGAAGAACGCCATCGTCACCGCTATGAATTCAACAACGAATACAGGGAAGAAATGAAAAAAGCAGGATTAATTATTTCTGGAACTTCCCCAGATGATACTCTCGTAGAAGCGGTGGAACTTCCAGCCGATAAAAATCTTTTCCACCTTGGAGTTCAATTCCATCCTGAATTCAAGAGCCGTCCAAACAATGCAGGACCTCTCTTCATAAAATTTGTTGAAGCCTGCAAAGTAAAGTCTGAAAAGTAAGAGGGGTCTGTCCCCTGTTGAAACTGGTGGGGTCTGTCCCCTCCTGTTTCAAATCCTTCATAAAACAAAATCATCGAACGGAAATTTCCGCAAACCTTACAATAAAAAGGAATATTCCCAAAATTTGAAAATTTACGGAAAAATCCGTCAAAATATTTGTATGAATTTTTGGGAACGAGTAGATGCTCTTATCGTTGATAAAAATCTTACAAGAAAAGCTTTAGCACAAGATGCTGGTTTTAATGTTTCAAATATAGGAAAAGGAATTACAAACAATAACATACCGGCTGCAGACACAGCAGTTAGAATAGCAAAAATACTTGGTACAAGCGTTGAATACCTTGTAACTGGTGAAGAAGTTTCCACCAGAAAACATTCCTACAAAATGGATGATTACTACAAATATTCAAAAATAATCAAAGCCTTAAACAATATTCCTGAAGAATCACGCTCTTCTGTTGAATTATTTCTAAACGACCTTTCCAGCAAATATCACAGTTCAAAATAAATTTCGAAAATACAACAATTTTTAAATTTTTTTCTAAAATTCGATTGACAAAGATTCGGGGTGGTTGTATATATTATATATACCCACAAACCTAGTAGGTAAATAATAAAGGAGGACATGATGAAAGTTTATTTTGAGAAACTTGTTAGAGAAAATTTTAGAAATGGAGTCATGTGCTCATGTAAATGCATTCACTAACAAAATAACTAACCTTTATCACCGCAAAGTGTAGATATTATTAATTTTTTTTATAAATAGGAGATTACAATTATGGCAGATTTTTCAAATACAAAATTCGAAACAAAACAGTTACACATTGGACAGGAAACTCCTGATCCAGCATCAGATTCAAGAGCTGTTCCAATTTATCAGACAACTTCTTACGTATTCCGTAATTCACAGCACGCCGCTGACCGATTTGGTCTTGCAGATGCAGGAAACATCTACGGACGTCTTACAAACTCAACACAGGGAGTTTTTGAAGCAAGAATTGCCGCTTTGGAAGGTGGTTCTGCAGCCTTAGCAGTTTCTTCTGGTGCCGCAGCAATTACATACGCAATCGAAGCCATTGCCCAGGCAGGTGATCACGTTGTTGCTCAGAAAACAATCTACGGGGGAACATACAATCTTCTTAAGCACACACTTAAACCATTCGGAGTTGAAACAACTTTCGTAGATGTACACAACTTAAAAGAAGTAGAAGCAGCTATTAAAGACAATACAAAAGTTCTTTACCTTGAAACACTTGGAAATCCAAATTCAGATGTTCCAGATCTTGATGCACTTATCGCACTTGGTCACAAATATGGTCTTGCAGTAATTGTTGATAATACTTTCGGAACACCTTACTTAATCCGTCCTCTTGAACACGGAGCTGACGTAGTAGTTCATTCTGCAACAAAGTTCATTGGTGGACACGGAACAACTCTTGGTGGAATTATCATTGAATCTGGTAAAACAAACTGGAAATCTGGAAAATTCCCAAGCATTGCAACTCCAAACGAATCATACCATGGAGTAAGTTTTGCAGATGCAGTTCCTGGTGCAGCATACGTAACTTATATTCGTGCAATCCTCCTCCGCGATACAGGTGCTTCTATTTCACCTTTCAACGCGTGGGCATTAATTCAGGGAACAGAAACACTTTCTCTTCGCGTAGAACGTCATGTTGAAAACACAAAAAAAGTTGTAGAATTCCTTGCAAAAAATCCAAAAGTAACTAAAGTTAATCATCCATCATTAAAAGATCATCCAGATCACGCTTTATATCAGAAATACTTCCCTAATGGAGGAGCTTCAATCTTCACTTTTGAAATTAAAGGTGGAAAAGAAGAAGCTTGGAGATTTATTGATAACCTTCAGATTTTCAGTCTTCTTGCAAATGTTGCTGATGTTAAATCTCTGGTTATTCATCCTGCTACAACAACTCACTCTGAACTTAGTCCAGAAGAACTTGCAGAACAGGGAATCACACAGAGTACAATCAGACTTTCAATTGGTACTGAACATATTGATGATATTATTGCCGATCTGGAAAGAGGATTTGCAGCTGTATAAGTTGACTTTTTCATAAAAAAAAAGTCATTTGTATAAATATTAAAATAAAGCAGCAGATTTTCAAAAAAAGAGGATTTGCTGCTTTTATCAGGAGATTTTATGTCAAAAATTTACACATCAGTTGATCAGTTAATTGGTCACACACCACTTCTTGAACTTACTCATCTTGAAAAAGAATTTGGTCTTAAAGCAAAAGTTCTTGCAAAACTCGAAGCTTTCAATCCTGCAGGCAGCGTAAAAGATCGTATTGCTAAAAATATGATTGACCAGGCAGAAAAAAAAGGAAAACTTAAACCTGGTGCAACAATCATTGAACCAACTTCAGGAAATACAGGTATTGGCCTTGCTTCTGTAGCAGCTGCAAGAGGATATAAAATTGTTATCGTAATGCCAGAAACAATGTCTATCGAACGCCGTCAGATTATGAAAGGCTATGGTGCAGAACTGGTTTTGACAGAAGGCGCAAAAGGTATGAAAGGTGCCATCGAAAAGGCTGATGAACTTGCAAAACAGATTCCAGGTTCATGGATTGCCGGTCAGTTCATCAATCCTGATAACCCAGCTACTCACTTAGAAACAACAGGTCCAGAAATCTGGGAAGACACAGACGGTAAAGTTGATTATTTCGTTGCCGGTGTTGGTACAGGTGGAACAATTACTGGTGTTGGAAAATTCCTCAAATCTAAAAAAGCTGATGTGAAAATTGTTGCTGTTGAACCAGCTACTTCTGCAGTTCTTTCAAAGGGAACTCCTGGTTCACACAAAATTCAGGGAATTGGAGCAGGCTTTGTTCCAGATGTTCTTGATACAAAAATCTATGATGAAATTATCACCGTAGAAAACGAAGCTGCTTTTGAATATGGCAGATTGACTGGTCATAAAGAAGGATTCTTAGTTGGTATTTCTGCAGGTGCCGCAATAAAAGCTGCAATTGATCTTGCAAAAAGACCAGAAAGTGAAGGAAAAACAATTGTAGTTCTTTTACCAGATAATGGTGATAAATATCTTTCTACACCATTATTCGCAGAAGAATAATACAAAGATTTATAAAAGTAACATTCTCACCAATAAGAGGGGTCTGTCCCCTCTTTTTTTTTTTAACATTTTTTTCAACTAAATAGGGGTCTGTCCCCCCCCATCACAAAAAAAACAAATTTTTTTCATGTTTCTATTGACAGAAACAAAATCTGATTATATAGTGTTACTATAAAGAGAAACATAATTAATCAGGAGAAATAAAAATATGAAAAAATCAATCGCAATCGCATTAGTTGCAGCTCTTTGTCTTTCATCAGTAAGTGCTGCTAAAAAACAGAAAGCAAAAAAAGTTAGAATTGGAATCGCAAAAATTGTTCAGCACGTAGCTTTGGACGATGTAGAACGTGGTGTTATAGATGCTATTAATGATGCAGGATTCAAGGCAACTTATGACCTTCAGAATGCAAATGGTGATATCAACACAGCAAACCAGATTGCTTCACAGTTCAAAGATGAAAAAGTTGATGTTGCTGTAGGTATTGCAACTCCAATCGCCATCGCACTTGCAAACACAATGAAAAACACACCAATCGTATTTGGTACTGTAACTGATCCTCTTGGAGCAGGCCTTGTAACAACATTAGAACATGGCGAAGGCAACATCACAGGTATGTCTGATGAACTTCCTTCAAAAGAACACATCAAACTTTTCAAAGAAATTGCCGGAATCAAAACTCTTGGATATATCTACACTTCAAACGAAGATAATTCAATTTCTTCTCTTGAACTTGTAAAAAAAGGATGTGAAGAAGCAGGCATTCAGCTGGTTGTTCAGTCAATCACTAACTCATCAGAAGTAAAACAGGCTGCAGAAGCAATTGTTGGACGTGTAGATGGTATTTACCTCACAACAGATAATACAGTTTTCTCTGCACTCCCAAGTTTAGTTTCAGTTTTCAACAAAGCTAAAAAACCAATCTTCTCTGGTGATGTAACTGGTGCTAAAGACGGCGGATGTTTCATGGCTTCAGGTTTCAACTACTACAAAGCAGGATATGCAACTGGTGAAATAGTAGTTTCAATCCTCAACGGAAAGAAACCTGCAGAAATCCCAGTTCGCTTTATGACAAAACCTGAAGATTCAGACCTTCTTTTTGACCTGGATGCAGCTAAAACTTGTGGAATTACAATTCCAGAAGAATATCTTAAACAGGCTACATTCATTATTGAAAATGGCAAATTAAAAGAAAATAAATAAAAAAAGCTAAACCAATAAAAAATGTTTTTTTCCTAAAAAAGGAATTCCTACTTTTGGAATTCCTTTTTTTGTTTTATAATGTTTCTAAAAATAGAAACATCAGGATATTAAAAAAATGATAGAAACAATTCTTATTGAAGGCTTAATTTACAGCATCATGGTTTTAGGCCTTTTTATCAGCTATAGAACCTTAAATTTCTGTGATATGACTGTAGACAGAGCATTCCCAATGGGTGGATGTATTCTTGCAGCCTGCCTCACACACGGAATGGCACCTGTAACAGGTATTTTCTTAGCCTTTTTAGGAGGCTGTTTAGCAGGTCTTATAACCACTTTTCTTTATACAAATCTCAGAGTTCCAGATCTTCTTCCCGGAATTTTAATGATGACTATTCTCTATTC
>JAEEGH010026892.1_pt1 | contig 11426 bp, 8 predicted proteins | sample 9134181 | NCBI WGS metagenome assembly JAEEGH01 (sample SAMN16246544, study PRJNA631951) | gut metagenome | biome: gut microbiome; feature: rumen; material: DP-attached | host: Bos | place: Iran: Karaj | collected 2018-10 | reverse complement strand
GGAACAAACAGTTCGACTTTCATTTTCTTCTTTTTTTGCAAAAAAATCGTGCAAAATTACGGAATTTCTTCCATCTGACTGCAATTTATTTTCAAAAAGTGGGTTTTTCACAACAAAACCTTAATAAAAGGGCATTCCTTCCAGTAGTTCGGATACGATTTTGCAACCACCTCCGGATGGTCGAAAGTGATCGTCCCGACCTTCATGGAAAGCGGTGCCAAGGCCATGACGATGCGATGATCTCCGTATGCATTGAACTGCAACGGAGCCGAAGGTCCAAAGAATGGCAAGTTTGATGAGGGTTTCAAAACAAGTTCATTATCGGAAACACGTTCCAGGATGGTACCGATCTTGGCCAATTCCATTTTCATCGCCAAAATCCTGTCCGACTCCTTGTTTTCAAGGGTGGCAATACCCGTAAACCTTGCCTCAAGTTGCAATCCGGCACAAGTGGCCGCCATCGTCGGGAACAAGTCAGGATTATATGAAAAATCGAAAGCATAATCCTGTTTATCAATGGCTTTCTTGCGCAAAACGATGGAATCATTCTCCTCAACGCTCATCACCCCCAATGGATTCATCCATTCGGCGATGATGGAGTCGCCTTGGACACCATGGCGGTCCTTCGCCGACTCGACTATGCTCAGCGACCGCAGACTCAGCGAGGGCAACCGAATTTCACAATCTTCACTGAATGCGGCCATTTCATACCAATAGGAAGCTGCACTCCAATCGGATGAAACCATGAAACCATTGGTTTGATAAGGCTTAGGCCTGACGGTGATTATCCTGCCCTTTAGTTCAACCTCTGCCCCAAAATGCCGCATCATGGCCAAGGTCATGTCGAGATAAGGGAAGGAATTGAGGTCGCCAAGCAGTTCCATTTCAAGGCCTTGAGGCCACACCGGGGCGGCCAAGAGCAAGGAGGAGGCAAACTGGCTGCTTTGCGACATGACCATTGTCACTTTTCCGCCCAAAATCGACTTACCTCGGATTTGAAGAGGAAGAAAACCTTGTTTTTCAGCATATTGTATTTCTGCACCAAGCGACAACAAAGTCTCTACAAGCGGTGCCATGGGGCGTTGCCGCATCCGCTGCGAACCCGTCAAGAGCCAATTCCCTTCATGGGTAGCCAGATAGGTCGCCATGAAACGCGCCGCAGTGCCGCAATCGGAGATATTGATTATTCGTGGATTAGCTCCTATGTCATTGACTACGTCGAATGCTGAGCATTTCCCGCCTTGGCATGTGGGAGAGAGGGAATCTATAGGAGATAATCCTCGCAGTGCTTCCTTTAAAACCATTGTGTCTTTCGAATCCGAAAGATTCTGAAAATCAGGGGCAAAACCGCCGTAGGCAGCAATCATCAAAGCGCGGTTGCTTTCGCTCTTGCTGGCCGGCAATTGAATAGTACATTGTAGTTTCATAAGCTATATACCTTATTTATAATGTAAGCCAAAGCCTCTCTAACCTTTTCCGAACCCACTTCCACGTCAAGCACGGGTCGTCCAGGGGCTTCTATCAATACGAATTGTTCTTTTCCGTCCTTGTTTTTCTTGTCGTGCGCCAAATAGCGCATCACGGGTTCAATATCAACGACATCCAATTTCGTTTCCGCTTCCGAAAGCAAGATGGGTAACTGTCGTTCAAAGTCGCGTAGCACCTTCTCATCGAGATGACAAAGCTGCACCGAGAGCCACAAAGCCGCACCCATGCCCAATGCCACCGCTTCGCCATGAAGCAAAGGGTTGTCTTTGGTAAAGCTATGGCTTTCGATGGCATGACCCAGAGTGTGTCCAAAGTTGAGCACTTTGCGAAATCCTTGCTCTTTATAATCTTTCGCCACGATTTCGCGTTTGATCTTGCCTGCGGCCAAAAGATACTCCTGATAATTGTCGGGGTTGACCTTCAGCATGGGTGGATGGGCGATGAAGCCATATTTCATCATCTCGGCCACGCCCGAAAGTATCTCCCGATGCGGCAAGGTGCTGAGATAGATGGGCGAAATCCAAACCTCCAAAGGTTCCGCAAAGGTCCCTATCTGGTTCTTGCATCCGCCGAAATCAACTCCGGTCTTCCCTCCTATCGCCGCATCGACCATGGCAAGCAAGGTGGTCGGGATATTAAGGAAACGGATGCCCCGATGGTAACACGAAGCCACAAAGCCGCCCAAATCGGTGATGACGCCACCGCCCAGATTGACCATAACGGCCTGACGGTCGGCATGGTGTTTTATCAAGGTTTTCCAAATCCTTTGTGCGGTTGGCAGGGTCTTGTACTTCTCGCCCGGCTTCAACACAATCTCAACGGCATGTTCGCAGCCGAGCCAATGCTTTGTTTCGGGAAGCCAAAACATGGCGACGTTCTCATCCGTAAGGATGAAGACCTGCGAGGCTTGGGAAAGCGTTTTCTTCAGTTCTTCGAGGGTCATTTCGTTGGGTTTGGATTGCAAAAGTAAGGATTTCAGACATAACAACAAAAAAAACCGCCCCAAAAGGAGCGGTTTTTTCATTCAACCGTAAGATTGATTACTTGGTGATGACAACGCGTTGGACGCTGTTGTTGCCATTGTTGTCGTAGATGCTGAAGAAGTAGACACCAGCCTCAACATCCATGTTGATGTTGTTGACCATGTTGTCGAGCTTCACCACGCGGACGAGCTGACCAGCCACATTGTAGATGGCCACATGGCTCAGGTTCTCGCCTTCGAGGGTAACCATCGAAGTGGCGGGGTTAGGATAGATGTTGTAAGTTTCTTCTCCGTTTTCAGCAACTGAAGTGTAGTCCACAAACAAATGGATCGGGATAAGATACTCTTCATTCTCAGGATCGTTGGTCTTGAAGATAACTTTTGCTTCCATGTTGGTCTGATCGTCCATGCCGATGGAGTTGAAATTGACAGTTACAACATCAGTTTCACCGATAGCGATGGAACCTTCGGGCTTGCTCAAAGTAGCCCAAGTTGAAGGAACAGAAGTACCTTGGACGTTGGCGCGCAGATGGAGGCAACCATAATCGTCGCTCAAATTATCAGGTCCGAGTCCATTGAAGGCACCGCCGCCATTGGTACGATAGAAACCGCTATTGGGCTGATATGACATACCGTCAAATGACATAGCATAACCACCCACAGCTTGAGTGAATTCAACGGTCACCCAAACATTGAAGCCTGTCAAATCGACAGGGGTGTCGAAGGTGGCAACAGTCCAATCCTCTTGGTTGATTTGAGCATAAGGAACGACTTTTTCAGCAAGGACTTGACCGGGTTGACCATTCATACCTTGACCATAGATACGGAAGGTGAGGTCGGTACCAGCTTCAATACCAAAACCAGAAGTAGTAGGAACAATGTAATACTGAGCACTGATAATTTGGCAACCCATAGCAGCTCCAGCATAGGACATGCCGGGGAACATAGTGGCAACCTCAACCAAGGTAGGCTCTTCCCAGTTGAAACCGACAAACGAAGAATTGTCGTTAGGCTCAACGTCATAGTTGATTTGTGAAGTGGCGGAGCCGCCTTCACCCATACCGAAGTCGATCCAAGCAGTCCAGTCACCGATAGAAGTTCCGTTTTCATTGCTGATTTCGATGTCGACAGAATTGGCATCGTCTTCCATGAGTTCAACAAAGATCTCATCGGTATCGAACTCGAGAGAAGCGGCGGTCTCTTGACCGATTCTGGTGTATCTGAAGTTGTCGAGATAGTAGCAACCCAATGTGGTATTAGGAGCAAAGAAGTCCATGGCATCCATCTTGCGGCCAACCACATTCTCACCGAAGCTGTCGAGGCTCCACTGCCAGCTCACGACTGAGATTTCCTCAGGCTGAGTGGTTTCTGAACGATAGAACAGTTCAGCTTGGTCAGCGTCGCAATCCACATGGATACGGAAGAACATCCACTCATTCACAACTGCAGGGATGTCACCGTTGCTGTTGGCACCAGCGTGCACTGTACCATGACCAGGTTCATAAGTCGTAGAAGAAGTGCTGCCGTCATTGGTAGCGTTCACATAAGCCTGCATGGCCCAAGTTGAACCGCTTCCATTGAACTCGTGAAGGATGTTGAAGTAACCGTACTTACCTTCCTCGCAGAAAATAGCGAACTCAAGGTCGTAGGTACCTGATTCCTGACCACCGAGAAGGAGGACGTTGTCATTAGCGCCAGAGATGTAACCGCATTGTGTACCACCAGCCATTGCAATAACACCGTCTTCGTTGCTGCCGGGTTGGTTGGTCCAAGTGGTCCACCAATCGTTTCCAATGGCAATAGCGCTTTCAGCAATCTTGCCACCGAGAGGATAAGCTTCAAAATCGTCGTCAATCAACACTTGGTCGTCAGCACCACTGATGATACCGATGTTGTCGATGAAGAATTCAGAAGTGGCAGCATTCTCAGGAGGATAAAAGTCCATGGCATCGAGGGTACGGCCAACGGTGTTCTCACCGAAGCTGTCCAAGCTCCATTGCCATGAGCACATTTCCTGCTCAGGTTGGCCAGCGATGTTCCAGTAAAGGGTAGCCCAGTCTTGGTCCATGTCGATGTGAACTCTGTACTGCATCCATTGGTCATAAACGCAAGGGATTTCTGCAGTGCCATTGCTACCAGCATGGACAGTGCCCAAGCCTTCGCCGAAAGCTGTGGTATTCTGACCATCATTGGAGCAGCAGAGATAGAATTGAGCAGCCCAAGTAGAACCAGAACCAGCAAAATGGTGCAACACGTTGAAATAACCATTCTTGCCATTCGGAACGTAAGCATCAAAAACGAGGTCGAAAACACCCGTTTCGATACCACCGAGTTTCAGAACTTGGTCGTTGCCAAAAGTAAAGTGAGCGGCCATCGTACCGTCAGCTTCAGCGAAGACACCGTCTTCACCACCGCCAGGGGCATTTGACCAAGTTGTCCAAGGATCACCAAGGGTTTGGGCGATCTTAGCGCCAGCAGGGCAGTCGTTGAAATCAAAGTACAGCGACTGTGCGAAAGCATTGCCACAAACGAAGGCAATCATCGCAATGAGTAAAGATACTTTTTTCATTTTTTTGAAATTTTAGTTAGTATTAAGTGGATGAATTCAATCAAAAACATTATGCAAAACGCGCTGCAAATATAACCATTTTTTGTTTGATGCAAGGAGATTGAGGATTTTTTTAGTGAAGAGTTGAGAGTTGAGAGTAGTTGATAGTTTATAATTGAAGGTTGAGAGTTTTAAGTTGGGAGTGGCAGTTGGAAATGCTGAATGAGTTTTGCGGAAGATTTATTTCACTATAATGTCTTGGATTCCTTCCAGTAGTTTATCATTTCATTTAAAGTGAGGTGTTGAACGCCTTTGCCTTGCTCGCGGGCTTTCTGCTCAATGTAGGCAAAACGCTCGCGGAACTTCTTGTTGGTTTTCTCCAAGGCATCATCAGGGTTCACGCCGATGTAGTTGCCATAAGCGGCCAAAGCGAAGAGCAAGTCACCGTATTCCTCTTCAATATGAGTAGAGTCATCAGGATTTTGTAAGGCCTCAATGAGTTCATCCTTCTCTTCCTCCACCTTCTGCCAGGCTTGCTCGGCCTCGGGCCAACGGAAACCCACACCTGCGGTCTTCTGTGCCATGCGGTAGGCCTTCAACAAGGAAGGAAGTCCCTCGGGTACACCACCCAACACGCTGCGGTTGTGCTCGCGTTCCAGCTTGATTTTCTCCCAATTCTGCTCCACCTGCTCAGCATTCTCAACATGCTCATTGCCAAAGATATGCGGATGACGCACAATCATCTTCTCGCAGATGCCGTTGAGCACATCGGCGATGTCGAAAACACCTTGCTCCTGCCCTATCTTGGCATAGAAGACGAGATGGAGCATAAGGTCGCCGAGTTCCTTCTTCACCTCGTTGAGGTCGTCGTTGAGGATGGCTTGGCTCAGTTCGTAGGTCTCCTCAATCGTGAGGTGACGCAGGCTGTGGATGGTCTGGGTGCTGTCCCACGGGCAGCCCGCTCGCACGGCATCCATGATATCTAAAAGGCGTTTGAAGGCTGATAGTCTTTCGTCCATGATAACATTATTTTGAATGTGCAAAGATAGGGAATAATGTTGAATGTTGAGATTCCTGCTGCGCGGGAATGGAGTTGGTGTCTGATGTAGAAAGCGGCGGTTTGCAAAGCTGACGAATCGTAAACGCTCGAAGCCGCCGCGGTTAAATAATAGTGGCACTCCATTCCCAAAGGGAATCTCTCCATTATCATTGTTTTTTGTACCTTTGCAAGCTCAAATGGAACGACAAAAACGCCATATCATTCTCTTTGTGCTGTTCACCTTATTATTAATAGGGAAAACGGCGAGTGCCCAACTCCGCAATCGGAACTATGAGATTGAGGCGCGGGTGCATTATGGCTATATGTATTTCCAAAACGACGAATACCACTCTGCCTTAGGTCGCTACAGCCGTCATACACCCAGCTATGAGTTTTCGCTGCACCGCAACACCTATGGCGAGCACCGTTGGGAGGTGCTGCACAACTACCCTTCCATCGGTTTCACTTTCTATTATTCGGGCTTCGGCAACGACAGCATCTCTGCCGAATTGGGCAAGGTGTTTGCCCTCTACCCTTTCATCAACTTCCCCATCACACCGGGGACACACAGCAGGCTGACCTTCAAGTTAGGCGTGGGTGTGGGCTACCTCACCAACAAATTCGACCCGAAAGAGAACTACCACAACTATGCCATCGGCTCACATGTCAATGCAGCGGTCAACCTGTCGTTCGAATACCGTCAGCGCATCGTCGACCGTCTGCATTGGGTGACATCGGCTGGCCTTACCCATTTCTCGAACGGCGCCACACGAGCTCCCAACATGGGCATCAATATCTTCAGTGTTGCCACAGGATTATCATGGTACCTGGCGCCACCCAAGACCCACATCGACAAGCGACTGCGACCCAAAAACTATCTCTTCGAGTTCGATGGGAAACGGCACTTTGTCACCGATTATCAATACACCATAGGATTCAAGGACTTGAGTCAGCAATACGGAACCCACGAATATTTTTTCGTGCACGATTTGGCTGCCAACTTCATGTTCCAAATCTCCGAGCGCGATCGGTTGGGACTTGGAATCGAACTGGTCTACGACAACTCCGACAAAATCACCAAGCCCGACTGGGACATCTACTTGAAGCCAGGATTCTTGTTCGCTTATGAGATGCTGCTCGACCGCGTCAGCTTCATGTTTAATGTCGGCCTACGCAACAATGTTCCGCTCAACTCGCCGACCTTCGGGATGCTGTTTTACCAGAAAGTGGCCGCACGCTACTACTTCAACGACAACCTGTTTGCCACACTCGCTTTTACCACCTACGACATCAAGGCCGACTTCATCAACATCGGCATAGGATACCATATCCAGCACAAATACTATCTGCCTACCCATGAAAAGAAAACACATCGCAGTCCTGTTTTTCCTCGTTAGCCTGCTGACCGCCTCATGCAGCAAGATGGACCAACTCTTCAACAATGGGGAGCCCGTCACCGAATGCCGCAATATTGGCCAAAGATTCAGCGCGATTTCCATGTTTAACAACGTGAATGTCAAATTAGTGCATGATAATCATCCCCGTCTGGAACTGACTTGCCCCAAGAACCTCATCGGGAAAGTGACTACCGAATTCGATGGCGATACGCTCATCATAAAAAACGAGAACGAATACAACTGGCTGCGCAGCTATGACTATAGTATCGACTTGACGGTGTATTACGATAGTCTGCGTCAGATCAACTTTGCCTCGGTGGGCGATTTGATTTGCACGGACTCCATCAGAGGCATGGGAGAGTTAGTCATTGACTCAATGGAATTCGACATCGACACCCTTTGGAATCGAAGCTTCTATCTCAACATCAACGAGGGCTGCGGCGACATCGACCTGACTTTCAAATGCGATGTGGTCAAAAACCAGTTCAACAACGGCACGTCCAAAGTCACCATGAGGGGTATTTCAGGCTATACCGAAATCATCATGCGAAGTTATGGGGTAGTGCATGCCGAAGCTATGGAATCCAACTTCGTCAGAGTACAGTCACATGCCACCAACGATGCCTATGTTTGGGCCAAAACAGGACTTCGTGTTTGGCTTTATAGCATTGGAAACGTGTACTATAAGGGCAACCCATGGATCGTACAACAATGCGAAGGTGATGGGCAACTCATAAAAATTGAATAATGTTTGAAAAACATCGGGAAACACCGAATTTTGGTATGAAATTTGTTAAGTTTTGGTCAATTAAAACTCTGTTTGGAAACAAAATAAAACTCAATAAAATGAAAGCTTTAAGATTCATCCCAATCATTGCCTTGATGGTCTTCGCCAGCTGCTCGGCGAACCGCAATGTTGCAAAGGACGACACCTATTATTCACCTTACAACAACAGTGAGCGTTTGGCCACTGGCAATGGCTCATACGTGAGCCCCAGCATCAGCAGCAGTTCGGAATATGACTATCAAGCCTATTATTCCGACAGTAAAAACTACGTCAGCAATGCCGAGCCCGTCTACCAGACCACGGAAACCGTGACTGACACCAACGGCGTGGTTTACACCACCACCGAAACTTACTATGATGCCGACTTTGCCGCGCGCATCAAACGTTTTGGCACGCAGGCCTCTTCATCGAGAGGCTATTATGACGACTATTACACTGGGGGCGACACATACATCTATGTCAACAGCTATGACCCCTTCTATTGGGACTACTACCCGACCTTTTATTACGGTTGGAGCTATCGTCCATATTGGAGCTCATACTGGAGCTGGAACTGGTATTGGGGTTATCCTTACTACTATAGCTATTGGGGCTGGGATCCCTACTGGGCCTACGGATGGGGCTATCACGATTACTACTGGCATCACCCGCATCACCATTGGGACGGGCACCATGGTGGAGGACATCATCATGGTGGACACGACAACAGCCTGAGTAGCTATGTTGCCAGCGTTCGTCACGGCAACAGTGGTACCAATGGTTCTTTGAGCCACCGCGCTTCAAACAACGGAGGCAGCATGTCAGGACGCGTCAACAGTAATGGCAGTGCATCAGGCAGTATGTCATCGAGACGTCCTACAACGGGCAATGCTTCCACTGGCCGCGTAGGCAGTAGCACAGAACGCACTCACACCAGCAGACCAACCGTGAGCAGCAGACCAACCGTGAGCGACAGGCCTTCAGCAGGTACAAGCGGCAGAACAGGAAATGTGGCATCAAGCCGTCCAAACAGCTCCAGCAATTCAAGCTCTGGTCGTGTTAGCTCGGGAAGCCAAAGCGGTCAACGCCAAAGCTACACTTCTCCAAGCAGCAGCCGTCCATCGCGCTCAAGCTCCGAATATGTACGTCCGCAGAGCAGCACTTCGCGTCCCTCTTCTTCGGGCTATAACCGCAGCGGCTCTTCCAGCAGCAGCTATAATAGAAACAGCAGTTCAAGCGGCTCATATAACAGAGGCAACTCGTCAAGTGGCAGCTACAATCGCAGCAGCTCACCTTCAAGAAGTTCCTCGTCAAGCTCAAGCCGCGGCTCCAGCAGCTACAGCGGTGGCCGCAGCTCAAGTTCAAGCTCAGGTGTAAGCCGTGGCAGTTCAGGCGGTGGCAGCCACAGTTCATCAGGCGGCGGTCGCAGCTCTGGCGGCGGAGGAAGAAGATAAATTTCACCCGAATCCCAATAATTGACAATAAAAGACTACCTTTGCAGCTCAAATGCAAGGTAGTCTTTTTTTTACATCACCATGAAGAAAACCTTAATCATCACACTCATCATACTATTCTCAGTCAAGTTGTTTGGCCAAGGCACCGATGATGCCTTCTTATTCTCTCAAACCTATTACCAAGGCACAGCCAAAGCCATGGGCATGGGCAATGCCTTAGGCGCAGTAGGTGGCGACATGACGGCAGTAAACATCAATCCGGCAGGTATGGGTATCTATCGTAGCAACGAGTTCACCACCACACTCAACTTGATGGATAACTACACCCAATCCACATATTACGGTGCGAGCAACGGCGCCAACAATATGCGTCTTTCCATTCCCAATCTCGGCTATGTGAGCGCCAAGCAAAGGAGCAACTACAAACCTTTGCGCTTCACCCAATTCGGCATCGGACTCACCCGAACCAACGACTACAACATCCACAGCTACGCCAAAGGCATCAATCCGACAAGTTCGAAAATCGATGATTACCTCGCACAAATCGATGGCTATTCACAATTCGAGTTACAAGACGCCTTCCCCTACACGATTTACCCTGCCTGGAGTACTTATCTCATCGACATTTATCACGATGATTTAGGTGATTATTATAGTAGTCCTATCCCACAAGGCAATATCTGGCAAGGACAGGAAAACACTTTCAAGGGCCGTTCCGAAGAATGGACCTTTGCGGGCAGCGCCAATTTAAACGATTGTCTTTTCATCGGCATCAGTGCGAATCTGGCCCATGTGAAACGCTTTGGGACAAAAGTGTTCCAAGAAAGTCGAGTTGAAGGCACTGAAACGGATTTCGACCAATGGAGTTTCAAGGAAGACCTACGCAGTGACGCCTTTGGTGGTAATGTGAAGCTCGGTTTCATTTTCCATGCCAACCGTTGGCTACGTTTGGGCGCCGTTTTCCATTCCCCAACCCTCTTCAACTTCGACGAATCGTGGCAGACCGAGACCGAGTCACAAATATTAGGGGTTACCCGAAAATACATCAGCCCCATGTCCAACTACGAATACACCTTCTTCAGTCCGCTGAAATGGACAGGCAGCCTGGCTTTCATCATCGGACAACAAGGTATAATTAGCATAGATGCGGAATATACCAACTACGGCGCGGCCTCTTTCAAAGCCAACGACTTCGACTACAGTGCCGTCAACGAAAGCATCAAAAGCACCTATGGAAGGACATTCAATTTCCGTTTAGGCAGTGAATGGGCCTTGGGCGACACTTACCTTAGGTTAGGTGCGGCCTACTACGGCAGCCCATTTGGCCTTGGCGAAACGGGCAGTAGCGTCAAGAAAGCCTCGTTCGGCATTAGCCTTCCCGTATCTAACAGCACCACTTTCGATTTCGCCTACGAGTTGAGTTACGGGAAATCTTTCCTTTATCTTTATGATGCCGGCGACTTGGGTATCGAGCCCATCGCGCAGCAACAATTCAAGAACAATCTCGCTGCCACCCTCAAGGTAAAGTTCTAAACGAAAAAAGGCTACCCGAAGGTAGCCTTAATCGAAATCTCAAATCAGACTATATTCATCAAGCGTTATATTGTTCGATGATACCCTTGTCAACAAGGATACGACCACAATACTCGCAGACGATGATTTTCTTGTGTGTGCAGATGTCCAACTGATGTTGGGGCGGGATACGGTTGAAGCAACCGCCGCAGGCCTCGTCGAAAATACCCACCACGGCCA
>JAEEGH010026889.1_pt1 | contig 11428 bp, 13 predicted proteins | sample 9134181 | NCBI WGS metagenome assembly JAEEGH01 (sample SAMN16246544, study PRJNA631951) | gut metagenome | biome: gut microbiome; feature: rumen; material: DP-attached | host: Bos | place: Iran: Karaj | collected 2018-10 | reverse complement strand
TATTTTCTAAAGGGCATTGCAGCCGGAGACGTGAAGCTATTCATGTCAGCAGCATCTTTTTTATCAGTCAGTGATACACTTTCCTGTATCCTGGTCTCATTTTTTATCGCAGGAATCATTTCGGTTCTGGTTATCATTTTCAAAAGAAACAAACAAAAGACGATACATTTCGCAATACCGGTTTTGGTAAGTGTCTTATTCGTCATGGGAGGTATTTTATGATGGAGAGTATCCTTGCGATTTTTGATAAGAGCACTCTTTATTCCATGAGGCTTTCAGAGTATCTAAGGGAGCATTTAAAGCTGTCATTTAGCATTCAGACTTTCACAGAAAAAGAAGAGTTTATGGCTTTTTTGGAAAGTGAGGAAGTATCGCTTCTTGTAGCATCAAGTAGTGCAAGCCGCGGTCTTGAAGATATACTGCGAGACAGGTGCGGATCTGTGATGATCTTAGAGGAAGAGGACTTTAAAGGTCCTTCAGGATGGGATGATAATGACGGCTTTTTCCACATGAGCAAGTATCTTCCTGCGGGAAAGATCCTGGAGAAGATCCTTACAGTGTGCATGGAGAGTCCTGATGGCTTTTCTGATCTTGGCATAAGGCACATGGAAAACGACTGCAAGGTCATAGGTCTTTACACACCGCTTTCAGGAAGCGGGCAGACAACACTGGCAGTTCAGATGGCGGAGCAGCTTGCAAGGACCAATAAGACTATATTTATCAGTTTTGAGAGTTTTTCGGCTCTAACAAGGACCTTTGACGACGAGGCAAAGCAGGATATCACAGATATGATGTACTACGCTGACTGCGAGAGGGATAAGTTCTGCATCTATCTTGAGAAGATCAAGATAAGAAAATATGGAGTTGATTACATTGCGCCAGCTAAAACTGCCATGCAGATAAAGGAGATGGGATATGAGAAGGTAAGGGAGCTGATAGCTCTTTTATCAAGGGAAGCAGGATATGAATATGTGATCCTGGACCTTAAGGATTATCCAGAAGGCTTCTTTGATATCCTGTCCATGTGCGATGTGCTCTATACCATAGGCAGAAACAACTCAGCAGATCAGTATCGGATGGGCAAGTACAATAAGGTACTTTGCGAAAATGGCTACGAGGAAGTCCTTTCAAAGACTGTGAGGTGCTTTTTTCCTGATGACTGCGGCGGTGCTTCATACAAAAAGCATGTAGGAGAGCTCATAAAGAAGGGGCAGGAGGTGTTGCTTCTTGGAGCATAACTTGGACGAGCTGAGAGTCAGGATCAAGGAAGAGGTGGTAAGGAGTCTTGATTTTTCCAGGGAGATAAGTGATGAGGAGCTGTTTGAACTGATAGATACTGAGATTGGAAGCTTTCTTAGGGATAAGGCGCTGCCAGTCAGTGTCAAAAAGACCCTTAGGATGAATGTGTATCATTCCATAAGAAAGCTGGATGTACTCCAAAGTCTTGTGGATGACCCTTCTATCACTGAGATAATGGTCAACGGCACCGACAATATCTTCATCGAAAAAGACGGTAAGATACGTAAGTCGGGGCTTCATTTTGAATCAAGACAACGCCTTGAGGATGTGGTTCAGCAGATTGTTGCTTCCTGCAACAGAGTTGTCAATGAATCATCGCCAATAGTGGATGCAAGGCTTGAAAATGGGTCTCGAGTAAATGTTGTATTATCACCTATTGCCCTAAATGGCCCCATCGTTACCATAAGAAGATTCCCGGATCAGCCCATCACCATGAAAAGGCTGATAGAGCTGGGATCGATCTCTGAATATCTTAAAAGTTATATCGAAGTGCTGGTAAAAGCCGGGTATAACATCTTTATTTCTGGAGGAACAGGGTCTGGAAAGACCACTTTTCTAAATGCACTGTCTGATTTTATTCCAAAGGATCAAAGACTTATCACAATTGAAGATAACGCTGAGCTTCAGATTCGAGGCGTGCCAAATCTGGTAAGGATGGAGGCAAGAAACGCCAATGTGGAAGGTTGCAGGCCCATCACCATAAGGGACCTCATAAAATCTTCTCTTAGAATGCGTCCGGACTGGCTGGTGGTGGGAGAAGTCAGAGGCGATGAGTGCGTGGATATGTTGCAAGCCATGAACACAGGGCACATGGCCATGAGTACAGGTCACGCAAACAGCGCTGCAGACATGCTCTCCAGAATTGAGACCATGGTACTCATGGGTATGGAGATCCCGCTTTCTGCTGTAAGAGGCCAGATTGCCTCTGGAATCGACATTGTGGTCCACCTTGGAAGACTTCGTGACAGGAGCAGAAAGGTCCTTGAGATATGCGAGCTTGAAAAAGAACTTGATGAAAGAAGCGGAAGGATCAAAGTGAACACGCTGTTCAGGTTCGAGGAGAGTGAGAGTATGAGCAAAGAAAAAGTAATTGGGAAATGGAGGAAAGTTGGTGAACTTAAAGCTACTGAAAAACTTTTGGCAGCAGGTCTTAGACTGCCGTCCGGGTAAAAGTGATATCCCGCTATTTCTGCAGGGGATATTTATTGCCTTTATGTTTGGCGAGCTGTTTTACGATTCGCTTCTTGCGGTACTTATTCTTTCGCCAGTGTGTCTTTTCTGGTTTGTCTATCAAAAGAAGCGGCAGAATGAAAGAAACAGGCGACTGGTGGGCATACAGTTCAGGGACGCAATAAGCTCTGTTCTTACCTGCTTAAAGGCGGGGTATTCCGCGGAGAACGCATTTATTGAGGCTTGCCACGATATGGAGATGCTTTATGGGAAAAAGAGCCTTATCTACAGCGCACTTACAAAGCTAAAGAAGGGGCTAAAGAACAATGTTCCAATAGAAAAGCTCATCTACAAAATGGGAAAGGATACAGGTAATCCTGATATCTTAGATTTTGCGGAAGTGTTTGCCGTGGCAAAGAAAAGCGGAGGCAACTTAACCCAGATAATAGGCCGCACCATTTCTGTGATCTCTGAAAAGATGGATGTGGAAAAAGAGATCGACGTGCTGATAAGCGCAAAAAGGATGGAGGCCAGGATAATGAATCTGGTGCCATTTTTCATAATCTTTTATATAAGTCTCACCAGTTCCGGTTTTTTTGATCCCCTATATCACAATCTGTTTGGAATCATCTTCATGACCGTATGTGCAGGTCTGTACATCACAGCGTATCTTATGTCAGAAAGGATAGTGAACATAAATGTCTAAGCTTTTCTTTTTGTATCTGATAATTCCGATCCTTATGCTGGTTTTGTTCTTATTATCAAAGGACCTGGACCTTCCTGAAAGAGTGGAGGATACAGGCATAAGCCGCGTATTTCTTAAGATTTCTCTTTATATTTTCCAAAAATTGAAGGAAAGACCATTTTCTTTTTCCAGAGAAAAAATACGAACTTACCTTGGGACGCTGGAGCACAGAAAGGACCTTGAGAGCCTTGAGACTGAGTACTTTATCAGAAAAATAAGTATCGTTCTTTTGATGGCTACTGCAGGAAGTTTTTTATCACTGATGCTGTGCATAAGTTCAGGCACTGAGGGAAAGATTACTGAAAAAGGAAGCCTTGAAAGAAGTGACTTTGGAGGAAAAGAGTATGGCGTTGACCTGGTGGCCAGCGACGAAGCCGGAAATGAGCTTGGGCAATATCATCTTTCTGTGGAAACAAGAGTTTTTACTGACGAAGAGGCTAAGAAGTTGTTTGAGCTTGCATCCAGGGAGCTTGAGATAGTGGTCCTTAATGGCAACGAGAGTTTTGACAGGATCACAACGGATCTTGATCTTGCAGAGACCATAGAGGGATTTCCTTTTGACATAAGGTGGAAGCTTGATAACTACGAGGTCATGCATTTTGATGGACGGCTCATTGAGGAGAAGATCCCTGAAGAAGGTGTGGTGGTTGAGCTTGTGGCTAATTACAGCTACAAAGATCTTCGCTATCAGCAGGTGTTTTATGCAAATATCCTGCCAAGGGTCTTAAATCCAGCGCAGAGGGCCTACGTAGAGATTGAAAAGATGCTCCGAAGTGCGGATGAAGAGTCAGCTGAGGATGGGGAGATACTTCTTCCCAAAAGCTATGAGGATCATCAGATCATATGGAGTCAGAAGTTAAAGGATAACAGTTTACTTTTACTTCTTCTTACTCTTATTGGAGGCGCCGCTTCCTACGTCCTAAAGGACAAGGAACTTAAAAAGACCATGGAAGAGAGGCAGCAGGAGTTGTTGTCAGATTATCCCCAGTTTGTATCAAAGCTTGTTTTGTACATGGGAGCAGGTATGACAGTAAGGAATGTCTTTGAGAAGCTTTCATTTTCCTATGTGAAAAAGCGGGAAAGCGGCGCAGAAAAGAGATACCTCTACGAGGAGATACTAAGGGTAAACAGAGAACTTAAGACCGGAGCATCAGAGAGCGAAGTCTATGAAAGATTTGGTGCAAGGTGTGCTACGAAGCAGTACACCAGATTATCTACTCTTTTATCCCAGAACATAAGGAAGGGCAATGGCGAGCTCCTTTCTCTTCTATCAGAAGAATCGAAAAAGGCCTTTGAAGAGAGAATGGATAAGGTCAAGAAAACAGGTGAGGAAGCTGGCACAAAGCTTTTATTACCAATGATAATCATGCTGGTAATTGTCATGGCAATGATCATGATCCCGGCATACATGGCATTTTAAAAACAATGGAGGAAAAGAAAATGAATAAATTAAAGAATATTGGAAAAAAGATCGTAAATGGAGCATTAAAGTTTTGGAAGGATGAGTCAGGAATGGGCACAGTTGAGGTAATCCTTATCATCGTGGTACTTATTGGACTGGTAATCGTATTTAAAGAACAGATTTCCGGAATCGTTGAGGATGTGTTTAAGACCATCAGAGAGGATACACGTGTTATCACGAACTAAGGGGTATCTGACAGTTTACCTGTCGCTGTCCATAATGATCATCATGTCTCTTATCCTGGTGCTCTTTCAGGGCGCCAGGATCGGAGCAGTAAAGATGAAAACAGAGTGTACGGCGGACATTGCCATGAACTCGGCGCTTGCGGAGTACAACAGGAAGCTTTATGAGCAGTACGGACTTCTTTTTGTTGACACCTCCTATGGTACGGACTATCCATCCATCATAAATACTGAGGAACACCTTGCCTACTATGTGAAAAAGAATCTGGACAGGAAGCTTGGAGGCAAGTTCATAGGGGCCAGCAGTGTCTTTTCCATGTATCTTAAAGATCTTCATATTACCGGAAGCTCTTTTGCCATGGATAATAACGCAGCTGTACTAAAGCGCAATATTCTTGCCTATATGGCATCTGAGCCAATTGAGGGACTTTTGTCTGATGTGACAGGGAATGTGGATAAGATCGAGGGAAGCGCCCTTACTACCACAGATGTGGAAGAGATGGCCAGAGAAAATCAGGAGCTTATAGATTCCTTCGAGCTTCCTACCATTATCAATGAAGAGGGTGAGGAAGAGGAGCTGTCACTTGGTAATCCTGCAGATGCAGTGCACTCCCTAAAGGGAATCGGAGCGCTGAACCTTGCAGTTAAGGATAAAAGCGCCATATCAAAGCAGCGGGTGGACCTTAGCAGCTACTCCTCAAGAAGAAAGCTAAACAAAGGGACAGGACTTGATGATCAGGAGGATATTTCTTTTACGGAGAATCTTCTTTTAGAGCAGTACTACTACGAAAAATGTTCAAGGTATCTTGAGGAGATGGATAAAGCTCTTTTGAAATATCAGCTAGAGTACCTTTGCTTTGGTTTTGACAGCGACTTTGACAATCTGGACAAGATGGCTTCAGAGCTTTTGTTTATCAGGGAAGCAGCCAATATGTTATATCTCTTTAGCTGCGAGCCAAAGGTTGCTGAGGCTGAGGCGGTAGCAAGCGCTCTTACGGCCATACTGTTTGTTCCTGAGCTAAAGGACCCTGTAAAATACTCGATCCTCTTTGCCTGGACTTTCGCTGAGAGTATATCGGATCTTAACATTTTGTTTTCTGGAGGTAGAGTTCCGCTTTTTAAGAGCGATTCCACCTGGAGGCTGAGCCTTATGAACATGCTGTCTTTTAGGGATCATCTTGGAGGAGGTGATCTTGGAGAAGGGCTCTACTACAAGGACTATCTTAGGGCAAGACTCTTTTTGGTTTCCCCAGACCTCAAGATAAAAAGGATGGCAGACATAATAGAGATGGATTTAAGAAGGACGGAAGGAAATGGACATTTTAAGATTGACCACTGTCTTGACGTCTTTCGGGCGGAGATCCACGTGGGGACTAGATGGGGATACGACGTAAAGATAGAAAGGATCTACGGCTATGAAGAGTAGGGAAAAAGGCTTTCGCGGTTCAATGACAGTTGAAGCTTCCATGGCACTTCCGCTTTTCATATTTTTCTTTGTGAACATCATGACTCTTTTCAACATACTGAAGGTACAGGTGGATATTGAAGCCGCTCTGCACCAGACTGGGAGCGAACTTACAATCAGGGCATATGACCTTAGGTTTGGAAAAGAAAAGCTATCCGGCGATGATGATAGCGGATCTGTTGATGCTATCGCAGGAGCTGGGGGCATCGTCTACGCCAGAGAGAAAATACGGAAGTATCTTGGAGATGGGATAGATAAAAGCTGCATAAGTGGCGGATTTGACGGAATCAGTTTTTTGCAGTCCCAGGTTCTTTTAGGCAATGACATTGTTGACCTGGTTATGGACTACAAGGTCCATCCTATGATACCAGTCATCGGCTTTAAGGAAATCCCTGTGGAAGGCAGATTTTCTGGCCACGCTTGGACCGGATATGACATTAGTATGGGGCTTGTCACTGAGGGCAGCGAGGAAGAAATGGTGTATGTCACAGAGAACGGGGAAGTTTACCACAGGGATGTTGACTGTGTGCATCTGAAGATCAAGGTGGAAAGTGTGGACAAAAAAGACTTATCTCACCTAAGAAACAGGGACGGAAAGATATACTACGCCTGCGAATACTGCGGCGGAAACGTGGGAGCAGGGAATGTGTTCATCACAGGTTTTGGCACCAGGTATCACACAAGCGTAAGCTGCCCTGGTCTTAAAAGAAAGATCTACACCATACCAATTTCTGAAGCAGTGGGAAAGCGCCCCTGCAGTTCCTGTGGCTAAGAAAGGAGCAAGAATGATTTTTAAGATAGGCATTTTGATAATTTTTGTCATTTCTTCTATAGAAGATATCAGGAAAAAAGAAATACTCCTATGGGAGATACTTGCCTGCGCCATTTTGTCAGTGGCGGCAGTGTTCATGTCATTTTTCAAGGGAAGTCCAGATATTATAGATATTTTATTATCACTAATGCCCGGGGCTTTATTGCTTTTATTATCCTTTATCTCAAGAGAGGGGATTGGATATGGAGATGGGCTTATTATCCTGGCAGCAGGACCTGCCCTTGGGTTTTATGATCTCTTGACCGCGCTTATGACAGCAATAATTCTGAGCGGACTCTTTTCCGGAATCCTGCTTATCTTTAAAAAGGCGAAAAGAAAGACGAGGATAGCCTTTGCGCCATTTCTTGCTGCAGGATGCGCCGTGGCAACAGCATTGGGCTATGGAATTGGGGGCTGACAATGAAAAGGTACAAAGGATACATGACGCTTGAAGCGTCGCTCTTAATGCCAATGGTGATCTGCGTCCTTACGCTTCTTATCTACTTTACATATTACCTGTACGGAAGGTGCATCATTTCTGAGGATTCATATATCCTTGCTTTCAGAGCCACAATTTCAGATAAGGGCGGCTCACCTTATGATCCTGAAGGATATGTTTCTGAAAAAGCAAGTGACGTGGCAGGGAAAAAGTATTTTGGCAGCGAAAAGCCGCAATTTATCCCTGAGACAAATGGAAAAGACGTTCGGGTAGTTGGAAAGAGCGGTACCCGGCACAGGGCAATGGGGAGATATTTCTTAAAGCCATCTGGCAGCTGGGGGTTTGAGGCAGCAGGAAGAGCTACAAAGAGGCAATACACCAGACACATCAGAATCCTTACAAGGCTTAGCGACCTTGGGAGAGAACTAACAGATTTAGGAGATTAACTATGGAATACAGATATTACAGAGAGTTAAAGCATAATTATCTTGTCTTTGAGGATCAGGGAAAAGAGACTGAGGATGAGAGGTACCAGTACAAGATCCTTGAAAGTGGAAGGATTAAAAATCTTGTGCCCTGCGCCCAAAGAAATATCAATGGAGACAAGTTCTTTTACTATGAGATAAATTCCATGCAGAATCTAAGGGATAGATTTGGCTCTAATAAGATGGGAAGTGAGCAGGTGAAAAGGCTTCTTTCTGACATAAAGAAACTTATGGATGGCCTTTCTGAGTTTTTGCTTGGGCAGGAAGGAATAGTCTTTAACATCCAAAGCGTTTATACAGACTTAGCAACTGGGGACTTCAGGTTCATATACTGTCCGTTCTATGATGAGAAAAAGAGCTTTTCAGATTTTGCCCTTCAGCTCCTTGAGATAGTCGATGAGGGAGATACAGAGGCTACAGACCTTGTCTATAAACTTTGTGAGGAAAGCGCAAAGAGTGGGGATTTCATATATGAAGTTATAGAAAACGTCACAGAAAAGGCGCCTGATGAGCTGGCTTCTGAAGCTGTAGTGTACAAAGAACCCGTAAGGGAAGAGATTTCCTACGAGGAGGATCTGTTTGAAGAGGAAGAAAAGGAAGTTTCAGCGGTTAAAGATTCAAGGCTTCAAAGAGCTAATAAGAGACTTTCCGGGAAACTGCAGCTTTTCTTTTCCCTGATGTTTGCTCTGCTGGTGGGAGCCATGGTCTATATCAGGATGAACTATATCCTGTCCAGCGAGGAAAATGTACTGTCCATAGTTGTAATGGTGATCTCTGCTATCACAGGTGCGGTAGCTTTGATAGGCGGTTTTAAGGACATGAAAAAGACAGCTCCTAAAACTGGTGCTGAAAGCCAGGATGAAGATGAGGATGATTATGCTGACGACTTTGATGAGGAGGATTCTTTTTACGAAGCTATGGAGCCTGTTGTAGAAAATGTGCACCGCACCAGAAAAGTAAGTGAAGAAACAAGTTCTTTTGCCACAAAATCAAAGCCTGAGGGCGCAACAGTTGTCCTTGATCATGATAGGAGCGGGGAGCTGGCGCTATTTAGCAGAAACCTTGATAAGACTGTAAGGATTCCGCTTGAGAGCCTTCCCATAACTATTGGAAAGATGGAAGAATGCGTTGATATGAAACTTAGCGACCCTTCTATATCCAGAATGCACTGCAGGATCGAGGAAAAATCAGGCAGGGCCTTTGTTCGCGATCTCGGCAGTACCAATGGCACGTTCAGAAACGGTCTTAAACTCAAACCACAGGAGAGCGTCATGATCGAGGAAGGCGATGAAATAAGAATAGGCAGAGTCTGTTTTGATTGTAGATAGCCTCATGTGGTATTATAATACCAGTATCAATGGGGAGGGGTTCTCATGAAGGTTAATATCTATTACGGCGGCAGAGGGATCATCGATGACCCAACGCTCTTTGTAATCTCACAGATCACCACAGTTTTACAGGAACTTAATGTAAAGGTACAGCAGTACAATCTCTATGAGCAGAGAAATGGCATCACTGCCCTTCCAAACACTTTAAAGGATGCGGATGGGATCATTTTGGCGTCCACAGTTGAGTGGTTTGGTATTGGCGGCTATATGATGCAGTTTTTGGATGCCTGCTGGCTCTATGGTGACAAGGACCGCATAAAAGAGATCTATATGGCGCCGGTAGTAATGTCCACAACCCACGGAGAGCGCGAGGGAATGCTCAGCCTTGCCAGTGCCTGGGAGATGCTCGGCGGACTTCCCTGCGATGGCATGTGCGGATATATTGCAGATACCACCAAGCTTGAGAACAGCCCTGAATATATCAAGATAATTGATAAAAAGACTGAGAATATCTACAGGACTATCAACCAGAAGATGCCTGTATTCCCTGCCAGCAACCAGGCAGTTATAAATAAGGTCGGCGTATCACAGAGTATGGACCTTACCCCTCAGGAGTCTGAGCAGTTATCAGAATATGCATCAGACGACAAGTACGTTAAGAAACAGAAAGAGGACCTTCAGGAGCTGGCCAGCATCTTCAGGGACAAGATGGGACAGGAAGAGGCTTCTGGCAGTTCTGATGAATATGTAAAGACTTTGAAAAAGAAATTTACCCCAGTGGCTGGTGTATCTGCCAGGTACAAGATTTCTTTTTCCGACAACGCAAAGCTAAAGCCAGTTGTTATCGATGTTGATGGTAGCAAGTGCGACTGCCGCGTCGGCGATGAGGATGGATGCGATGTAATGCTAGGCGCAGACCAGAGGACCTTTGAGGATATCCTTGAAGGCAGGATGACATTCCAAAGGGCGTTTATGGCTGGAAGCATCAAGCTAAAGGGCGACTTTAAGCTTCTTAGGAGTCTGGATCAGCTTTTTGACCTTATGGCAGAATGACACTTGGGGATAGAGACATGCAGGATAACAGTGCAGCACAGGCTACTTACTGGGAGAATCAGGAGAGGATTTACAAAAGATCCTATGTGAGTATTACGCTACTTTGCATAAATGTGATTGCTTTTCTTCTTAGCAATACAGTGATGCTGTGGATGTATGAAAAAGGTGCAATGGTTACGGAGATAGTTCTAAGAGACGGGCAGTATTACCGGCTCTTTACAGCCATGTTCCTTCACGCAGATCCTCAGCATTTGTTCAATAATATGATGATGCTGTTTCTTGTTGGAGCTATAGTAGAAAACTATACGGGACATGCATTCTTCATTTTCATGTATTTTCTTTCGGGACTTTTTGGAAATATGATATCCATGGCTTATGAGATAAATCATTCCCTGAGCTGGATATCTGTGGGAGCCAGCGGAGCTATCATGGGGCTTGTGGGCTTTGTGGTAGTCTGGATCATAGTCAATAGAAGGTCCTTTATCAGAAACAGGGGAATGCTTCTAAGACTTCTGTTTTTGGCAGCTTTTGTTATATATGCATGTTTTTTCCAGGCTGGAGCCAATACGGCAGCTCACCTTGGCGGTTTTGTAACCGGCTTCGTGCTTGGAGTGATAAATATAGTACTTCTTAAAAATCAAAAGGATATGGAGGGCTTGGCATAATGGACAGCTGTATTTTCTGTAAGATCGCAAATGGAGAGATTCCATCTAACACAATATATGAGGACGATAAGTTCAGAGTTATTCTGGATAACGGTCCTGCAACCAAGGGACATGCGCTTGTGCTTCCAAAAGAGCATTCTGCAAACCTGTTTGAAATGCCAGAGGAAATTCTTGCAGATGCAGCAAAGGTTGCCAAGAAGGTTGCTTCTGACATAAAGGACAAGCTTTCCTGCGACGGTCTTAATCTGGTACAGAATAACTGAGAGACTGCAGGCCAGACAGTAATGCATTTCCATCTTCACATTATTCCAAGATATGAAAACG
>JAEEGH010026884.1_pt1 | contig 11429 bp, 12 predicted proteins | sample 9134181 | NCBI WGS metagenome assembly JAEEGH01 (sample SAMN16246544, study PRJNA631951) | gut metagenome | biome: gut microbiome; feature: rumen; material: DP-attached | host: Bos | place: Iran: Karaj | collected 2018-10 | reverse complement strand
CCCGAATGAGGCAACACACGCACAGTCCTCCAAAGCGACCCGCAAGGCCTGGGGCAAGCCATCAGCCTCGCACTCCCCTACGTGAACGACGACAAACCGTTGCTCATCATCCTGGGTGACACGCTCTTCGACGCCGACATCCAGAGCCTCGCGAACGCCACCGAAAACGTCCTTTACACCTCAAGGTCCAGGACCCGCGCCGTTTCGGCGTAGCCGTCACCAACGCGGACAGGCATATTGAACGCCTTGTCGAAAAACCGCAGGAATACGTAAGCGACGAGGCCATCGTCGGAATCTATTACATCAAAGACGTCAAGGAACTCAAAAAGGCGCTCCAGCACCTGATAAGCAACGACATCCGCACGCGCGGAGAATTCCAGCTGACCGACGCGCTCCAGACGATGATCGAACAGGGCTGCAAGTTCCGCACCGCCCCCGTAAAGGAATGGCTGGACTGCGGACTCCCCGAGACACTCATCCAGACCAACACCTGGCTACTCCAGAACAGGCCCAAGCTCAACAACATTTGCCACATCGTTAGCCAGAACAAGTCGATGAACAACGTCAAGCTGATTCCCCCTTGCAACATCGGCAAGAACGTAATCATCGAGAACAGCACCATCGGCCCCAACGTAGCCATCGGCGACAACAGCGTCATCAAAAACGCAATCATTCAAAACTGCGTTATATGGAATAACGAGGAAGTTCATTCCTCGCAAATTAGCGGACAAGTCATAGCAAAATACTAAAAGGTTGAAGGGGCAAGCATGGGACTACCGCTTCGCTTAAGTCCCAGCTGCTCGGCTCGGTCATGCCAGCAAGTAAACTTGCTGTCGCGACACTCGCCATATGCAGTAGTCCCCTCGCTCGCACTGCGCTAGCGCAGTAGCTCGCTACCCTTTCGAGCGGGGCCTCAAACGGCGGCCGAAGCCTGCCCCGGACTTGATCCGGGGCACCCCCCCCGCTAAATTTCAGGCAACTCGAAAGTGCTTATTCCGTACACTTTCTTCAGGTGTTCATCAATGAATTCAGAATCCTTCAACTTCTGCATCATGACGCGCAAGTCGTAAGCGTTCAGGCAACCTTTCTTTTCGGCTTTCCTTGCAACGATTTTGCGTACCTTGAGTTCCTTGATTTCAAAACAGTCCAGCCAACTGTCGTATTCCAGAAAATTGGCATAACTCTTCTGAGAAAGCAGGTATTGTTCGTTTTGCCATTCAGGGTCGCTTGAATAATCGTTTTCCGAATTTATCAAAACTGCAGCAATCTGCTTCCGGTCCGACTTGGCTCCGGAAACAACAACATATTTCAGCCTGGTGGGATACCCCTGGGTATTAATGCCATCCGCCGAATCAAGCAGCACATAGATGATATCACCAACATGCAAGTCTTCAGCAGACTTCACCACGCAAACTTCGTCATGAAGTTTGGCAAGAACTCCGTTTTTGTCTTCCATTACGCTAACTCGGCAACAAGAAGTTCTTTTTCGCGGATGTACTCAATCATCTTGTCGGAAGCGTGACCGGACATCGCAATGTCGATATTCGTCATAACATCCTGCTGAGGATCCTTCTTGGACCTGGCAACAACGCTATGATAAACAGCATCGTGAGATTCCTCGGACAGATCATAGGACTTCTTGTCCTTGCAGTAGTCAAACCACTTGTCGAGGTACTCGCGTTCCTTCTTTGCGATAAAATCCAGATTCGGCTCTTTCAAGGCATAGACCTTCTGGTCGACAACCTTGATGGATTCCATGAATTCCTTCAAGTCGGGGAAATCGTCACCCACACCATCTTCGACATTCTTTATGACCTTGTCGGTCAATGTCGGGATAGGGCCATGCATTCTGGCCTTGAAGGTTTCTGGGACCAAAGTCTTGCCAAAACGGCACAGGTAATCCCTTTGGGCAAAATAGATTATCTTGAAAAGCTTGATGTAGTCTACGCCGTCATCAAACTTCTGCAATACATAGAGTATCACATTCTCGATTTTCTTTATTTGCTCTAGAGTCTTCATTTTACACCACAAAGATAGAGTTTAATTCAACGCTTGTCAAACCTTCTAGCGTGACAAGCGCCCTTTTCACACCCCTAAAATTACATAATCCATTTTGACAGTTTGTGACAAAACGGGATTTTTTTTGAAAAAGGTTCTAAAACATCAAAAAGAGGGCGTTCCCTGCTGCGCAGGGGCGGGCTCTCGCGGCATAAAATTGCGGCATTACTCCGCAATTTTTCCGCCTAGAGGGCCGGGCGCAAGATACGAGCAGCCCTCCCGGCCCTTCGGGCTTCGCTCCCTAACGCAAAACAGATGTCAAGAAACTCTTTCGCAAGTGGCTGGAAGCCTAACGCAAAAACTACCGTTTAGCTAAAAATTCTTCGCGCACAAGTTCGTAAATATAATCGGCGCTACGGGCACGCAATCCCGTGTCAGGCGCGTTCAATGACTCGAACACCTTCGTCTTGTATATGAAGGCGAAAGCGGACTCCAAATCCAAGGAGAACTCGTTCATCAAAAGCTGAACGTTTTTCTCGACAATTTTTGATACGAGAGATTCGCTTTGAGCTGCCGTCATTATTTTATCCGATGCAAAAGTGAAATTGCCCGATCCGTCAAAAAGCAGAACTGATTGTTCAGGTTCTTGTATTCAAGTTCCTTTGCCAGTTCTTCCAAAGTCCGCAGGCCTTCTTCGTACAAATTCAACAAATAGGCAACTCCGTCATCTGCAATGGGCCCTATAACGACATCGTATTGATGGGAAAAATTAGCCGAGCGATTCCGGTTCTTGTATATAAAATCCGCCCATTCTACGCAAACCTTTTCAAAGTGCAAAATTTTCAGTGAACCCGACTGAAGCACGCTCTCGTCAAATTCGTATTCCTGGACAACCGGAGATCCGCCCCAAATACGGCAACGGTTCTTCGCCAATTCAAAGGCTTGGTGTTGAATGTCGGTTACGTAGAACCCTTTTCCAAAGTCCTTGTAGGGTTTGGTCTTCCCCAGATTAATTTGGGAAAAGTCAGAATTGGTCCCATGATACAGAATCATCCAATGGCCCCACCGTTATTTTTGCAGACGGCGACAAGGTCGTCCAAGGCATCTTCCACAGGCAGAAGATGTTCCGAAGGATAGCAGTCATCCAGAAACCGAATTCCCTTAAACTTGCACAGGTAATCTGCCGCCCCCTGAAGCGTCATTTGGAAACGCCGCGCAAAAAGACGGATGCACATGTTCACGTAAGGTATTTTGTACTTGTCGGCCATAATTTGAATATAGATTATGTAGTCGTTAAAAACAAGCCGGATTTCATTTTCGGGCAGAAAAAGGAGTCAAAAACATATAAATGGCGTTCCCGCGCAGGCGCGGGGCGGGCTCTCGCGGCAAGAAAAAGGGGCCTTACGCCCCTTTTTCCCCGCCTAGAGGGCCGAGCGCGGGACACCAGCGGCCCTCCCGGCCCTACGGGCTTCGATCTCCCCAAAGGGGACCATAGCCACTAAGCAGCAGAGCTACAAGTGGCTGGAGGCCTAACGCAGACGCGGGAAACTAAATTCTCAAGCCCGCTTAAACGCATTCAACAAATCATTCCAATCTTATCTTCTGCGCAGAATCCAGTCGTCTATGTGTAAATCTATCCAACAAAAATGCCACTGTCAAGCGATGACAGACGTATTTAACGCCTTTCGAAGGCAAATACGCCGATCACGGCATCCCCCCCCCAAAAAAAACATGCGAGAGAAGGGAGTCGAACCCACACACCGATGTACCAGTTCCTAAGTCTGGTGCACGGGATATTCACGGCCGAAGACGTACCATTTTACCGTTATATTCTTGACAATGTCGCATTACTGTCGTATATTCTAAAGAAATCAAAAAACAAGTTAAGGCTCAAAATGAGTTTCTACCTAGAGAAAGTTATCATTTACAACAACGCCCCGTTTGAAAACCTTCAACTAGATTTCTTACCAACGGGAATTAATGTTTTGACAGGTCTCAACGGACGAGGGAAGACCACCATTCTATCCTTTGTGGTAGACGCCTTAATTGAACTCTCTAAACAGGCGTTTTCAAACGAGTACGCCGACAAGCTCAATGCTTATTATAGAGTATCATCATCAATATATTCTTTGAGCCCAGAAAAGCCATCTCTTGTCTATGTACGATTCAAAAACGATGACCAAAATATCGACCATGTAAATATCCGAGGAAAAATCACCCCAGATGATTATTTGAACATCATCCAACTCAACAACCCAATTAACTTTTCAGACTTTGCTTCCATTTTGGACAATACCGGAAATGTCAAATACAGCAACATTTCCTCAAGCAAAACAATAGATAAAATATTCACAAATTTTATTGTTCCCTATTTTCCATCATATCGTTATGAAATTCCAGGATATCTTAACGATGTTTACGCAAAACATGTTGACTTTTCGCATAAAGCGGGTTATTCAGGCTATTTACCAAACAAAATAGAGATTATCTCCAGCCTCGACGACATAACAAATTGGATAATGGACGTTGTTCTAGATTGGATGGTAACAAAACAAGAACAGAATTTCAAGCTACCCGATGGGCAAATCGTCAAAGTAGATATTACAGCAGAAAAAAATATTTGGGACAACCTTAATCAAATTGTAACTGAACTTTTTAGAGAAAAGTCCAATGGAAAATTTCTACGCTTTGGCCTTGGTCGGCGTAGTAATTCGGGCCAAAGATTATCAATCGTAACAAATGACAGTAATAAAGATGTTTTTGCACCAAACATATCTGTCATTTCTTCTGGAGAAGCTTCCATTATAGGAATTTTCGCAGAAGTAATTCGACAGGCAGATAGACTTCATAGCAACATTCCGCTTATGAATATAGAAGGAATTGTCTTAATAGACGAAATTGACAAACATCTACATGTCAAATTGCAAAATCAAGTTCTCCCCAAATTGATGAATCTTTTCCCCAAGCTCCAATTTGTAATTACCTCCCATTCCCCATTCCTAAACATGGGGTTAGCCGAATTTTCAAAAAAAGAGACCAGGATATTTGACCTCGACAATCATGGTATTTGTACCGAACCTAGAAAAACAGTTGAATTTGAGAACTTTTACAACTCTATAATCGCCGATAATGAAAATTATGCAAAATTATACGACGTCTTGAAAGAGAAAACTGAAAATCTAACAAAACCTCTTATTTTCACTGAAGGCAAGACAGACTGGAAGCATTTTAAAAAAGCCTTATCAGTATTTAAGTCAAACAACGAGTTTAAAGACCTTGATGTAGAAATATTCGAATACGACTTCGATAATGGCGATTCGAAATTACACTCATACCTTGAAACAGCCTCCAAAACACCACATAGATATAAAATAATCGGGATTTTTGATTCAGACGAGTCAAACGGCAAAAGTATTTCCAAATTGCAAGACGGGATAAAGGATTTCGGCAATAATGTTTATGCAATGAGCATTCCAAAGCCTACATTCAGAGATAATATGGCAGGAATCTCAGTTGAATTCTTATATACTGACGACGATTTAAAACGAATCGATTCAGATGGACGACGATTATACACTTCTGACGAATTCAACTCTAGTGGAAGACTTACATCCAATCCGTCTATTGGAGTAATGAATCAAAAAGTTCTAAAAGAACCACATAAATGCGGTACGCCTAAAATCATTGACTCCGAAGTCATCTCTATTAGTGACGAATCAAAAGCTCTTTCGAAAGAAAATTTCGCCAAGAACATTCTAAATGATGTTTTCAAAGATGTTTCTTTTGAAGGATTTAGAGGCGTATTTGATAGATTAAAAAAAATTTTATCAAAAGGTAAAATTAACTAGTCCAAACATAAGGTTATATATGACTGATTAAGCTCGACTCGTACAAGATAAACATCGAGTACATCGACAAGTCGGTTGACAAGTCCATGAGGGAAGTGTATGGGTTGAACCCGTCGGAAGCCCAGTAGGGCAAAAAACAGGTGGCTCCGTCAGGCCGGACTAGTGGCTCTCACTTCTCCGGACTGGCGGCTCCGCCGCTCCGGAATAATCATTAAGATTGACGGTGCGACTTTCTGCGCTACGGCGACACGCATCGCTTGCCTTGCGGTGTTTTCCTGGATGGAGAGTCTGCATTGATGCTTGTCTGCGCCAGGTTGAGACACGTGGCATCGTACTAAACGATTTGACTTGCAATAGATTGCTTCCCCCATCGGGGGGCGCAATGACGTTCCCGAGTAAGGGTGCATACGCTTTTGACGATTTCCGATTCGGAATACGACAGTCTAAATTTTCAGGATTCTTTACGCTCTGTGGAAATCGTCTTCCATGCGAATAATGTCATCTTCGCCTGTGTATTCGCCCACCTGGACTTCGACAATCACAAGCGGGAGACGACCTTCATTCTGTAGGCGGTGAACTTCCCCCATCGGGATATAGGTCGATTCGTTCGGGCGCACATAGAACACCTTATCACCTACGGTACAAGTGGCGGTTCCGCTCACAACCACCCAGTGTTCCGAGCGGTGCAAATGCTTCTGCAGGCTGAGTCGCTTGCCCGGCTTCACCACGATACGCTTCATCTTGTAGCGTTCGGTGGATTCCAGTACGGAATAAGTACCCCACGGGCGGCTCACAGTTTGCGGAACATTCACAAGGTCGGAGCCGCGTTCCTTGAGTTCTTCCACCACCTTCTTGACCTTCTGGCTGCTCGACAACGGGGCGACCAAGAGGGCATCCGGAGTATCAACGATAAGCATCTTGTCGAGGTCAATCGTCGCGATGGCACGCTGGGAACCCATCACCAAGGAATTCCTGGAACCCATGGCAATGTGGCGCGGGTTCACGTTGTTGCCGTTCTCGTCGTGCGGGTATTCGCCATAGAGGCTGTCGAAGCTACCGAGGTCGCTCCAGCCGATATCGCTCGGCACGACCTTCACCTTCCTGGACTTTTCCATCACGGCGTAGTCGATGGAATTGCTCGGGATGGCGAGCATGTCGTCGCGATCGATGCGGATCGGTTCGCCCGCTTCGATCGTGGCCTTCTCGAGGGCGGCCTTCGATGCGGCGAGAATGTCCGGGGAGTACTTCTCGAGTTCATCGAGGAATGTCTTCGCCTTGAAGCAGAAAATGCCGCTGTTCCAGTAGAAGTTGCCCGCCACCAGGTACTTCTCGGCGGTCGCGAGGTCCGGCTTTTCGACAAAGCGCTTCACGTTTTCGCCATCGGCCTCGATGTAGCCGTAACCCGTCTCGGGGCTCGTCGGCGTGATGCCGAAAGTCACCAGGTTGCCGGCTTCGGCAAGTTCCTTGGCGCGAAGCAGCACCTTCTTGTATTCGTCCTTCTTGCGGATTACATGGTCAGACGGAGAAACAAGAACGACCGTTTCCAGGTTCATCGTAAGGCATGCAAGGGCGATAGCCGGGGCGGTGTTACGGCCCACGGGTTCCAACAGGAACTTGCTTCCGGTCATGCCCTCCGCTTCAAGCTGGTCCTTGGCCAAGAAGAACTGGTCGGCGTTGGAAACAATGAACTGTGATTCGCAAACGGCGGAATTGGTAACCACCGTCTTGCGGAAAAGGGACTGACCGTCAAAAAGCGGAGCAAACTGCTTGGGCATCAGGGAACGGCTCACGGGCCAAAGGCGCGTGCCCGAACCGCCACAAAGAATAAGGTTAATCATATAAGTTTCTCCATTTTAAGTTCGTTTTCTAGTTCGTAGAGGAACTTCATGTTCTGATTCCTTAGCCACCAGATGACACTTATGCTTGCCGTCATTCCGAGCTTCACGAAGAATCCAGTCACGTTTTTCAGATTAGCACCCGATAGCGCTGTATTCGAATCCGGCTTCGGCGAGTTCCTTCGCACCGGTTCCTAAAATTCATCTCATCGAGACCTGGTTCACATCGATGCAGATGACGTTGATGCCCATTTCGACAAAGCATGTACCACTGACAAGTCCGACATCGCCGGTTCAGACAACCGAATGTTCGTTTATTTTATCCCTTTCGCCAGACCATCTTATCGACGATGCCGGTGTAGCTCTGGATAATCTTCACGACCTTCGTGCTGACGTTTTCTTCGACGTAGTCAGGCACGGGGATGCCGTAGTCGCCGTTGGCGTTCATCGTGACGGCGGTGTCGACGGCTTGCAGGAGCGACTTTTCATCGATTCCCGCAATAAAGAAACAGGCCTTGTCAAGCGCTTCGGGGCGTTCGGTGCTGGTGCGGATGCAGATTGCCGGGAACGGGTGGCCGACGCTCGTGAAGAAGGAGCTTTCTTCGGGCAGGGTGCCGCTGTCGCTTACGACGGCGAAAGCGTTCATCTGAAGGCAGTTGTAGTCGTGGAATCCGAGGGGTTCATGCTGAATCACGCGGTTGTCGAGCTTGAAACCGCTTGCAGCCAGACGGTTACGGCTGCGCGGGTGGCAGCTATAAAGAATCGGCATGTCGTACTTCTCGGCCATCTTGTTGATGGCGGTGAAGAGGCTCGTGAAGTTCTTCTCGGTGTCGATATTCTCTTCGCGGTGGGCGCTCAGCAGAATATACTTGCCCTTTTCAAGGCCCAAACGCTTGTGAATGTCACTGGCCTCGATTGCAGACAAATTCTTATGCAAAACTTCGGCCATGGGGCTGCCAGTCACGTAAGTACGTTCCTTGGGAAGTCCGCAGTCAGCCAAGTAGCGGCGAGCATGCTCGGAATAGGCCATGTTCACGTCGCTGATGATATCGACGATGCGACGGTTGGTCTCTTCGGGCAGGCATTCGTCCTTGCAGCGGTTGCCGGCTTCCATGTGGAAAATCGGGATATGCAAACGCTTAGCACCAATAGCAGAGAGGCAGCTGTTCGTGTCACCGAGAATCAGCAAGGCATCGGGCTTGCAGGCGACCATCAGCTTGTAGCTGCAGTTGATGATGTTGCCGACGGTTGCACCGAGGTCGTCGCCGACGGCATCCATGTAGACTTCCGGATCCTTGAGGCTCAAGTCCTTGAAGAACACGCCGTTCAGGTTGTAATCGTAGTTCTGACCGGTATGAGCCAAAACGCAGTCAAAGTACTTGCGGCACTTGTCAATGACCGCCGCGAGGCGGATGATTTCGGGGCGAGTCCCCACGATAATCAGGAGTTTCAGTTTGCCGTTATCGGCGAATTTTACGTCGGTGTAGTCAGTTTTAATCTGCATAGTTATTCTTCCCTGGATCCTTCGACTTCGCGCTACGCGCTTCGCTCAGGATGACACATTATATTTCGTTGCGCTTCGCTCAAAATGATACGTTATACTTCGCGATGCTTCGCGTTGCTCGCAATGACATCATTGCGAACCCGTAGGGTGAAGCAATCTATCACTGTTTAACAACCTTCTCTCCAAATGTGTCCGGATGGTTGGGGTCAAAGGATTCGTTAGCCCACATGACCGTCACCAAATTTTCAGTATCGGACAAATTAATAATGTTGTGAGTATAACCCGGCAACATGTGAACAGCCTCAATCTTTTCGCCGCTCACTTCGAATTCAATCACTTCGTCCGTGCCAATCTTGCGTTCCTGAATCAGAGCGCGACCGCTCACCACGATGAAGAATTCCCACTTGGTGTGGTGCCAGTGTTCGCCCTTGGTAATTCCCGGCTTGGACACGTTCACGCTGAACTGGCCGCAATTCACGGTCTTCAAAAGTTCGGTGAAACTTCCGCGGGCATCCACGTTCATCTTGAGCGGGAAGCAAACCTTTTCCTTGGGCAAGTAGCTCAAGTAGGTGGAATAGAGCTTTTTCGCAAAACTGTTGTTCGGGATTTCGGGCATCACGAGCGTATTCGGCTGGTCGTGGAAAACCTTCAGCAAAACCACGATTTCACCGAGCTTAATCTTGTGGACCGTCGGCACATAACAGTAGACGTTCACTTCGGCGGGCTCAGTGTACTTATCAAGGTCCCTGAGCTTGTCGAAGGGCCGCTCTAACGGCACGATGTCCATTCCGTTGAAAGTGCAGTAGTGTTCCCCGCCCTGCAAGGCTGCAATCATCTCGGCGACAAGGTCCTCGATGTAAAGCAACTCCATGTCCACATTCGGGTCGTTTACCTGAATCGGCAAGTCGTTCGCGATATTGTTGCAGAATGTCGCCACGGCGCTATTGTTGTTCGGGTGGCACCATTTACCGAACAAGTTCGGGAAGCGGTAAACGAGCACGCGCGCGCCCGTTTCACGACCGTATTCAAAGAACAGTTCCTCGCCCGTAGCGGGGCCTCAGACGCCAGCCCCGCAACGTCCCACTTCCGAACATCGCAACCAGAACAAATTACAACCCTGCGCAATCACCCAAGCCGAGGCTGATTTCGTTCTTTATTTTCGTAATAATCTATCAACATCTGATTTTGCCGCACGAAAGCCGCCTTTAGTTTCTTTTCCCGTTCAACACAACAAAGCCATTCGTTAATTTCTTCTGCTGGACATAACGACGAACATAATTTCATCATTTCTTCATTATCTATAACGCAACTTAAGAACCCTCGCATATAAACAAGATTATCTCGACTAAAATCAGTTAACATTTTTTTCAGAATCATTTTAGCACGACTTAAATTTCCCGCATCCAAATTCATCCTTAATTCAAATGAATTTAAAACCTCTTTTTGAAAATCGGTTATTTTACCTCGTGACAACATTTTCATTTTCTTTTTTGCTTTTTTATATTCTTTATTAGCAACAAGCAACTTAAGATAGCTCCAATTCAGATTAAAATATTTTTCAAGTCCTTGCCGATGTTCTTTTTTTATGAAGGTAAATTCAAACATAACATGCCTAAGTTCAGTCCACAATTGATAAAGCTTGTAGAAATTATGACACATATAAGAAATCGACGGATTAACAGGGCGCAATACAAAAATTCCAATCTGATCAGAGGCTTTTGAATCATACAAATGTGTAAACAATAATCTATCAATGTCTTCAATAATCAAGATTTCATCAGCAGTTAAGAAATGCTGATTTAATAGGACCTGCCATATTTTCTTTGAAACCTCATTAGCACTTTTTTTTAGTTTATCTCCGATAACGACTAACTTATCCTTATTTTCATCGAAAAGATAGGATTCATTCAAACATTTATTGCCCAAGCCAATTTTAAAATCTCTTTCTGAAAGAGATTCTGTATTAAAATCTTCATCGTAAGGAGCAGAACGGTAAGCATTGTAATCAAAAGCATAGTTAAGATAGAAATACAAAGAACTCGCTATTTCCGTCAACTCAACTTCAATTCTAGGTCGTATTTTACGATACTTAAGCCTTTCTGGTATATATTGAAACACAATATAAAAGACAACTGAAGCAATCAATGATGTGACAATTGCTGTTAATACCTCTTGCACGGAATTACCTCTATTAAAAACTTTTCAACACATTCTACTCTTTCGAGCTATTTTACTTTACCATTG
>JAEEGH010026879.1_pt1 | contig 11431 bp, 9 predicted proteins | sample 9134181 | NCBI WGS metagenome assembly JAEEGH01 (sample SAMN16246544, study PRJNA631951) | gut metagenome | biome: gut microbiome; feature: rumen; material: DP-attached | host: Bos | place: Iran: Karaj | collected 2018-10 | reverse complement strand
TTTGTTCTGATGAAACAATCATTACTTTTCTGCGGAGAGAGCGGGATTCGAACCCGCGGTACCCTTTTGGAGTACACACACTTTCCAGGCGTGCTCCTTAAACCACTCGGACATCTCTCCAGTGCTTGCCTAACCCCTCTACCTTATCTGAAATCGTTGCCAAAAGTACACAATTTTTCATTTGGCAAACAAAAATATTTGATTTTTTCTTGCAACAAATTTTCAATTGCTTGACTTATAGGGTCAAACGGTCATCTCGCCTCGTATGGAAATCTGCAGTATTTCGAGGATTCTCTCCTTCGGGAGGCCTGTTCCTATGAGATACATAAGCTTGGCGACGGCGGCCTCAGTGGTCATGTCGTAGCCGCTGATGACGCCGATACGGGCCATGTCGAGGCTGGTTTCGTAGCGCCCCATTTCCACAGAACCGGCCTTGCATTGCGTGATGTTAAGGATGATGAGCCCGCCCTCAATGGCTTCCTTGAGCGCGTTGAGGAACCATCCGGCGGTGGTGGCGTTGCCCGATCCGAAAGTTTCCAGGACCAAGGCTTTCAGGTTGGGGGTCTTGAACACGTGGCGCACAAAATCCTCTGAAATGCCTGGGAAGAGCTTCAAGATGCCGATGTTGCGGTCCATTTCGGTGTGCACCTTCAGTTTCTTGAAGTTGGGCTTCAGGATGCGCTCCTTATTATATTTAATGTGTATGCCCACATCGGCGAGGTTGGGATAGTTCGACGAAATGAAGGCATTAAAGTTCTCAGCGTTGAATTTAGTGGCACGGTTGCCGCGCAGCAGTTGGTTTTGGAAAAAGATGCTCACTTCCGGGACAATAGGCGTGTCGTCGTCTTTGGCAGCGGCAATTTCGATGGCGGCCAAGAAATTCTCACGACCATCGCTGCGTACCATGCCCATAGGCAGCTGCGAGCCAGTCAAAACGACGGGCTTGTTGAGGTTTTCGAGCATGAAACTCAAAGCCGAAGCGGTGTAGGCCATGGTGTCGGAACCGTGAAGCACCACAAAACCGTCGTAATGCTCATACTCCTCCCCTATCTTCGTCGCCAGACGAATCCAAAAGTCGGGTGACATGTTTGACGAGTCGATGAGTGGGTCAAAACTGTAGAAATCAATTTGATAGCCAAAATTCCTCAATACAGGAAGATGGGCGTAGATATTGTCGAAATCGAACGGCACAAGAGCACCCGTCTTGGGGTCTTGCATCATGCCGATGGTGCCGCCTGTATAGAGCACCAAAATGGAAATATCTTCGTTGTTTTGCATAAAGATGCGTTTTTGTGGGTGCAAAGGTAAGGCTTTTTTCGCTTGCGCCACAAAATTAACGCCATTGGATCAAAGATTTCATTACCTTTGCGGTATGAAAGTCATCGCCCACATCCACACCGACTTCCCAACCAAGTTCGGCATCCCGAGGCAAAGCGGCATCATCCCGTCGCTGCAAGCTGCCATTGTCTTCGAGCCTGAATACCGCAGCCCTGAAGCGGTGCGCGGTTTGGACGAGTTCTCGCACATCTGGCTCTTGTGGCAGTTCTCGGAAGCCGTTCGCGATTCGTGGTCGCCCACCGTGCGTCCGCCTCGCTTGGGCGGCAACGTGCGCAAAGGCGTGTTTGCCACCCGTTCGCCATTCCGACCCAACCCCATAGGGCTCTCCTCGGTAAGGTTGGAAAGCATTGAGCTCGACCCGAAATTAGGGCCCGTGCTTCATGTATCAGGCGCAGATTTGATGGATGGTACGCCCATCTACGACATCAAGCCTTACATCGCCTACACCGACAGCCATCCCGATGCGGTCAGTGGTTTTGCCTCTACACCTGCGGAATACCTTTTGGAAGTCGATTTTCCCGAAGCTTTGTTGCAACAAGTCCCTGAAAACCAAAGGGAATGTCTCATCGATGTCTTAGCCCACGACCCACGACCGCAATACCAAGCCGACCCTGAGCGCGTCTACGGCATGGCTTTTGGCGAAATGGAAGTAAAGTTTAAGGTGGAAGGGATACAGCTCACCGTGTTATCGATTGCCCTTTAACGCCGGGTGTCAGATAGGCCGGACGAAAAGAAAAGTCCATACACTTCAGCTGTACGGCATTTTCGGAAGGGTTATGAACAAATATCCGAACCTGTTGCGCCGCCCGCATGGTTGAATCGACGGGCAAATCGAAGGTGGCAAAATCCCACGCTCCTATCTTCAGGATTTGCGGCTTGACGTCATAACATGCATTTATGGCATTATCTTGAGCAACAAGCAGTGAAACAACGAGTTGCGTTTTATGTAAAGTGTCTGTTTGCCTCATCATGAAAGCGACGTTCACCCGCTCCCAATCCTCTTGAAGGCTGTCGGCAGACAAGGTCAGCGTGGGACCATACGGCGTGGCCGCATCAAGTTGGCATTCGTCGTCGCCAAAATAGTAATGCCCTTCGTCGCATTTCAGGTCAATTTCTCGGTATTCATCGGGATAATAGGCTTTCAATGCCTCGGCCACATTTTTGGCAATGATGCGGCGGCCTTCCTCATAATAATGCTCTGTGGTCCAGTCCTGGTCGATGAAGTTGACATCGCGCACCAGATTGAGGTTGTCGACCACGGTCACACCTTCCAAATGGCCGTAACGGTTCATCAGATAGTCGTGGTTATGTTTCATCAGATACATCAAGTCCTTGCCTACCAAACAATTGGCTTTATCCACATTTTCCGCCATAAGGTTGAAGACCAAATGCCAACCCCTTTTGCGGCTCAAGGCGACGATGTCGTCGAAGTCCTTCAAGCGCGGGTTGTCGTCTGTGAGAAAGAAGCCGTAGCTTTTGATGTAATGGCAAACCAGCTCCGTCCATTTCGGGTCGTATTGGCCCTCGTAATTGTTGCGTCCCTGCCAAGCCGTGGCCGAATCCCATTGGTACACGTTGTCCCATTCAAATTCGTAGGGAAACACCAGCGGGTCTTCGCGCCAATGCTGTCGCGTCAGTGAGTCAAGTTCCGCCTCGCTCCTGATGGGATAGGCCTTCAAGGCAAGCAAAAAACGGTTCATCAATGGCGGATATTTTTCCATGAGCACCAATTGTTTCCGCAACGGGGTTTCAAGATTGGAATAAATCCAACGGGCATCAAACGAGCGGAGGTTCATGGTCACCACCACAGTCTCCACCGTCGATTTCTTGGGAATGTTTTTCAGCAGGTAATAATAGGTCTGCGCATGTGAGGCCGCCTTGGTCATGTCGCCCGTCTTCACTTCAGGGAAATACTCGCCAAGATAGGCACTGATTTTCCTTTTGTCGGTTTCCTGGACTCCACAGGTGTTGTTCGACGATTCGCCGAGATAGACGATGCGACAACTGTCTTCCGTCACCTGCCACACCAATTCCAAAATGTCGGAATGTTCCGCCACGTCCTTCTTGAAGAACCACTTGGTGTAGATCCAGTTGAGGACGAAAAGCAGCGCGGCAGCCATCAATATGCGTATCAGGAACTTCTTCATGGTCAGAACTGGAAATAGATGAACGGGAAACTGTTGACACTCGAACAGGCGATGGTCATGAAGACAAGCACCGCATACACTAACCACCTCACAACCAATGGCTTATTCTCACACCATTGATCGAAGCGGGTGTTGAAAAGCAGCAGGTCAGAAAGGATGAAGAGGCCAAGATAGAGCCATATTTCGGGCTTCACGCCAAGGCTTTCGCCACCACCAAAGTTGGTGACGGCTGCCACAAACATTTCCTTCATGTTGGCAAAGTCCGTAGCACGGAACATTACCCAAAACAGCGTAACCAGCACAAAGGTCTTGGCCATGCGCAAGGCATCGAGACTGACATTCAGCCACTTGGATTTCATTTCCTTTTCAGGGAAACGATTGCGCAAAGCCTTTTCAACGATGTGCAGCAATCCATGTGCGAAGCCCCAAAACAAGAAAGTCCAGTTCGCGCCGTGCCAAATACCGCTGAGCACAAAGACGACCAAAATATTGAATGCCCAACGGGCAAACTTCACACGGCTGCCACCGAGCGGGATGTAGACATAGTCGCGGAACCAGGTGGACAGCGAAATATGCCAACGATGCCAAAATTCAGCGATGCTTTTGGCTAAATAAGGCGTGCGGAAATTGTCGCTGATGTCGAAACCCATCAGTTTCGCAGCACCCAAGGCGATGGTGGAATAGCCGAAAAAGTCGCAATAAATCTGGAAACTATAGAATGCCATGGCCAGCATCACGCTCCACGAGTTGTAGGCCGAGGGGGCGGCATACACCTTGTCGACGTATGCACCCAAATGGTCGGCCACCACCATCTTGATGAAGAAGCCGTAAATGATGAGCCTCATGCCTTTCGAGATGTTCTCGTAGCGGAAATCCTTCTTTTCGTGCAACTGCCGCAACAGATTGCCCGGCCTCTCGATGGGACCCGTAACCAGTTGCGGGAAAAACATCACATAGAGCGAATAGTAGCCGAAATGCCGCTCGGCTTTTTGGTGGCCTCGATACACCTCAATCACATAGCTCATGCTCTGGAAAGTGTGGAACGACAAGCCGATGGGCAGGATGATGTTGGTCACCCAGCGCCGCTCGATACCTAATTGGGCACAAAGCAGCGACAGGTTCTCCGTGAGGAAATTCAAATATTTGAAAATCATCAGCACCATGAGCGTGCTCACGATGCTGATGACGAGAAAGGTTTTCTTCAGTTTGGGTCGGTCGGCGTAGTTCTCAATGAGCACCCCTGCCGAGAAATCGATGACAATGGTGACGAGCAGAATGAGGATGTATTTGGGCACAAACCACATGTAGAACACGCAGCTGGCCACCAGCAACATCAGCCATCGCAACTTTTGTGGCAGCACATAAAAGAGTGCCACCACAATAGGCAGGAAGATGAGAAACTCTATGGAATTGAAAACCATACGACCTTCCGCATCAAATTATTTGATTTTCTTTACTGCCGTCTGCAGGATCTTGTCGCCTTGGCTCTTGTCGTAGACGTAGACCATCAGGTAACACTCGTCGGCATCGTAAGTAGCATCAATCTCAGTGTTGTACCTGAAATAGTAAGTGTCGTTGACATCGACATGGAGGCCTTCAAAAACTTCACCATAGGCACCATTGAGTGTGCCTCGGAACACGTTGCGGAACACATATTCCTTGTCGACACCACCCGGAATGGTTTGCCAGCCCATGATATTGTCTTCAACCAAACAAACCGTGACGTAGAACTCTCCATCCATTTCCGTCAACGCTACGGCTCTGGTTTCCACATTCAATTGACGTGTTGTCTCGTCATAGTCGGGAATCACCAGAATCTCAAACGACTGTTCTTCATCCAAAGCGGCAACCACTGGGGCATCAATTTGTCCCTCGTTGAGGGTGTTGCCTTCGGTCAGGGCCACATGGTCAACGGTAAACAAAGGATTTCTGTCTTGGTTATTATACCATGCAGTGCCTTCGTCGGTGAGAAAGTCGGGGAACGAGCCTATCGGCTGGGCCAAATAGCCAGCATGGACGCTCATAATGAAGATGTGGTCTTCGCCTAATTGATGTTGCAGGTTGTGGGCATACTCGGCTGCAGCTGGGCAGTTGACACAACGGGCACCGGTGAAGTCCTTGATGAGCACCGTCTTGCCCGTGGGCACCACTTCGCCACCTTCCAAAATGACCGTCACGGTATATTCCGCCGTGGTACCATTTTGTGCCGTCACAGTATAGGTTACGGGGTTGGTGAAGTCTTGCGCCACGCCTGAAGCAGGGTTCACTGTAGCACCTTCCGACACTACAATGGTGGGAACCAGTTGCGTAACATCGGTCTCGGCAGGCAACACGAAGTCAATCCGATGGAGAATTTCATCGATCACACCGTCATCATCCAATGCATCGAAGCGGAACAACAGGATGCTCTTTTCGTTGTCGGCATCATGTACCACCGCTGTGACCATGTATTGCGCCGTAGTGCCGTCCATAGCCGTTACGGTATAATACACAGGATTGGTAAAATCTTGGGCTACGCCCGACTCCGGTTCAATGGTTGCATAAGCTGAGATGGAGATGGTCGGCGTCATGTGGGTCACATCCGTTCCTGCCGGGAAATCCAGCACCACAATCTTGGCATCCTCGTCAATCGTGCCAACGATGCCATTCATCTCGAATTTATAAATGAATTTCTCGCTTTCGGCTCCTTGGATATATGGTTCCTTCTCGACATCGCAGGCGTTCAGGAACAACATGGTGGCTATCAACGCCATACCTATTCTAAATAATCTTTTCATAGTTCCAATCGTTTAGGTTTAAACATCAATTAAAAACTCGTTGAAACGGTCAGCGAAACGCCACTTGAGGCGGGTACCGTGCGGCACACGCCACCAACGCAAACCACACCCTCGCTTTGACGGCCTGCGCTCAGCATGACGCGGGTGGCTTCGTGGATGTAAGTAATCGTGCCAGTGAAATAATGGTCGCGGTATTCCTCGACGGGGTTGCCGTAATTCCATTTGTCGGCAATGGAGAACGACCAGTGGGGCGTGATGGAGTATTCCAACAAAGCCGCCAACCAGTCGCCTCGCTTCTGGAAGTCCTTCTTCTCGCTTTCCTCCACCACATAACCTTTGTGGACTTCGTTTTCCCACAAGCCTTGCAATTCGAGGCGCAAGCTTTGTTTCTTGTCAATCTTGTAAGTCACGTCCAAAAAAGCGATGTTGGCCTTCACGACAGGAGCACCGGCATGGCCTTCGATGGTCTCGATGTCATAATACAAGTTGATGTATTGCGCAGTCAAGTGCCAGTCCTTGCTGATTTTCTTGTCGATTTCGAAATTGATGTCACGGAAAAAACGATGTTTGCTGATGGCAAAGAACCTTGAAGTGTATCCCAAGGTGCCAGATTGGTTGAGCGCCATTACATTGCCATACTTGACGGAATCGCGCACAATGTCGTTCACCTGACTCATGTTGAAGGCGAGCTTGGTGCCGTATTTGCCGCCGAGAGCCGTACCCTTCGGGATGGTGTAGTTGATTTGCAACTGAGCCGCCATTTCGCCATTGGGCTGAGTCGAATAAGTGTACATCGAGGGCAAGCTATGGGTGTGCGTATAATTAATAGGTGGAATGAAGTTGATGTCCAAGTCATTCTGCTTGCCTGTGTACATTGACTTAAAGCTCATGTTGTCAACACGTTTCACTTGGAGAACAGCACCAAAGCCTTTTTGTGAATAACTCAACGACGACATCAAGGCGCGTCCTTCCTTATAAACGAAATTGTTGATGGCCGACGGGTCGTTGATCTTATAGGCATATTCCGTGCTGAACGACACGCGACCGTAGCCTAAATTGATACGCGCAGCTGCTGCACCCACGTTTTCAGGAATGTTATAGAACGAGCTTTGGTCGGCCTGTTTCTTGCTGACGAAGCTACCGCCGAGGCTCATCCTGAATTTGGAATCGTTCATCGAAGGAATGCTTTGGTTGAGATCCCATTCGGCATCCACGCCACGCACGATGCCACGATAGTCGTCGGTGGCAAAATCGCGCTCCAGATAAGGAGCCCAATAATAACGCTGACGGCCGTACACCGCCTTCAAGGTCACGCCTTGGGTAGGACGCAACACCACACGCGCACCGCGCAGGGCGTTATCCATACCCAACGACCATTCCTCGTAGGTGCGGAACACGAAACCGCAACCGAACTGGTCGTAGATGTCACCTACGGTCATGCCGATGAAACCATTGTCGTAGGTGGCGAAGAAATTGGCCAGGCCCACGCCATTCAGCTCACTGCGGAAGCCGTTCAATTCGGGCAAGAAAGCCTCAAAACGAAGGCCAGCAGAGAAATTGCCGTTAGTGTAATTCACTTTTCCAAAGCCGTTGATACCAAACTTCTTGCCATTGAGGTCGGTAATGCCGATGCCTTTGTCAAGCATGTAATATTGCGCATCCGTTTGGAAACTGCCGCTCACCTGACTGTTTTCAAGGAACGACTGAGCACTCGCTCCGAGCGTGGTCAGGGCGAGTGCGAGGACGAATAGTATATGTTTTCGCATAAGTTGTTGATTTACTTTTTCTTCTTTGCAACTTTAAGGATTTCCTCATAGAGGTCGTCTTCGGCACCCTCGAAGTAGCCCGTATGTTGATAGACGAGCTTGCCGGAGCCGTCGAAGAGGAAGGTGTGCGGCGGGTTGCTCACGTTCATGGCGCGTTTGAGGTCGCTGTTCACGTCAAGCAGGATGTTGAAGTCCCAGCCCTTGCCTTCAACGGTGGGTTTCACCTTGGCGGTGGAGCGTGAGTCGTCGATGGAAACAGCGTAAATCTTCACGCCGGTTTCGTCCTGCCAGTCCTGATACACGTCGTTCAGGGCATTGTGCTCCTTAATGCAGGGACCGCACCAAGTGGCCCAGAAGGTCAGCACGATGGGGTTGCCGTTGTTGGTAAGTTTGGCAATGTTCACGTCCTTGCCGTCGAGATTCTTGATGGTCACGTTCGGAAGGTCCGATTTCGATTGCGCGTGAAGGCCCGTCATTACAAGAGCCATCAGCAAAAGGGTCATTAGCTTTTTCATATTGAATTAAGATTTAAAGATTTAATATTTAAGATTTAAAATTCATTATTTCTAATTTTCTTCGATTTGGCAATATACTTCAAGCAGTTTGCAGTATTTTTCGGCCCTAATCGCCACCTTTTTGATGAGGTTCGGAATCAGAACACATTCGCCTTGATTTACAAAAACCGCGCCATTTTCCCAATTCAGGGTGCAATTTCCTTCCAAAACCATCAAAATCACAAAGGAATCGAGGTTGGAATAGTCTTTTTCCATCTCGCCCTGCAATTGCAGGAGATTGGTCACAAAATACTGGCAATCAACGACGGGAACAGTTCTGTTCATCACATCCTCCACCCCAATCTTGTAGTTTTCGGGCATGGTGCCATCGATGGCCTCCACCGACTGCGGAATGTGCAATTCGCGGCTCATGCCCGCCACATCGATGCGATCCCAGTCGTAGATACGGTAGGTGGTGTCGCTCGTCTGCTGGATTTCGGCCACCATGATGCCAGGGCCAAGCGCATGGACGCGTCCCGCAGGGATGAAGAACACGTCGTCCTTTTTCACTTGCTCGTGGTTCAGCACCGATTGCAACGAGTTGTTTTTCAACACATTGGCATAATCCATCCGCGTCAGCTCCCGATTGAAGCCCATGACGAGCTCGGCATCGCGGTCGGCTTGCATCACATACCACATTTCGGTCTTGCCGTTGCCCAAACCTCGTTTTTCGGCCAGTTCATCATCGGGATGCACCTGCACAGAAAGCCAGTCATTGGCATCGATGATTTTCAGCAGCAAGGGGAATTGCTCACCATACTTGTCGAACACGCTCTCACCCACCAAATCGCCCATGAAGGTTTCCACGAGGTCGTTGATTTCATCGCCCTCAAAGTCGCCATTGGCAATTTCGCTCTGTTCGTCCCAAATGCCTGAGAGCAACCACATTTCGCCGCAATTGGGCATCGGGCCGAAGTCCATGCCAAGTTGTTCCTTGATTTTGCGTCCGCCCCAAATCTTGCTCTTGAAGATGGGCTTGAACTTAAGAGGGTAAAGCACTGTCTGCATGATCATCGGAATTTGTCGGTGCAAAAATAAAGAAATCCATGGCTCGCTGCAAGTCTTCGTCCATTGGTGCGTAAATCGGGTAGAATCCTTCGTCGTCAAAGAGGTTGCGGGCAATGTAGGCCTTCAGCAAGGTATTGGCCTTGCGGCGTGCCACCTGTAGTTGTTCTTCCGTACCCTTGATGCCTTTCTCCTCGGCCATCTTCACCAAGGCCTCAAACATGGCATCACTCACCGCAAACGACTGGTCAAAAGCCTTGACGGTCTTGTATTGTTGAAGTTGTTTACGATGTTTGTCGGTGTAATCGAAGGCATATTGGTAAACCAAGCCCTTGTTGACGATGCGATTGAAATAATACTCCGTGCTGTCGTCAACCAGCGGCACATAGATGTCGGGCATGATGCCACCGCCGCCATAAACGGTCTTCCCCTTGGGCGTGGTGAACTTCAGAGAATCGGCGAAATGGATGCTATCGGGATGGAACAGCTCCCCGTTTTCATAGCGTTCGAGTGACTCAAGCAAATACTTCTCGATGTCGCCGTCGAAAGGTTTCTGGATGCAACGGCCGGTGGGCGTGTAGTAGCGTGCCACCGTGAGGCGAATCGCCGAGTTGTCGCTAAGCATGATTTGTTCCTGCACCAATCCCTTGCCGAAAGAACGCCGACCGATGATGGTGCCGCGATCGTTGTCCTGCAAAGCACCAGCCACAATCTCACTCGCGCTGGCCGATTCGCCATCAATAAGCACCGCCACGGGAATATCCTCCAACATCCCGCGCCGTTGCGCTTTCATGTACTGGCGTGGACGGTTGCGGCCTTCGGTATAGACGATGAGGCTGCCCTTGGGCAAAAACTCGTCGACAATGTTGACTGCCGCACTGAGATAGCCGCCTGAGTTGCCGCGCAAGTCGAACACAAGTTGCTGCATACCTTGGGCCTTCAAGTCGCGAATGCCTTTCTTGAACTCGTCAGCGGTGGTGGCAGAAAACTTGCTAAGTTTCAGATAACCAACGCTTTCATTAAGCATATAGGCAATATCGACACTATATGTCGGGATGGCTGCACGGGTAATGGTAAAGTCAAGCAGGCCTTCTACCCCATGGCGCAGCACACGCACCCGCACCTTAGTGTTTTTGGGGCCTTTCAGCTTGCGCATCACATCCTCGTTGGTCAAGTTCTTGCTGGCCACCAAGGTATCGTCGACATAGACGATGCGGTCGCCAGCAAGGATGCCCACTTTCTCGGAAGGACCGCCTTTAATGACGCTGACGACAGCGATGGTGTCCTTTTCCAAGCGGAACTGCACCCCAATGCCATCGAAACTGCCCAAAAGCGGGTCGTTCACCTCGTTGAACTCGTCCAAGGAGATGTAAGCGCTGTGCGGGTCCAGTTTCTCCATCATGGAGGCGATGGCTTCGTCCTGCAACTTCTGGGCATCCGGTTTATCAACATAGTCGTTGCCCACATACCACATCACCTCATCGAACTTGCTGCCGCCTTCGAGGCTGACCTGGGACTTGCCTACACCTTTATTAATATAAAGACCCATTAGGATACCTGCCATCAACAGCAAGACAATCAAAATGGGCCTAATTCTGTAATTCTCCATACTTTATACTGACTTTCAGACTGTTGCGCTTGACAAGTCGAGATTTCTGTCCACCCTGCGGAACAAGCCTTGCAGCACTGTGCCCGGACCTACCTCAATGACGGTACGCACGCCCGTGGCAAGAATGTTGCTCATGGTCTGCGTCCACATGACGGGTGAAGTCAGTTGGGCGATGAGGTTTTTCTTGATGATTTCGGGGTCGTTGACCGACTGTCCCGTCACATTCTGGTAAATC
>JAEEGH010026878.1_pt1 | contig 11431 bp, 6 predicted proteins | sample 9134181 | NCBI WGS metagenome assembly JAEEGH01 (sample SAMN16246544, study PRJNA631951) | gut metagenome | biome: gut microbiome; feature: rumen; material: DP-attached | host: Bos | place: Iran: Karaj | collected 2018-10 | reverse complement strand
CATACTGGCTTTCTGAAACCCCCGATGAAGTGTCCTTCGGATGGGATGCCGCCTGCAGACGCACTGCGACCTGGTGCCTGCTTGAGAGCAAGGACGGCAAGAGACATTTCTACTATGTCAACACCCATCTGGACCACGTCGGAGCAGATGCACGCCGCAACGGTCTTGCGCTGATAGTGGAAAGGATAGCTGATATGAACAAAGAGGGCTGGCCTATGGTCCTCACCGGCGATTTCAATGTGATGCCGGATGACCCCTGCCTGCAGTCTCTTGAAGGAAAGATGCTTTCAGCCAGGGTTACTGCCGTACAGACTGACGACAAAGGCTCCTACAATGCCTGGGGCAAGGCATCAAGTCCCATCGATTATATTTACTACAGCGGTTTTGCAAAAGCGCTATCATTCGAGACCCTGGACAGACAATATGCAGGCAAACCGTTCATTTCTGACCATTATCCGGTAGTCGCCGTATTAAAGTTCTGACGGGATGAAAAGCCGCATTCTTCTGACAGTCCTGACCGCATTCCTTGCGGTAGCGTGTTCGGAGTATCCTTCCGGACTCCGTACTGACTTGATGTTGGACACAAGTCAGCCCGACGGCGCACTGATCCGCTCATCAAAACCTTCGTTCAGCTGGATTGTTCCCGGCACTGAAAGCCTGCAGACAAGTTATCAGATCAAACTGACAAATAACAGCAAAGTGGTCTGGGACAGCGGATGGGTTGAGAGCGGCCAGTCTGTTTCTGTTCCGTATGATGGCAAGCCCCTCCAGGGCGGTACGACTTACGACTGGAAGGTGAGGGTCAAGACGACTGAGAGCAATCGCAGCAACTGGTCGGCCAAGAAACGTTTCACAACCGCTAAAGATCTGCAGGAGTACGAGACAGCCTGGTATCCCTTGGTCCAGGAAAGGCAGAAAGCCGTTAGCCTGAAACCCCTCATCGATTTCGGAAAGGATGCTTTCGGATGGCTGGAGCTGACGCTCAGGGCCTCGTCCGACGGAGTTGCAACGGTGCACGTGGGCGAGAGAATTGACAACGGCAGGGTATGGAGACTCCCCGCAGGCTCCAATTCGTCCGTAAGATATGCCAGAATCGACGTTCCCGTATCTAAAGGTATCCACGTGTATCCCATATACTTCGCGCCCGACAGACGGAATACAGGCCCTTCTGCCGTAAAGCTTCCTGAAGAAGTTGGAGTGGTGATGCCCTTCCGCTATTGCGAAGTGAGCGGGGCTGAGGTGGTTGATGCGCGCCGCATTGCCGTCAGCTATCCCTTCGACGCCACGGCCGCGACTTTCGAATGTTCCAACGATACACTCAACCAGATTTGGGACCTCTGCCACTATTCTGTAAAGGCGACCTCTTTTGCCGGCATCTATGTGGACGGCGACCGGGAGAGGATTCCTTATGAATACGACGCACTGATTGCACAGCTTTGCCACTATGCCTCAGACAGCGAATATTCGCTGGCCAGAAGGACTATGGAATTCCTGCTGAACCAGCCGACCTGGCCGACAGAATGGATCCTTTACGAAGTGCTGCTTGCCTGGAACGACTATATGTTCACAGCCGACCCGAGAGCTATTGCAGCCCACTGGGAAATACTGAAGGCCCACGGCCTCGATGCCCTGGTGCAGGAAAACGGATTTGTGAGCACGACCAGAGGCCAGAGCACGGAATTCCTGAAGTCCATCAATCGCAGCGAGGCCATCCGCGACATAGTAGACTGGCCCCATACAGGCATTCTCGGCCTGCAGGCAGGGCAGGGAGGGGAGGATGACGGTTATGTCTACACCGACTACAACACGGTAGTAAACGCCCTGTACTATAAAGTCCTCTGCACCCTCGGCAAGATGGCTGCGGTGCTTGGCAAGGACTCTGAGGCCGAATCTTTTGAGACAAAGGCATCTTCCTTCAGGAAGGCATTCAACGAGACCTTCTTCGACGAGGCAAGGGGTGTGTACGTCGACGGAATCGGCACTGACCACGCCTCGCTCCACGGCAATATGATGCCGGTTTACTGCGGACTTGTAGATGACGTACAGATGCCGACCGTGGCCGGGTTCATCCAGTCCAGAGGTCTTCGATGCAGCATATTCGGTGCACAGGTGCTGATGGAAGCGGTCTACGCCGCCGGACTGGAAGATTACGGGCTCAGCATGCTGACTTCCGGCGACCTGCGCAGCTGGTACAACACCATCAGGACCGGTTCGACCATCACCATCGAAGCCTGGGACGACAGTTTCAAGCCCAACCAGGATTGGAACCACATAGCTGGAGCAGCTCCTGGAAACATAGTACCTTTCCGACTTATGGGAGTCACGCCTCTGGAGCCCGGTTTCGCTAAAGTCAGGATTGAACCCCATATCGGCAACCTGTCCTTTGCCAAACTGAAACTCCCTACTATACGCGGTAACATCACAATGGATATCGAAACCGCCGGTGACGGCAAGTCAATGACGGTCAGCCTGCCAGCCAATATGGAGGCTGAAATATGCCTTCCAGACGGAGAAGTGAAGCAGGCTGGGCCGGGTAAACATCAATTCAGCTTCTGAAGATGAAAAGAACATATCTGTTGCCCGTCATAATTATGCTGCTTCTGCTGATTTCCTGCAAGAACGGGAACAGGGCAGGGCAGGATGGTTCAGTGCTGAAGGTGGACAGCGTCTACTATGCCCACGGCTTCTCCATAAGATACTACGAGGATTGCAAGGTGGTGAGCATCCGTGACCCCTGGGACACACTCAGGGTCCGCAAGAACTATGTTCTGGTCGACAAGGAACGGCATTCCGGCAAGATTCCGGACGACGTGCCGGCAGAAATCAGGGACAATGCCATAGTCATCCCGGTGCCGGTGGAGAGGGCTGTCATCTACACTTCGGTCCACTCTGCGATGACTGAGCAGCTGGGCTGCATCGACCGCATCTGCGGAGTCTGCGAACCCGAGTACATCATATCGCCTGAGATCCTTGCAAGAGTGGCGGACGGCCGCATAGCCGACCTTGGAATGTCCACCTCACCGAACATAGAGAAGATCATCGACCTTGACGCCGAGATGATCATCGCATCGCCTTTCGAAAACAGCGGCTACGGCAATGCCGAGAAGATCGGAGTGCCTATAGTCGAGGCCGCAGACTATATGGAAGGCCATCCGCTCGGCAGGACCGAATGGGTGCGTTTCTACGGCCTGTTGTTCGGCTGCCGCGACCGTGCCGACTCCCTGTTCTTCGAGACCTGCAGCAAGTATGACAGCCTCAAGGCGATGGTGGCCGGCATTCCTGAAGAAGACAAGCCCACGGTAATAATGGAACGCAAGTACGGTGCACTATGGGGTGTGCCCGGAGCCGGCAGCTATGTGACCATCTTCCACACCGATGCCGGAGCCAACTACATCTTCAAGGACCTGGCCGGAACCAGCAGCGTTCAGCTCTCGTTCGAGGAGGTATTCGAGAGGGCTGCCGACGCCGACTTCTGGCTGCTGAAATACGGCACGAAGAAACCCTTCACATACGCCGACCTCCGAAGCGAGTACAAGCCCTATTCAAACTTCGCAGCGTTCAGGAACCATAGGATCTATACCTGCAACACTTTGGTTACGACATATTACGATGACATCACCATCCATCCTGACCAGATTCTTGCAGACCTGATGTACATCTACCATCCCGACGTTCTGCCGGGGCATCAGCCAAAATATTACTTCCCGATGGAAGAATGACGAAGGATATTATTAAAACTATAATAGAATGATCAGAAAATTCTTTTTTGCCGCAGTACTATGCCTTGGTATAGCCGCGACCGCATCAGCCCAGCAGATGCCCCAGATTCCGACCGATCCTCAGGTACGTATCGGTAAACTGGACAACGGGCTGACCTATTACATCCGCCACAACGAAGAGCCAAAGGACCAGGCGCATTTCTACATCGCACAGAAGGTCGGTTCCATCCTTGAGGAAGAGAACCAGCGTGGTCTTGCGCACTTCCTGGAGCATATGTGCTTCAACGGAACGGAGCATTTCCCCGGCAACGGAGTCATCAAGTATCTGGAATCGATAGGAGTCAAGTTCGGAGCGGATCTTAACGCATACACTTCAATCGACGAGACTGTCTATAATATCGACAACGTGCCCGTGACAGTGCCCGGCGCTATCGACTCCTGCCTGTGGATACTCCACGACTGGGCTGACGGCCTGCTTCTAGAAGGCGACGACATCGACAAGGAGAGAGGCGTAATCCACGAGGAGTGGCGCAGCCGCCAGGATGCGCAGATGCGTATGTACGAACAGATTCTTCCCAAGGTTTACCCCAACAACAAGTATGGACACCGTATGCCCATCGGCCTGATGGAGATCGTGGACAATTTCCCGTACCAGGCCCTGCGCGACTACTATGAGAAATGGTACCGTCCCGACCAGCAGGGTATCGTCGTTGTCGGCGACATCGATGTGGACCAGATCGAAGGCAAGATCAAGGACATCTTCGGCACCATCGCCACTCCGGTGAACCCGGCTGAACGCTACTACGTTCCCGTTGAGAACAATGCCGAGCCTATCATTGCGATAGCCAAAGACAAGGAGCAGCCTTATTCAATGGCATACATCTTCAAGAAGCACGAACCCATCCCCGCCGAAATGAAGAGCAGCCTTACCTATCTGGTGATGAACTATGCTTTCAGCCTGGCCGACATTATGATAAGCCAGAGGCTTGACGAGCTGATGATGCAGCCCGAACCGCCTTTTATGCAGGCAGCCATCCAGGACGACGACTATTTCCTTTCTAAGACTGAAGGAGCTTACACCGGCATCGTGGTGACCGCTGACAAGGATCTTGACAAAGGCATTTCGACCATCTACCGCGAGATGCTCCGCGTGGCCCGCAACGGTTTCACCGCTTCCGAGTACGAACGTGCAAAGCAGGAATATCTCACCCAGCTGGAGAATGCCTACAACGAGCGTCAGAAAACCAAGAGCATCAACTACTGCAGCGAGTATGTACGCCATTTCATCGACAACGAGCCTATCCCCGGCATAGAGAATGAGTTCGCGCTCATCAACCAGCTTGCTCCGAGCGTTCCGGTCGAGGCCGTCAACCAGCTCGTGGCCCAGCTGATGGGAGAGGAGGGCAACCTCGTCGTGGTATGTATGCTTCCTGACAAGGAAGGTCTTCACACACCCACCGAACAGGAGATAGCAAAGCTCCTTGCTGATGTAGAGGCCGAAGACATCGCTCCTTACGAGGACAAAGTCTCTTACGAACCGCTGATTGCCAATCCTCCTGTTGGCGGCAGCATCGTCAAGAGCGAACCTTCCAAATTCGGTTACACCAAATATACTCTGTCAAACGGTGTCGGTTTCTATGTGAAGCCCACTGATTTCAAGGCAGACCAGATCCAGATGCGTGCCTTCAGCCACGGCGGAATGTCGCTCTATCCTGAATCTGACATCATCAACCTGACGGCAGCAGACGGAGTCTTCGGCATCGGAGGACTTGGCAATTTCAGCGCTACAGACCTTACCAAAGTTCTCGCAGGCAAGCAGGTCAGCGTCAATGCAAGTATTTCCAATCTCGGTGAATCCCTCTCGGGAAGTTCTACCCCGAAAGACTTCGAGACTATGATGCAGCTTGTTTACCTGTGCTTCACTGACCGCCGCGAAGACAATGATGCATTCCTTTCATACAAGAGCCGCCTGTACTCATCCCTTGTCAACCAGGAGATGCAGCCTATGTCAGCACTTCAGGACAGTCTGACCAAAGTGCTCTACAACGGCCACCCTCGTGCTCACAGGCTCAAAGCCGCTGATGTCGACAAGATCGACTATGCACGCATAATGCAGATAGCCCGCGAACGTTTCGCAAACGCAGCTGACTTCAATTTCGTATTCACAGGAAACTTCGACGAGCAGACGATGCTTCCGCTCGTTGCACAGTATCTCGGCGCCCTGCCGACTACCAGCCAGCGTGAGAAATTCGTTGACAACAAGATGGATATTGTCAAGGGACGCAAAGAGAACGTCTTCAGCAAGAAGATGGAAACCCCGATGGCCACAGTCGTAATGTTGGCATCCGGCAAGGCTAAATACAATCTCAAGAACGAACTGGCAGTCGATATAGCCGGCCAGGCCCTCGACATTATCTTCACTGAGGAGATAAGGGAAAAGGAGGGAGGCACCTACGGGGTGCAGGTAGTCACCGAATTCTCAAACAAGCCGAAACCGACTGAGATACTCGAGATCGTCTATCAGACAGATCCAGACAAACATAGTGCTCTGAATGCCCGCATCCTTGAAATCGTTAACGAGTTCTGCAAGACCGGTCCGAGCGAGGTGGTTCTCTCAAAGGTGAAGGAATATCTGCTCAAGACTTACGAAGAAAACCAGAGAAGCAACTCATACTTCGGCGCAGCCCTTGTCGAATATCTCGACTCAGGTGTCGACGCTGACACCCAGTACAGGCAGACTGTCGAGAGCATCACTTCGGCTGACGTTGCCAAGGCAATGAAGAAGCTCCTCAAACAGGGTAATTTCAAGACTGTGGTAATGGAAGGCTACACTGAGTAGAATGAAAAATAGTCAACTTACATCGAAAGCTCGAGCCATCGCATCTCCTTCTCGTCAAGGAGCTGCTTGACGGTTTCGTAACGAGCCGATGTAGTGACGATTTCGTCATAGGGGAGGCCGCCTTCTGAGAGGGCGGCTTCTATTTTTGCCTTCTCCTCATTCAAAAGAGCCATCTCGGCCTCAAGACTCTCAAGCTCACGCTGTTCCTTGTAAGAAAGGCGTTTCTTCGCACCGTCTGCCGTGGCCTTGGGTTTGGCCTTTGGAGTCATGTCGGAAGGCACCTGGGCAGCTTTGCGCTGCTCAGCCTCATAGTCTTTGATGAAGCTGCGGTATTCCGTATATCCGCCTACGAAATCCTTGATGACTCCGTCGCCGCAGAACACAAGGAGATGCTCCGCTATGCGGTCCAGGAAATGTCGGTCGTGGGTCACGATTATCAGCGATCCTTTGAAGTCCAGCAGGTATTCTTCGAGGATATTCAAGGTGACTATGTCAAGGTCGTTGGTTGGCTCGTCAAGTATCAGCATATTGGGCTGCTGCATCAGTATGGTCAGCAGGTAGAGCCTGCGCTTCTCGCCGCCTGACAGCTTGTAGATCGGGTTGTTCAGCATATCGTGCGGGAAGAGGAACTGGTTGAGCAGGGAAGTATTGTTCACGGTCTCCAGCACCGTCTGCCCTTCGTCGAATTCTATTCCTTGCTGGCTGTAGTAGCCGATCTTCAGGGACGCTCCAAGTTCGATCGTGCCCGAAGTCGGCTGCAGGTTGCCGAGCAGCAGGTTGATGAATGTGCTCTTCCCGATGCCGTTTGCCCCGACTATTCCGATGCGGTCATATCGCTGGAACTTATAGCTGAAATCGTCGACTATGCAGGCTCCGTGGGTTCCGTCAGGCGCATCAGGAAATCTGAAGCTCAGATTGTGGCAGTCGATGATCTTGGTTCCGAGTCGGGTGGAACTCTCCAGAGACTCCATCGACACCTGGCGGGTCACATAGGCCTGCGAGGCCCGATCCTTGAGCTCCCAGAAAGCCTGCTTGCGATACTTGGCTTTTCCGGTGCGGGCACAGGGAGTGGCGTGCATCCATTCAAGCTCGCGACGGAGCAGGTTGCGGACACGGTCGGTCTGTGCGTTATAGTTGGAGATGCGCTCCTCGCGCTTTTCGAGGAAATTCTCGTAATCGCCCTTGTAGATATAAATTTGCCCGTGGTCGAGTTCCATAACGGTATTGCTGACACGGTCGAGGAAATAACGGTCGTGTGTCACCATAAACAGGGTGCAGCGGGAGCGTTTCAGATAGTTTTCGAGAAATTCTATGGCGTCGATGTCAAGGTGGTTGGTCGGCTCGTCCAGAATGAGGAATTCGGCTTCCGTGGCAAGCACTTCAGTAATGGCGACGCGCTTCACTTCGCCTCCGGAAAGCTCGCTCATCTTCTGCTCAGGCCGCAGCGTGAATTCCGTAAGCAGACGGACGATCCTTCTCTCGTATTCGAAGCGTCCGGCCTCATCCAATCCCTCCATAAACCTGCCGCTGCCAGAAACGATCTGCTCCAGCAAGGTTGCATCGGGATCATATTCATATTCCTGCTCAAGGAATGCTATGCGAATGTCCTTCAAGAACTTGATCTGTCCGCCGGAGTCCGACTTGTCCTTACCGGCAAGAATGCGCATCAGAGAAGTCTTGCCACTTCCGTTCGGGGCTATGAGGGCTATCTTGTCTCCTTCATTGACATTGAAGCCGATGTGGTCGAAAAGCACTTTCGGACCATAGGACTTGGAAATGTTCTCTATCTGGAGATACGACGCCATCGATCTATGCTAATCAATTGAAATACTGAGCGTTGCGCTTGCTCATTATGACATATATGATTACCGGAGCGCCGACCAGGGAAGTCACGGCGTTGAGGGGTAGGGGACTCGATGCATCGCCTAGCAATGTGACGAAATTGCAAAGCAGAGCCGTTATCGATCCGGCCAGGATGGTGACAGGAACAAGGTGGTTGTGATTAGAGGACGCCAGCAGCATACGGGCTATGTGCGGAACAGCAAGACCAATGAAGGATATGGGACCGCAAAATGCTGTTACAGTGGCAGTAAGTATACCTGTGCAGATAAGGATGAGAAGCCTTACGGCACGTATGCGAACGCCAAGGTTGCGGGCATAGTCTTCACCCAGCAGCAAGGCGTTGAGGGGCTTCGTCATCATCAGCGACATAATGAGCCCGACAACCGTAAATGCCACAAACCAAGGCAATTTGTCTGTAGAAACGCTCGAAAAATCGCCCATGCCCCACATAACGAACTGATGCACCTTGTCGGCTGAAGCCCTGTAGTTCAGAATCGAGATGACAGATGAAGCCAGATAACCCACCATTATGCCTATAATCAGCAGCATGACGTTGTTTTTGACCTTTCTGGCAAAAAGGATAATTACGGCCAGCACGATCGCTGCACCGACAAATGCGGCAATTATGGTCGTCAGATAGCTTGCCGAGGCAAAATATATCATAACCAGAGCGACTCCAAGGTTCGCTCCGTCACTGATACCGAGTATAGAAGGGCCGGCCAGCGGATTCTTGAAGAAAGTCTGGAGCATCAGACCGCTGATAGCCAGGGCGGCCCCGGACAACAACGCCGTTACGGCCTGGGGAAGCCTTGTCTCAAGGACAATGTAGTTCCAGCTTGTACGGTCGCTGCCGCTGCCGAAGAGAATCGACAGTACGTCACGGAAAGGAATGTGCACCGGGCCGTAGAAAATATTCGCGGCAAACAACAGCAGCAGGAAGATGCTGCATATGATATAAGTCAGGGAATGGTTGTTTTTTCGCGCCGTTTTCATCAAGACAAAAATACTTAAAATATGGTGATACCGCATAATTTGCTTAAATTTGAATGCTTTAGTCGTTTTTAACACAATTTATATTATGTTAAGTAAGGGATATCGGGAAGACAGCTCACCCTCCTCTGCATACATTCCTCTAGCAGAACGTCTGCGTCCTCGCACGCTCGACGAATATGTCGGCCAGGAACATCTTGTAGGCAAAGATTCGGTGCTGCGCCGTATGATTGAAAGCGGCGACGTCAAGTCCTTTATCCTTTGGGGACCTCCGGGTGTCGGCAAGACTACGATAGCTACGATCATCGCCAACACACTCAAACGAGAGTTTTACACCTTGTCTGCCGTAAGCAGCGGCGTCAAGGATGTCCGCGACGTCATAGACAAGGCCCGCAGCGGCCGTATGTTCGCTGTAAACGGCGCCCCGATCCTCTTCATAGACGAGATCCACCGCTTCAACAAAGCCCAGCAGGACGCCCTTCTGGGCGCTGTGGAGGACGGTACAGTGGTCCTGATAGGCGCCACAACCGAAAATCCCTCATTCGAAGTGATAACCCCTCTCCTTTCGCGATGCCAGGTCTATGTACTTAAACCGCTGGAACATAGCGATTTAGACATATTGCTCAACCGTGCGTTGACTGAGGATGCAATACTCTCGGCACGCAAGATCGAAGTCAAGGAGAAAGAAGCCCTGTTCAGCTTCTGCAACGGCGACGCCCGCAAGCTGCTGAACATTCTCGAGCTGGTATGCTCCACCAACCCCGATGATCCGCTGGTCATCACCGACGAGCTTGTGAAGTCATCGCTGCAGCAGAACATCGCTCTATACGACAAGAACGGCGAGCAGCACTACGACATCATCAGCGCGTTCATCAAGAGTATGCGCGGCAGCGACCCGAACGGAGCCATATACTGGATGGCCAGGATGCTGGCCGGCGGCGAAGACCCGCTTTTCATAGCAAGGCGTATGGTGATTCTGGCGGCCGAGGATGTCGGGCTTGCCAACCCCAATGCCCTCCTGCTTGCCAACGCCTGCTTCGACACCGTCCACAAGGTGGGTATGCCGGAGGCTCGGATTCCGCTGGCTGAGTGCTGCATCTACCTCGCCACATCGCCAAAGAGCAATGCTGCTTATATGGCTATAGACAGCGCATTGGCTGCAGTCAATTCAACTTCTGATGCACCTCCGGTTCCCCTCCATCTCCGCAATGCCCCCACCAAGCTGATGAAGGATCTCGGCTATGCCAAAGACTATAAGTACGCACATTCCTATGAAGGAAACTTCGTCGATCAGGAGTTCCTGCCCGACGCTCTCAAAGGCACTAAATTCTATGAACCGGGCAGCAACAAACACGAAGATGCAATCCGGGCCCGACTGCAAGCCCTCTGGGAGAAATACCATTATTGAAAATGAGCCGAAAGAAGAAAGACAAGCCTCTGCTTGAAAACATAGTCATAGAAGACGTGGCTGCCGAAGGCAACGCCCTTGCCCACTACAACGGCAAGGTGCTGTTCGTGCCGGGTATGGTGCCCGGTGACGTTGTGGACGTCCAGGTGCGCCGTGAACGCAAGGGCTACATCGACGGATATGCCGCACGGCTGGTCAAGCCTTCCGAGCACCGCATCGAACCTGTATGCGAACATTTCGGAGTCTGCGGAGGCTGCAAGTGGCAATGTCTGCCCTACGAGATGCAGCTGGAGGCCAAACAGCGCCAGGCAGTCGACCAGCTCACAAGGATTGGACACCTGCAATTACCTGACATCTCCCCCATTATCGGCTCCGATTTGCAGTATTACTATCGGAATAAGCTGGAATTCACCTTCTCAAACCGCAGATGGATCCTCCCCGGCGAAGATCCGGATGCCCTGAGCGACGAAGAACGCCTCGGCCTGGGCTTTCACATCAGCGGATTTTTCGACAAGGTTCTCGATCTGAAAAAATGCCACCTTATGGCCGAGCCTTGCAACGAAATCCGCAATTTCATACGCCAATATGCCATCGAAAACGGCCTTTCTTTCTTCGATTTAAGGGCTCAAAACG
>JAEEGH010026877.1_pt1 | contig 11431 bp, 7 predicted proteins | sample 9134181 | NCBI WGS metagenome assembly JAEEGH01 (sample SAMN16246544, study PRJNA631951) | gut metagenome | biome: gut microbiome; feature: rumen; material: DP-attached | host: Bos | place: Iran: Karaj | collected 2018-10 | reverse complement strand
GATTCGATAGCCATACCTCCTTTCTCGAAGTTGGAAATAAACTGCCCAGTTACTCTCAATTTATTGGCGAGAAAGCCCTTTGACAAACCAATGACCCCCAGCGTGAACCCTTTGTTCCAGCCCTGCAGAGTCCAGGTTTTTCCTCCAGCCATGAGGTTGGCGCTGAGGAGCATATCGGCCGGAAGAGTCTGCTGCAGGCCGGCCACGACGTTCCAGTTCCATCCGTTGTTCTTCTGGGCCAGCTCATCGCTGGAGAACATGCTATACCCGACAGAACTGTTCGTGTATATCCTTGTCTTGGGACCGGCGGTCCAGTTGACAAAGGCGGTTATCCCGGTTTCATCCTCCACGACTATATTCCCGTAAGTCGTGTTCAGAATCCCTTCGTTGTCATAGAAACTGTAGTCCGAGATTCCGCTCCCGGTGTGGCTGTAGCGGCCGGTGAGGCTGACTATCCACTTGGGACTGAATGTGTTAAACACAACACTTACGATGTCGGACCTAGCGCTGGTAAGGTCGCTGTTACCGTAAGAGACCACAGTCGGAGATGATCTGTTGACATAAGGGTTCAGATAGGTGATTCCAGGCCTTTGGATCCTCCTGTTGTAGGTCAACCCGATGTTCCTGGTCGCGGCGATATTGTACTGGAGGCTCGCGCTCGGGACGATATCCCCGAATCCAGTCTTGAAATCCTGGCCAAAGCCTTTCCCGTAATTGACTTTCTGCCAGGTGTACTCGTACCTCAAGCCAGCGATGAGCGAGAAGTTGCCGAAAGTCCCTGTATATTCGGAATATATGGCTCCGATGTCGTTGAAATGGTCATAGAGCATACTGCCCTCGGCATTGTGAATCCAGCTGCCACCGTCGGCGAAATAGAATTTGTCGTTCGCTGAATTGTGACGGGAGATATATTTCAGTCCGGAGCTCAGCGACTGCCCTTCCCCGACCGGAGTCGTGTAATCGAGCTGGAAGGTGTTCTCCTGGGAATTGTCGTCACCATCACTCCTGCGGTCGGGAAGCTGGAACGGCATACCTGAGAAGCGGCTGGTGTACTCAGTTTTCAGAGGAGACCCCGAATACCTGTAGGACAATGTCAAAGCCCTTCCGGCGACTTCAGCGCTGGTGTGTTGATAATCAAGGCTTCCATTTATTCCGCTGGTCCTGTACTTCGTCTCCATATCATTGATATAGGAATATGGAGCGACACCGCCCATCGTGATTGTCGAGTTCCCTTCCGCGCTCTGATAGAATCCAGTCATCCCGAATGACCCTGACAACAGATCCCGCGGAGATATCTCATAACTTGCATTCAAGTCGGCAAACACGAACGGAGACTTCTGACTCTGAATCATTTCCGTGGTCTGGGATTCCCCATTCCCCAGATTCATCTGGACGTCGTCATAGGATATTCCATTTAATTTCTGGTAACCGCCCGCAGTGTTGAGTCCGACTGTGAACTTGCCTTTCTTAGCGGTCAGATAAACTCCTCCGTTCTCACCCTTGGTCGTCACTCCGGCACTGACCGAGCCGTAGGCCCCGTCAGCAACTGCGGATGATGTCCCTGTCGCCACGCCAGTGATAAGATTCAAGATTCCGCCAGCTCCCTCGGCGTCATATTTAGCGCCGGGGTTAGTGATAACCTCGATATCCTTGACAGCGCTGGCCGGCATAACCTTCAGGATCTGGGACGGATTGGAACTGAGCATCTGGTTGGGCTTGCCGTCCACATATACCTTGAAATTGGAGCTCCCGTTCACCGTGATATTGTCCTGCCCGTCAACTGTGACCATCGGGACTTTACGGAGCATGTCCAACAACGATCCAGTCTTAGAATCCGGATCAGCCTCGACCTTATACGTCAATTTGTTGACATCCAACTTAACCAAGGTCTTCATTGCCTGGACAGCGGCGGCGTCAAGAGCCTGTGCGTCATCCTGCAGGAGAATCTCTCCCAAGTCAAGCTCAGCCTGCCCCTCGACCTTGAATCCCTTGCTGACAGCCTTCCTGCCCATATTCTGAAGCAGCAACACATATTCCCCATTACCAGGGACGGTCCTCTCGAACTTGCCGAGGGAGTCAGTCACCGAATATGCGGCCGGCCGGTCTTCTCCATTCTTTATGAACTGCACGACCGCCCCCACCTCGGGTTGGCGGGACAGGGAGTCCAGCACTGTTCCCTTCACATTAGTCTGAGCCACAGCTGTAAGCGTGGCGAAAAATGACATAATTATAAGGCTTAATCTGACTCTTCTCATAGCTCTTATTTTTTTTATTCTTCCACAAAGATACGATAATTAGTTTCTAATTTCCAAATATTTTTTAATGTTTTTCGTTAATTATTTTAAATATTGCATATTTTCGCATGAGAAATGGACAATTTGTCAGTCCTAAGTGCCATATAGTCAGACAGTTATGACAATTTGTCCACTTTTTACAGACATTTTGGCACTGGTATATAAGTTGACTTAAGTCCAGTTGTCCGCCCGAAAGGACGGGGTTAATATTAAAACAAATGAACTTTAAATTATAGGAGGTTTTAATCATGTTACCTGTTTCAAGAAGATACAACCAGAACTGGTTGCCGAGCATTTTCAATGATTTCTTCGATGACAACTGGGTAGAGAAGGCCAACACGACCGCCCCGGCGATCAATGTCTTAGAAAATGAGCGTGGTTACGAGCTTGAGCTCGCCGCTCCAGGTTTGACTAAGGAAGATTTCAAGGTCAGCCTCGACGATGAGGGCAATCTCGTGATCAACATGGAGAAGAAGGAGGATAACAAGGAAGAGAAGAAGCGCGGCCGTTATCTCAGGCGCGAGTTCTACCACACCAAGTTCCAGCAGACCATGCTGCTTCCTGACGACGCTGACAAGGAGAAGATCAGCGCTACCGTAGAGAATGGTGTACTTCAAGTCATCATCCCTAAGGTCGAGCCTAAAGTAGTTCCCCAGGCAAACAAAGTCATTGAGATCAAATAAAAGTTAAAAAAAATTTGCGTATCCAGCATTTTTGACTATCTTTGCATCCGCATTTGACCCCAAATGCGGATCTTTTTTAATATTGGTGTGGTAGTTCAGCTGGTTAGAATGCCGGCCTGTCACGCCGGAGGTCGAGGGTTCGAGCCCCTTCCGCACCGCAAGAAAGCAGAGTCCCTAAGAACTCTGCTTTTTTTGTGATATGAAACGAATCTGTCTTATTCTTTTATCCTGTATATTCATAATTCCTTTACGCGCTGGAGAAAAGGAAGCCAGGAAATTTATCCGCGATTCATGGGAAAAGAGTGTTCGCTACCTCCCGGATGATTTCGGCAGCCATATAGGTATGCCCCTTCCTTACACGGTTCCGAGCGTAAGTGGAGGTTACCAGGAATTATATTATTGGGATCTATTTTTCGCGAACGAAGGCCTGATAATCGACGGGATGGTGGATCAGGCACGTATGAATACCGAGAATCTGGCTTGGATGGTTGAACGCTTCGGCAAGATTCTAAACGGGAGCAATACCTTTTACCTCAATCGTTCCGAGCCTCCGGTCTTTTCGATGATGGTCAGGCAGATCTACGAAGCCACTGGAGATATGGACTGGCTTCGTGGCATACTTCCCTCCCTTGAAAAGGAATACCGGTTCTGGATGACTGAACGGATGACTCCCTGCGGGCTGAACCACGACAGCAATAATGCGAGCGATAAAGAGAAGATGGATTTCATAAGTCTGGTAAAAGGGCGTTTCGGAGAAGGATTTAACCTTGAAGGCCTTTCACGGGAAGATTCTTTGCGTATCGCCTCCCACTATATCTCCGAAGCTGAATGTTGGGACTTCACACCCCGTTTCAAGGGAGAATGTGAAAACTACTGTCCGGTGGACCTGAACGCCATGTTATACATCTATGAGAAGAACTTCTCACATTTCTCAAAGATAATGGGAGACCGGAAGGCCGCACACCGTTGGGACAGGACTGCACGGCATCGCAAGCATTTGATGCGCAAATATTTCCGGAATCCGAAAGATGGAATCTGGTACGACTACAATTTCATCACCGAAGAGCGTTCGGACGTTGTCTCCGCCGCCCAGTTCTGGCTACTCCTGGGAAAAGCCATTTCCCGCCGTCAAGCACGGGGAATAGTGAGATCATTGTCTGTTCTGGAATATCCCCACGGTATTTCAGCGTGCGAGAAAGGAGACTATCCCTTTGTGTACCAATGGTCATATCCCAACGGCTGGGCACCACTTCAATACGTAACCGTCCGGGGGCTTGAGAATTACGGTTATTCGGCAGATGCGCGACGAATCGCCCGAAACTACGTGGATCTGGTCACTGACAGCTTCGACCGGACCGGAACCCTATGGGAAAAATACAATGTGGACGAGGGAAACTTGAATGTCGGGGACGAATACAAGATGCCAACGATGCTCGGCTGGACAGCCGGCACCTACGTATGGTTGACGGAATACCTAAACAATAGTCTACCTCTCAATAATAAACACTGAGAAAGACAGCGGCGGAACAGAAGCATTCAGGGCCTTGCCCTCGCCGGTAAACGAGAATCTCTCAGGCACAACACGCCCCGGTTCGTCGAGAGAATTCTCAGCGAGACGGTCAGAGCAATCCAGACGGACGCCCTCAACTGCCCGGACCACATCCTTTTTCTTAAGACCAGAGAAACTAAGCGTCAGTGCCCTCTTTTCAGAAGATGTATTCGCCACCTTCACATAAATCTTCGAACCATCTGATACCGCGCTTGCGAATAAGCCACCTTGTCCTTCATCACCCGTGACATTGGCTCCTGACATCTTAAGAGTCAATGTGTTGGCTCCACGGAAACGTCCGTATAATGCCTGAACCTGCCAACTGACGGTCCTGAAAGAACGCAGATTGTCGAACCAGATCAGGTCAGGGCGCCACTGCCACCCCTCAACATGAGCGAACAGAGGAGCGTACGTGGCCATATGAACGACATCAGCGTTACGCTCTATTCCAGTCATGAAAGCAGCCTCCAGAAGGGCCGCGTAGGCGTGGTTCCATTTCATTCCCCTGGCATGGCAGGCATATTCCCCTGCGAAAACCTTCGGGCCTTTCCTGTCATAATTGTCATATCTGGCACCCTGAGAGAGGAACCACTCATAAGGACGATAGAAATGCTCGTCAACGAGGTCCACCCCTATCCTCCTCATCTCAGGCCAAAGGAAATCAAATTGCTCCCCTTCTGATCCAGGGCCACTTGACCCAACTATCTTGATGTCGGGATATGCCTTACGGATCGCCTTGACAAAAGGCTCCAGGCGCTCGGTGTAAAGAGTCCCCCACTGCTCGTTGCCGACTCCTATATACTTGAGGTTGAACGGCTCCGGATGCCCCATATCAGCCCTCACCTTGCCCCATTCAGATGTGACTGGTCCATTGGCGAATTCTATGAGGTCAAGAGCATCTTGGATATATGGTCCTAAATCATCGACTGGAACATGGGCGCTCTCCCCATCATTCTGAAACTGGCAGGCAAGACCGCAACTCACGATCGGAAGCGGCTCACTGCCAATCTCTTCCGAAAGCTGGAAGAACTCGAAGAATCCAAGTCCATAACTCTGGCAATAGTCCGGATAGAGACGGTAAGGGAAACAATACTGCCAACGGTTGGAGTTCAGGGGCCGGTTCTCCACCGGACCGACCGAATTCTTCCAGTCATATCGGGAAGACACCTCTGTCCCTTCCACGATACAACCTCCCGGGAAACGAAATATGCCAGGTTGGAGATCAGCGAGAGCCTGCGCCAGATCCTTCCTGAGTCCATTGCGATGTCCTTTCCATGTATCGACAGGGAAAAGAGACACATGTTCCAGATCAGTCGCCACTCGTTTCCCGTCAAGGAAGACACGTAAGGCGGACTTATCCAGAGTGGCCTTTGGCTTCAGTATCAGTTCATAAAGTTTCCATTCCGAACCATCGACAACCAGGTCCCCCTCGCAAAGAGCGTGGTCCTCTTCCATAGAGGCGGGATTGACAATCTCCACGTGCAAACTTGAAGATCCACCTTCCGGCACTCTGGCCCAAACGCTGAAACGGTATTCTTCACCAGCCTTGACTCCAATCCCGAAAAAGCCCTCATTCTCAAGTCCTGTCCACCTGTGCGGATGGTCGGGATCGGACAACCTCACGTAATGGGGATTTCTATCGAAAGGTCCATCGTCAAGAACAGCCACATTGCCGAAAACTTTCCAACCCTGGAAAGGGTTCGACGGGAACTCGAAAGAACGGTTCTTGACCAGTTCGGCATACAAGCCACCATCAGCGGCGAAATTGATATCCTCGAAGAATATACCGTACTGGGTGCTATTTATCGGCGCTCCTTTCTTACCGAGGTCGATGTCCATCTGGTATGACTGGGCCACTGAAACGGTTCCAGCCAACAACATAAACGCTGCGGCGATTAAACCGCGAGAAATAGGAGTGGTATTCATAAAATATAATGTGACAATCAGTTAACGTCCTCCGCCACCTCGACCTCCGCCGCTATAGCCTCCGCCTCCGCGAGATGAGGTATGCCCTCCGTAACCGCCCCTGCTGCTGTGGCTGCTGCTGTAGCTGCCACCAGAGGATGAGTATGTAGGACGAGGAGTCCCAAGAATAGACGCGGTACGCACATAGTCGGAGATAGCGTGGCTACTATTCAAAACCGAAGAGAATGTGTTGTAATCATAGGAGAAAGTCTGCCCGAAGAACTTGGGATCTATGTCCTTAAGTTGCTTGGCGACCTTGTCAGCGATCCCGAACAGAGCGGCGTGGACAAGATACTCTTTCCAAAGCCTAGCCTCAACGGTCTCCCTCTGGGAAACAAGAGTAAAATCCTCAAGGTATTTCTTGAGTCCCATTAAATGGCGGGCCTGCTCCTGACCTGAGTTAGTGAACTTGTAACTCCTACTGTAGTACTCTTTTTCCTTAAGGAAATCGGACGCGGCAGTCTGAGTGTCCTGGGTCCAGTTGTACACCATGCTGGAATGCTCCTTTGCCCATTTAGAGAACTCCTTGTCCTGCAAGACCTTATCTTCTCCTGACGACTCTTTCAGGATGTTATAGAATCTCTTCTGATAAGAATACATTCCACTCGGATCCTTATCCGTGAACTTTAGCTCAATCTTATTTTCCTCAAGTTCCCTGGACGGCTCCAGATAACCTTCATGGACAAGCCTGAGAATGATAGCTAAAGCAAGGTTGTTATCCTTGTGTTTTTCCTCTAACTTTCTCAAAATGAAATCATCAGCGGCCAGATGCCCCTCGAGGGGAATATCCCGGTACCACTCAACTTTCTTCTGTTTGACTCCGAGAATCCGTTTTTTCTCTTTCTTGGTAAGCTTCCCGGATGCCTTTCTGAAAAACCTGATGACAGGACGGAAAAACAGAAAATACGTAAAAAGAAGGGTGAGGAATCCGGCGATCCCCTCTGCCACGGGATCCACCTCCTCATCGTCAGCGAACTTAGCTCCCTTGAGGGCGACATCCAGAACCTCCTGGAAATCCTTCTCTTGGACGCTTAACGGCGCGAACAAACCTTTGTTGAAACGGAGAAGGATAATCGCCGAATCGTTCGTCCTTAATGGCTTGACCGATTCGAAAACGATTGTGCTGTCCGTAAAAGTCGTGGTGCCCTCAAAACCGAATCCCCAAGCTCTTGTATTGGTCGTATCCAACTGGAAATCAGATGATTTGATAGTCACTTTCACATGTTTGGGAGGAGTACTCAATCCTGGCGAGACCACCTGGAGATGTAGCATGTCATAATCGTTGAGAGACTTCATCGCCTTGACCATGCTATATATGGCATAGAAGACACGATCCCCACGGGGAGCGATGCCCCAACACAGTTCCATGCCTTCCTCCTTGTGGACTATTCCGGACTTCCCGGCCTTCTCATCAAGAGTCTTATTGATATCCCATTCCCCTACATCCTCCAGTTTCTTGCCGGTATCACCATCGATAACCGTGAACTTGGGAATAATGATGTCCCCGAGGTTCTCTCGGACGAGATACCACTCGGTGGAATTAGGACCGGTGTTGATGTCCCAACGCTCATTGAAAATGGCTGAGCCTTTTTCAGAAAGACTGATTGTGATGTCAACGTCCCGAATCTCCTGGTTCTGAGCGAGAAGGCTTGGAGCCAGAAAAGATAAAAGAGACAAGATCAAAATAGCTTTTTTCATAGATGGTGGTTATTAGTTATCATATTTTCCGTCCAGGACATCTCTTACAGCCTGGAGATAGCCGAAACCATTCAGATGGTCAGGGAGAAGGTAACTGCCCTCGACCCACTCGTTCCATGCGTTGATCATCATGAAACGTGGCTGGTCAGGATGGTCTTCAACATATTTCTTAGCCTTGGCAAGGAAGGTGGCGAAAGACTGCGGGGTGTTATGCCAACGGGTAACGTCCGCTGGTCCCTTCGCCGGGAAACGGGGGGTGTCATCCCATCCGATAGAAACGCATGGAAATACCGGAATATCAAACACTTCGTCCATCTGTTCCCGGATAGCGATCGCCTCGTTGCCCTGGACAAGATAATCAGGATCGAAGCCTCCCATGTTGTAAAGGGCCTCACTGTTTATTCCGATAGCCTTTATGATCCTGTTCATCGCTTCGATCCTCTCGGGCCCCATCTTGGAACCTCCGCCCTGGATCTGCTGCAGATGAAGATCAGGGAAACCTGCCTTACGCACTTCCGAGCGGAAATAGTCCATAGCCTTCGCGGTTTCCTCAAGTGAGCCCAGTCCCCGGATCAGATTTTCGATCGAGAATATCCCAAGCACAGGGCAGCCATCGATCTTGACATATTCAGGAAGCTTGAAATACTGGTTTATAACCCTGTCCACAACTTTCTTGAACTGGTCCCAGTCCACATCAGGATTGAAAAGACGCTCCTCATTGTCTCCCCACTTATGGTAGTTCCAATAGTTGTACTTCACATCGTGGTTTGCCCACATTATGTAGAAATTCATCTTGTTGTGGCTTGGCGCACCCAAGAAGCCGTCGTTGAGAGCACTCTCCAGATAAGGACCGCTATAACCATCAGGATCGTTATACCAGTACCAGTCGTAAATAAAAGTGTTTACTCCGTACTTTAGGGCCGTCTGAATCCACTTTTCCACGACAACCGGATCGTTGTCCAACTCGTACCCCCAAAGGGGAAGGCGAGGCTGGTAATGCTCCGGGAAACGCTTGTCACCCTTTTTGATGACTTCCCACTCCCCTATTCCATCTTCCCAAAGCCACTTATGAGCGAGAGGGTCGTCATGGCAGGATGGCCAAATATAGGCGCAAACATAGATGTCTTCCTTCGGCGAAGCAGACTCGTTTTTGGGCCGCGATGAGCAGGAACATGCCACCGCTGTAATCGCGGCAATGGAAATAAGGAAAAAGAAACGTCTCATATCCAACTATTTACGAATATTCTCAAATTCAGCTTTGACAGCCTCGTAACTTTTGATGTCACCGATGTCAAAACGCTTTCCCGGCATCTCCATAGCATGGACAGGGACCTTTGTCGAGAGCCATGCCACGAGGCTTCCGGGGGCGTCAGTCCCGCATCCGGAGGCTATTGCCTCAGGAATACGGGAGACATCCTCCTTCTTGTAAAAGTAAAATGGCGGACAAGCCCAGTGGGACTTCGGTTCGGCTGGCTTCTCCTCCATTCCGACAATGAGCCCGTCAGTGTCAACCTCCAGAATCCCGCACTTATGGAGCCGTTCCTCGGAATGTTCGAAATACCTCATTACACATGAGGTTCCTTTCCCGAGAGCATACTCCACGAAATTCCCGAGACTGAAGTCCAGCAAGTTGTCACCTGCCACAATCAGCAGATCATCGTCTATTGAAAGGGCATCAACAGCAAACTGAATGTCCTTAACCGCCCCAAGACGGGTCTCATTGGTGGAGGTACCGTCATCAACAACCGTAATATCCTCAGGCCTGCCAGAGGCCCATTTCTCGAATATCGGGGCGAACCTGTGATTGGAAATCACCACGAAACCATCCACCTTGCCAGTGGAGGCAATGTCCTCAACCAGCCAGTCAAGGATAGGCTTTCCACCGACCTCCAGCAAAGGTTTCGGGAAATTGTCCGTCAAGGGACGCAGGCGGGTGGCATAGCCCGCGGCAAGGATAAGGCACTTCATAATCATCAGATTTTGACCCCGTCCGCGCTATGGCAGACATAGGCTGAATAATGACCTTTAAGTTCCGGGAACTCAGCGAGATATTCCCTCTCGACCTTCTCGAAAATGCTGTCCTTGAACGATGGATCGATCAGGGCCATGCAACAGCCCTTGAAACCGGCCCCGCTGAAACGGCCTCCATAAATACCATCGGTCTTGGTCATTATATCATATATCTTCTTGAGCTCCGGCGAGCCGGTCTCCCAAGCCTCGATAGATGAGCGTCCGCTCTCGAAACTCAGTCTTCCGTATTCCTCGATGTCTCCCCTACGCCATGCCTCGACTCCCTGCTGGACCCTGTCGAACTCAGTGTACCAATGAAGGGCGCGCTTGCGCCAGTTGTCCGGCAAACGATCCTTGTAAGTCTCGAAGACCTCACGAGGGACTTCTCTCAAATGAGTCTCCTTGAACTTGCCGTATTCCATACCGGCATAAGCCTTCAGGGCATAAGCGGCGCTCTTACACTCATCCACCCTCATATTGAACTTGCTGCCAGCCAGGGTCCTTTCGACACCGCTAAAGAAAATGGCAATCTCGTAGGGTTTCATAACGGGAGAAGCCGGGATCAGCTCATAGCTGTCATCCAAGGTGTCCAGATATAGAAGGTGGTCTTTCTTAGAGAATACCTCGCAACTCTGGTCGAGCTTTCCACTGGATACACCGACATACTTGTTCTCGGCAGCCATCGCCATGGCTATCAACTCATTATCCTCAAGATGCAGACCGTTGACCCGGCACAAAGCCTTCATGAAAGAGATGGTCACGGCAGCAGATGAGGAAAGGCCTCCGATCGGGAGGGAACCCTCGATGACTCCACTCAGCCCAACCCTGATAGGATAGACTTGGAACAGCTCCTTGGTCGCCCCACGGAGATAATCAGCCCAATCGTTCTGTTTTTCCTCGGGGATAGCCCGCACATGCCATTGGGCGCGCTTCTTAAACTGAAGCGAGGAAAGCTCGATGACTCCGTTTTGCTTAGGGGAATATGCTATATGGATACCCTTGTCAATGGCCAGACCGGTGATCTTCCCGAGCTGATGGTCGGAATGGGCACCAATCGGACAGACACGGTAAGGGCAGAAGGAAAGCCCTTCCGGTTCCCTTTTGTAAATCTCGTAGAATTTTTCCTGGCAACGCATAACCTACAACCTTTCCTTGATGGCCTTTGTCTGCTCCTCGTAGCCGGGCTTCTCAAGCAACGCGAACATATTCTTCTTGTAAGCCTCCACACCAGG
>JAEEGH010026869.1_pt1 | contig 11433 bp, 9 predicted proteins | sample 9134181 | NCBI WGS metagenome assembly JAEEGH01 (sample SAMN16246544, study PRJNA631951) | gut metagenome | biome: gut microbiome; feature: rumen; material: DP-attached | host: Bos | place: Iran: Karaj | collected 2018-10 | reverse complement strand
GCTGGGGTACATCGCGCGGGCCTTCTTCATGACCGCCATGGACTCCTCGAACAGACCCTCCCCGGCCATGACGTACGCCGCGTACAGGTACTGCTCCGGATCCTCGGGACAGGATTCCACCACCCTCCTGAGGATGTCAATCGCCTCAGTCATCCTTCCGGAATCCACCAGGCTCTTCGCCAGTTCCATCAGCGAACGCTCGTCCTCCGGCACCTCGGCGGCGGGACCGTCGCCGGAGGCCATCATCCTCTTCACGGCGATGGATGCGTCGTCGGGGCTGAGCTGTTCCAGTACGGCGTACGTCTCCGCGGCGGCGTCCCTGTTGCCTGCGGCGGAGTACGCTTCGGCGAGGGCCATGAGCACTTCCCTGTCCTCGGGCGACTGTGCCAGCAATGATCTGTAGAGTTCTATCTCCTCGTTGTAGCACATCAGCTCGTGATATGCGCGGGCGCACCTGCGGGCGCTCTGGGAATCCTCCGCCATGTACGGGAGGGCGTCGTTGAGCATGCTGAGCGCCTCCTCCCTCCTGCCCGCCCCGGTGTATATCTCGGCAAGGACGATCATGGTGCGGTAGTTCTGCCTGTCCCTCTCCAGGACCTTCCTTCCTACGGTCACCGCCTCCTCGGTCTCGCCCTCGCGGACCAGGACCCTGAGGATCATCTCCAGCACGGGGGTGTCCGATGTGTCCAGGGCGTAGGCCAGCTTGAGGAAGTACTTGGCCTCCCTCAGCCTGCCCAGTCTGGCGAGCAGCCTGCCCTTCATCGCCAGTGCGTAGCGGTTGTCCGATGATACCGAGATGACCCTGTTCAGAGAATCTATTGCGCCGGTGATGTTGCCCTGGAGCTCCTGTACGGTAGCCTTGGAGATCCAGCAGTCCTCGTTCTCCAGATCGAGTATGACGGCGCGGTCGTAGGATGCCTCCGCATCCGCGTACAGACCCGCCTTCTCCTCGGCCATACCTCTGGAGTGCCAGATGGCTATATCGTTGCCTACTATGGCCGATGCTTTCGAAAAAGATATTACAGCGTTGTCGTACCTCTCCGCCATGTACTCGGCGTTGCCCCTGAGCCTCCACACTATGGCGGATGACCCGTATGTGTCATCGTAATCGTCCACCAGACGGCACAGGTCGTCCGTGCGTCCGCTGTCCAGCAGCATCTCCAGCACGGATATGAACAGACGGAGGTCCTCGCGTATGTTCAGCGATTCGCGGTAGCATGACACCGCGTACTCGTAATCGCCCTTCAGGCGGTAGGCGTTGGCCTTGTCGCGCATGACGTCCGCGTTGCGGGGGTCGGTGTCGAGCATCATGTCGCAGATCTCGATGGCACCGCGGTAATCACCCGATGAGATGAGTATGTCCTTCTCGGTGTCCAGCAGACGGGGGTCGTCCATGAACACCGGGCGCTTGGACCTGAGTCCCTCCAGCGCCCTGTCCACCTTGCCCATGCCGGCAAGAGCGACAGCGAGCTGACAGATGCAGGGTACGCTGTCGGGATCCACCTTGATACCGGCCTCGGCGGCCCTCTTCGCCGCCGGATAGCTGCCGTTGCGGTTGTTGTTCAGAGCGGTGAGATAGAATGAATAGGCCTCGTCGGAACACCTCGACAGAGTCTTCCTGAAAAGGGAGTTCGCATCGGACACGCGCCCCGCAGACCAGAGCGCATCGATGCATCTGGCACATTGTACGGCATCCACCACCGGGAGCATGAGCATGGCCTCTATGGCGGACATGGCGTCGCGTGTCCTGCCCTGGTGTATGAGGGATACCGCCATCTGCGCATGGGCGGCGTCGCTCATCGGATCCATGTCCAATGCCCTTCCGCAGGCGATCTCGGCATCGGCGGATTCGCCCATGCGGTCCTGTATGTCGGCCATCTCGGTCAGGAACCCGACGTTCCCTCCGAATCCCCTGATCGCATCTATGTAACTGAGCACCGCTTTGCGGTACCTTCCGTCGGAGACGCACATCCATGCGTGCACCAGCTTGTGGAAGGGATCGTCAGAGAGGAACGGCTGCGATGTCACGAGGGCGCTCATGGAGTTCGCCCTGTCGCCCCTGACCCATCCCCTGTACATGGCGCAGAGCTCGTGGAACGGGCTCTCCTCGCCGCGGACGGGGGTGGGATCGTATCCCAGCCTGACGGCCATCATCTCGCCGATGTACGCCCATCCGTGCCCCGGATCCACCGAGTCCAGTCCCGAATACAGCGGGAGACGGTACGGGTCCGCCCTGAAGGATTCCAGATAATGCACCTTGGCGCCCTCGGCATCCCCCTTCATCTGACAGATGCGCCCGTGGACGTATCTGAACCTTCCGGTGTCCTCCGGACCCTCCAGCTTCCCGAAGAGTATCTGGGCGGTATCCAGCTCACCCCCGTCCAGCAGAAGCTCTATGGCGGACAGGACCGAACCCTGGGGGTACTCCTGCGCCGATTCGATCATGGAATCCCTTATCTCGGCGAACCTGTCGGGATAGTACGCGTAGGCCAGCTTCAGCAGGCCGGACATGACGATGGGGTCGGTGGAGGGCTTCCTGTTGGCGGAATATAGCCTCACCATCTTGGCGTCCGCACGGGCGGTCCTGTCGGCCGCACGGTCGGCGCGGATCTCGGCGATGAGCTTCAGCGCCTTGGCGTACCTCTGGTCGCTGAGGAGGGGTACATTGGATTCCAACACAGGTCTATGGACAAGATGGTAGATATACCCACCTGAAGGACGTCCGGGGTGCGCTGGACCGCTATAATTAAATACAGATTCTATGTTTCTGGGGATAGGCATCTGTGATCTAGTTGGTTAGGATTCAAGCCTTCCAAGCTTGTTGCCCGGGTTCGAATCCCGGCGGATGCACCATCCTCTTATATTCACTGCTCTGAAACAACTCATCGGATACGGTCCGTCATCGTTACGTATGGCTCCGAGATCCTTCGTTTATTCACCATGCTGGCACATTCATGCCTTCTCGAGGAATACGGACCTGTATTCGGGGTCGTAGTCCCTGTTATGGATGTTGATGTAAAGATACTCTATCGATGCCGATACGCATACGATGCCGGCTATCGCCACAGTCGCGGACAGTCCGATGGACGCGATGAGGAAGGGCGAGATAAAGAACACTACACCAGCGGCCTTGTTGAGATAACTGTGGACGAACGCCGGCCTCCCGCACCTCGCCGTCCCTATGGCGAAGGCGCCGACCCTCATCGCGATGACCGCGGCGATCACCGCCATCTCCCACATCTCCCAATCCAGGAACGGGACCAAGGTCACCAGCACGGCCGTTGCAAGCGATACGTCGCCGAGGCTGTCCAGCAGATGGCCGTACCTCGTGCGGGCATCGTATCTCCTGGCGATGAACCCGTCCAACGGGTCGGTGGCGGCGCAGACCGCATAGATAAGAAGATACGCCGCCGACAGGGGTCCCAGGAAATACAGCGAGAACGACAATAGCAGCCTGGTGGCCGACAGGATGTTCGGTACCGCCTTGATCACGGCTGTGAATCCATATCAGCCTATTTAGTATCGACAGACCCCTCATTCCGGCGGATAATCCGACAGCCACCTGTACAGGTCATAGAATATGGGGAACAGCGCCCTCCCCTTCTCGGTGAGCGAGTATTCGACCCTCGGCGGGATCTCGTTGTACTGCACCCTGTTGACCAGGCCGTTCTCCTCCAGCTCGGTCAGCGATGCACTGAGCATGGACTTGGTGATCGACGGTATGGACCTGGCCAGCTCCCCGAAGCGGAAGGTGTCCTTCTTCGAGAGCTGGTACATCACGACCAGCCTCCATTTCCCGTTGATGGTCTGCAGCGCCCGGTACATGGGGCAGTCGTCGTCTATCTCGATGTCGTCCTGCGCCCTTGAAAGGAACTCCTCGAACGTCAGGCCCTTCTCCCATTCCTTCATTCTGATCCCCTTGGTAGCAAGCAATATACTATCAGGTATAAAAACAAGAGTAGGTATACATTTACTACTAATAGGTGAAGCACATGGATTTCCTTGAATTGGCAAAGAACAGATACTCGGAGCGCCGTTTCGAACAGACCCCGGTCGAACAGGAGAAACTCGACAGGATCCTGGAAGCGGGAAGGATATCGCCTACGGCGAGGAACTACCAGCCGCAGAGGTTCTACATCATCAGGAGCGAGGACGCCAAGGCGAAGGTCAGGGAGGCCACCCGCTTCCACTATAACGCACCGCTGTCCATCCTCGTATGCTATGACCTCAACGAGGTCTGGAAGAAACCGGAGGATAGGAACTTCGCGGAATACAACTCCGGGGAGCAGGATGCGTCGATATCGGCGACGCACATGATGTTCGCGGCATGGGAGATCGGCGTCCACTCCGTATGGGTGAGGGATTTCGATTCGAAGAGGATGGCTGAGGTCTTCGGCCTTCCGGAGAACATCATACCCGCGGTCCTCCTCCCGATGGGATACCCGCAGAAGGACTCCGAACCCAACAAATGGCATTTCAGCAAGAAGCCCATAGAGGATTTCGTAAAGGAATTGTGATGCACTTCACCGAACCCGTCTACCGCAACCCGTACTGGCCGACGTATCCGCTCCTCCAGATAACGCAGGGCTGCACCCACAACAGGTGCAGATTCTGCTCGATGTACAAGGGCGTGGGGTTCAGGCTCCAGCCCATGGAGTACATAGAGGAGGACCTGAAGGAGATCGCCGGGATCGTGCCTGATGCGCGTACCATCCAGCTGCTCAGCGCCAATCCCCTCGCCATGACCTACGACAAGCTGGTGCCCATACTGGAGATGGTCAACAGGTACCTTCCGGATATGGAGTACATCTACACCGCGACACGTGTGACCGACATCTGCAACAAGACCGTCCCGCAGCTTAGGCACCTGAAGGAACTGGGCCTGAGGGAGATATCCCTCGGGGTGGAGAGCGGGGACGACTGGACCCTCGACCGCGTGAACAAGGGGTATCACGCATCGGACATCATCGAACAGTGCACCAAGCTGGAGGATGCAGGGATAGATTACTGGATGACTTTCCTCAACGGCATCGGCGGAAGGTCCCACTGGAAGGAGCATGCGCTGCATTCGGCGGAGGTGTTCAGCCAGCTGAACCCTTACGTGGTCGGTACCGGAGGGCTCACTCTCTTCCCGGATACAGACCTGTTCTCGGAGGCACAGGACGGCACGTTCGACCCGCTGGACGAGAAGGGGCTGATGGAGGAGCTTCTGCTGTTCGTCGAGAATCTCGACTTCAAGGGGAGGTTCATCACCCACCACACCTCCAGCATGGACCTCAACACCCGTAACTTCGGCAGGGACAAGGACAGGATAATCAGGTCGCTGAGGAAGGAGATCGAGCACGGGGACCTGGATGCCATGTCGGCGATGAGGGCGAGGAAGAGAGGGCTCTGATCCGGGGATCAGTGTCTCCTCAGGTTCATCACGAGCAGGGCGACCGCAAGTGCCAGCGCGGCCACGGCGAACACGGACGGAGACATCCGCGCGACATGCCCGTCGGATGGGGATGTTGACCTATAAACCTTATACCCTGACTGATGGGTCCGGATCAATCCCAGCAGACGAAATCGGTCTCCTCCATCACCGTTCCGCACTTCGGGCAGGGGAAGGCCGATGTCACGTCCTCGACCTCCCACATCTTCCTGTGGCAGTGGTAGCATCTCATGCTCGGGGAGTAAAGCAACCCGTCACTGCCCCAGATGTGCACCGAATCCTTCACCGAGTAGTATCCGCATGTGCAGTGAAAGAGTGGCCTGTACCATGTGCAGGAGGCGTCGGGATGCTCCTGGACGACCCTCTGCGCGTTCCTCCCGTACTCACCTTCCAGGATCTCCTTCTTGGCCTCCTCGCTGACGAAGCTCCTGAATCCCGCCCCGTAGTGGAGTTCCTTCCTGTAACCGCAGTTCGGGCAGCAGTATGTGCTTCCTGTTCCCATATATCGTCACCTGATGGCACGATGCACGGGAGAGGATATCAGGGATGGGATGTTACGTGAGTTACATCCTGCCGGGATAATGCGGGATGTTGCATGTGCCAGATGCAGTGATCATTCGTCGGGGCGGTCCCTCGGGGCGGCCATGCAGCAGCAGATGTTATTCCTGGAGACCCGAATGGTCTCGTAGACCTCCATGAGGTCCCTGTCGTCGTCCTCGTCGCAGAACACGTCGAGCACCATCCTCCCCGTTGGGGTGACCTGCCAGCGGTTCTTGGTGCGTCCGGGCCTCAGCCATCCTTTCCCTACGAGGGGATCTATGACGGCGCGCTTGCATGCGACCCACGCGGAGTTCCTTCCGGGGTTGCTGGTCCTGCTCGGGGTGTATATCCACACCTCCGCCGATGAGAGAAGGTCCACCAGCGTCGAAGGGGTGCACGGCCTGTCGCCCAGCCTGGAGAAGAACGAGAGGTATCTGACGAGGTCCTCGTCCGGGCGATCGATGGCGAAGGTCTCCACCATCTTCGGGGTGTTGACGGACTTCGCATCGCCCACGATCCTCCCGTCCACGGACGTCATCCTCATGTACTCCTCCGGCGGGATCGTGTGCTCCTTCACGGACACCGTGAACGGAACCGCGCCCTGGTTCATCATGCAGGCGCACATGGCCGCGGCGATGTACTCCGGGGTACCGGACGATATGTTCACGAAGATGTCCGCGAACTCGCCGTACTCGTCCCTGATTGAACGGATGATGTCGTTGACCGTCCTGAGCATGACGTTGTACCTGTAGACGGTCTCGTCGTGCAACACGATCTCGGTGTCGCGTTTCTCGGAGATGCGCCTCCTGATCTCGTCCACGAGGGAGTCGTACAGCGCCGCGCGGGCATCGGTGCCGCGATGGTAGATGAGGTGCAGTACGTCTGTCTCGTAATAGACGGCGGGATCGGAGACCCTCACGGTCTCGTTGGTGGTGCATGCGATCATCACCGTGGTCCGCTTCCCGGATTCGGATTGCATGTCCGGGAAATCTCATGCGGACGATATAATGGATTTGCAAAAACGGTACCGATGACGGAACGAGTTCGATGTGTCGCGGATGACCCGCAGAGAAGATTCCCGACCCAACCCTTATAAACGGTGCGCATATAGGCACGTGCATGAGGATTGCCGCGGTACTTCACGACAGGTGCCAGAACAGGAAGTGCAACAAGGAATGCATAAAATTCTGTCCGCTCATGAGAACGGGCGTCACCGAATGCATCACCGAAGGGGAGAGGGGCAAGCCCATCATCTCCGAGACCATCTGCCAGGGCTGCGGCATATGCGTGAACAAATGCCAGTTCAACGCCATCAAGATCATAGGTCTGGCAGACGAACTGAAGACCGAGATGGTCCACCAGTACGGCGAGAACATGTTCCGCCTGTACAGGATCCCCGTGCCCAAGAAGGGTGTCGTGACAGGTATCCTCGGACCCAACGGTATCGGTAAGACCACGGCCATCAAGATGCTCTGCGGCATCGAGACCCCGAACCTCGGGAACTTCCAGAACCCTCCTTCGAGGGAGGAGGTGCTGGCGCATTACGCCGGTACCGAGGTGCACGAGTACCTGAAGCAGGTGTACGACGGCAAGATCAAGACCGCCATGAAGCCCCAGTACGTGGACAAGCTGCCCATGGCGGTGAAGGGAGTTGTGAGGGACCTCCTGGACAAGGTCCAGGAGCGCATGACCACCGAGGAGGCCGCTGAGAAGCTGGACCTCACCGAGGTGCTGGACAGGGACCTCTCCAAACTCTCCGGAGGGGAGCTGCAGAGGCTGTCCGTTGCTGCCACCCTGATGAAGGACGCCGATGTGTACTTCTTCGACGAGCCGTCGTCGTACCTGGACATCTACCAGAGGGTTAAGGTGGCAAGGCTCATCAAGGAGCTCAGCACCGAGAAGCAGGTAGTGGTCATAGAGCACGATCTGGCTCTTCTGGATTTCCTTGCGGATAACGTCAACGTGGTATACGGTTCCGAGGGAGCCTACGGAGTGTTCACCATGGCCCGCCAGGTCAGGACCGCCATTAACGTCTATCTGGACGGATACCTGCCCGAGGAGAACATCAGGTTCAGGGACAGGCCGGTGGAGTTCACCGATTCCCCGCCCAGGAGCGATATTAACACGGTATCCCTCGTGGAGTTCGACCAGCTGACCAAGGACTTCGGAGGCTTCAAGCTGGACGTCATGCCCGGAGCGGTGAAGATCGGGGAGACCGTCGGTATCGTCGGTCCGAACGCCACCGGAAAGACCACGTTCGTCAAGATCCTCGCCGGCGTCATCGAGGCCGACAGCGGGAAGGTGGATACCAAACTCAAGGTGGCATACAAGCCCCAGTACATCTCGCCGGAGTTCGACGGCACCGTAAGGGACCTTCTCTATTCATCGTCGTTCGAGGTCATGGAATCGGGATTCTTCCAGACCGAGGTCCTCGAACCTTTGGCGATCAAGTTCCTGCTGGACAAGAAGGTCAAGAACCTGTCCGGAGGAGAGCTTCAGAGGGTGGCGATCACACAGTGCCTGGCCCAGGAGGCCGATATCTATCTTCTGGACGAGCCTTCGGCGTACCTCGACTCCAACCAGAGGATGAACGCCGCCAAGACCATCAAGAGGATGATGATGAAGTCCGGTAAGTCCGGTATGATCGTCGACCACGACATGTACTTCCTCGACATGGTCTCCGACTCCATGATGGTGTTCGGCGGGGAGCCGGGACACCACGGTATCGGTGAGGGTCCGTTCGACATGAGGGACGGCATGAACAGGTTCCTGAAGGCCGTGGACATAACGTTCCGCAGGGATGCCGAATCCCACAGGCCCAGGATCAACAAGCCCGACTCGAGGCTCGACAGGGAGCAGAAGGGCAAGGGCGAGTACTACTACGCCTGATCACATCGCCATATCCGGCATCGCCAGTATTATCACTGCGTAGATGACGTAGATGACTGCGAGTATCGCACCGGTGAAGCGGTTGATCTTGCCCCACTTCCAGATGAACACCGTCATCAGCACCGACAGGAGTATCATCACTGGGATGTGCAGCGTGAACAGGGAATCGTAGACGGGGATGTCGGACAGGCACGCACCTATGCCTAGAACGAAGAACGCGTTGAAGATGTTGCTTCCGATGATGTTGGACACGGCTATATCGTTCTCGTGACGGAACGCGGCCATTATGCTGACGCACAGCTCCGGCAGCGAGGTTCCGATGGCGACGAGGAACAGACCGATGACCAGTTCGGAGATCCCCATCATCTCCGCTATCTCCTTCGAACCGTTGACGAACATATCCGCACCGAAGTACAGGAGGACCAGTCCGGCGATGATGAACAGCAGAGCCTTCCATGTAGGCATATCGGGTTCGCCGAGGTCCTCGGCCTTGGCCTCGGGCGTATTCACCTTGGTCTTGTACACTATGACTATGAAAAGTGCCAGCAGCGCGAGGAGTATGATCCCCTCGACGAGGTTGATGCCCCCGAAGGCCATTATCAGGACGACCAGGGATGCCAGGATCATTGTGATGAACTCGATCCTGTTGTCCTCGAACTTTGACGCTATGGGGAAGATCATCGCCGCCAATCCTATGCATACGGCGATGTTCACGATGTTGCTTCCCACGACGTTACCGACGATGATGCCGGGATCGTTGCGGCTGACGACGGAGGTTATGGCTTCTGGAGCGGAAGTACCGAATGCCAATACCGTCAGACCGATGACGAACGGCGTTATCCCCAGCCTGAGGGCGAGGTTCTTTCCGCCGTCCACGAGGGCCTCCGATCCAAAATAGAGGAACACTATCCCGACCGGGATCCCGAGGAGCACCCAATCCATGCGGGACAATCGGTTATCGAATATATGGTAGTTTGCAGGCATCGCTCGACTGCGGATTGTGTAAAATCTGATTTACTAAAATATTGCATAAATAGTAAAATATTTACAATAAATATACATAATAAGTAAAAATACGATGGTGATGACATGCCTGTAACCGTCAGAGAATTCCTGGAGAACCTGGAGGCGGGGACTTTGTTCATAATGGATGACATAGACACAAAATCCTCCCGGAATTCAATCAAGACGCAACTGTCACAAGAATGCAGATTGGGAAAAATCGAGAGAGTGCTCCAAGGGATCTACTACAAGCCCCATTATAACGAGACACTCGGTCTGAACATACCATACGGCAAAGAAGACCTTGCGTATACCATTGCCCGGATGAACAACTGGCACATAATCCCCGACGGGGACGCATGCCTGAACATGCTAGGCCTTTCGACGCAGGTCCCCGCCAGATACGCATACCTCTCCGACGGGCCTTACAAGATATACAAGATTGGCAAGAGGACAATTGAATTCAGACACAGGACCCCGAAGAACTATCCGAAGGATGATTTCAGCGCTATGGTCGTACAGGCCATCAAGGCCCAGTCGAGGGACTATTGCGATTGGAAATTCATCAAAAAACTCTCGCAGGCGATTCCGCGCGACAGACGCGATTCTCTGATCGAGAACACGGCCAACACATCGGTTTGGATAAGGAACGTGATCAGGAAGGCGTGTGTCATCACTGAAGACATACTCCCTGAACCCTCCATAATCGAGAAGGAACTGAACGGAAATGACTGAACGTAGCAATGGAACCGATATATACGGGGACGATTTGCAATCATCCATGATGTCGAAGGCCGACACCCACGTGCACACGTTCTATTCGGGCACCACAGGTTACGGCCCGCTCCGCTTCCCGGAGTCCATAACATCGCCGGAGCAGCAGGTCGACAACGCCCGCAAAAACGGGTTGAGCGTGGTCTGCATCACCGACCACAGCGAGATCAAGGGCGCTATCAAAGCGGCGGAGTACGGGAAGAGGTTCGACGACATAGACGTGGTCGTGGGCGACGAGATCATGACCGCCGACGGGGAGATAATCGGACTCTGGCTCAATGAGTTCATCAAGCCGGAGATGACCGCTGAGGAGACCATGGACGAGATCCGCTCCCAGGGCGGGATAGCCATCGCGCCGCACCCGTTCAGCTTCTACGTCAGATGCCTCAGGGACAAGGTCTTCGAGCTCGACCTCGACGGCATAGAGACCATCAACGGAGGGCACCCCGACCCGTGGACCAACGCCACCGCACAGAAGGTGTGGGAGCAGAACCCCGGAAGGTGGGCGCAGATAAGCGGCAGCGATGCCCATTCACCGATAACATCAAACTACAACTGGACCGAGTTCCCCGGACAGGGGGAGGAGGACTTCAGGAAGGCGATTCTGGATAAAACCACCGTGGCATGCGGGGTCCCCGCCCCAGAGTTCACGCAGGTCCAGTGGAGCCTGCAGGTGGTCACCAGCGGGCAGATGTACATCCTGAAGGCCATGGCGGGAAAACTCGATCCGGAGGATCCCAATCCCTTGGCACAGAAGGCCATGAGCATCAGCACCCCCAAGAAGGTGGCGGGAC
>JAEEGH010026868.1_pt1 | contig 11433 bp, 8 predicted proteins | sample 9134181 | NCBI WGS metagenome assembly JAEEGH01 (sample SAMN16246544, study PRJNA631951) | gut metagenome | biome: gut microbiome; feature: rumen; material: DP-attached | host: Bos | place: Iran: Karaj | collected 2018-10 | reverse complement strand
GCAACCCGAAAGGGAGCCGACGATCAGAGCGCTCAACAACGGAAGCACGAGTTTGTGCAGGACCCCGTGGAAAGCCGCACTGTTTTCCGCGGTGCTGATCCTGCTTGCGGTGCTTTTGAGCGTATCCTTCTGCGTGTATTCCGCGGTGAGCGGCTATCTGGGGGAATGCGACGCATACTTCCATACGGTCGCCGCGCTGGATTACATCGGGGCCGACTATCCGGACATGTCCGTGTATGACCCCGAAACGGCGGACGCGGTCGAAGCAAACGCGGATCGGCTGAACGCGCTGATTGCGTCGGACAGCGTTCTGGCCTTCGAGCCGGAAAGCAGCGCGGCGGCGATCATCGGCGGATTCCATCGCTGGGACGTGTTTGTTCCGAATCCGGACCGCGCCGTGCTGCGAATCGCCAATCCGGTGTACGACGCGCGGCTCGGCGTGTATATGGCGATCGTATCCGAAACGTACTACTCGCAGAAGGACTATACGAACAAGCTCATCATGGTCCGCGTCGACGATGCGTATTTGCCCGACAACGCGCCGCTTCAGATGAACAAGGCGTATGTTGTGACGGGACAGTATTTCCAAGGCAGTACGCCGAATCCGTGGTTTCTGGTGTCGTCGGCTTCTTTTCGGGAGGCCGGACGGACAGTCTGGCTGCCAGCGATCACCGACACGGACGCGGACGAGACGCTTTGCGACGTGTACATCCGGTATGCGGAGCGGCTTCGCCTGCAGAACGATTGCTGCCGCGTGCAGTACACGGCGTCGATCGAGGACGTGCTGCCGTTTCAGCAGCAGGAACGAACGCTCTCGCAGGGCAGGGTGTTCACCGAACGGGAGTACGCGGACCGCGCGCACGTGTGCATTCTGCCGGATCGTATTGCGGGAGCGATCGGCGTCGGCGTCGGCGATCGGATCGAGTTGGCCGTGTACCGGTCGGACGGGCTGTATCACGATCCCGACACGTGGACGGAGACGGACGCCGGTGCGTATGAGATCGTGGGCGTGTACATGGACACCGACGACGATCCGTACCGCGTATATCTTCCGGACGCAAACGCGGCGACAAACGCGGTCATGCCGGTCACCGGGTATCGGCTCGGGACGTTCCGGCTGAAAAACGACGGCGCGGATACGTTCTTGGAGCAGGCGTCCGCGCTGAACGAAAGCGGATTTCGGATCACGGTTTACGATCAGGGCTATGCGGCGGCGACGGAGCCGATGAAGGAGCTGATGTTCCTTTCGATCGTCTTTCTCGCGGTTGCATTGCTGCTGGCGGTCGCCGTGCATCTGCTCCAAAGCTATTTGTTCGTCTCGCGGCAGAGGGACGCCGCGCTGACGATGCGCGCGCTCGGCGGCGGACGGGGACACGTGCTTCTGTACTACCTCGGCGCCGCGCTGCTGCTCGCGGTCGTATCCGCGGCGATCGGCTGCGGCATCGGCAAACTGCTCGAACAGCGGACCATAGCGGTCCTGCAGCGCTTTGCGACACAGTTTGCGGATCGGGACCTGCGCTATTCGTCCGGGCGGCTGTCGCTGATCCGAACGCTCGCGTTCGAGCCGTCGATCCCGATCGGCGTCTATCTGCGAGCGGCTTTGACGCTGATCGCCGGTTCCGCGCTCTTTACGGCGCCGGTGACCGCGCGCAGCCTTCATAAGGGGCAGACGGACCGGAAACGGCGGCGCATCGTGCTTTCGAAGCTGCCGAAGCGGGAAGCGAAGCGCACAAAGCTCTCCGGCGTTCTGAAGTACGGCATGCTCTCCATGCGGCGGGGCGTGGTCCGGACATCGGCGATCCTGCTGCTGTGCCTGATCGCTGCGGGCTTTTTCGGGCGGCTCACCGCCTCGCTCGATGGGTATCGCAAGCAGCTTGCGGCCTATCGGGACAACGCCGTCATCTCGGGCTTTGCGACGGACATCACCGGACAGATGACGGACGGGCTTCTGATCCCGGAGGAGAATGAACAGGCACTTTTGCGGTCGGGGCTGATCGTCGAAAGCTGCGTGACCGACACGATCGCGCATTGCAGCATCGTCGGGGCCGTCAGGCGTGCGGACGGAACGGACTGCGCGCTGCCGGACTATGAGATCCCCACCAACGAATTTGCTTTGGCGGGGCTGGAATACAATCTTTCGCAGGGGATGCGCTGGGTGGACGCCTCGTCCGTTGCGGACAGCCCGGTCTTTCATTACGCGAAGGACAAGGATATCCGCTGGCTCGACGGGTATTCGGATGCGAGCTTTCGCTCGAATCTGGCGATCCTGGCAATGCCGGAACGGCTGATGGAGGAGAACGAACTCTCGCTCGGCGACGTCGTGCGGATCCTGTATGACGGCGCAGGGCTTGCGCTCGGGACCGCCGACGTCAGGATCGTCGCAAGCTATGCGTCGGCCGCGCCGAAGCCGATTCTGTTCTCGCCGGTCGGGTATGATCCGCGCTTCGATACGGACTTCGGCGACGAGGATGGGACGGCCGCAGAACCGGTCGGGGAGCCTGCGGAGGAGCCAAACTCCGACGAGGCGATCACACCTGAGACGGAGGACGGAGCGACCGTCACGACGGAGGAGTGGATGGAGACGCTCGGGCTATCGGCGACGGAGGATTTCAGCCTGATCCTTTCGGCGCACACCGAGTCCGGCGCGATTGCCCGCCGCAATTTAGACAGCTTCCGGTTTACGCTCGACACGACGGAACACCTCGATGCGCTCCGGCAGGCGCTGGAGGACGCAGGCTTTGCCCGGGTCCGCTCCGGCGAGCGGGGAAAGCCCTTCGCCGTCATTGAGGACGAGATGTACCTCAACACGACGCATTCGATGGAGCGGCAGATCCAGTACGTCAGCGTATTGTACGACGCGCTGTACATCATTGCGGGCGTGATCGGTCTGGTGCTTTCGTGGCTGCTGACGCTTTCGCGAAGGAAGGAGATCGCGGTCATGCGCGCGATGGGCACGCAGCCGTACCGGATCGTGCTGAACTTCGCGTTTGAACAGGCGGTGCTGAGTACGGCGGGCGTGGGGCTCGGCGTCGGTCTGACAGCCTTGCTCGGCCCCGTTTCGACGCCGATGCTGTGGATTTTGTGCGGCGCGTTCTGGCTCATCTGGAACCTTGCGACCGTTCTGTGTCTGATCGCGGGACTCTTAAAACCGTCCTACGCGTCCCTGACCGAACCCGAATAACGACTGAAAGGAAACGACTATGGCAATCATCGAAGTCAACAATGTCAAATACCGGTATGAAAACAAATACCAGACCGTGAACGCGCTGAACGGCGTGAACTGCAGCTTTGAGGAGGGCAGCATGTACGCGCTCGTCGGAAAGTCCGGCTCGGGCAAGAGCACGCTGCTGTCGCTGATGGCGGGGCTGATGCTGCCGACCGAGGGCGAGATCCTGTTTAACGGAAAGCCGACGTCGTCGATCGACCTGAACCGGTACCGCCGCGAGAACGCCGCGGTCATCTATCAGTCGTTCCGGCTGCTGCCGCTTCTGACGGTCGAGGAGAACGTGACCTATCCGATGGAGCTGCGCGGCTTTAAGGGCAAGAAGGCGCGGGAGCGCGCTGAAGAGCTGATCGAAAAGGTCGGACTGCCGGAGAACGTGCTGAACCGTTTTCCCAACATGCTGTCCGGCGGCGAGCAGCAGCGCGTCGCGATCGCGCGGGCGATGAGCATGGACACGCGCCTGATGCTGGCGGACGAGCCGACGGGCAACCTGGACACGGAGAACAGCCGCCGCATCATCGACCTGCTTGCAAACCTCGCGCACAACGAGGGCTACTGCGTGGTGGTCGTGACCCACGATCCCGAGATCTCCTCGCGCGCGGACGTCACCTATCGCATCCGCGACGGCGTGCTGTTTGAGGAAAAGGCAAACTGAAGCGACAAATAAAAACTCCCTCCGGAACGTTCCGGAGGGAGTTTTGCGTGTTCGGATTACGGGAACAGGATCGGCACGACGGCGTTGTACAGCGCCTCGAACTTGCCGGAGAAGCAGATCAGCAGGAACACCGCAGCGGAAAGCAGGATGATCCAGCCGATCAGCCGGAGGATGAGGCAGGCGAGGGAGAAGCGCTTGCGGGAAAGGTTCTTCGTCTTGCCGCAGCCCCACACGAGCATGAAGATCAGGCCCACGACGGGGATGCAGAAGAGCAGCAGCGTAAAGATGTATCCCGCGGTCGTCATCAAAAGCCGCGTATCGGTCGCAAGCACCTGCGTAGGCGCGGGGGCTTCCTGCGCGGCGGGTTCGGGCGCGGGCGTCGGCGCAAACACCGGCGCGGGCGAGGGCTCGGGAACAAACACAGGCTCCGGCGCGGGCTCCGGTACGGGTTCGGGCTCCGGTACGGGTTCGGGCTCCGGCTCGGGTTCGGGCACAGGCGCGGGTTCGGGCTCCGGTACGGGTTCCGGCACAGGTTCGGGCGCGGGTTCCGGCTCGGGCTCGGGCTCCGGCTCGGGTGCGGGGACGATCGCCTCCTGCACATCGCCGAGCAGGGACGCGCCGCAGTAATAGCAGAATTTTGCCTGATCGTTCAGGACTTGGTTGCAAACGGGACAGGTTTTCATGGGATCTCCTTTCTGGAACAGTCGACGGAAACGGTCTCGCCGTTCAGCCAAAACGTCACGGAACCGTCGCAGTCTGTGCGATAAAACGCCGTACGGGTATCATACAGCAGCGAAAGCGTTTCAAGATGCGGATGTCCGTACTCGTTGTCCTTCCCGCACGAGGCGACCGCGTAATCGGGGTCGACCGCGAGGAAGAACGCGTAATACGACGAGGACGACGATCCGTGATGACCGAGCTTCAGCACGTCGGCCTTCAGCATCGACTGCGGGTACGTGTCGAGCATCCGGCCCTCGGCAAGCGCCTCGGCGTCGCCGGTCAGAAGCACCGCGGTCTCGCCGCAGCGCACGCGCAGCACGACGGACGTATCGTTGACCTCCTCCGGCGCGTCGTACGACGGGATCGGGGAGAGCACCGTCACCGTGCAGCTGTCCGCCCACGGGACTGTCATGCCGCCGTACAGATCGACGTTCGTATAGTACGCGCCGATCGGATAGGCGTTCTGCAGCGCAGGCATTGCGCCGATGTGGTCCGCGTGCGGATGCGTCGCCACGACGATGTCGAGCGATTCCACACCGTTTGCGCGAAGCGTCGCGTCGACGGCGTCAAAGGCGTCCGCGGGTCCGGCGTCCACGAGCATCGTTTTGCCCTCCGGAGAGATCAAAAGGATGCTGTCGCCCTGTCCGACGTCGATCACAACGACCGTCAGCGCGTCGCCGTCCGGGTGCGAATCGGCCGGCCGCATCGACCGCAGCTTCTCCCACAGCGCGTCCTTTTCGGCGGCAAGCGCGTCCGGCTCGTCCGCATGGACGCAGGCATGAAGCCCTGCACAGCCGAGCAGCAGCACAAGCGCCAAAAGACAGAGCAGTCGAAGCAACGGTTTTATGCCTGTATTATACAATACTTCCGCAGGCTTTGCAAGCGTTCACCCGTGCGGTTTTATACTTTTCCGCGCGCGCCGCTTCGGGCTGTTCCTCCTCGCGCACAAGGCGCGCGATCTCGCCGCGCAGACGCAGCATCAGAATTCGATAGCGGATCCGGTTCAGCATATTCATGTCCTCCCGTTTGTTTTCATCTGTATTATCCGGCAGGACGTGTCCGTTAAACGGGAAAGCAGAGAATCATTTGCAAAGACCGCGCGGATATGATATACTGTTGCATCATCCGAAGAAAGGACGAACCGCCATGAAACGAATCATCATTTGTCTGCTGTGCGCGCTGCTGACGCTGAGCATCGCATGCGGCACAAAGAACGAGCCGGAGACGCCGATCGCGCAGGAGAGCCAGGAACCGATCGCCGCCGTTACGTCCGTGCCGGAGACGACGCCGGAGCCCGACGTTCCGGAAACAATGCCCCCCGAGGTGCACGAAACGCCGGAGCCGACGCCGGAAGCGACGCCCGAACCGACCGAAGCGCCCACGCCGGAGCCGACCGAAGCGCCGACGCCGGAGCCGACCGAAGTGCCGACGCCGGAGCCGAAGCCCACGCCGCAGGTGATCTACGGCGTGCCGCAGAGCTTCAAGCCGACCAAGGCGATCAAGGACGATTCGAATCTGCCCGTCGTGTACAACATGTACACCATGAACCCGAAGAACAAGAAGGAAGGGCAGATGTTTACCTACGACCTGAACGGCGACGGAAAGGCGGAAAAGATCTCGTTCAAGCTCGATTATAACAAGAACAGAACGACGATCACGGCGGGCAAGATCAAGATCACGCTGAAGGACGGTGCAGAGCTTGTCAGCGCAATGCTGATCGATCTGGATCCGGATACGCCGTATAAGAATCTCGTGGTCGAAATCGACATGGGCTCCGACGACTACATCACGATCGAGCTGCACATCGAAAATGGCAAGTTCGTCCGCGGCGAAACGCTGGAAGGCATTTCGGTCGATCTCGGAAGCGACGGCGCGCTCCACCGCATCGAAGGCACCGATCTGCTCGGCACGCAAACCGGAGGCAGACCCTGCCACGGCGAACACTTCACGCCCGACAGCGAGTGGCTTTACGTCAGCCAGCCGTCCGAAGAGGATATTGCAGACTACGAGGAGTTTTTGGGAGATTACGGCTGGTTTTTGCAGCTGAAGCGCGAGCTGCCCTGCACGATCGACGGCAAAGCGGCGACGCTCCCGGTCGGAACGATCCTGTACATGACCCGTTTCCATGAATCCCGTCAGTTTGCCGAGGTCCGCACGCTGGACGGCGTGACCGCGATGATCGAGTTCACGATGGAAGACGGCGGCTGGCCGTATATGATCGACGGCGTTGTGCAGGACGATTACTTTGTGTACGAGCTGCTGTATGCAGATTGACGCATCGCATACAAAAAGCCGCCGGGTTCCCGGCGGCTTTTGCATATCGAATTATGACAGATGCTCGACGAAGTGACAGGCATAGGGCAGATTGCCGACGTCGAGGAGCACGCGGCGCAGCCGCCCCGCGTATTCGCCGAGCGCCGCGTCCATCGCGTCGCCGTTGATCAGGATGATCCACACGCCGCGGCCGAAGTCGGTGAGACAGTCGTGCAGCGCATCGAGGTTGCGTCCGTAGTACGGCGGCAGCCGCAGCGTTTTTGCAAGGTATTCGTGCGTTTGCTCGATCGAGGTCATGCGCCGTCCGTCGATGATGATGAATTCCATATCAGTCTCCTCCGTATAAAAGCGTGAACGATTCGTAATGGTCGTCCGTGTAGTAGATCAGTCCGTCGTTTGAGAATACGATGCGTTTGGCCCCGCGGCTTCTTGCGCCGCGCGTGCCGATGTCGCATTCGGTATAGGTGCGGCCCTTTTTGGCGGGCAGCAGACCCTCGTAATTGCCGAAGCGTCCGCCGCCGATCGAGCAGCCGGGCGCGTACGGCTCCAGCGAGCCCCCGGACCAGCCGAGCCGTTCGGCTTCGGCCTTGGTGATGTAGTTCTTCGGCAAATGTCCGAACAGATGAATGTACAGCGCGACCTCGTCCTTGGTCCAGTATTCGCCGTCCTCGTCGACCGGACACGGCGTGTCCTCGTGCGATTCGGGCTCGAGCGTATAGACCGGCAGATCGACCGGCGTGCTCCGTTCCGGAACGGGCTCGAGCTTTGCCGCGCAGCCGAGCAGCAGCAATACGAGCAGCAGAGCGGCCAGGATCCGTTTCATGTGCAAAACACCTTCCCTTCATTCCGTAGTATAGCACATCATCCGGCGCTCCGCAATACGATTCGTTCTCCGAAACCCGCAGGGAAGGATGGCGGCGCGGGGAAAATATACATCAGAAATTGCGCGTTTCGTCTTGCGGCACACAGACGCTTGTGATATAATATATCGGAATGAAAAGGCGCATAGGGAGAAGTATGCCCGCAGCGCCGATTCGTCGCAAAACAGGAAGGAAACGTATCACGGTATTCCCGACCGAATGAGGAGGTCTGACATGAAGCATAGATCCATACGGCTCAGCATCGCGTGCTTACTCGTGCTCGCACTGTGCATGCTCGGGTGCGCAGGCAGCTGCGGAGGAACGTCAAAAGACGAGAGCGGGATCACCTCGGTGACCGAGCCGCCCGTTGAGAACAGCAGCGAACCGATCAACGTTACAGAGGACGAGATCACGGTTCCGGGCGGCAACGGCGACGGCGACGCCTTGCCGACGCTGCCTGCAGGAGAAGAACAGGGGACGCCCGCAGCGACCGTACCCGCAAAGGAACCGGCGAGTGAAGCACCGCAGACGCCGGAGGATAAGACCACGCCGGGCGCAGCGGATAAGACCACGCCGGGCGCAGCGGATAAGACCACGCCGAGTGCGGCGGGTAAGACCACGCCGGGCGCGACGGGTAAGACCACGTCGAAGCCGACGAACACGCCGAAGCCGACGAACACGCCGAAGCCGACGAACACGCCGACGCCGACGCCGACCGGATCGGACAGCAGCGGAGACATTGAGCTTCCGGAGATCCCGTAAGGGCAACCCGATCATAAAGACTTAAAAATATGGGAGGAGAATAATCAATGACAAAGACAAAGAAACTCTTGGCACTTTTGATGGCGGCCGTAATGGTCCTCGGCCTGCTGCCCGCAGTGGCGCTGGCGGATGAAGAAGTGTTCTACACTTTGGATGGCACAATAACGGGCAGCAATCAGAATTATGCCAACGAAGGAACGATTACACAAAACAGCATGACGTGGATAGTCACGGGCAACGTTTCGATGAATCCTTGGCGTATCGGCGGCAAGAATCTTTCCTCCGCAACAGATCGTCCGGTTTATTCTACGAAAGCTATGGGCAACGCCATCTCAAAGGTGGAACTGGAGCTTGGTACGATCAATATAACAGCCAACTCTTTACAGTTTATTGTAGCCAGTGATGATGCGTTTACAAATGTCATCGATCAGCAGACAATAACTTCTATTTCGGCTGATTCAACGATCACCTTTACTCCGACTGCCGGAACTGAATGGGCAACGGGTGCATACTATAAGTTCGTCTTTAATGTGACTAATAGTACGAGCTCTAACAAATATATTCAATTTAAGTCTGCAAAATTCTACAAGAACGTCTCCGGCGACGATCCCCAGCCGCAGACTTATACCGTCACGTTTGATTACAATGACGGCGGTTTGACGGCGAATACGACCGCGACAACCGGCACCGACGGTAAACTGACCTCTTTACCGGAGCCGACTTGGACAGACCACAATTTCCTCGGTTGGTTCACAGCGGCAACGGGCGGTGATCAGATCACGACCGGCACCGTGTTCACCGCAGATACGACCGTCTATGCGCATTGGGAAGAAACACCTGCAGGTGATACATATACCTATCAGCTTGTTACCGATGTTTACGCGCTCGAAGCAGGCAATAAGCTGCTGATCGTCAGCGAGGGTGAAGCGGGCAGCGGATATGCGCTGTCCCGGAATAAGGGCAATAACCGCGGCGCTGCCTCTGTCGCGATCGACAGCAATCTGAAGATCGAAACGGATATTGCAGCAAACAACGACGATACAACAATGCCGTTTGAGCTGACGCTCGGCGGCAGCACCGGCAGCTGGACGCTTTATGATTCCGTCAATTCCGGTTATCTGTATGCCGCGGGCGGAACGGGCAGCAACTATTTGAAAGTGGTTGCCGAAGAGCAACTCGTTGATACAGGCAAATGGACCATTGAGATCGCTTCTTCCAACGGAGCTACGATCAAGGCAATTGATACAAACACGACCAGAAATTGTATTCGTTATAACAATTCCAACCTTCTGTTCAGCTGCTATTCCAGCGGACAAGAAGCCGTTTACATCTATAAGCTGGTAGAGAACGGTGAGCAGCCGGTCACCAACTACACCGTCTCCTTCAATGCGAACGGCGGCAGCGGTGAAATGGCTTCCGTGACGAAGGCCGAGAACACGGTCTACACGCTTCCGGCAAACGGCTTCACCGCGCCGGAAGGCTATCGCTTCACCGGCTGGAAGGTCGGCAACGCGGGCGATTTGCTCGTGGCGGAGACCGACTCCATCACGATCACGGGAAATGTCGAGCTGTTCGCGCAGTGGGAAGAGATCCCCGCTCCGCAGACGACCGACATGCGGCTGAAGCGCGTTCCTGCGAATGGCAATACGGTTGTCATCTATTATCCGACTGCGGGCAAGGTTATGACAGCCAAGGACTTCTTGTACAACAACAAGAAGCATGAGCTTGTTTCAATCGATGCGACGCTGACCGACAACGTTCTTGCGGTGCCTGATGAGGCGGTTCGCCTGATAGTTTCGGTCGCTGACGGCAAGTACACTTTTGCCACTGCAGACGGCAAGTATCTCGAGGCAGACGGCACGAACGTGCAGTTCGTTTCCGAGCAGGGCGCGAATACGCTGTTCCAGCTTGAGACCGCGGCTGCCGGTACAGACAACTACTACATCAAGTGTGACTCCGCAAACTACAACGGCGCCGCGCAGTATATTGAGTATTTCAACGGATACTTTACCGTGTACTCCCTGAATACTTCAAATACGGGCATCTATACCTTCCAGTTCTTCTCCGAGGACGGCGAAGGCCCGACGCCGGTTGTTACCTACAACGTCTCCTTTGATGCGAACGGCGGCAGCGGCACGATGGATCCCGTAACGACCACGAGCGCCAACTACACGCTCCCGGCCTGCGGATTCACCGCACCGGAAGGCTTCGTGTTTGCAGGCTGGACCATTCAGGACGGCAACGGCGAGATTTATGCGGCAGGCGCGCAGGTTGAGCTGACCGGCGATACCACCTTCGTTGCGCAGTGGACGAACAACACCAAAACCTATCAGCTCGTCACCAACGAGGGCCAGCTTGCTGCGGGCGGCAAGTACATTATGGTCGGCGTCGACAGCGACAATGCTGCACGGGCGCTGGCCGAGCCCAGATACAACGAAACCAGTGTACCGTACTATCGTAAACTTGTCGGCGTCACGATCAACAACGGCAAGATTGAGCTGCCGCAGTCCCAGATTGCAACATCTGCGTCGGACAACAAGGTGTTTGAGCTGACGCTCGGCGGCAGCGCGGCGGACGGCTGGACCTTCCACGACGGGTTCAACGGCTATCTGTGCGCGACCGGGGAAGGCACGGATCAAAACTATATGGGATTCCAGACGGAGGTCACCGCAGACGGCAAGTTCGTCGTTGCGATCGGTACGGACGGCATGGTGCGCGCAACTGCAAAGAGCGACAGAATCAGCAGACAGATCCGTTACAACAGCGATGTCCAGCGCTTCTCCTGCTACAAGACGAATTCGCATACAAAGTTCTTCTACCTCTACAAGTTGGTCGATCCCGCGCCCGACGGATACTATCTGATCGGACCGGACTGGACGGTCGGTGATGTCGATCTGATGAAGCAGTTTACGCCGAACCCGGGCAGCAACGGAGAGTAC
>JAEEGH010026866.1_pt1 | contig 11433 bp, 10 predicted proteins | sample 9134181 | NCBI WGS metagenome assembly JAEEGH01 (sample SAMN16246544, study PRJNA631951) | gut metagenome | biome: gut microbiome; feature: rumen; material: DP-attached | host: Bos | place: Iran: Karaj | collected 2018-10 | reverse complement strand
AGTGTTGATAGCATCGCAAACCAGGTCAGTGTTCAGAGCCTCGAGGATAGTCTTACCAGGCAGAATCTCAGAAGCCATAGCAGCTGAGTGTGTCATACCTGTACATCCGATGGTCTCTACAAGAGCCTCCTGAATAACACCGTCCTTAACGTTCAGGCTCAGCTTACAAGCGCCCTGCTGAGGTGCGCACCAGCCGATACCGTGGGTGTAACCAGAAATTTCCTTGATTTCTTTCACTGCAACCCACTTGCCCTCCTCGGGGATAGGTGCAGGTCCATGGTAAGCGCCCTTACAAACGCTACACATGTTCTCCACTTCTTTTGAATAAATCATTGATAATAAAACATTTAAATGTTAAACAACTTAATATCTCCTTCTTTTTGACCTACAAAATTACTCCAATTTTTTGAGATAATCCGTGTTACAGCCTATCATTTAGGAATTATTAACCATACCAGTGGCATTACAGACCTCTATACTTCAGGAATCCTGATGAGTCTGGTGTCTTCATGCCAGTAAAGTCGGTAAACATTTCCATCTGATCCTTGGTGTTTCCACGACTCAGAATCTTCTTGCGGAATGCGTCGCCAGTCTCAGGCTTCAGGGCACCCATTTTCTGGAATGTCTCTACCACGTTGCAGGCCAGCACGTCTGTCCACAGATAGCTGTAGTAGCCAGCAGCATAGCCTCCACCCCAAACGTGGTTGAAGTAAGATGTGCTATAGCGTGGTGGCACCTGCTCGTCATACAGACCTATCTTCTTCAAGGCCTCAACCTCAAACTCGTCAGCCTTGTCGACTGTTGGGATTTCGCTCGATGAGAGGTGGTGCCAAGCCAAGTCAAGACATGTGGCAGCCAGATTCTCGCCCAGTGCGTAGGCCTGATGGAAACTGATGCTCTTCAGCATCTTCTCCTTAAGTTCTGCGGGCATTGGTTCGCCCGTAACTGCATGCTTTGCGTAGTGGTCGAATATTTCAGGGATCGAAGCAAAACTCTCGTTAAACTGCGATGGCATCTCTACAAAGTCGCGAGCCACAGCTGTACCACTCAGTGTGTTGTAGTAGCAGTTGCTCAACATACCGTGCAGAGCGTGTCCAAACTCATGAAACAGTGTTGTAACCTCGTCCCATGTTATCAGCGTGGGCTGTCCCTCTGGAGCCTTGGCATAGTTGGTTACATTATATATAATAGGTAACTGCTTGCGCAAGTTGCTCTGCTTGGCAAATGCACTCATCCACGCACCACCACGCTTGGTTGGGCGGCGATATGGGTCGCTATAAAAAAGGGCCAGCATCTTGCCATCCTTGTCGCGCACCTCAAACACCTTCATATCTGGGTGATATGTTGGCACATCCTTACGCTCCACAAAGTTCAGTCCGTAAACACGATGTGCAGCATAGAACACACCATTTACTATCACACTGTCGATGTTGAAGTATGGCTTAACCTCGTCGTCGCTGATGTTCAGCATCTCCTGTTTCATCTTGGCCGAATAATAGAAACGGTCATATGGCTGCAACTTGAAGTGTGGGCCCATCTGCTTCTTGGCATAGTCCTCGATAGCCTTGGTCTCTGCCTCTACCTTTGGCTTATACTCTGCTATCAACTGCTTAAGAAAGTTGTACACATTGTCAGAGTTTTTAGCCATAGTTTTCTCGAGCGAATAAGATGCATAGTTCTTATATCCCATCAACTCAGCCTTCTCGGCGCGCAACTTGGCTATCTCCACCACCAGAGGAAATGTATTGAATGTTCCGCCACCATCAGCACGACGACGCGAAGCATCAAACACTCGGCGACGCAGATCGCGATTGTCCAGACTTGCCAGGATAGCCTGCTGGGTGGTATTTACTATTACAATAGCATAAGGAGCCTTGCCTCCGCGGCTCTCTGCATCCTTCTTACACTGGGCGATATCAGCATCACTCAAGCCAGCCAACTCCTCCTTGGTATTAACCCAAACCACAGCATTGTTTGTGGCAGCAGGCAGCATATCGCCCCACTGCTGCTGTAGGTCAGATATGCGCATGTTTATCTGCTTCATGCGCTCCATCTTGGCATCATCCAGCAAAGCACCCGAGCGAACAAAACTCTTATACACCACCTCAGTCAGTCGCTTGTCCTCGCCCTTCAGCGTCTTATACTCGTTGTCATAAACATATTTCACACGCTTAAACAGAGCCTTATTGAAGTCTATCTCGTTGTCTAGCTCAGCCAGTAGAGGTGTCAGTTTCTTCTCTGTCTCGGCTATAACTGGTGTCTTGTGTGCACTAGCCAGTCCCTCGGCCACGTTCAGCCACTTGTCTAGTTCCAGTCCACTCTTCTCCAGAGCCAGAATGGTATTCTTGAATGTTGGCTTCTGCTTGTTGGCCACTATCTTGTTCACCTCCTGTCGCTTCAGTTTGATAGCATTCTCGATAGCAGGAAGATAGTCAGTCTCCTTAATCTTGCTGAAATCGGGTGCTCCCTTGGGCAGTCCGTCAGCAGCCAGTGTGGGCAGCATCATAGCCGCAAAACTCATTGTCATGAGCGTTCTTGTTAGTTTCATCATTTTTTATGTTAATTGTTTAGTTTTATTTCTTAGAGTGTGGCAGGTGGAACTTATACTGGTTGGTCATTACCTCCTTCACGGTGTTTATCTCAAGGAACTTGGTACCACCACCCTCGCCTATGTTTCCACTCAGATAGGCTATCTTGTCGTTCTCCTGCACGTACCCCTTCTGTCGAAGCATACGTACAGCAGCGTGGAACAGCTCCTCGTTGTCGATGTGCTCCTTCTGGAACACTGGGATTACACCATACGACAGGTTAAGCAGACGCTGCAACTTGTCGTTGTAGCAGATGGCCAGCACAGGGTTTGGTCCACGGAATGCAGCCAGATTGCGGGCAGTATCACCCGAACTTGCGTCAGTGATAATACCCTTCACACCCAGTTTCTCAGTAGCCTCAATGGCCGAGTGCGACATAAACTCACGAATGTCACAGTTGGGCGACATTGGTACCTCAATATCATTCTCGCGCATCTTGTCCTTCTCGGCCTGCTCGGCTATCGCAGCCATAGTGCGCACAGCTTCTACGGGATATTTTCCACTGGCAGTCTCGCCACTCAGCATCAGCGCGTCAGTACGATAGTAGATGGCGTTAGCGATGTCAGTCACCTCGGCACGTGTCGGACGTGGATTGTTTATCATCGTATGCAGCATCTGTGTAGCCACGATTACAGGCTTCTTAGCACGTACACACTTGCGGATAATCTGTCGCTGTATACCAGGAATGCGCTCAATGGGCACCTCGATACCCAGGTCGCCACGCGCAATCATGATACCATACGACGCCTCGATAATCTCGTCGATATTGTCGACACCCTCCTGATTCTCAATCTTCGATATAATCTTGATGTCGCTGTTGTATGCATCCAGTATAGCTTGCACGGCACGCACATCAGCAGCCGAACGCACAAAAGAGTGTGCGATGAAGTCGATGTCCTGATCGATAGCCAACTTGATATTCTTGCGGTCCTTTTCTGTCAGTGTGGGCAGTGCAATGTGCACACCAGGCACGTTCACACTCTTGTGCGAACCCAGCACGCCGTCGTTCTGCACTTGTGCTATTACGGCAGGACCGTTTATGCCTATCACCAGCATATCAAGTGCACCGTCGTCAAACAGTATGTGACAACCCTCGTGCACGTCGGCAGCAAAGTCGGCATACGACAGGTTGATGATGTCGTGAGTAGTGTCCATTTCGGGGCGACCGAAAATCTTAACCACATCACCCGTCTTGTAGGCGATTGGCTGTTCGCATCCAGTGGTTCTCACCTCCGGTCCCTTAGTATCTATAAGTATACCTATGTGGTGACTCACGCTACGTACATTATTAATAATGTTCTTGATACCCTGCTCGTCGGCATGGGCCGTATTCATTCTCACCACATTCATTCCTGCCTCAAATAGACTTCTGATGAAATCCTGATCACATCTTCTGTCGCTAATGCTAGCTACAATTTTTGTCTGCTTCATGTTATTTTTCCTTCAATTTGTGGTGCAAAGGTACAAAAAAAAGGCTAAAATCGGGCTATTTTCATCATTTTTTGAAAAAAAATCTCGAAATATTTTCGTAATCGACTGAAAATTAGTAACTTTGCAGTCCGAAATCGAATAATTTTCGAGATCACACATTATTAATATATAAAGAAGAAAGAAAATAAAGAAATGACAAAGGCAGAAATCATCGACAAGATTGCTGAAGACACAGGTCTGGCAAAGAAGGATGTAGCCATTTCGGTTGAGGCGTTCATGGAGTCGATTCGCGAGGTACTCGCCGAGGAGAAGGAGAACGTCTATCTGCGCGGATTCGGCACATTCCTTGTTAAGCGTCGTGCCCAGAAGACCGCCCGCAACATCTCTAAGAACACCACAATGGTTATCGATGCTCACGACTTCCCATCATTCAAGCCGTCTAAGAGTTTCATCGAAAGAATGAAGTAATTAACATTATAAATTATTTAGTATTATGCCAAACGGAAAGAAAAAGAAGGGCCACAAGATGGCTACTCACAAGCGCAAGAAGCGCCTGCGCAAGAATCGTCATAAGAGCAAGTAAATCTTGATCCTCTGTGACCAATAGAAAGAAATGAAAGGAGTGTGTCTGCTAATCCCATAACCAAACGGATAGCGACACACCCTTTTTAGTACTAACGAGACATACCACGTCAAAAAAAAGAAAGTAACAACAACTGTATGACAAGTGAAGTTATCATCGATGTGCAGCCGAAAGACATCAGCATAGCACTGCTCGAAGACAAGCAGCTGGTTGAGTACCAGCAGGAGCAGCGCACTGCATCGTTCTCGGTGGGCAACATTTATGTGGCAAAAGTCAAAAAGCTTATGCCAGGACTTAACGCTTGTTTCGTTGATGTCGGAGCCGAACGTGTGGCATTCCTACACTATCTTGACCTGGGAACTCAATTCTACTCTTACGAGAAATATCTGAAACAGGTGGTGAGCGACCGCAAGAAGCTCTACCCTATCCAGAAAGCCAGCATTCAGCCCGAACTGAAAAAGGATGGCAGTATCGCCAACACCCTTAAGGTGGGTCAGGAGATTCTGGTACAAATCGTTAAGGAACCCATCAACACCAAGGGACCACGACTCACTTGCGAACTCAGTTTCGCTGGCCGCTACCTGGTGCTAATTCCTTTCGAAGACAGCGTCTCGGTATCTACCAAAATCAAGAAAGGCGAAGAGCGTAGCCGACTGAAACAGCTCATTCAGAGCATCAAGCCAAAGAACTTCGGCGTCATCGTGCGTACGGTGGCCGAGGGCAAGCGAGCAGCTGAGCTTGATGCCGAACTGAAGATTCTGTTGAAGCGTTGGGAAGATGTAATCAGCAAGGTACAGAAGACCACAGAGCGACCACAACTCTGCTTCGAGGAGGAAAGCAGGGCCGTTGCACTGTTGCGCGATCTATTCAATCCCACTTACGACGGAATCCACGTAAACGATAGCGGCATCTACGACGAAATCAAGAATTACCTTGGACTCATCGCTCCCGACAAGAAGGACATCGTTAAGCTATACAACGGCACAGTGCCCATCTTCGACAATTTCGATGTGACCAAGCAGCTGAAGTCTGGCTTTGGAAAGACAGTCAACTACAAACACGGAGCTTATCTGATTATCGAACACACAGAGGCCATGCACGTAGTCGACGTGAACAGCGGTACGCGAATCAAGAAAGAGAACAGTCAGGAGACTAACGCCCTCGAGACCAATCTCGGAGCTGCCGACGAGTTGGCACGCCAGCTCAGGCTCAGGGATATGGGCGGCATCATCATCGTCGACTTCATCGACATGAAACTGCCCGAGGACCGTCAGCTGCTCTACGAACGCATGTGCAAGAACATGCAGAAGGACCGAGCCAAACACAACATCCTGCCACTGTCCAAGTTCGGACTCATGCAGATCACCCGTCAGCGTGTTCGCCCAGCTATGAGCGTCAATGTCGACGAGCTCTGCCCCACATGTTTCGGCAAGGGTACCATCAAGTCGAGCATCCTGTTCACCGATACCCTCGAGAGTAAAATCGATACCTTGGTCCACAAGATCGGTATGCGCAAGTTCTATCTGCACGTACATCCCTACGTGGCCGCCTTTATCAATAAGGGACTTTTCAGTCTCAAGCTCAGGTGGCGACTAAAGTACGGATTCGGTGTCAACATCGTTTCCTCGCAGAAACTGGCATTCCTTCAGTATGAGTTCTTCGATGCCAACAGGCAATTCATCGACATGAAGGAAGAAATCGAAACAAAGTAAATCCTCACGCCCATGTTAACACTTAAAATCCTATTCTGGAGCACGTTGCTCATAGTATTCTACACCTATCTGGGTTACGGAATTCTATTATACATTATCATCCGGCTCAAGCGGCTACTTGCGGGCACTCCCCGCAAGACCGCACAGCCCGATGACACACAACTACCATCCATCACACTGCTTATCTGCGCCTACAACGAGCAAGACGTTGTGGCCGAGAAGATGGCCAACACACTGGCTATCGACTACCCTCGTGACAAATTCCGCATCATGTGGGTAACTGATGGTAGCACCGATAACACCAACGAGCTGCTCAAAGCCTATCCCGAGGTAGATGTGGTGTTCAGCCCCGAGCGCCGAGGCAAGTCGGCCGCACTAAAGCACGGACTGCAGGAACTCCGCACCCGCTACGTAGCCTTTACCGATGCCAACACCATGATCAATCCTGGCGCCATGCGCGAGATAGCCCGTCTGTTTATGAGCGACCCCACTGTAGGTTGCGTGTCAGGCGAGAAACGTGTTGCCGCTCGTCGCGAAGGCGAGATGGCTGCCGAGGGCGAAGGCCTGTACTGGCGCTACGAGAGCACACTTAAGCGATGGGACAGCGAGCTCTATTCGGCCATGGGAGCCGCAGGCGAACTCTACGCCATGGACCCCACACTCATACGCGAGGTCCCCGATACCGCACTGCTCGACGATTTTATGATGTCGATGTATGTAGTACAGGACGGCAAGCGCATAGCCTACACCCCCGATGCCTATGCACAAGAGTACGGTTCGGCAAATATTTTCGAGGAGAGCAAACGCAAGCGCCGCATAGCCGCTGGCGGCCTGCAGAGCATCTGGTGGTTGCGCAGTCTGCTCAACCCTCTGCGCTACCCGCTGGTCAGCTTCCAGTACATCAGCCATCGCGTGCTGCGCTGGAGCGTTACTCCAGTAGCCATGGTTATCTTATTGGTTGTCAACGCGTTACTATCTCTGTATCGTGCCGGTACCATCTTCGATATTGCACTTGCGCTACAGATTTTATTCTACGTCGCCGCCTTCTTCGGCTGGCTTTTGGCGCGCTATGGCGTCAAGAATAAGTTGCTCTACACAGCCTATTATTTCGTGTTTATGAACCTCAACGTTTTTCGCGGAATGAGCTATCTTTGCACCCATAACAACAGCGGAACATGGGAAAAAGCTAAAAGAAGTTGAAAATTTTTCCTATTTTCTTTTGTATTACAAAAAAAAGCATTACCTTTGTCCGCGAAATAATGCGTTATGGATAGAACCGAAAACGAAATTTTGCTTCAGCAATATTCTGATGTTAACCGCAGGCTCACACTTGCACAGGAACAGCTGGCAATTGCTAACCAGAAGCTAAAGGAATACGAGGAGAAGGCCCAGAAGGCTGAGAAGGCGAGCAAGATGAAGTCGCTCTTCCTGGCCAACATGAGCCATGAAATCCGTACTCCCCTTAACGCAATCGAAGGTTTTTCGCGCGTACTTGTCGAGACCGACTCGCAGGAAGACCGCATGAAATTCTTCGAAATCATCGAGAGCAACAATAACCGCCTACAGAGTCTTGTCAACGAGATTCTCGATCTCTCGCGTGTAGAGGCTGGCGAAATCACAATGAAAAAGTCGAGCACCGACCTCAATCAGCTGTGCGACAGCATCAAGAACCTCTTCAAGTTCCGCTGCCCCGATACACTCAAGCTGGTATGGAAGAAGCCCACTATGGCCGTCACCTTCAATACCGATGCCAACCGTATCACCCAGGTGTTCTCTAATCTCATCAGCAATGCCCTCAAGCACACCCCTTCGGGCAGTATAACCTATGGTTATCGTATGCTCGACGAGGGTTCAATGATCGAGTTCTTTGTAGAGGATACCGGTACAGGTATCGACCCCAAGGACCTGCCCCACCTTTTCGAAACTTACGTATCTCGCGATGCCGAGACCAACAACAATGGCTACGGCCTTGGTCTGGCGCTGTGTAAGATCATCGTCGAGAAGCTGGGCGGCCAGATATATGTAGAGTCAGAGCTAGGTCATGGCGCCCGATTCTACTTCCACCTTCCTTTCGAAGGCACCATCGGTGGCGTATCGCCAGTTCGCAACACCACCACTAGCAATGTCCGCACCATCCGTGTCAGCGGCCGTCCTGATGATATGAACAAGAAGACAATTCTTGTGGCCGAAGATGAGGATAGCAACTACGAGCTGGTTAAGATTGTGCTCCACAAGCGCTACCGCCTTATCCGTGCCCACAATGGCATCGAGGCCGTAACACTCAATGAGGAAGAGCATCCCGACCTTATCCTTATGGATATCCGTATGCCCGAGATGAATGGTCTCGACGCCACACGTATCATCAAGGAGGTCGACACGCACACACCAGTCATCGCCCTCAGCGCCTACGCCTTCGAGGAAAACATCCGTGAGGCCAAGATTGCAGGCTGCGATGAATTTATGGCCAAGCCTTTCAAGGTAGAAAACCTTATCGAGATGGTAGGTAAGTATCTCGATCAATAAATAATAATCACATTACTTATGGGAAAATTAGCTGTACAGAAGTACTTTTCATTCACCATTCTTATTCTTACAGTTCTCGTCATGATCTTCACCCTCGTAGGTCTCTACGGTGGCGACGTTCAGCCTGCAGGTAACACAGCCCGCGCCATGCTGGTATATGCCCTGCCGCTGCTCATCATTGGCGACGTCATACTGCTGGTATTCTGGCTCATCATGCGCCGCTGGCACTGGGCACTCATCCCGCTCATCGCCATTCTGTGCTGCATACCATACTCTGGCACCATCTACCAGTTTGGCTCGCTCGACGAGCTGGCTGATACCAAGCCCGGCATAAAGATTGCCACCTACAACGTGGCCATGTTCAGCCGCGAAACCTCAGGCTTCATCGCCCAGGACATCCTGTCGGAGATGAAGAAACAGAAGGTCGACGTGGTATGTTTCCAGGAGTATAACGACCAGTGTGGCGATAAGAAAAATTCTGACTCCTATAAGGAATATTTCCCATATATGGCCATGGGCGAGAGCGATATGATGATCTATAGCCGCTACCCCATCGTTAAGAGTCAGAACCTTAATTTCGAGATGACCAACAACAGCGCTATGTGGGCCGAGATCAATGTCGGCGGCACCATTTTGCGCGTATACAACGCCCACCTCGAGACCACAGGTATCAACTCTACCCTGCACAAGGCAGGCAAGATGATAAACCAGGGCATGGACGTAGAGGGTAATGCACTGCTGCGCGCCTTCTACGGCAACTACACACTGGGTATGATAGCCCGCTCTGGTCAGGCCAATGTGCTCGCTATGGACATGCGCGACTGCGAGGCGCCCATCATTGTATGCGGCGACTTCAACGACGTGCCTTACTCATACGTCTACAACACCATGCTGGGCGACAAGATCGACGGATTCAAGGAGTGCGGTAGTGGATTTATGTACACCTTCCGCGGCGGCAACAAGAAGGTCCGCATCGATTATATCTTCCACGACAAGGGCATGACCGGTATCACCTACTACAAGCGCGAGCTCAGTTACTCCGACCACAACCCCGTGTTCATGAAGATAGGACTTAACAAGCAGTAAAATTACATTATGAAAGAAATTGACTTTAAGGAATTGCATTTCAATCCCTTCACCCTCATCGGGGGCGAATGGATGCTAGCCAGTGCCGGCAATGCCGAAGCCTGCAACACCATGACCGTATCGTGGGGCCACCTGGGCTGCCTGTGGGGACATAATGATCCCACCGCTGTTATATACATACGCGAGTCGCGCTTCACCAAGCAGTTTATCGACCGCGAAGACTACTTCACCCTGTGCGTCATGGACGCCTCGTTCAAGAAACAGATGGCCTACCTGGGCAGCAAGTCGGGCCGCGACGAGAACAAGATAGCGAAAGCCGGCCTCACCCCAGTGTTTGCCGACGGCACAGTCTATTTTGAGCAAGCCAAACTGGTGCTTGTCTGCAAGAAGATGTTCCATCAGCAGCTCGACAAGTCAGGCTTCCAGTATCAAGAAACCCTCGACGCCAACTACGCCAACGGCGACTACCACACCATGTACGTTGGCAAGATCGAAAAGATCCTAGTCCGCGACGACGAATATTTGAAATAAGCGTGGGTTTCCACGCTTATTTAGTCTGCACACCGACCCACGCTAATTCACTAATTCATTAATTCATTTTCTATTCCCAAGTGTGGTACATTGGTACATTAGGACATTAAGACATTAAGACATTAAGACATTAAGACATTTTGGATTTTCAGCGGTACGACAAGACTATACTTAAATGCTTATATAATTAATATATATTATAATATATATTAATTTAAATAAATATAAAATAATAATTAAATTATAGATTTAATTTAAATGAAAAAATAAAAAATCATTTCTATCATTTTTTAAAATAAAATTAATATAATAAACTAAAATAATAAATTAATAATATATACAAAAAAATCTCAAGATTTTCACCAAAGGTGAAAATAAAATTAATAATTTCAGCGTCTTTCAAGAAATATATACATTTTTTTTGTTTTCTTTTAAGACTCATCAATAAAATAACTATATTATATTTCATTTCAAGTCTTTAAATAAAATTAAATCTTTATAAATCATAGAGCTAAAAGCTTCAGAATTTTATTAACATAAATAATCATTTTCTTTCCTAGTGGTCAAGGAAAGAAAAATAAATTAAGTACATTTCTATTTATAATTTCAAATATTATTCATACATCTATTTTAGCATTTTTTTGCCTTCTATTAATGATTACAGTTCGGGTTGGTGCGCCATTTTTTTTTTGCGAAAATTTCTTGTTTCATCTTTTGGAAAGAAGCAAGGCTTATTTACACAAAAAATAAAAACGAAAAACAAAAAAGAATAAAAGCAAATAAAAATAAAAAACATTTAATCAGCAAAAATGAGTACTAATTAAGCTTATTTTTTTGATTCGATTCAGAAGCAAATTCAGTGGTTTTGATTACTTTTTCTTTTTTTGTGGTAATTTCTTGGTCATTTCTTCCTCTAGAGGATATTCTTTTAGAATATTTTTTATCATTTTATTTTTGGGACTCTAAAAATGTTTCTCGT
>JAEEGH010026865.1_pt1 | contig 11434 bp, 8 predicted proteins | sample 9134181 | NCBI WGS metagenome assembly JAEEGH01 (sample SAMN16246544, study PRJNA631951) | gut metagenome | biome: gut microbiome; feature: rumen; material: DP-attached | host: Bos | place: Iran: Karaj | collected 2018-10 | reverse complement strand
TGCTGTCCGCTCTAAACGCGGACAAAAAACGGCCATCAAGCGGTCAACAAGCGGACAACAAACGAAGTTGATATGGTGCAGATGCGGCGAAAACACTTGCCGGTGGCGGTTTTTGCCTGAGGAGGCGGCGAGTGTGGCGTTGCGAGACGTTTGCCAAAGTGCCGGTTTTGCCTCTTTTCGGTGCTTCAAAGTGCAGGCGGAGAGAAAGATTCAATTTTTTTTACTTGTATTCAAAAAAAAGTGTATATTTGCAGCGTTTTTAACCAGAATACTAATTCTCAAAAACCGATATAATTATGACAAAATCAGAGCAATTTATGGAAATGGAAGCCAAATACGGCGCCCATAATTATCATCCGCTACCGGTAGTGCTTGCCAAAGGCGAAGGAGCTTTTGTGTGGGACTGCGAAGGCAAGAAATATTTTGACTTCCTGTCGGCTTATTCGGCAGTGAATCAAGGCCATTGCCACCCCAAGATCATCAAGGCCCTCTGCGACCAGGCTCACGAGCTGACCCTCAGCAGCCGCGCTTTCTACAACAACTGCCTTGGCGAATGGGAGAAGTATGTGACCGAGTATTTCGGCTATGAGAAGGTTCTGCCTATGAACAGCGGCGCCGAGGCCGATGAGACGGCTCTGAAACTGGCCCGTCGTTGGGGTGTCGTCAAGAAAGGCATCAAGAACGACGAGGTGATGATTGTCTGCTGCGAGGGCAACTTCCACGGCCGCACTATTACCATCATTACTATGAGCAACGACCCCGAGAGCTATGCCAACTACGGCCCGATGACTCCGGGTTTCATCCGCATACCTTACAACGACCCCGACGCACTGGAGAAGGTGCTGAGCGAGCACGGCGACAAGATTGCCGGCTTCCTCGTCGAGCCTATCCAGGGCGAGGCTGGCGTCTATGTCCCCGATGAGGGCTACCTGAAGAAATGCTATGACATCTGCCACAAGCACAACGTCCTGTTTATGGCCGACGAGGTGCAGTGCGGTATCGCCCGTACAGGCAAGATGCTGGCTTGCGACCACGAGGGCGTGCGTCCCGACATCCTCATCCTCGGCAAGGCCCTGGGTGGCGGCGTGGTGCCTGTAAGCTGTGTGTTGGCCGACGACGACATTATGCTTAACATCAAGCCTGGCGAGCACGGCTCGACCTTCGGCGGCAACCCCATCGCTGCTAAGGTCAGTATCGCTGCCCTGCAGGTCATCAAGGACGAACATCTGATGGAGAACGCAGAGCGTCTGGGCAAGATTTTCCGCGACGAGATGTCGGCTTTCAAGAGCCCGATGATCGAGAAGGTGCGCGGCAAAGGTCTACTCAACGCCATCATCATCAAGCCCCGCAACGGCAAGGAGGCTTGGGATGTGTGCTTGAAGATGCGCGATATGGGCGTGCTGGCCAAACCGACCCACCAGCACATCATCCGCTTCGCTCCTCCGCTGGTCATCACCGAGGAGCAGCTGCGCGAGGCTATCGACATCATCAAGAAGGCCATCGCTTCGTTCGAATAATTGTATATTCCATAAAAAGTTTCGAGGGTCGCCGCGGAGCGGCGACCCTCTTTTAATTATTGCACAATGAGAAAACATCTGTTTGCCTTTGCCCTGATGCTGACGCCGCTGCTGCTGCCGGCGCAGGATATGAAGCCTTTCGCGGCGGCATCGGTGCGCGACTATGCCGACGAGCAGCGCGACGAGACCGACCCCGTAATCCTTAAGCGCCTCGACGAATGGCAGGACCTTAAGTTCGGCTTTATGGCCCATTGGGGCATCTACTCGCAATGGGCTACGGTCGAGTCGTGGGGCCTGTGCAGCGAGCCCTGGATTGACCGCAAGGACGCGCCCTACGATGAGTATAAACGCCAGTATACGGCACTCAACACCACCTTCAACCCCAAAGGGTTCAACCCCGGCAAGTGGGCCAAGGCTGCTGCGATGGCGGGTATGAAGTATATGGTCTTCACCACGAAGCACCACGACGGCTTCTGTATGTACGGCACGGAGGAGACGAGCTACTCGTCGGTGCACAGCAGCTGCCCGTTCTTCAAGAACAAGAACTGCGACATCACCAAGGCCCTTACCGATGCTTTCCGCCAGTACAATATGTGGATTGGCTACTATTTCTCGAAACCCGACTGGCATTGCCCCGACTACTGGGCTCCGGAGTGGGCTACGCCCGACCGCAACGTCAACTACAGCATAGCCGATAAGCCTGACCGCTGGCGCCGCTACTGCGATTTCACTTACAACCAGATACGTGAGCTGACGCACAACTACGGCGACATCGACATCCTGTGGCTCGACGGCGGCTGGATTCGTCCCGCGTGGAGCGTCAACGACGAGACGCGGCCCTGGCTGGGCTGCAGCGGACAGATTCAGGATATCAATATGCCCCGCATAGCCAAGATGGCACGCGAGAACAACCCCGACCTGCTTATCGTCGACCGCAGCGTGGGGGGCAAGTACGAGAACTACCGCACGCCTGAGAAGCAGGTGCCCGACACCGTCCTGCCTTATCCCTGGGAGACCTGTATGACGATGGGCGACAGCTGGTCGTATGTGCACAACGACAACTACAAGTCGACCAATGAATTGATACATCTGCTGTGCGACATCGTGGCCAAGGGCGGCAACCTGCTGCTCAACGTGGGACCCGACGCCAACGGCGAGATTCCGGCACCCTGTCTGAAGCGTATGGAGGAAATCGGCGTCTGGCTGAAAGACAATGGCTACGCCATCTACGGCACGCGCCCCCTCAAGCCCTACGCCAAGGACCGTGTGCGCTACACCCAGAGTAAAGACGGCCAGCACCGCTATGCCATCTATCTGCTCGACGACGGCGAGGTGCCGCCCACCCGCATCGAAGTCGACGGCCTTGTCTACCGCATCAAAAAGAAAACCAAACACGCCGTGGTAGTGGAGCTGATGTAAAACAAATCGGGCAACTCATTCGAGTTGCCCGATTTTATTTTGGTAGGCTCAAATGCCGTTTTTTTGCACCATTTTCTTGAAGACTTGGAGAATATATGGGCACTACGGAAGTACATTCCAGACCCGACAAAACCGATACTGCTACCTACAAATAAGAGGGTGCCCTTTTGAGACACCCTCTTGACGTTAGCTATTAAGAGGTGTTACCGTATCACAACCACCTTACGGGCAGGGTATATGCCGACTTTAACGAGGTAAACACCCTCTGGCAGTGTTGACGTATGGTTTTCATGTCTGGCATGATAGACTTCACGCCCCATCACGTCATATACATAGAATTCTTTTACCGTTTGCCCGTCCTTGCTCACATGGATACATCCGTTCTTACTATAGACACGAATAATGTTATCTGTATCTATGGTTTCACGAATACCCACAGTTGCATTGGTAGCAATATTTGAACGGACTATTTCACTGCTTTTCGTGGGATTGCAGGGTGTGTTGAGTAGGATACCCACCTGATAGTATACTTCACCCGTTGGGGCGTTTTCGTCAGTATAGGTGGTATTACCTCCTGCTGGCATCACATCAATTTGTTGGATATTGCCTGCGTCAGTACCACGATAAATGACATAGGTGCTGTATTCTGCCCCTTCATATTCCGACCACACTAAGTTCCATTCATTGCCAATACCTTGGTTGATGGTTAGGTGCATGGTCTTGTGTATCTCACTCGGCTCGCTTTCGATGCCAAAAATGTCGGTTGCAGTCATACGGTAGCGGTAACTGCGAGTACGGGGGCGCGAAGTGGTGTCGACCCACATCGACAGTGAATCATAAGGCACCGAAGCTGCCAACTCATATTCTCCTGCGACCATCCCTTCACGATATACGTTGTACCGCTGCACTTCCATTCCTTTCTCCCACATCAATATATTGCGTCCATCTTGCACGGTGACCATACAGATTTGAGGCACTACGTTATCGGTGAAGATAGCTGTCAGAGCTGTATCTCCCACAAGGGTAATAATAGTGGGATTTTCACGGCTGCCGTTGCTCCATTCGGCAAAATGGTAACCCTCATTAGCAGTAGCTTCGATAGCCACCTCGGTACCATAGGGGTAGTTACCCATTCCGCTCACCGAGCCAAACAGGTCGTCATTGACGGTAAGGGCGACATTGTGGGTGTCGATGGCAAATAGAGCTGTGATAGTGGTATCACTGACTAAAATTATCGTGCGTGAGGCATCCGTTATGCCGTCACTCCATCTAACGAAATGATGGTGTTCTGCTGTGCAGGTGGCCGTTAATGTCACCGTATCAAGATAGTTGTATATTCCATCGCCTGTTATCATACCTAGCGCTGTATCGTTGACCGTTAGAATGACCCTATATTGGTTCTTGGCGAACAGTGCCGTAAAAGCCGTGTCTTGCGTCAGCGTGATGACACGCGGATTGTTGGTGTCGCCGTCGCTCCATTGTGTGAAGTGGTAGCCATAGTTGGCGGTTGCGGTAAGGGTTGCGGTGTCGAGGTATTCCAAGGTGCCAGTGCCACCAGCATAGCCTTTCACCGTGTCAGCCGACAGAGCAACGATGCTGTAGGTGTTCTTTGCAAACATCGCAGTGAAGGCAGTGTCCTGTGTCAGCGTGATGACACGTGGATTGTTGGTGTCGCCGTCGCTCCATTGTGTGAAGTGGTAGCCATAGTTGGGCGTGGCGCTGATGGTACGCTCCGAGAGGTAGTTGTAGCTGCCTTCGCCGCTCACGCTGCCGTGGATGGTGGCATCGACCGCCAATGTGATACCGTACTGGTTGTAGTCGAACTGTGCCGTGAAGACGCTGTCGCGGGTCACCTGCACCATACGCGGATTGTCGGTGTTGCCGTCGCTCCACTGCGTGAAGTGGTAGCCATAGTTGGCGGTTGCGGTAAGGGTTGCGGTGTCGAGGTATTCCAAGGTGCCAGCACCACCTGCGTAGCCTTTCATCGTGTCAGCAGACAGGGCGGTGATGCTATAAGTATTCTTTGCAAACAACGCGGTAAAAGCCGTGTCTTGCGTCAGCGTAAGAGTGCGTGGATTATTGGTGTCGCCGTCGCTCCATTGTGTGAAGTGGTAGCCATAGTTGGGCGTTGCGTTGATGGTGTGTTCCGAGAGGTAATTGTAGACACCTGCACCGCTCACGCTGCCGTGGATGGTGGTGTCGACAGACAGTGCTATGCCATACTGGTTGTAGTCAAACTGTGCCGTGAAGACGCTGTCGCGGGTCACCTGCACCAGTCGCGGATTGGCGGTATTGCCATCGCTCCACTGCGTGAAGTGGTAGCCGTAGTTGGCGGTTGCGGTAAGGATGGCGGTGTCGAGGTATTCCAAGGTACAAGTGCCACCTGCGTAGCCTTTCACAGTGTCAGCAGACAGGGCGGTGATGCTGTATGTGTTCTTGGCAAACAACGCCGTAAAGTCGGTGTCCTGCGTCAGTGTGATGACACGCGGGTTGTTGGTGTCGCCGTCAGACCACTGCGTGAAGTGGTAGCCATAGTTGGCGGTTGCGGTAATGGTGCGTTCCGATAGGTAGTTGTAGCTGCCAGCACCGCTCACGCTGCCGTGGATAGTGGTGTCGACAGACAGCGCTATGCCATACTGGTTGAAGTCGAACTGTGCTGTGAAGACACTGTCGCGGGTTACCTGCACCTGTCGAGGATTGCTGGTGTCGCCGTCGTTCCACTGCGTGAAGTGGTAACCGTAGTTGGCAATGGCAAAGAGGGTTACCGTATCGCTGTAATGGACGGTATCACTACCATAAATTATTCCTCTAGTCGTATCGTTTAGTTGTCCGATTACCGAATAAGGCACATAATCAAAAAAAGCAATTATTGAGGTATCTCTTAATAAATGAATGATACGAGGGTTCTCTATCACTCCATCGCTCCAACACAGAAACTGATAACCCGTGTTTGCACAGGCTGTTATTAAAAGATTACTATCACAATCGGGCTCGTCAACACGCACAAATCCATATGTGTCCATATTGGGTATAAAACTATATGAGTGCTCCCAAAAGTTCTTTCCATATATACTATTGGAATAATTACTCCAAAATGTTGAACTCTGATAAGCATCAACTGATTCACAGGGAACAAAAAAAACTGGGTGTTGCATATAAGTAAAAATACCACCACTTACATTGGGAGGATAGGAAGCCTTACAATTTATTATCATATTATAAGCTGCGTAATATGAAGAAAACGATGAATTTCCAATAACAGATACTGATTTCCCGATTGACACATCTTTTAAACTATCGCAAGCCCCAAACGCATAAGTTCCTATAAACAATACTGAATCAGGAATTATTATTGTTTTTAAACTTTTTACATCAGCGAAAGCTCTATCTCCAATTGAAATAATAGAACTTGGAATAATTGTGTTCTTACATCCCACAACAAGCGTATTACTGGCTGTTTCGATAATTGCATTGCAATTGTTTCTACTATCATATATTGGATTGTCTTCATTGACAATAATTGTATCAAGAGCACATGATTCAAAAGCACGAATGCCAATACAAGTAACCGCCTTAGGAATATGTATTTTGGACAAGCCGCTGCAACCGACAAACGCACCTGCACCAATATAAGAAACAGAATCACCTATTATTAAACATGATAGATTTGAACACTCCCCAAAAGCTTCATCCTGTATTTCCGTTGTATGACTTGGAATAATAATGGTTCTAAGATTACTGCATCCTCTAAAGGATTTCCCTTGAATTGAAACAAGTGAATTATGAAAAACAATAGAATCCAATAATGTACAGTATGAAAATGAGCACCAGCCAATCGTATCCACCGATTCTCCAACATCGACAGAAACTATGGATGCTCCCATAAAAGAATATTGTTTTATGGCAGAAACATCATTCGGTATAACCAGATTTACTATTTTCTCATTATTGATATACAAATCATGTGCATATCTAAGAGGATTTGAGTTATCATAATCAAATTTAATATTACACCATTGCGTAATAGTCCCTGTATAATTGACACGAGATGCACTGTTACAATAAGCAAATGCATATTGTCCTATTGAAATAACACCTGAGCCTATGGTTATAGTATGCAGAGAAGAGCATTCATAAAAAGCATATGATTCAATAGTTCTGACTGTATTGGGAATCGTCACCGAAAGTAATCCCGAACATTCTCCAAAGGCATAATAGCCAATTCTAGTGACAGGATATGAAAAAGAGTTATATGTAACGCTATCAGGGATGATTAAATCTCCATATATATTCCACGCCCCACTGGCAAGTGCAGTTACGGTCGCCTCCGTACCATTTATACTATAATACAAAGTTTGTCCACTCGGAGCAACTGCTGAGAAATCATGTGCAATAACTTTTTTTGGTACTATCATTACCATTAGCAATACTGCAATAATAGATACTCTATGTTTCATTGTGACTATTGGTTTTTCCGTTTTCAATAGGCACATAAAAAAGAAGCGCGGACATCAACTTTCGTTACTTATCCCGCTTGTAAGGCTCTGGTGTGCCCATCTACCGAGGATAAGCAACGCCGAAGCCCACGCTAACGATATATACAGAACGTGTATATACGCAACAATGGACGTTGGCTGTTGCTTTACCGTGCGGTAGATAATGCGAATTTACCAGATTCTACAAGCCGCAGATAAAACGTCTACAACGTCTTATTTATATGTCTCGCCGTCAGTCACAAAGGAACTAACGACGCTGCAAAGATACGATTATTTTCTATATCGACCAAAATTATTTACAACCACAATCGTTATTGACTGTAAATGAGCAATAAAGCATCCATTGTGCCAGATTTGCAATCTGGCACTTCTATATAGGACGGTTGGCATCATCAGCCATATTCTGAGAATGCTCTGCGTCGTGTATGACCGCTTGGATTCTGTTGTGAGTGAAAGCGTAGTGCCAACGGGTTTGAATGGAAGAGACATCTGTCCATTCCCTTTCGTTCCACAATGACAAATAGGAAGGATTGACAATATGGCATCCATCGGGAATACCATTGTCAAGAGCCAACATCTCGGTTTTTATCTTTCGGAGGATAATGAGAACTGCTTCTCGTGAAAGGGTGTTGTGATAAAGCAGTGCGTTTTCGTAGAATTTTTTAACACGTAGCGACGCGCGTTGCCTTATGATAGCCATTTTTTATAACCTCTTTTGCATCGTAATGTTTGTTCACCATTTCTTCCATTAGCTCAAAGAACGTATTGACTTCCATATCGGTACGTTCCTCGTTCTCGTCAAACTTGTCGAGGTTGTCAAACACCCATCTGTCGCGTTCTGTTATCATAATAATTGCTTTCTTTCAATGTGCAAAAGTACAATTATTTTTTGATATAGTAGTAAAAAGATAGAAGAAAGTTGTTTCAAAATATATAGAAAGATCTTTAAGTTATTGGTAGCAGGAGGGTTAAGGGCAATAAAAAAGGACAAGCCAACTGACTTGTCCGTCTCGGTAGCGGGGGAAGGAATTGAACCTCCGACCTTTGGGTTATGAGCCCAACGAGCTACCACTGCTCCACCCCGCACTATTTCTTGTTTTGAGACTGCAAAAGTACTAACTTTTTGCAAACCGACAAAATTTTTCTTGTAAAATATTAGGCTCCGTTTCTATAAACTATTTATTTACAGAGAAACGGAGCCTTAAAAATTATTATCTCAAATTGCCGTTTTTGTACGGAAAGTATTGCCTTTTGCTGTGTTTTCTCTTACTTTTTCGAGAAATTCGACACGCCTTCTTTCAGGAATTCGACGAATTTGTTGACGTCGCGCGAGTAGGAATAGTTGTTCTTGGTCAGCACATTGCCGTCGGCATCAATGATGACGTAGTAGGGCTGGGCAATCTGGTTGAATTTGCTGCGCTGGAAGTGTAGGTTCTTGCGTCCCAAGGTCTTGAGCACGCGCCCTTTGTCGTCGGTGACGTAGTCCTCCTCGGCAAGGTCGATGTCGTTCATATCGCAGTAGAGGGCGCACATCACGTACTCCTCGTTCAGGATTTTCTTAGCGTTGGGGTCGGCCCATACATATTGCTCCATCTCGCGGCAGTTGTTGCAGTTACGGCCGGTGAAGTCGATGAAGATGGGCTTGCCCTGCTCTTTGGCATAGGCCTTGGCCTCCTCGATGTCGTAGAAGCCTTGGAATCCGCTGGGCATATGCAGACGGTCGGCATACTTGCGGTTGGCGGGCAGGGCGTCGTACATCACGGTGTTCTCATCCGTGGCGCCAGCGACGGTGACGTTCTTTGTCGATTCGTAAATGGAGCGTTCAAGGTTGAAATCCTGCGTGTCCATCGGTGGCAGGAAGCCTGAGATGCCGTTGAGCGGCGCGCCCCACATTCCGGGAATCATATAAACCACAAAGCTGAAGCAGGTAATGGAGAGGAAGAGACGGATAACGCCTATGTGCTGCACCTCCTCGTCGCCTTTGAATTTGAGCTTGCCAAGCAGGTAGAAGCCTGTCATAGCAAAGATTACAATCCACAGCGCCAGATAGACCTCGCGGTCGAGCAGACGCCAAGTCCAGTACTGGTCGGCCATCGAGAGGAACTTGAGGCCGAAGGCCAGTTCGAGGAAGGCGAAGACAATCTTCACTGAGTTGAGCCAGCCGCCCGACTTCATATTCTTCAGCATCGACGGGAAGAACGCCAGGAAAGTGAACGGCAGCGCGAAGCCAATGCCGAAGCCGAGCATCGACACCAATCCGATCCAGCGGTTGGTGGTGGAGGTGGTGAACTCGACAAGGGCGGCGCCGATGATGGGGCCAGTGCAGGAGAATGAAACCAGCACGGTGGTCAGAGCTATGAAGAACGGTGCCAGCAGGCCGCCTTTATCGGCTTGCGCATCGCTGGCGTTGACCCACTTCTCGGGCATCTTTATCTCGAAAAGGCCGAAGAACGAGAGGGCGAAAACGAAGAATATTACAAAGAATATCAGGTTCGGAATGCCGTGGGTGCCGATGAAGTTGAGCGCCGTAGGACCGAAGAACAACGACAGAATGCCGCCGATGACGGCAAAGATGAACACTATCGAAAAGCCGAAGAACCAAGCCTGGCGGCGGTTCTTGCGCTTGTTGTCGCTGCTGTGCATAAAGAAGTTGACGGTCATCGGTATCATAGGGAACACACAGGGCGTGAACATCGTGACGATACCTGCCAGCAAGGCTCCGAAGAACAAGCCAAGCAAAGACTTACCCTTCTCGGGTTCTTCATCCTCGGGCTTGGCGGCGGCAACCTCGGCTGCGGGAGCCGAAGACTCCTCGTTGACCGTCGGTTCTGCTGCAGCAGTGTCGACACTCTCCGCCATTTCCGCCTCAGTCTCCTCGACAGCAGGCATTGTCGATGCCGGCACCTTGAATGAGAACGGCACATCGTCGGGAGCTATGCAGCTGCCGTCGTTGCAGAGCTGGTAGTACATCGAGCCCTTGACCTCGAAAGCCTTGTCAGTATTGCGTTTGATTTTCTGACGGAAGGTCACCTTGCCGCTGAACGAGCGCACGGTGCATTTGAAAATGTCGTCAAACTCGTCGTGCGATTTGGGCTCGGCAACGCCGCCTACGCGCTTGTAGTTGGCATTGTCTTCAAAAGTATACTCCGACGGTATCGGACCGTTGGGATCGGACTTCTGAGAATAAATGTGCCATCCATCGTCGAGTTTCAGCTGAAATTGGAGTTCCACCTCGCTGGACGACAACTCTTTGACATTGAAGTTCCAATGGGCAGGATTGACCTGTGCAAATGCCGCAGAGAACGCCACAAGGCATACGGCAAACAACAAACTTTTGATTGTATGTCTCATTTTATTAATAATTTACACTGTTATATTAGCGAAAAAACAAAATGCAAAGTTACATTTTTTTTCCATAAAATGCCGTGCTGCAAAAAAAAATATAGAAAAAATTCTCAATTAAATATTTTTTTTTACCTTTGCATCATAAAACGGGATAGCCGAAAACCGCATAGAGTAGGCATAACAATCACTAAACAAAAAAGTTACAATGAAAAAAGTATTTTTAGCATTAGCCGTTATCGCTACCGTAGCTTGCTTCAGCAGCTGCAACAAGACCTGCACCTGCAAAACTTTCGTCGCTGGCGTTGCCACCGAGTCCGAAGTTTCGCTTGACGACCTGAAGAAGGACAACGAGAACATCAAGAAATGCAGCGATGTCAACACCGTTGTTGAGGTTATGGGTGTCAAAGCTGGTATGGTTTGCGAATAATCAGTACAGACTATCCTTTACAAAGCCGCTCACAAGTGAGCGGCTTTTTTTGTTGCCGTCCGCCAAACAAAAGGTGCCGGCCACACAAGACATCACACCACTGAGAACCAGTCTATTACACCATTTCACATTTCACCGTGTTCCACAAGTCACTTTTATGAACAAAAGCCGTTCTTTCGATATACATTCCCTGGCATATGTACAGTACTTGTACAGTATATGTACAGTAT
>JAEEGH010026860.1_pt1 | contig 11435 bp, 6 predicted proteins | sample 9134181 | NCBI WGS metagenome assembly JAEEGH01 (sample SAMN16246544, study PRJNA631951) | gut metagenome | biome: gut microbiome; feature: rumen; material: DP-attached | host: Bos | place: Iran: Karaj | collected 2018-10 | reverse complement strand
ATAGAAAGCCGTGCAGCTGCAGGTTGTTCTTCTCTTGAGAGTGTAGTGTTCCCGGCTGGGCTTGAGTTTATTGCGCCAGATGCTTTTGAAGGCTGTACATCAATTCATAATATTCGTCTTGATGGAGAAAGCAATCAGTTCTATGTTGGCGAAGATGGCAGTCTTTATGAAGTAGGCGATGGTGATAAGCTTGTCGTTAAAGCTTATGGTGTGCAGGCTCAGTCTGTTTCATTCTTTAAGGATGATGCAGATGAAGTTTCAGCAGGGCTTGCAGAAGATGCAGATGATGAATTGGAAGATGATGATACATTCAGTGCAGAAATTGGAGCTTCAGAAGAAGAAACAATGGCTGTAGAAGCTGGTTCTGTGGCAGATGCCGCACCTGAAACTCCACCTGAACCTGTATTCGATATAAAAAATGAAGAAGAAGGAGAACCTCAAATTATGGAAGATAGTGCAGTTGATTCAATGCTTGCTGATATTTTAGGAGAAGAAAAGGAGCGTAACGCAATTACTGAAGATGTAACTGTAAGTGAGCAGGAAACAGAAATCCTTTCTGAAACAATGTCGGTTATGGCAGATTCAACACAGGGTAGTGATGTTGCAATTACAAATGATGAACTTGAAAAACTCTTTGCTAAAAACGAAGAAGATGAACTTGCTACTCATAATGCAGATAATCCTGATGTTCTTGACAGCAAGGCTCAGATTCTTACAGATTCAGTTGGACTTAGCTCAATAATTGATTGTGTACCAGCTGGTCCAATGCCAGAAGAAAATGAACTCTATGTCATTGCGGAAAAACTTGCACGTGGTGAAGACGGAAAAGATACTTTCAGTTCAAAGCTTGTTGCCTGCTGCAAAACTCTTGCCCGTATTCATGACTTTAAGAAAATCATTATGCTTTATGGTCTTCCTATTGATAATGATGAGTTTACTCAGTTCTTTAAGCATTTTATTTCAAAGAAGAATGTTGTTCTCGCCTGTGAGGCAGAATCTCCATCTAAACTTTCTGATTATGGTAAGAAAATCTGTGAGTTTTCAAGAATCAGTCTCAAAAAGGAAGATCTTTCTGAGCAGAGAAATACAGCTGCTGTTAAAACAGATAGCCTCATAAAACTTGTCATTCGCGACAAATACGAGTAAAATCACCGCGAGGAAAAAACATGAAAAGTGATAACGCAAAAAAAGGTGTTGCCCGTGCGCCGCACCGCTCATTGTTTTATGCAATGGGATATACTGATGAAGAATTAGATCGTCCACTCGTTGGCGTTTGCTGTGCTAAAAACGAAATTATACCGGGCCATATTGAATTAGACCGCATTGCCGAAGCTGTAAAAGCAGGCATCCGTATGGCCGGGGGAACTCCCGTTGAATTCCCTGCTATTGGTGTTTGCGACGGTATTGCAATGGGGCATGAAGGAATGAAATATTCCCTTGTTACCCGCGAGCTTATTGCAGACTCAATTGAATGTATGACAAAGGCTCATCAGTTTGATGCACTTGTTATGATTCCTAACTGTGACAAAATTGTTCCCGGAATGCTTATGGCTGCTGCACGCCTTGATTTGCCTACAGTTTTCTGTTCCGGCGGACCTATGATGCCCGGTCATTTACCAAGCCGTGATGAATCAAATCCATATTCAGGACGAAATCTTTCTTTGACTGATATGTTCGAAGCCGTTGGTGCTGTTGCAAGCGGAAAAATCACCGAAGAGCAACTGCGAGAAATGGAATTAAATGCCTGTCCTGGCTGCGGGGCTTGCTCAGGAATGTTTACTGCAAACTCTATGAACTGTCTTACCGAAGCAATTGGTCTTGGACTTCCTGGTAACGGTACAATTCCAGCTGTAAGCGGCCGTCGAATTGCCCTTGCAAAAAAAGCCGGTATGCAGGTTATGGAAATGTTCAATAAGGGAATTACAGCCCGCCGAATGTTTACAAAGCAGAACTTTATGAATGCGCTTGCCGCCGATATGGCTCTTGGCTGTTCAAGTAATACAATGCTTCACGTTCCGGCAATTGCTCACGAGGCAGGACTTACAATCGATCTTCACGAGGTTAACGATATTTCTAACCGCACGCCAAATCTTTGCCACCTTGCACCTGCAGGTCACACGTTTATGTGCGAGCTTGATGATGCGGGCGGTGTTCAGGCTGTTCTTGCAGAGCTTGCAAAAAAGAAGCTTATTGATACAAGCCTTATTACCGTCACTGGAAAGACAATTGCGGAAAACATTAAGGGAGTTTGCAACCGTAATCCTGAAGTTCTCCGTCCTATAGAAAATCCTTTCAGCGATAATGGCGGACTTGCAATCCTCTTTGGAAACCTTGCACCAAACGGTACTGTTGTTAAGCGCTCTGCCTGTGCAAAGGAGTTGATGAAGCACACTGGTCCTGCCCGAGTATTCAATGATGAATCGGAAGCAATGGATGCTGTTCAGAACCGAAAAATTAAGCCTGGTGATGTTGTTGTAATCCGTTACGAAGGTCCAAAGGGTGGTCCTGGAATGCGAGAAATGCTTGCGGTAACTGCTGCTTTGGCGGGTCAGGGCTTGGATAAAGAAGTTGCTCTTATTACCGATGGACGTTTTAGCGGTGCCACACGAGGTGCTTCTCTTGGTCACTGTTCACCGGAGGCTGCAGTTGGCGGACCGATTGCACTTGTAAAAGAAGGCGACAAAATCACTCTGGATATAAACAACTACAAAATCACACTGGAAGTCAGCGACGAAGAGCTTGCTAAACGCCGTGCCGAATGGCTTGCTCCTGAGCCAAAGGTTAAAACCGGTTATCTTGCACGTTATGCAAAACTGGTTTCCAGCGCGGATAAAGGTGCAATACTCGATTAGTTTTTGTTAGCTTCTATATAATAAATACTGGTTTTTCTTTTTATAAAGGCTTCTGTTTATTCTAGAAATATTCTGGAAGGCTTTGCTATTTTTTTAACTATTCACTATAATATCTCTCATATTAAAATCGGGGCGAGTGTTTCGATTTTTTTTGCAATTCTCCCGGTTAAACGCTGGGTTTTAAGGAATATATATATGGAAGGAATGACTATTACTCAAATGCTTGGTCAGAGTGGACTTCTGACTTTGCTTGGTATGTGTGTTGTTTTCGGATTTATCATTATCCTGATTATCTGTATGACAATTCTTAAGGGTGTTGTGCATGCGTTAAAGCTTGATAAAGATAAACCTGCCGAAACACCAGCGGCTTCTGCTCCGGTTGCATCCGGAAATGATGGGGCAATTATTGCTGCTATTGCGGCTGCCGTTCATGACAAGGCATTAAAATCGTAAATATAGAGGTATAAATAAATGGCTAAAGTTGGAATTTCTGAACTTGCAATTCGTGATGCTCATCAGAGTCTTCACGCAACACGTATGACAACAGCAGATATGCTGCCTGCTTGTCCAATGATTGATAAAATCGGTTATAAATTTGTAGAAGGCTGGGGTGGTGCAACTTATGACTCTTGTATCCGCTTCTTGAACGAAGATCCTTGGGACCGCCTGCGCAAGCTTCATGCTGCAATGCCTAACACAAAAATCATGATGCTTTTGCGTGCACAGAACCTTCTTGGTTACCGCCACTACGCAGATGATGTTGTAGACAAGTTTGTTGAAGCTGCTGCAAAGAACGGTATTGACTGCTTCCGTATTTTTGATGCCTGTAACGACCCGCGCAACATGGAACGCGCTACTAAGGCTGCTAAAAAATCAGGTAAGCATGTTCAGATGGCAATTTCTTATGCCGTAACTCCTTATCATACAATAGAAAAATATGCAGAGCTTGCTAAGACTTACGCTGACTTTGGTGCAGATTCTATCTGTATTAAAGATATGTCCGGTTTGCTCAAGCCTTATGCTGCTTATGACCTGGTAAAGGCTATTAAAGCTAAGGTTGATCTTCCTGTAGAAATCCACACCCACGCAACAACAGGTCTTTCTGTTGCAACTTTGCTCAAGGGTGCCGAAGCTGGTGCTGACTGGCTGGATACTGCAATTTCTTCTATGTCTATGGGAACTTCTCACTCTCCAACAGAAACTATCGTAGAAATGCTCAAGGGCACAGACATGGATACCGGTCTTGATACTTCTGCTCTTCTTGAAATAGCCGCTTATTTCCGCGAAGTACGCAAGCATTATTCTTCACTTGAATCTTCTTTCCTTGGTGCAGATACACGTATCCTTCTTTCTCAGGTTCCGGGCGGTATGCTTTCTAACCTCGAAAGCCAGCTTAAACAGCAGAATGCAGGTGATAAGATGGACGAAGTTCTTGCTGAACTTCCACGCGTTCACAAGGATGCAGGTTATGTTCCACTTGTAACACCAACATCACAGATTGTAGGAACTCAGGCTGTTATGAACGTTCTTATGGGACGCTACAAGACAATGACTCAGGATTTCCGCAATTTGATTACAGGTAAGTTTGGTGCTCTTCCTGCCGAAGCTAATCAGGAACTTGTAAAGAAGGCTCTTGAACAGAACGGAATGGAAAAGGTTATGACCTGCCGCCCTGCCGATGAAATCCCTAATGAATGGGACAAGATGGTTGAAGAAGCTAAGAAAGCTGGTGGTAACGGTTCTGACGAAGATGTTCTTACATATGCAATGTTCCCTAACGTAGCACCTAAGTTCTTTGCTGAACGCGCTAAGGGCCCTGTTGATGCAGCTACTGCTTTTGCTAAGAAAGAAGTTAAAGCCGGCGATAACAAGGGTGGTTCTTATACAATCAATATCAATGGTACATCATACAATGTTACAACTGGTCCTGCCGGAGACAGCATGAACGTAAATGTAAACGGTACTGCTTATAATGTAACATTTGGTGCTCCTGGTGCAGCTCCAGCCGCTGCTGCTCCTGCAGCTGCAGTTGGTAACGTTCCAGTTCCAAGCCCAGTTGCCGGAACAATTCTTAAGTTTGTTGCTCCAGAAGGAAGCCAGGTTAAGAAGGGCGACACAGTAATCATGATTGAATCTATGAAGATGGAGCTCGAAGTAAAGGCTCCTGAAGCAGGAAAGATTTCTTATACAGTTCATACTGGTGACCAGGTACAGGCAGGTCAGACTCTGGCTAATCTTGGTGGTGCTGTTGTTGCTGCTCCAGCTGGTGGTGCGTCAGTAGGCACGAACGCAGTTGCGCCAGCAACTGCAGCAACGGCCAGTACAAGTGCTGCATCAAGTAACGGTGGTCAGGCCGTTGCTGCTCCTGTTGCCGGAACACTTCTCCGCTATGCAGTTGCAGAAGGTGCCGCTGTTCAGCCAGACACAACAATTATAATCATCGAATCAATGAAGATGGAACTTGAAATTAAGGCAGGTGCCGCAGGTAAAGTTCACTTTATTGCCGCAACCGGTGCCCAGATTGCACAGGGACAGACCGTAGCTCAGATTCAGTAGGAATTAATTATGGATACAGAATTAAATAACAAAGATAATAAATTAAAGGTTTTTAAAACCACAGCTATAATCTGTCTTATTGCAGTTGTGCTTTCTTTTGCAGGCTGCGGTACTTCAGACAAATCTGCTGGTGGTAAAGCTCCTTCGGTTCACAGTACAACAATCGTAAAAGGTTCTGAAGGAATTAAACCTATTTCGGTTTCTTCGTTCTTTAAGAATGTTGGAAAAAATACTGGAATCTACAAAATGATTCACACTCCAACTGCCGAAGAGCTTGCAGAAGAAAAGGCTTCTAAAGAAGCTATGGAGCTTGCAAAAGAAGAACAAGCCGCTCAGGCAGCCGCAGATTTAGCCGCTCATCCTGTTAAAGGCTGGCAGCGCCTTATCATGCTTGCAATCGGCTTTTTAATTGTATACCTTGCAGTAGTTAAGGGCTTTGAACCACTTCTTCTTATTCCAATCGGCTTTGGTACAATTCTTGTAAATATTCCTGGTGCCGGCATGGGAGACGCTCCAGACGGAATGCTCCACATCATCTACAACGCCGGTGTTGGCAACGAGTTCTTCCCAATGCTGATTTTTATGGGTATTGGTGCCATGACAGACTTTGGTCCGCTTATCGCTAACCCTAAGACTGCTCTTCTTGGTGGTGCTGCTCAGCTTGGTGTATTTGCTACCTTGTTCGGTGTTGCTGCCATGAACTTTATTCCTGGAATCGACTATAATATGAAACAGGCTTGTGCCATCGCTATTATTGGTGGTGCTGATGGTCCTACTTCTATTTACGTTTCCGGTAAGCTTGCTCCAGAAATGATGGCGGTTATTGCGGTTGCGGCCTACTCTTACATGGCACTTGTTCCAATGATTCAGCCACCAATCATGAAGCTGCTTACATCTAAAAAAGAGCGTACAATCAAAATGAAGCAGCTCCGTCCTGTTTCTAAAACAGAGAAAACTTTGTTCCCATTGCTTCTTCTTGTTGTAACAATCCTTCTTTTGCCACCTGCAGCTCCACTTATTGGTATGCTTGCATTCGGTAACTTTATTAAGGAAGTTGGAATTGTTCAGCGACTTTCAAAGACTGTAGAAAATGAATTGATGAACATTGTTTCAATTCTGCTTTCTTTGGGTGTTGGTTCTCAGATGACTCCAGAAAAGATTATGCACGCTAACTCACTTGGAATTATCGTTCTTGGTCTTTTGGCCTTCTGTATTGCTACAATGGGTGGACTTATTATGGCTAAGATTATGAACCTCTTCCTTAAGGAAAAAATCAATCCGCTTATCGGTTCGGCTGGTGTATCAGCAGTTCCAATGGCTGCCCGCGTTGCAAACAAGGTTGGTATGTCAGAAGATCCAACAAACTTCCTTTTGATGCACGCCATGGGACCAAACGTAGCCGGTGTAATCGGTACTGCAATTGCCGCTGGTGTATTCATTTCTACTTACGGCATGTAATTGTATTAACCCTTGCCATGTCATTGTCGGACTAAAATGATGTCATTGTCGGGCTCGACTCGACAATCTCTGAAAGATTCCCGTGTCAAGCACGAGAATGACATGTAGTGGCATATGAATGACAAAAACACGGTAGCTTCACATTGTGAACTACCGTTTTTTTTTGTATGAAAGATTGTCAGACTTGACCCGACAATCTTTCACCCTTATAATTTTATAATAGATATTCGGATCAAGTCCGAATATGACAGTTATAGTCCGAATATGACAGTTATAGTCCGAATATGACATTATTCGTGTCATTACAGGGCTTTATCGATGTCATTATCGGGCTTGACCCGATAATCTCAATAAAAAAAAGGAGTCTCCCATGTCAAAACCGTCATCATCCAAACTGCACAGGCAGGCAAATGCAGCCAGTAACACAGAAAAAACTACACATAAAAACGCGAGGGGGGGGTACATCAGTATAGTAATTTTATAAAAACCGCCGCAGTTACGGCAATTTCCCTTCTTTTTGCGCTGACCATAACAGCGTGTCCTAATCCTGCAGACCCTAGCAATAACCAGAATAATCCTGAAAATCAGACAGAAGAAAAACAGTATCCGCAGACCCTTACAGAAAAAGAAAAATCAGAAATCAACGGACTGACCACCGCAAGCATTTCAGACTCGCTTACAAGCCTGGACAAAATCCTGACAATTCTGAACTCCCACAAAAAGGAAAAAAACGTACAAAGCTATATAACCGCGCTTAATGCTGTCCGCAACGAAATTGAAGGTGAAAAAATAGCTGCATCAGTTGATTTAACAAAGCCTGCTGCTAAGGAAGAAATTGTAAAGAAAAGTGATATTGAACTTCCAAGGTCTATAGATACAACCTACGAAGAAGACGGCGTTACATATAACTATAAAAATGCTGATGCTTACCTTCAGGTCTGGAATGATGCAATTGATGCAAAGGATGCATACGAAGGTTTTTATGCTGGTGACTTTACCAATGCATATTCCAGCTATGTTGATGCACATGATGCCTGCTGCAGCAAACTTGATAATATCAGCAATCCTGAGTGTGATAAGGTTACGAATTATGCAAAGAAAGCTGTTGATGACTTTAAGGATAACTATATTCTGAACAGTTCCTATTCAAAGGAAGAAGTTCAGGCTCTTATAAAGAATGCGAAGGCTGAAGTTACAAAAATTGAGTCAGATGTAAATGAAGTAAAAACTGCTTTTGAAAATGCAAAAAATGATTATGACAGCTTGAAAAGTGAGCTTGAAAATAAATATGACGAGGCAGTTTCTGCAAAGAATGATTTTGACTCCTTTGTTCCTGAAAAAGAAGACCATTCAGGCAGCAATCCTGAAGTTCAGCTGCCTTACCCTGAAACCCTTACGGACGCACAGATTTCGATTATTACAGCTTTAAGCTCTGCCACACTCAGTGATTCTCTTTCAAGCATGGATAAAATCCTTGTGATTCTGGATGCACACAAGGCAGAGTACGGTATTTCTGATTACATTACAAAGGTTAAGGAAGTTCGTGATGCAATCAGGACTGGTAATCCGTCTTTAAGCAATTTTACGACTCTTGCAGAAATAGAAGAAATTGTTGCAGTCAGTGATATTGAAATCCCTATGATAAATACTCTTTATCAGGATAATGGTTCTACTTACAGATATAAGAATGCTGATGAATACGAACAGGTTTATCATGATGCACTTGAAGCAAGTGGTGATTATGACAGTTACTACCATTCTGATTTTAAAGAAGCTTATGATCTTTATGAATATTATTATGAAAACTATAATACAACTGTTAATGGCATAACAAATCCTAGGTATGAAAGAGTTGCCAGTTATGCAAAGGAACTTGTTGATGATTTCAAAGATAACTATGTGTTTGACGGATATTATTCGCAGGAAGATACAGAGTATTATTTACAGAACGCGCAGAATGAAAAGACTCTAAATGAAGCTGCGGTAAACAGTGCATTGACCGATTTTAACAATGCAAAATCTGCATATGAAGTTGTAAAGGTTGTTCTTGGAGAAAAATATGATACTGCTATAGAAGCAAAGAATGCTTATACATCTTTTGTTCCTGAGACTGAAGACCATACTACTGTAAATCCTGACCAACCGGAAGACCCGAATCAGGAAAATCCGAATACTAATCCCGAAAACCCTGACAATCCACAGCAGCCCGAGCAGATTGTGTATACAGACATAACAGTTACTACCGCAACAGATTTGAACAGCGGTGACTGGACTCATAACGGCGATGTTAAAGTGTGCGTTCAGACCGGAACCATAGCTGTAGATGTGCTTGCTTTAAGGGCAAAATATGACAGCGTTAAGGCAAAGGTTGCCTCTCTTACTGATGGTAAAGCAAGAAGTGTTGATTTTGGTGCATATCCTGAAACTGTTACATCATTCAATCTTACGATGCCAGCAGATAAGACAAATGTCGAAATTATGAACAGCATTGTTGATCCAAATGAATTAACATTTGATTTGGATGCTGATAGTTTGGTATCAGAAAGACTTACTCAGATAAAAAGAACAGAAGTTATTCCAGGTGTTAATTTGGTAAGTTATGCTGTTGAATATAATCGTCCAGGTTCTAGTTTAAATAAAGTGCAACAAGCCTTTGAATTTGATAAAGATACTGTTGTTACAATGCCATCGGGAAGGTATGATTTAACTGGTGCATATAATGGTGGTCTTATTGCGAAAGATGGTGCAAAGTTGACTATTGAAAATCTTGCAAATGCAGAGCTAGAAGGAACAGTTTATAAGGAAAATTTGTCACCTATATACAATACATTTGTTAAGGATCAAAATGCAACTGATTTAGCAAAACTTTTATTGAGATTTGATCGTAGAGATACTGATGTTTATAGTATGCAGGATTCTCATTTAGAATCTGCTGGAGTAAATTTATATGGAACAGATTTTGATAAGATTATTAAGAAATATTATGATAGTAATAATCGTGATAAATTTTCATTTATTTCATCTGGTTTAATCTTTGATGCAAGGGAATTTTTGAATGGAGTTTCAATGTATGATGCGAATAGTTATAATGATTCTGCTTATAATTTAGATGTTAATGCTGCTTTATTTTTTGATACAGTAGCAAATGTTAATGTTACAGGTCTGAGAAATAGTAATCTTAATGCAAGGCAGGGAGCTGCATTTGTGAATACTCGTTTTGAAGCTGATATGAGTGGGGTTGAATTTAGTGGTTCTATGAGTGGAGTAATTGATATTGCTGGTCCACAAGAAGATTTAACTTTGCGAGTTATTGATGGTAGACTTATAGTTAGAGAAAATGCGGTAGGTTCAGCAAATTCATCTATTAAGTTAAACGGAGGATCTCAGATTGATTTTTCTGAAATTTCGAAAAATGATCTTTCAAAGATATCTACTCTTGGTGGTTATTATACTTATGTTGATTTTAAGGATGAAGAGGCTTTTAGTGCATCTAGTCTTCATGGTACTGCAGGTAATTATTATGGAGCAGATAGTATGTTTAATAGCATTACTGCTCAACAGGTAGAGAATGATGTTCGTGAAGATAGGCCTCTTCCTAGTTTACAAGTTTCTCAAAATCCATAAAAAAATTGTCATTGTGCCCCCTCCAGCTGTCATTGTCGGACTAAAACAATGTCATTGTCGGGCTTGACCCGACAATCCCCCAGACTCCCGTGTCAAGCACGGGAATGACACTCTATTTAATGTCATTATCGGACTCGCCCCTTTTGTCATTATCGGGCTTGACCCGATAATCTCATAGATTGCCGTGTCAAGCACTGCAATGACACTTTGTTATACACGGCAATGACACTTTGTTATACACGGCAATGACACTACTTCTGTCATTATCGGACTTGATCCGATAAGCCAGATTCTCCGGTCAAGCCGGAGAATGACACTTCATTTACTGTCATATTCGGGTTACAACTCATTTGTCATATTCGGGCTTGACCCGAATATCTTTATGTCATTCAATTTTTTTCTTGTCTTTCCTCTCTTACATTATTACTTTTATTCTATGAATAATTACTATGTTTATATCTTGACCAACAAGACTAATTCTACTCTTTACATTGGAATGACGAACGACCTCAAACGCCGTCTGTACGAACACAAAAATAAACTTATTCCTGGTTTTACTGAAAAATACAATGTGAACAAATTAGTTTATTTTGAAACAACTACCAACGTAAAATCTGCAATCCAGCGCGAAAAGAATCTGAAAAAATGGAATAGGGATTGGAAACTGGAATTAATAAAAAAGACAAATCCAGATTTTAAGGATTTAAGCCTTGAATGGGCATAACCGTCATTATCGGACTTAATCCGATAATCTCATAGATTGCCGTGTCAAGCACGGCAATGACATTTTATTACGTACGGTAATGACATTTTATTACGTACGGTAATGACATTTTATTACGCACGGTAATGACATTTTATTACGCACGGCAATGACACGATTTTTGTCATTGTCGGACTTGATCCGACAATCTCATAAAAAAAACACGGTAGCTTCAATGAACT
>JAEEGH010026859.1_pt1 | contig 11436 bp, 9 predicted proteins | sample 9134181 | NCBI WGS metagenome assembly JAEEGH01 (sample SAMN16246544, study PRJNA631951) | gut metagenome | biome: gut microbiome; feature: rumen; material: DP-attached | host: Bos | place: Iran: Karaj | collected 2018-10 | reverse complement strand
TCCAGGAGAGTATTTCTTCCGTAGTCACCTGCCTCATCACATTCGGGGAGGCGGAAGGATTTGTCCGTGCCCTGGAAATCCATGACATCACCTTCCTGTTCGGGCAGTTCTTTATTTATTACATGATGTTTGCGCCGAAAGGAACGAAGCCGGAGAAACGGATGCGTCGCTGCGGCATAATCCTCTCCGTTTTTTTCATGCTGCTGGGTCTGAAGCGCAGTGTCCTGCCGGCGGTGCTTCTTGTATGCCTGTTTGTGAAACTGGTCCGTATGGCCCGGAAACCGGGGAGGTATGTCATGGCAGCCGGAACGGGCCTGTTCCTCTTTTTTTACCTGTATCTCTACCTGACACGGTCCGGAATCCTGGTGGGCTTCCTTGAATCGCTCGGGGTCGACATGATGGGACGGAACGTGCTGTGGAGCCTGCCCAATGATTACTATGAGCTTTCCCCGTTCTGGAAAGGGCTGGGCTTTGAGGGCGTGACCGACCTGGTGAATACCTGGTACAGCAAAGGGCTGATCAACCATCCCTATCCGCTGCACAATGATATCCTGCGGATTTTTATTGAACTGGGCGCTCTGGGATTCACCCTGTGGGCCGGCATCAGTTACATCCTGTATCCGGCATACTGGATGAACCGGCACAACACGGAAACCGGGATCCTGTATATAGCGATCCTGGCCTATATGTCCGTGACCTACCTGACAGACAATACCGCCTTCTATTTCTGGAGCTGCATCGGCCTGAGGCTGATTCCCATGAGTTTCAGTTACCGGATCCAGACGCCCCGGAAGCAGGTTCAGTGGAAGCCGCCGACCCCGGAAGAAGCCGCGAACGAGATTCGGCTGATTGAGATGGGAGAGTAGTATGAGATGCTGCACATACTGAAACGGCTGCCGGTTTACCTGAAAAACGCGTTCCTCATGATCCTGCTCCGGCCCGCTGCCGCGGTGCTGAGAAAAACCAACAGGGACTACCGCCGTCTCTGGCTGGTGATGGAACGCGGATTCGATGCCCGGGATAACGGATACTGGTTTTTCCGCTACCTGCGGGAAAGGCAGCCGCAGATCAACGTGTGTTTTGTGATCGATCCGGACAGCCCGGATTACAGCAGGGTTTCACAGCTCGGCCGGACCGTCCGGTGGAGATCACTGAAGCATTACCTGATGTACCTGGCGGCCGACATGCTGATCGGCACCCATGTGCAGCCGGCTTCTCCCGACCTGGTTGCCTTTTACCACCTGCGCCGGATCGGGATCCGGCCGCGGGGCAAAGAGGCTTTCCTGCAGCACGGGATCATCGGGAACAAAATGAAGATGATGCTGTATCCCGGACTGAAGGTGGACTTTTTCGCCAGCGGCGGAAAGATGGAATACGACTACCTCATTTCCGAATACGGCTTCCCGGAAGGCGTGATTCAGTATACGGGGCTGTGCCGCTTTGACAATCTCATCCGGGGAAATGCTCCTGCTGGTGAGATCCTGGTGATGCCGACGTGGCGCGGTGCGGACTATCCCCGGGGAGAACAGTTTTACGGAACGGCCTTTTACAGGCAGTTTCAGTCCCTGCTGGAGAACCCCCGCCTGGTCAGCCTCCTGGAGGAGCGGGATCTCAGGCTGGTTTTCTATCCCCATATTGAGCTGCAGGATGAACTGGACAAGTTCAGGCCCGCGTCGGAACGGATCATCCTGGCCGGCTGGAAGGATTATGATGTCCAGACGCTGCTGATGCGCTGCAGCCTGCTGGTTACGGATTATTCCAGCGTGTTTTTCGATGCGGGCTATATGGAAAAGCCGGTGATATATTACCAGTTTGATATGGAGGATTTCCGGAAGTACCATTACCAGGAAGGCTATTTTTCCGCAGAGAAGCACGGATTCGGTCCGGTGGCATCGACAGAGGAAGCCCTGATAAACGCCATATATGAATGTGCCGGGAATGATTTCCGGATGGAGGAGAAATACCGGGACCGCCTGAAGGCGTTTTTCCCGGTGCGGGACGGGAAAAACTGCGAGCGGGTTTATGAAGCTGTCAGCCGCCTGAGCAGCGGGCTGTGAGCCCCCGCCGCATCTGCATTCCGGGATGTCCGTCCGGACCGGAACGCCGTGATCAAAAGAGTGGCAGGAGGAATCGGGAAAGATGCTTCGTGTGCTGCATTCCGTCAGCAATATGGCACGTGCGGGAATTGAAACCATGCTGATGAACTATTACCGGGAGATGGACCGGGAACGGATCCAGTTTGACTTCCTGGCCAACAAACCGGTGCCGGGGGAATATGACGACGAGATCCGCAGCATGGGCGGGCGGGTATTTGTCAGCCCGGGCCTGAATCCGCTGCATTATCCCCGGTACAGGCGGTTCATGGCGGATCTCCTGCATGAAAACCCCGATATCCGGATTGTCCACGCACATAACGAAGCCATGGGGTATTACGCGCTCAGGAGCGCCGGGGACGCCGGAATCCGGGTCCGGATAGCGCACGCGCATAACACGCGGATCATCCGCGATTACAAGTATCCGCTGAAGCTGGCCTGCAAGCAGCTGCTTCCCGGCGCGGCAACGGATTACTGGAGCTGCGGCAGGGACGCGGGAATCTACTATTACGGAAAAAAGCGGTGGAACGAATCCGGCTTCATCCTGCGGAACGCGATCGACGTGGATCGTTTCCGGTTCCGGCCGGATGTCCGTGAACGGCAGCGGCAGCAATACGGACTGCAGGACTGCTTTGTGATCGGCCATGTGGGCAGGTTCAATATCCAGAAGAATCACAGCCGCCTGCTGGATATTTTTGCGGCCGCCGCAAAGGAAGTACCGGAGGCCCGCCTGGTCCTGATCGGCACCGGCGAGCTGGAGCAGGCGGTGAGGGAGAAGGCGCAAAGACTCGGAATCATGGACAGGACGATCTTTGCGGGACAGACGGCGGACGTCAGCGGCTGGTACCAGGCGATGGACTGTTTTGTACTGCCTTCCCTGTTTGAAGGACTCCCGGTGGTGGGGATTGAGGCACAGGCTGCCGGACTGCCGTGCGTGTTCTCAGACAGGGTGACCGACGAGGTCCTGCTCTCCCCGGAAGCGGTCCGGGTTTCCCTCGGTTCGGACGACGCAGAGTGGGTCCGGCAGATGATGAAAGCAGGACGGGCGGAAACGGACCGGTCCCGGGGAGCCGATACTGCCTGCCGGGCAGGGTATGATATCCATACGGAAGCACGGAAGCTGCAGGAACTGTACCTGGATATGGCGGCCCGCGCATATCCGGAAGCACAGCGGTAAACCCGGCGGACCGGCTGCCCGCCTGTGAGGAAAGGACGGCGCGATAAGCGTGCAGAACACCGGCAAACGGATTGCGATGATCGGACACAAGTTCATTCCGTCCAGGGACGGCGGGGTGGAGGTTGTTGTGAGCAATCTCGCACCGCATCTCGCGGAGATCGGATATGACGTGACCTGCTATAACCGGACCGGAAAGCGGCACCGGAAGATCCGGAAAGAAAAAGGCCTGCCGCGGGAATACCGGGGAGTGCGCCTGGTCTGGACACCGACGGTGGACCGCCGCGGACTGGCCGCCATGACTTCTTCGGTGATCGCGACGGTGATGGTATCCTTCAGCCGGTGCGACCTGGTTCACTTCCATACGGAGGGGCCGTGCGTTCTCTGCGGACTGCCGAGGCTCATGGGCAAGAAGGTTGTGGTGACGGTCCACGGGCTCGACCATATGCGAAAGAAATGGGGAAGGTTCGCTTCCGCGTACATCATGAAAGGGGAGAAAGCCGCTGTCCGCCATGCCCACCGCATCATTGTGCTGAGCAAAGGGGTGCAGGAGTACTTCCGGCAGGAATACGGGAGGGAAACGGTGCTGATCCCGAACGGCATCGATCCGGCGGAAAGCCGGGTGGCCTGCGAGATCACGGAACGGTTCGGGCTTGCTTCCCGGGAATACATCCTGTTCCTGGGACGCCTTGTGCCGGAAAAGGGGATTCATTACCTCATTGAAGCTTACCGGAAACTCCGGACGGACAAGAAGCTGGTAATCGTCGGCGGCGCTTCGGACACCGATGAATACGCGCGGAAGCTGCATGCCATGGCCGGAGACAATCCTTCCATCATCTTCACCGGTTTCCAGCAGGGAACCGTGATGGAGGAGCTGTACAGCAATGCCTACCTGTATGTGCTGCCCAGCGACCTGGAGGGCATGCCGCTGACCCTGCTGGAGGCCATGAATTACGGATGCTGCTGCGTGACCTCCGATATCGGCGAATGCGCCGACGTGATGGACGGCTGCGGATTCACCTTCCCCCGGGGAGACACGGAAGCCCTGCGGGAAACGCTGCAGGGCCTGTGCGATGATCCCGGCCGGGCGGAGGAGTACCGCGGCAAAGCCCGGGAAATGGTTTCAACCAAGTATACATGGCAGGAGATTACGATGCAGACAGACCGGCTTTACCGGGAACTGCTGGACGGCTGACGGTAAAAGGAATCCTGCCCGGGGACCCGGAAATCCAACGAAAGGACTGCGGCAATCGGCATGAAGCTTGAACGTACCCGGAACGCAACAAGGAACATTGTGTTTGACGGAATGCTGGAAATGGTCAACCTGCTGTTCCCGTTCGTCATCCGCTCTGTCATGCTGCATTGCCTGGGAACTGAATACCTGGGGCTGAACGGCCTGTTCAAGTCGCTCCTGACATTCCTGAACCTGGCGGAGCTGGGTGTGGGAAGCGCCATGGTGTTCAGCATGTACCGGCCGATTGCCGAGGATGACGCCCCTTCCATCTGTGCCCTGCTGCGGCTGTACCGGACCCTCTACCGGATCATCGGCCTGGTGATCGGGGCAGCGGGACTGCTCCTGATTCCCGTGCTGCCCAATCTCATCCAGGGCGACGTGCCCGCAGGCATGAACCTGTACATCCTGTACCTGATGAACCTGGGAAACACGGTGGTGACGTACTGGCTGTTCGCCTACAGGAGCAGCCTGCTCCAGGCGCATCAGCGGCGGGATGTGATCAGCAAGGTCAGCCTGGCGGTCCGGCTGACGGAATACATCCTGAAAATCCTGGTTCTTGTTTTTGCGCGGAACTATTATCTCTACCTGGCAGTCCAGCTGCTGTGCCAGGTCGCCGTCAACATCCTGACAGCGGTATATGCGTCCAGGATATATCCCCGGTACGTACCCGAAGGAAAGCTGCCGAAGGATAAGACGCTGGACATTTTCCGGAGAGTGCGGGACCTTTTCACATCCAAGCTTTCCGCAACGGTTTTCGATTCCGCGGATACCCTGGTGATCTCCGCGTTTATGGGGCTGACGGTCCTGGCGGTTTACCAGAACTATTATTTTGTGATTACCGCCCTGCGCATGATGCTGGTGGTACTCCTCAACGCCTGTATGGCCGGAGTCGGCAACAAGATGGTCATGGAAAGCAGGGAAGCGAACTACCGTGACCTGGAAAAGATCAGCCTGCTGTTCAGCTGGATCCTGGGAGTGAGCTGTTCCATGCTGCTGTGCATGGTTCAGCCGTTCATGGAGATCTGGATGGGCGAAGAAAACATGCTTTCCGCCGGACTGGTGGTCTGCTTCGCGGTTTACTACTATTCCATGGGCGCCAACAAGCTGATCAATATGTTCAAGGATGCGGCAGGCATCTGGCGGATCGACCGCTGGAGGCCCCTGACAGCGGCGCTGGTCAACCTGGGCCTGAACCTGGCCACGGTGCAGTGGCTGGGACTGTACGGGGTGCTGCTTTCCTCGGTTGTCTCCATTGTGGTGATCCAGATTCCCTGGCTGTTCCGCAACCTGTTCCGGGAAGTGTTCCCGCGTGAGCGGATGGGCCGGTACATCCGCCTCTTCTGCGGGATGGCGGCGGTGGCCCTGGTATCCTGCGCGGCTTCGTGGTATGTGTGCAGCCTGGCTTCACTGGACGTATGGCCGGCCCTGTTCCTGAACGCCGCGGTCAGCTTCCTGGTGCCGAACCTGTTCTACTTTGCCGTCTGCGGACGAAACCCCATGTTCCGGGAAAGCCTTTTGCAGCTGAAACGCAGCATCCTGCCCGGGAAACGGAAGACGCAGGACGCGGATATTCCGGTTCGGGAAGGGGGAACGGAAGAATGATCAGTGTCATTGTGCCGGTTTACAATGTGGAAAAATACCTGGGGAAATGTGTGGACAGCATCCTGAACCAGACCTATACCGATTTTGAACTGCTGCTGGTGGATGACGGTTCACCGGACGGGTGCCCGCAGATCTGCGACGGGTATGCGGCCCGGGATCCCCGCGTGCGGGTGATCCATAAGCCCAACGGCGGGCTGATCTCCGCCCGGAACGAGGGAATCCGCGCTGCCCGGGGAGACTATATCTGCATCCTGGACGGGGACGACCGGGCGCTTGAAAACATGCTGCAGTTCATCCATGATACCGTGTCCGGATTTCCGGAACCGCCCGACATGGTGCTTTTCGCGGCGCATAACGTTTATTCCGACCACATGGAAGAAACGCGGAATGACGTTCCGGAAGGATACTACGACCGGGAACGCCTGGAAAGGGAGATATTTCCCCATCTGCTGATGGATACGCGGACCGGGCTTCACCCGGGCCCGATCCAGGCGCATACCTGGGACAAGGCGTTCAGGCGGGAACTGCTGGCCGGGCATTATACCCGGGATGAGCGGATCCGTGTATTTACCGACGTGCCCATGACGTACGAATGTCTCCTGCACTGCAGGAGTGTGTATATATGCAACGAACCTTTGTATATATACAATAAAACCAATGAGGATTCCATCCGGGCCAGGAGCCGGGAGAATCTCCTGACAAAGAGTTTCTATTACCTGGTCTCGTATATGCGGGAGAATATGAGCGGACTGGCGCCGTCCATCGGCCGCCAGCTCAACGAATACGCGGCGATGCTGATTATCCGGACGGGGAAGTGGCGCGCCGCGACGGAGCCTTCCCTGCGGGAAGCGGCGAAGCGCCTGAAGGAAGGACTCCGCGAATCGGACATGCTGTCGTTCGTAACGGCCCGCGGCCTGCCGCGAAAGGCGGGCGCCGTGATCCTGCTGCTGAAGATGCACCTGGTGCTGCCGGCGGTACTGCTGTGCGCCGCCCGGGTCCGGCAGGAGAAAAACCAAAGCGTATAAATTCCTCACGGAAAGCAAGGTGGAAGCATGTACAAACGAAGGGTGCGCGGCTGGTCCCAGCATATCGACTTTATGCTGCTGGACATCCTCTGCACTTTTCTCAGCCTCCTGGCCGCATTCCTGATTGTTGAAAAGGACGGAATGCTGCACTCCCTCTTTTTCTGGTGGCTGGCCCTGGAAACGGCGCTGGTGAACACCGTCGTGATGATCGTTATGGACACTTACCACAGCGTCCTGCATCATTCGCCGTGGGATGAAATGGTCCGCCTGCTCGGCCAGACGGGGAATGTGCTCCTGATCCTGGTGGTGCTCCGACTGCTGGACCAGAGCGCTGAGGCCGACCTGCCGAAGATTGCGCTGCATGCCGTACCGCTGTACCTGGTATCCTGCTATATCATGCGCCAGGTATACAAAAGCTTCCTGAAGAAAAAGCACCATATCCATAACCGGCATTCCATGCTGATTGCGCTGGAAACATCCCAGATCCCGACCGTCATTCCGCGGATCCTCCGTTCCAATTACGGGATCTACCGGTTCTCCGGGATCGCGGTCATGGGAAATGACAATTCCGAAGAACAGGTGCGGGAGGCGCTGGGCCGGGTACGGGAGGAGTATCCGGAGGTGGATACGATTCCGGTGGTGGCCACGGCGGATACCCTGGAGCAGTACCTGACCAACAACTGGGTGGATGAGATCTACCTGGACGTACCCCCCAAAACCGATATGCCGGTCGAGCTGATCAACAGCCTGATGCGCATGGGCATCACCATCCATACGGCCCTGACATCCCTGGACGATATTGAATCCCGGCACAAGAACGTGGAATGGATCTGCGGCCACCTGACCATTACCACCTCCCTGGGATATATCACCGGCCGCGACCTTTTCCTGAAACGGCTCATGGATGTTGTGGGCGGCCTGATCGGTTCCCTGATTACGGTGCTCCTGATTCCGCCGGTCGGCCTGGCGATCCTGCTGTCTGATCCGGGCCCGATCTTTTTCTCCCAGACCCGGATCGGTGAAAACGGGAAGAAGTTCCAGATGTATAAGTTCCGCAGCATGTATATGGACGCGGAAGAACGCAAGAAGCAGGTGGCCCAGGAATACGGCCAGGAAGACCACCTCATGTTCAAGATGGAACACGACCCGCGCATTATCGGAAAGCGGAAGGGACCGGACGGAAAATGGAAGAAGGGCGTCGGCGGATGGCTCCGCGCCCTGTCCCTGGATGAGTTTCCCCAGTTTTTCAACGTCCTGAAGGGGGATATGTCCCTGGTCGGAACCCGTCCGCCGACGGTGGATGAGTGGCACCGGTACGAGCCCTACCACCGGGCCAGGATGTCCACGCGGCCGGGAATCACCGGGCTCTGGCAGGTCAGCGGCCGCAGCAATATCCGCGACTTTGACACCGTGGTCCGCATGGACCGGGAATACATCGAAAACTGGTCCCTCAAACACGACATCCATATCCTGTTCAAAACCGTATGGGTCGTGTTCAAACGGATCGGAACGATGTAACCTATGATGAATGAGACAGGTGGGAAAAATGGACAGACAGGTGACTGCAGGCGGAAAGACATATCAGATAATCCGGCTGCTGGGACACGGAAAGGGCGGATATTCCTGGCTGGCGGAATGCGAAGGACAGCAGGCGGTAGTGAAACAGATCCACCATGAGCCGTGTGATTACTATACCTTCGGCAACAAGATCGAAGCGGAACAGCGGGACTATGAACGCCTGCGGGCGGCCGGCATCCGGATTCCGGAAATGCTGGCTGTCGACCCGGATGCCGAACGCATTGTGAAGGAGTACATCGAGGGCCCGACTGTTTTTGACCTGGTAAAGGACGGCACATCTGCAGAACCATATCTTGCACAGGTGCGCGAGATGGCAGCACAGGCCAGGGATGCCGGGCTGAACATCGACTATTTTCCCACCAATTTTGTGGTGCGGGACGGGATGATCTGGTATGTGGATTATGAATGCAATGAATATATGGATGAATGGAACTTTGAGAACTGGGGGATCCGCTACTGGAGCCAGACGCCGGAGTTTGAGGCATACCTGAAAGAGCACAGACCCACGGTCATCATCCGGGAGGAACGGGTTACGGCGGAGGAATATATCGGCTTCCTCAGGCGGACCGACCTGGGATCGCAGTATCCGAAGGAACGCTTTGAGGAGCGTATCCGCCGGCTGGTACAGACCGTATCCATCAGCCTGACCGCCCGGAATGAGCAGGGCCTGCTGGTGGGCGTGCTGTTCGGACTGACGGACTTTGCCTACTGGCTGTATATCACCGACCTGGGAGTGGACCGGGAGTATACCCACCGGGGAATCGGCCGGCGCCTGATGAAGACCGCCCATGAGCTGGCGGGAGGCGAGAAGGACATCGCGGTGTACCTGATCGCCAATGAGGATGCCGTGCCTTTCTATGAAAAATGCGGCCTGAAGAAGGCGGATGACGTGATGAAGTACAACCATATTGAATGGACGGAATTTACGGTCACCTGACGCGGCGTACGAAAAGGAGGAAGGACGGATGAAGTCCATCCTGATCAGGGATACAACCCGGGAGGAACGGGAGCAGATTGTGCACCGGGCCCTGTGGGGAAACTGCGGAATCGACTGCGAGTTCTGCTCCGGCTGTGACAACCGCGGCGGCGGGCGCATTGAGGGAATCTACCAGGACTATATTGACGGAAAAAAGGAAATCCGGGAGATCAACGCGGAATACCGGGCTCCCTTTGTCCGGGGATAACTGCGGAGATATAGACTGAAGCTATAACTGGATATGGCTTTTTGGGTTTTGACATTACACCTATCTGCATAGTAGGATAATGCCGATATTCCGAAGGATCCGGGAAACCGGACGGGATACCGGCATTTTTGTTTTTCCGGCGGAAACGGACGGGAAGGCGGAGAAGGAGCGGAGGATAATGGCAGAAGCAGCGGCATGCTCACTGGCGGCCCGCCGGACGCAAAGCGGGACCGGAAACCAGGAAACGGTCCGTTTCGGCCGGGTGGCCACGACGGAGAAGACCGGGGAGATCGCCGGAAACGGCGCGTTTGTCCGGCAGGAGAACCGGTTCTGTACGCCCTTCGGCAGCCGGGAAGGCGAGCTTCCCGTGGAAGCCGGGCGGTACCGCCTGATCTGGACGCCGCTGTGCCCCTGGGCCACCCGGCAGCGGATTGTGCTGAAGCTGCTGGGAATCGGTGAGGACGTGATCAGCATCGGCACCGTCGCGCCGGTGCGCACGGCAAACGGCTGGGAGTTTTCGCTGGATCCGGGCGGGGCGGATCCCGTGCTGGGAATCCGGTACCTGCCGGAAATCTATGCGGCGACGGATCCGGAATACACGGGGCGGGCCACGGTGCCGGCGGTTGTGGATATCCGGGAGCGGAAGGTGGTCAACAATGATTACCACCGCCTGACGAATTACTGGGAGACCGTGTGGAAGCCCTTCTGGAAGGAAGGCGCCCCGGACCTGTATCCGGCGGAGCTGCGCGCGGGGATCGACGCCCTGAACGACATCCTGTTCCATGAGGTGAACAACGGCGTGTACAAGGCGGGCTTCGCGCAGAGCCAGGAGGAATATGAGAAGAATTACCGCCTGGTGTTCCGGCGGCTGGACGTGCTGGAGGAACGGCTGAAGGACCGGCGGTTCCTGTTCGGGGACCGGCTGACCGACAGCGACGTGCGGCTGTATGTGACGCTGGCACGGTTCGATACAGCCTATTATTTCGGATTCCGCCTGAACGAGCGGCGGATCCGTGATTATCCGAACCTGTGGAACTACGCGAAGGAGCTGTACTCCATCCCGGCATTCCGGGAGAGCACGGACTTTGACGCGATCAAGCGGGGATACCTGATGGATCCCGAAGACAATCCAGACCAGATCCTGCCGGACGGGCCGGACGAGGTCCCCTGGCTGGAGCCGAACGACCGGGCGGAGAAATTCGGCCCCCTGCGGATCGGCAGTGCCGGAAAGGAACGGAGGTGAGGGCATGGCGGTTGTGGACCATGTGACCAGCGGGGAAGTGCAGAGCAGCGGAAAGTTTGAACGCCAGGCCAACCGGTTTGTGACGCCCTTCGGGGACGGGGAAGGCGAACTCCCCGTGGAGGCGGGAAGGTACCGGCTGCTGTGGGCGCCGGTGTGCCCCTGGGCCAACCGGTCGATCATCGTGCGGCAGCTGCTGGGGCTGGAAGACGTGATCTCCGTCGGAACGCTGGACCCGATCCGGCCGGACGTTCCGTGGAGCGACTGGGCGTTTACCCTGGATGAAGGCGGAAAGGATCCCGTGCT
>JAEEGH010026858.1_pt1 | contig 11436 bp, 7 predicted proteins | sample 9134181 | NCBI WGS metagenome assembly JAEEGH01 (sample SAMN16246544, study PRJNA631951) | gut metagenome | biome: gut microbiome; feature: rumen; material: DP-attached | host: Bos | place: Iran: Karaj | collected 2018-10 | reverse complement strand
CGAATGTGCCACCTGCCGTGACCGCGCCGCCGCCTTCGCCGCCAACAGCGTGCCCGATCCCGCTCTACACCAGTGATTTCCGGAGAAATTTCATGCGAAAAACAACCGAAAATCTCATCCTTTTAAATACGCTTTTCACGACGGCGCTCGTAGTTTCCAACGTCGTGACCGCCAAACTGTTCCAAACAGGAATCACCCTGTTTGGAACAAGCCTTGTCCTGCCTGGAGCGGCGGTCTGCTATGCCTGCACCTTCCTGTTCACGGATGTCATCGGTGAAATCTGGGGTCGTGCAGAAGCCTCCAAAAGCGTCATTTACGGCTTCGCCTCGCAGATATTCGCTTCCGTGCTCATCCTTTTTACAGAAAAAATGCCGGCAGCGGATCCCACGATGCAGGAAGCCTACTCAAAACTACTCGGACAGAATCTTCTTTTCGTCTTCGCAAGCCTCACAGCGTATTTTGTGTCGCAATTGTGGGATATCTGGTTCTTCCACCGAATCCGTGACTGGTATCTTCACAAACGCCACGGCTCCACAGCCGCACGATGGATATGGAACAACGCCAGTACGATGACTAGCCAGATATTCGATACCGTCCTGTTCATCGGCATCGCATTCGGCATCGGTTTCCGTTGGTTTTGGCAATCCAACATGTGGCCTACGCTCATCGCCACTATCATCGGCCAATATCTGTTCAAACTCCTGCTTGCCGTACTTGATACGCCGTTCTTCTATCTTCTGACGCGTGGTTCCTCCCCCACAAAGGCTGAGTCCACAATACCATCCGCACAGTAATACGCCTATTTACACACACTATGAATAATCGAATCATCTTTGCATTTCTTGTTGCCGCCGCACAAGTCATCCCACAGGCTGCAAAGGCCAATCACACACTGGCCCAAAATGGACGAACGGCCTATACCATCACCATACCGGATGATGCCATTCCATCGGAAAAGACTGCGGCGCAAGAACTTCAGACACATTTGAAACAAATGAGCGGTGTAGATTTCACCATCGTGACGGCTTCAGAATTCAACGGCGGCCCACGTCTGGCAGTCGGTTTCCAGAAAGGCCTTCCAGAAACACTATCATCTGCGCATTATCAAAATCTTGGACCAGAAGAATTGGTCATCGACTCAAACGAAGACACCATTCTGCTGGCTGGCGGACGTCCACGTGGCGCTCTTTACGCCACTTACGAATTTCTGGAAAACCTCGGCATCCGTTGGTACACACCGACGGAGACATTCATCCCGCAAAAAACAAATCTGACTGTGGAGATAAAGCCTGAACGCTACACATCGCCATTCCGTTCGCGTACCAACGTGCCCGGCAATGGTGCGACCGCCGAATGGAGCGCACGAAACCGCATGAACTCCCTTCTTGAATGGAGCCATCCAGGCGAAAAATTCGGCGGCGGCATCAAACAAGGGCCGGACATGCACACGCTATGGCGTCTCATGAGCCCTGAAATCTTCAAGACACATCCTGAATGGGCCGCCATGGTTGACGGCAAACGCATCATCAACCACGCCAACAACCATTGGGGAGTCTGTCTCACTAATTCCGAACTCCAGAATTTCATCGTGGCTCGCACGATGGATTGGCTGCGGATGCATCCAGACACCACGGATGTCTGGTTCGGGCAGAACGATGGATCGCCCTACTGCACATGTCCCACCTGCAAGGCTTTCTATGATGCACATGGCGGCGTGCCGTCGTCGATTATCTGTTTTGTCATCAACAAACTCGCGGACGCCGTCGCAAAAGAATTTCCGCATGTGCGCGTAAAGACGCTTGCCTATGCATGGAGCCGCACGCCGCCACAGAACATCAAATTGCGCGACAACATAACCATCATGCTCTGCGCCACATTCGGTTGGTTTTCAGAGCTTGGCCAAGACGCTGCCACCACGGATTTCATCAACGACGTCACGGCTTGGAAGGCGGTCTGCGGCAATTTTGAGGCCTATCTCTACGGACATCCCACAGACGACTTCTGGTTTCCCGCCGCCTGCCTGTACAATCAAGCACGGAACATCAAGCGAATCAAGGACTTGGGCATCAAATCTATCCATCAGGAAGTCTACTCTTCGAATTTCGGTGGAGAATTCGTGCATCTACGTTCATGGCTCTATACTCGCATGATGTGGCGGCCTGATTCAGACGTAGAAGCTTTGATACAGGACTTCTGCCAAAACTATTACGGAAATGCAGCCAATGACGTGCTCTACGCCATCCATCGTACGGAAAAGCATCATGCCCACGGCTGGCGGCCACAGGGCAAGATGGTCGATTTTGTTCCAGATTATTTGGAACAGGATGTCGTTGAAGATGTTCTGCCACGCCTAAAATCCGCATATGACAATCAGCAGGATCCCGTGCTGAAACGCCGTCTCGGCATGGTCCTCCTGCCGTATCTCTGGGCGGACTATTGGATGAATTTCCATGGAGCGGGAAAGATCGACAACACCACAAATCTATGGGGCGTGGATTTCACCAACCGCGAACGTTGCGGTACAGACGGCGGTTTGATTCGCCAACTGATGATTGAAAACAAAATCACGGCGCTTCGCCTCGGCGGCGGAGGCTTCAACCCACACTCATTCCAACTGGCGGAGATGACGAAGGCCTATCCGCATGCAAGGCTTGCAGATGACAAAAACGAAATCATTATCGTGCCTGGCTTGATGGGTAAAATGGTGAAATTTGCCCGCAACGGACAGGATGTGCTCAAATCCATTTGGGGCCATCAGATTTACCAATATCCTATAGAAGGCTACGGAAGAGACACGTTTTTGGGTCATGTGCCGCCTGCATTTTCCGCAACGTCTGTTTCCGGTAACGCCGTGAAATTGACTGCCAACACACCTAATGGCTTGGCGGAGAAGACCTTCTTGTTGAACGACGGTGCTCTCACCTACAGCCTCCATTTCCAAGCTCGCCAAAACGCCAAAGGACGACTTTCAACCGCCCCACGCTTCAACATGAACGCAGATTGTTTCGGAATCTATCCCAAACTCTACATCTCCAATGGAAACAACTGGAAAATCGTGGAGTTGGGCAAAGCAGGCACGATGTGGTATCAGGCTGCCAGCCTTCCGATTGACGGTTTTTCTGGAAAAATGATTCTTATCGCGGAAGACAAACATCTCGGTCTCGAAATCCAAATTTCTTCGCAACAGCTTGGGGCTGCCGGATATATGTATGACCGATACGATTTCCAGCCAAAAGGCTCTGGCCGGATGTTGGAATTGACTTTCTCCACGCCTGAACGCGATTTCGCATCTGGCGATACGCTATCGCTTGACATCACCTACCGTCTCCTCCCAAAGAACGAAATACCGTCATTAGACTGAATAAAACCAATAATCAATTCAGATCATATGGATAATTCCCCAATCGTCATCTACTGGGCCGGAACGCTCTTTAATCATAAGGAACTCATTGGTAATCTGATGCTTGCGAAAGCCATCGAAAGCATGTCGGACGGACGGTACACCGTCCGACTGCCACAGGACATCCAGACACCGCCTACCGCCACGGCCGTCGATATCCGCAACGCGGATTTGAAGGAGCTGGTTCAATGTGATGCCATCGTAGCCAATTTTGACGGAGCAGAATTGGATTCTGGAACCGTCGTCGAATTCTGCATCGCGAAAGCGTTGGACATGCCGTCTGTCCTCTTACGTACAGACTTCCGTAACGTCGGCGATGCAGACGGCATCCCATGGAATCTCATGTGCGCAGGGTGGCCACGGACGGAAATCCTCTGGATCAATTCACTGACGGACTATCACAAACATTCCGTCGAAGACTTGCATAACACCTTGGCCCGCAAGATTATCGAGTCATTGGACAAAGCCTGCACCATGAAGCCATGGCTGGCCGCTGCCGATGCCGCGGCCCATTTTCGCCGCACCATCCAGTCCATCGGTGGCGGTCTGTCGGAATTATTGACAAACGAAACCATCGCCGCCATCGTGGAACGTAAACGCCGCAACGGCTTATTGGCACAAGCAAAGCGTTGCCGTGCAAATAATTGTTAATTGTTAATTGTTAATTTCAATATCCCGTGTCTGTGCGATCCATTCCCGCAGGTATTCCTCTGTCGGAAGACCGATACCCATGACGGAATTGGCCTCGAAAACCAATCCATCCAAACGACCTGTCTTCAGCATCTCCAGACCGAATTCACACTGGAATTTCATCAATTTCATATCGACCGCCTCGCGTGTCGTGAAATCATACATGTATATGCCCAGCAACTTCTTATGATTTGGGCACGCTTTTTCCGCCTGCTGGAAACGCTCCGGCAACAGTGGTAGTTCTTTTGACTGCCATGTCCAAAAGACCAAACCGTCCAGAAGATCCAGAACCGACTGCGCCACATTCTGGATGTTGTGCATGTAGGCCGTCACATAGACAGGCATGGGGCGGGCCGCATCCGACAGCTTGCCGCGAATCTCCTGAATGCATGCAAATAGTTCATCCGTATGCTCTTCTGGCTTCGCGCCAAAACGCGACAAGAAATCGTCCAGATACGCCCCGCAGACGTTTTCGTATTTGCGGGACAAATCACAGATGAATGTTTCCTCATTGCCGTTTCGCCAGCCACCGCTGCCGCATGAACTCCACATCACGCGTTTCAGCGGGCGAAAGCTTTCACAATACTGATAAGCATCCAACGTAAACGGAACAGGTTCGGCATTGTCACCCGTCACCATGATAATGTTCGGTACGCCCAGCATGAACGCGCCTTCCGCCGGCGTGATGCGCGAACCGCAACGGCGCTTTCCGCCACCGCGGCCCAATGCGTCCAGCAACGTGTCATCTTGATGCGCACGGACTCCGAACAACCAGTATTTGTCAATCGCCTTCGCCATCATTGATTCTCCTTTTCATGGAAAAAGAGCCGCGGATATGGAAATCCGTGGCTCTTTTGATTTCAATCGTTCATGCCATCATCTGGCTAACTTACGGCTGCGCAGGTGCGGGCGCGGGAGCAGGAGCGGCACCGCCCTGCTGCGCCTTCAAGAATTTCATCAGACTGTTGATATCGGCTTCCTTCATATCAAAGGAAACCGCCATGCGCTTCGCATCAACGGCGCATTTCAACGTGTCAAGCAACGGCAGTTCACCACCGACTTTGCCGATGATCATGGGCTTGAACTGCTGGAACATCGGGGCGACCATAGCATCCCAAATCTGGCCTTTCAGCATCGTGGCGTCTTCCGCCTGGCCCATATCCAGATTCAAGGCGATGGTCAGCTTGTCGGTGACTTTCGTCGTCAGGGAAAGACCATCCGCATTCACGAACGCCTGAGCGGCCATCTTGTTGGGATCGCCGTCCTGAGCTCTCGCGGCGGCACCGCTCAAGAAGTTCTTCAGCTGCGGGAACATACCGATGGCAAGGAAACCGTACTCTTTGTCGTTAAACAACTTCTGGATGTAAGAATGCTTCGGGGCGGGCGTCTTGGAGGCAATGCGCTCCAAAGCGGCGTTCACGCTCTTTTCTACGCCAGCGACCAAAATCTTGCCATCGCCGACAAAGCCACATGTCAGGCGGCGCAACGCGGCGGGCATATCCGCCGTTTCGTCCGTTTCTTTAATGAAAATGGAAAGCGCCTTCGCGCCACTGCGTTCCGCAATCGTAAAATCCGCCTTGTCTTCCGCATCGCCATCGCCGCATTTCTTGTCTGCGGCCAAGAGGGCGGTCTTCACCTGTTCCGGATTCAGAGCCTTCTTCAATTCAGCCACGATCAACACATCCAACTGACCGAAATCAGGCTGACCAGCTCCAAACTGAATGCCGCCGAGGCCAACGCTCGCCTGCCATTTCACGACATCATCGTCCGCAAGCCCCAGATCTTTCTTGACGGATTCCCAGAATTCCTTCATTTTCATCTGACCCTCACCAGCCGCATTGGCAGCATTACTGGTCAGCAACGCTTGCAACTCAGTCTCATACTGCTTTGCAAGCTTGACAAACGGCGTGTCCTGCAGACCGCTTCCATCCGCATACGCAACAATCGGCGCGTTCGGGACGAGAGCCGCGTCAAAAATCTCCGCAGACGACTGCGCATGCAACATGCCGCAGACCAACGTCAACATTAATAGCCAGGCAATCTTCTTCATGTTTTCTTCCTCTTGTTTAGGTTGTTATCTTCTCTCACTTAATGGTTTTCGGTTGTCTCTCGCACGTCCCGCATGACAAGGACCCTTGGAAAGCCCTATATCATACTGCTATGACTGCCAATATACAACAAAGTTCCATCGCCTTTTACAACTAATATGCACGTTGACGCGTTTTTTCCAATTCTCTGTAAAGAAAAAAATCAGATCGTGAGGAAAATAATCGCCAAAATGCCGAAAAGCACCGCAATCGCCGTCTGCTTCGTCATTTTCTCCTTCAGGAAGACGACACTTAGCAAGAACGTTCCCAAAAAACTCATCTGGGCAATTGGATTCACGACGGATGCATTCCCGCATGCGTTCATCCGCGCCATGAAAAACACGATTCCTGCGACAAACACGCCAGATGTCAGCCCAATCACCCAGTCGTGCTTCGTGGGCACTGTCAACTTGCGTTCGCGCAACAGCGAATACAGCACGCCACCAGCCAGCCAGAAGAAGGCATCCACCGTCTGCACGCCATTGACATCCGCCTGATGGCTGAAACCATATTTATAGGACAACCCCATGCAAGCCCGCAACACACTCGCAATGACCGCCAGCGTGAAGCCAAGCTTCGCTTTCGCCGCATCCTGCGACGCCGTATCGCCTGTTCGTTTTGGAATGAACGCCATCACCGCCACGAACGCGCAAACCACGCCAGCCACGATGGTTGGTGTCAACGGTTCGCCCAAAAACAAAAACGCGCCGATGACCACTAAAACCATGTTGAGGCGATAAATCGTCGAACTGACGCCTGCACTCTGGTAGGTCATCGATTCAATCAGCAGGATGTTCCCCACGAGAGAGAAAAATCCTGAAACACATCCCCACAGCAGCGTAGCCTGCAACGTCGTGCCTTCCGCATGCGGCAGGAAAAGCGCGAACACAAACCACACCAGCCCGACAATCGACACGAACATGCCGCACGAACGCTTCTTCGCCCCGTCTCCGCCAGCGGAATTGTTCGCAAACAGCTTGAATATGAAATCGTTCAACGCGGAGAAAAACAAACAGCAGAATGCATATGTGATGGCCATGCCATGTCCTTTTTGTTGATTTTCACGCTCTTTCCGCCCTTTTTTACTTATAATATAATATAAAATTGGCCTGATGATTTGAAAAATCGCCAAAAAAATCAATAGTATTAAGTTAGAGTTAACATGTCCATTGTTCACATCCCGTTTTCATGAGCCCCGAGGATTCCAGCAGCAACACAAAGGCGATTCCGGCAGCCGACGCGCCGACGCCAAAACCGCAGAACGACAAGACAGTCGTCCTGTCGGATGCTGTCTGCCCACCTGAGCCAAAAGTCAATGACGACGCCAAAAACGCCGCACCGCCGTCCAATCAGACATCGGTGGATGGCTTCAAAACCATCAAGCTGCCAGGCTTCGAAATCTGCAAATGCCTCGGAATCGGCGGCATGGGCGCGGTCTATCTGGCCAAGCAGAAAAGCCTGGGCCGCTATGTTGCCGTCAAGATGATCAAAAGCGAATACGCGCGTCTTCCACGTTATCACGACCGAATTGTCGCCGAAGCGCGAACCATGGCCGCGTTGAACCATCCGAACGTCATCTCATGCTATGACATTATCACGACGGAAGACCACGTCTTTCTGATCATGGAATACATTCCGGGCGGCCTGAACGTGAAGGATCTCATCTTCCGCTTTGGCAAGTTGGACGTCAATATCGTCATCCGCATCCTGACGGACGTCGTCGAAGGCCTCTCCTACATCCACCAAAAAGGATACATCCATCAGGATCTGAAGCCGGACAATCTTATGATCTACTGCGGCACATCAAACGCCGCCATCACGCCGACCGATATCTTCGCGAATCCAGGCAACCGCATCGTTATCAGTGACTTCGGCATCGCACGCGACGTCCATAAACAGGAAGAGAAGAACAGCAACAGCAACACACAAACCGTCGTCGGAAGCCCGCTATACATGGCCCCCGAACAATACTTCACGCCTGACCAAATAGATTTCCGGGCGGACATATACGCACTCGCCTCTACCGCCTACCATCTTCTCACGGGCGAACTCCCCTTCCAAAACCTGTTCTCGGAAGGAATCCCCTTCCAAAACCAGAATACGGAAGAGCTCATGCGCCACAAGCAGGTCAACGGCATTCCGGACCCGCGCGCCTTAAACGGCAATGTGATTCCAAAAGACAAAAACGGAGAGAAAAAAATATACAACGAACTCTGCGAAATCATCATGCGTATGGGCAAGCCCAATCCAGATGACCGCTACCGTTCATACGACATTCTCCTGCAAGATCTTCACCATGTGCAGACGCTCAGTACCATCTGGTTCCGCGTTGCGGGCCAAGAGGCCAAATCACGCGCCTTCCGCCATGGCATCATCCTCTCCGGCTGTATCGCGCTGTTGGTCATCCTGCCGTTTGTCGTCAAAAACTACGTTTGGAAACGATACTTCTCCCCCGTGGAGGTTTCGCTGGCCCAATCGACCTCCTTCTGGGAAGAGGACGGCGTCAAAGCATGGCAGCGCATGCCGCCCGATCTGGAGGAGCCGCATGTCTATCTGCGCGGCATGAACACGACCGAACCGCTTGTGCTCAAACAACATCTCAATCCAGGCCATACCATTGAATTCAAAGCACGCTTCTTCGGAATCGCCCAAGTTGGTTTCGGCCTGCGAAATGAATCCGGCCCCCTGCTCAACCTCCTCTGGCGGCGAGAGGACAACGGCAAAATCAATTTTATGATCGCATCCGAACACAAGCCATTCAGCTATATCGGCGAATTCAATGGAAAACACCCAAGCAAATGGGTGAAATTCCAAATACAAATCGACAAGACGCAGGCCGTCGTGCTCATGGACAACAAAGTCCTTGGCGTTGGCCATTTTCATGAACCGCTCGCCCAATGCCAATTCTTCGTCTCGCTCCAACGAAGCCGCTACATGGAGCTGAAAGACATCTACGTCAACGATTTGAATCCATCAGACGAGCAACCGTAACCTTTATATTACCACTGCAACCATGCCCACCAATACGATATGGATCATTTCAGGCGAAGCCTCCGGAGACGACTACGGAGCTGGGCTTGCACGCGCCATCGCCAAACGCCGCCCGGACGTCACGATTCGCGGTATGGGTTCTGATAAAATGCGTGCCGCGGGAGTCGATATCATGGTCGATTCCACGGATTTAGGCATCGTCGGCATCGTGGAGGTCTTCCGCCATATCCGCTTCTTCCTCAATCTGATGAAGGATCTGACCGCCCGCGCCGCCGCCGAACGGCCGGACGCCGTCGTCATGATCGACTATCCAGGCTTCAACATCCGTTTCGCGCAACGGCTTCACAAGATCGGCATTCCCGTCGTCTATTACATCAGCCCGCAAGTCTGGGCATGGAAGGCGGGCCGCATCCCGAAGATCGCCGCCTGCGTCAGCAGGATGCTCTGCATCTTCCCGTTCGAGCCGGAAGTCTATGCCAAAACGTGCATGCGGACGGAATTCGTCGGCCATCCATTATTGGAGACATTGGCCCCCTACACGAGCCAGCCGGAAGACCGTGATCCGAATCTCGTCATCCTTCTGCCAGGCTCCCGTCGTGCGGAAATCACACGCCTCCTGCCGGACTTCCTCCGCGCCGCAAAAATTCTCAAGGCGCAGAATCCGAATCTGCATTTCCACGCCCCCATGCGGAATGCGCAAGCCATCGACATGGCGAAGGGAATCATCGCCGAACAGCTTGCGGGAGAGGACGTTCCGGAACTGGAATTCAGCGCGGGGGACGCCCGTGAATGGCTGCGCAAAGGCACGGCGGGCATCGCCGCCAGCGGCACCATCACCGTCGAGGCGACCATTCTCGGCCTGCCCGTCGTCGTCGCCTACAAGCTCAACTGGCTGACATGGCAGTACGCGAAACGCGCCGTCAAGCTGCCGAGCATCACGATCGCCAATCTCGTCACGAAGGAAACCGTTTTTGAAGAGCGCCTCCAGCATGACGCGACGCCGCAGAATCTCGCGTCGTCATTGGCCGACATCCTGCCCGGCGGCAAACGCCGCGAACAGACCATCAACGGCATGAAAAAATGCGTCCGCATGCTCGGCGAAAACTGGCCTGTCAGCGACAACGTCGCCAAAAACGTCCTCGAAGTCGCAGGATTGGCGTAGCGACGGCGCGGACGCCGTCGCTACTTCATCGATCCGAATGCGGCCACGGCTTCATCCACCGTCATCTTTCCAAGACTTACCTGCCAGCCAGCCTTGCTGACCTGCGATGCCGCGCTGTCCTTCACGCCCAGCTCGGATATGTTGATAAACCGTTGGTCATCAAGCTTTTGGAAGGGGGCATACACGCTGTCCAGCGACATGTCCGCACAGGGGCTCACCATTCGTTTGGTATTCGCCATTTGATTCAGTTCGTCAGCACACACCAGAAAACGCATGAATTCATTGGCCATCTCCAGATTTTTGCTGTGTTTGTTGACGCCGAAACCAATCGAAATCGCATTGATGAAGTAACCGCCCTTGTCGGTGGAAGGCACGGGATGGAAACTGTACTTGAAGGGACGGGCCGTGAAAGCCTCCGATCTTGACTCCCGTTTTTTAGTGCCGGATACGGTGTTTCCTGATGCGAGCATCATGGGGACGTCACCCTCGAAAAAGCGGAGAATCACCGCATCATAATTGTCCTTCAGCGCACCGCAGCTTTTCAAGTCCAGATAGCCATGTCCCATGAAATCCGCAACCAGCGTCAGGGCGTCGCGCATATATTTTCCAGCCTCCGGCTTCATTTCGTTCAATTCCTTCAACGCCGTCTCGTTGCCTTGAATCTGTCCGCAGAAATAGGGAAAGAACAAGGGATAAAGGAGATCTCCCGAATCTTTGCTGCATGCCAGAATCGGGTCGTTGTATCCTGCCTTTTTCAATGTTTCACAGACGGAGAGCAACTCGGCGTAGGTTGTCGGAACGGTTAGTTTTTCCTTTGCAAAAATATCCTCATTGACGAGCATGCCATAAGTGGTGGTGTAAACCGGCACGCTGAGGACTTGCCCGTTCGCGTCCTTTTTCAGCAGATTTTCGCGAATGCAGGACAGATCAATGCCCAATGACGGATCGGCCAGATTCTCGGAGGCCGCAAGGATGTCAGCGCCATCCGGCCAGTTTCCTATCCAGGGAAAGGTGAAGAAGATGTCAGGGGCTTCGCCGCCGGCCAGAGCCGTGGACAGGATTCTGCTTCCGCCCTTTCTGTAACCGTCCATGAATGTGTAGGTCAT
>JAEEGH010026856.1_pt1 | contig 11437 bp, 8 predicted proteins | sample 9134181 | NCBI WGS metagenome assembly JAEEGH01 (sample SAMN16246544, study PRJNA631951) | gut metagenome | biome: gut microbiome; feature: rumen; material: DP-attached | host: Bos | place: Iran: Karaj | collected 2018-10 | reverse complement strand
GGGGTGGGGGTTGAGGGGTGGCGGGGGGGGGGGGGGGGGGGGGGGGGGGGGGGGGGGGGGGGGGGGGGGGGGGGGGCGGGCAGGGTTTGAGGGCGCAGGGCAGGGGAAAGTGTGTCAAAAGTGTGTCAAAAGTGTGCCAGGTGGAACAAAATGGAGGGGCGGGGGAGGAGGGGCGAAAAATGTGAAAAATTGTAACTAATTTTTGGGCAAGGAGTTGCGACATTTGGCATGAAAAATGCTACATGATGGGGCGACGCCTTCGGTGGACCCGGAGGCGAGAGACAACCGAAAGAAGCAACCGAAAGAAAGAAACAGATTTTGCCGCAGCGGATGCGGCTAGAAGAAAGAAGAGGCCACAAGATGTCAAAGGTAATCGGAATTGACTTGGGGACGACGAATTCATGCATGGCCGTGATGGAAGGCGGCGAGGCGGTGGTGATTCCGAACGCGGAAGGCGGTCGGACGACTCCGTCGGTCGTGGCGTTCACGAAGAACGGCGAGCGGCTGGTGGGCACGGCGGCCAAGCGTCAGGCGGCCCTGAACCCGAAGAACACGATCTATTCGATCAAGCGCTTCATGGGCATGAAGTACGCGGACGTGCAGGGCGAGCTTTCGAGGATTCCGTACGAAGTGGTGCGGGCCCCGAACGGCGACGCGCATGTGAAGGTGGGCGACAAGACCTACTCGCCGCCGGAGATCTCCTCCATGATCCTGCAGAAGATGAAGGCGGACGCCGAGGCCTATCTGGGCGAGCCCGTCACGCAGGCGGTCATCACGGTGCCGGCGTATTTCAATGACAGCCAGCGCCAGGCGACCAAGGACGCGGGCAAGATCGCCGGCCTCGAGGTGCTCCGCATCATCAACGAGCCGACGGCCTCCTCGCTGGCGTACGGCCTGGACAAGAAGAGCGACGAGAAGATCGCGGTCTACGACCTCGGCGGCGGCACGTTCGATATCTCCGTGCTGGAGATCGGCGATGGCGTGTTCGAGGTGAAGGCCACCAACGGCGACACCCACCTCGGCGGCGATGACTTCGACCAGCGCGTCATGGACTGGCTGGCGGACGAGTTCAAGAAGGACACCGGCATCGACCTGAAGCAGGACGCCACCGCCCTGCAGCGTCTGAAGGAGGCCGCGGAAAAGGCCAAGTGCGAGCTTTCCAGCAGCACCACGACCGACATCAACCTGCCGTTCATCACGGCGGACGCGACCGGTCCGAAGCACCTGAACGTGACGCTCTCCCGCGCCAAGCTCGAGCAGCTGGCCGGCGACCTCATCACGCGGTCGATGAAGCCCGTGGAGGCCTGCCTGCGCGATGCCGGGCTGTCGAACAGCCAGATCGACGAAGTCATCCTCGTCGGCGGCATGACCCGCATGCCGAAGGTGCAGCAGGAGGTGGAGCGCGAGCTCGGCAAGGCCCCGCACAAGGGCGTGAACCCGGACGAAGTCGTGGCCATCGGGGCCGCGATCCAGGGCGGCGTGCTCAAGGGCGAGGTCAAGGACGTGCTGCTGCTGGACGTGACGCCGCTGACCCTCGGCATCGAGACGCTGGGCAAGGTGATGACGCCCCTCATCGAGCGGAACACGACCATCCCGACCACCAAGAAGGAGGTCTTCTCCACCGCGGCGGACAACCAGACCACGGTCGAGATCCGCGTCCTCCAGGGCGAGCGCAAGATGGCCGACAACAACAAGCTGATCGGCAACTTCCACCTCGACGGGATTCCGCCGGCGATGCGCGGCACCCCTCAGATCGAGGTGACGTTCGACCTAGACGCCAACGGCATCCTGAAGGTTTCCGCGAAGGACCTGGGCACCGGCAAGGAGCAGAAGATCACCATCACCGCGTCGAGCGGCCTCTCCAAGGAGGAGGTCGAGCGCCTGGTGAAGGACGCCGAGGCCCACGCCAGCGAGGACGCCGCCAAGAAGGAGGCCGTCGAGGCGAAGAACAAGGGCGAGTCCCTGGTCTACGAGACGGAGAAGTTCCTCAAGGAGAACGGCGAGAAGCTGCCCTCCGACAAGAAGGGCGACGTCGAGACGGCCCTGGACGGCCTCAAGGCCGCGTTGAAGGCGGATGACGCCGGTCGCGTGAAGAGCGCGCAGGAGGCGTTGCTGTCGGCGATGCAGTCGGCCTCCGCGGACCTCTACGAGAAGGCCAAGAGCGCGGGTGGCGCGGGCGCGGCCGGCGGCAGCGCCGGTTCGGCGCCGGGCGGCTCGGGCGATGTCCAGGACGCCGACTTCGAAGAGGTCGATCCGGACAAGAAGTAAGGAATTGCGCCGGACGCCGCCGGACGGAGGTTTTCGTTTTCCTTTTCCTCCGAATCCCGGCGTCCGGCCTTTGATGTGGAAAAAAGGCCCGGGCGCGCGGCGGGCACAAGCCGCGCCTGCCGGGCAAGGCATAAGAAGAGATAGGAGATAGAGAGATGAAAATCCAACCGTTGGGCGACCGCGTTCTGGTCGAGCCGCTGAAGGAGAGCGAGGAGATGAAGGGCGGGATCATCATTCCCGACACGGCCAAGGAGAAGCCCCAGCAGGGCAAGGTGATCGCGATCGGGACCGGCAAGCTGGACGAGAACGGCAAGAAGATCCCGTTCAACGTCAAGGTCGGCGACATGGTCCTGATGCCGAAGTACGGCGGGACCGAAGTCAAGCTGGACGACAAGAAGTATCAGATCATGCGCGAGGAGGACATCCTCGGCATCCTGTCGTAGGACATAGGTATTTAGGAATAGAAAGGAGCTGAGCAGTTATGTCAGCGAAGCAGATTGTATATGAGGCCGAGGCGCGTCAGCTGGTGCTGAAGGGCGTCGAGAAGCTGAGCCGCGCCGTCAAGAGCACCCTGGGCCCCCGCGGCCGCACGGTGGTGCTGGAGAAGAAGTTCGGCAGTCCGACGATCACCAAGGACGGCGTGAGCGTCGCCAAGGAGATCGAGCTCGAGAATCCGTTCGAGAACATGGGCGCCCAGATGGTCCGCGAAGTCGCCAGCAAGACCAGCGACATCGCCGGCGACGGCACGACCACCGCCACGGTGCTGGTCGAGGCCATCTACCGCGAAGGCCTGAAGAACGTGACCGCCGGGGCCAACCCGATGGACATCCGCCGCGGCATCGACGCCGCCACCGAGGCCGTCGTCGCCAGCCTGAAGAAGCAGAGCAAGAAGATCCGCGAGAGCTCCGAAGTCGCGCAGGTCGGCACCATCTCCGCCAACGGAGACACCACCATCGGCACGATCATCGCCGAGGCCATGGACAAGGTCGGCAAGGACGGCACCATCACGGTCGAAGAGGCCAAGGGCATCGACACCACGCTGGACGTCGTCGAAGGCATGCAGTTCGACAAGGGGTACCTGAGCCCGTACTTCGTGACGAAGACCGACACGATGGAAGCGGTCCTCGAGGACGCCTACATCCTGCTGTTCGAGAAGAAGATCTCGAACCTCCAGGACCTGCTGCCCGTCCTCCAGAACGTCGCCAAGAGCGGCCGTCCGCTGCTGATCATCGCCGAGGACATCGAAGGCGAGGCGCTGGCCACCCTCGTGGTCAACAAGCTGCGCGGCACCCTCCAGGTCTGCGCGGTCAAGAGCCCCGGGTTCGGCGACCGCCGCAAGGCCATGATGGAAGACATCGCCATCCTGACGGGCGGCAAGTTCATCAGCGAAGACCTCGGCATCAAGCTTGAGAGCCTGTCCCTGGCCGACATGGGCCGTGCAAAGCGCGTCACGATCGACAAGGAGAACACCACGATCGTCGAAGGCGCCGGCACCACCAGCGCCATCAAGGGCCGCATCGAGCAGATCCGCCGCCAGATCGAGGAGACGACCAGCGACTACGACCGCGAGAAGCTCCAGGAACGCCTGGCGAAGCTCGCCGGCGGCGTGGCCGTCATCAACGTCGGCGCCACGACCGAGAGCGAGATGAAGGAGAAGAAGGCCCGCGTCGAAGATGCGCTGCACGCCACCCGTGCGGCCGTCGAGGAAGGCATCGTCCCGGGCGGCGGCGTCGCGCTGCTCCGCGCCCAGGCCGCGCTCAAGGACCTCAAGCTCGAAGGCGATGCCCAGATCGGCGTCGACATCATCCGCAAGGCCTGCGAAGCCCCGCTGCGCCAGCTCACCGAGAACGCGGCCGTGGACGGCTCCATCGTCGTCCAGGCGGTCCGCGACGGCAAGGGCGCCTACGGCTACAACGTCGCCACCGGCGAATACGTCGACATGATCAAGGCCGGCATCATCGACCCGACCAAGGTGACCCGCGGCGCCCTCCAGAACGCGGCGAGCATCGCCGGGCTGCTGCTCGTGACCGAGGCCATGGTCGCCGAGATCCCGAAGAAGGAGCCCCCCGCGCCTCCGGCCGGCGGCATGGGCGGCATGGACGGCATGTACTAGGCCATCCCTGACCTCCATACGGCGGCCTGAGACCGCCAGCGCACGGCGCGTCCGCGATTGCGGGCGCGCCGTTGCCATTTTTAAGCCGAAATTATCGAAAATTTCGATAGTTTCGAGAAAAACCGGGGAAACTGCCGTGAAATTTGTGCCGGGGTGGCGGGAGGCCGGCCAAAAACCACGCAGAATGGCAAGTAAAACGGTCCACCTTCCTCCCCGTTTTGACCTTTCCTTGCCTCTGCGTTTTTGGTGAACTAGGGGCAGAGAAAAAATGCGTCCCCAATTCCAGGTCCGGCGGCCCCGGAATTTGGGCGTGAAACCACTGAAAGGGTCCCAAAAACATGAAAAAATGGTTGGTCGGTCTGATGACGGCAGGCTTGTGCGTGGCAAGCGCATGGGCGGAGACGGTCACATATACCGTGGCGAGCAAGGCGGTGACAGTCACCGCAGGGACGGAACCCGAGGGGGCCAGTGCGGTTTACGAACAGACCTACAGTACTTCTGGCCAAGCTACGGCGAACAACTCCATGACGTTGACGCTCAAGGGCTACGACGGAACGACCATTACGGGTTTGACGTTGCGTATGCACTCCAACACAAGCAAAGGCGGCGGCTCTCTCGGCGCCACCTGTGGCAGTGATACCATCGCCAGCATCGCTGATTCGAAATTCAATGACGGGTGGTACAGCGATTGGAGCAAAGATTTTGTCGACATCACTCCGGCCGTGACAGAGACCGCGATCAGCGGCGATGTGGTCATCAAGATCGAAGCGACCGAAAACTCCTTGTTCATTGAATCGTACACCATTGAATACGAGGCTGGCGAGCCGCAGTTCTCCGTCACCTTCGACAAGGAGAACTGGTTCAAGGTCGCGCTGGGCGAAGCCAGCAGCGTCACGGCGCTTCCAAAGAACGGCGTCGAGCCCTACACCTTCCTCTGGAGTTGCGACAAGGCTTCGGACGTGCTGACCGGCACGGAAGCCACCCTCGTCATCCCGGACACGCTGGATGAAGGCGATTACACCCTGAATTGCCAAGTCACCGACGACAACGGCGAAGGGGACGTCATCAACAAGCAGATTGGCTTCACTGTCGCGGCCATCCCGGTCATCACCGGCGATAATTTCGAACTTGTCTCGTCCAGCGACGATCTGCAGGACGGTGCGCGGGTTCTGGTCACCGACGTCACCCATGCCTTCGCCATGTCCTCCGAGGCGACGGGCTCCGCGTTGGCTTCCGTGGATGTGACGGAAACGGATGGGGTCATCACGGCGAGTGACGAGTCCATCATGTGGACGCTGGTCGAGGACTCCGATGGCAACTTCGCCCTCCAGAACGGCGATCAGTACGTCGGCTGGCCTTCCGGCAACGCCGCCAAGATGCAGGCCGAGCCCTTCGCGAACAAGATTTCCGTCGCCGAAGGCGTGGCGACCATCACGGCCGCCTCCGACACCACCCGCAATCTGAAGTACAACAAGAGCTCCCCGCGCTTTGCCTATTACACGAGCGCCCAGACCGACCTTGCGCTCTTCAAGGAAGCCGGCGAAACCGGTTTCTCCGTCACCCTTGACAAGGCCAACGGCTTCACGGTCGACCTCGGCACGCCCGACAGCATCACGGCGACCGCGAAGAATGGCGCCGAGCCCTACGAATACGTCTGGTCGAGCGACACCGCCGAGCTCAACGGCACCGGCGAAACCCTCGCCATCCCGGCCACGCTCGCCGAAGGCGACTACACCGTCCAGGTCGAAGTCACCGACGCCGAATCCAACAAGGTCAACAAGCAGATCGGCTTCTCTGTCGTTGCCCCTGCGGTGAAGTACAAGGTCCAGGTGGCCATCGGCATCCTCAACGGCGGCGTCACGGCCGACAAGGAAGAGGCCGAGGAAGGCGAACTCGTCACGCTGACCGCTTCCCCCGCGGCAGGCTACAAGCTCGGGACGTTCCTGGTCGATGACGCGGCCATCGATGGCAGCACCTTCAACATGCCCGCCAAGGACGTGCTGGTTTCCGCGACGTTCGTGGAGAAGCCGGTGGTCGCCGGGTTCACGAAGATCATGAGCCTCGATGAACTGACCGAAGGCGAATACGTCATCACGGGGGCGAAGGCGGCTGGCGAAGAGTACGCGATGATGGCGTCTGTCTACGACGGCAAGACCGCGTACCTCGAACGCCGTGAGACGGCCGTGGAGCTTGAAGAGGATGTCGTCACCGATGCCGAAGACAGTATCATCTGGACGCTGGCGCAGGGCGAAAACGGTTGGACGATCTACAACGAGGCCGTCGGGTACGCCGGCTACGTTGCGAGCGGCAACTCCTCCGGTGCTGAAGCCGAACCCAGCGCGAAGAGCAGCTGGACCATTGCGGAGAGCGAGAACGAGGGCCTGTTCCTGCTGACGAACGTCGGCGATACCGGCCGCTACCTGCTGTACAATGCCAGCAACCCGCGATTCGCCTGCTACACCAACCTGAACTCCGGCAAGCACTTGGCTTTCTACAAGGGCGCGAGCGGTCCGGCGGTTCCGAGCGTGAGCCTGAGCGCGAGCGCGACGGAAGTGGAAGTCGGCGAGCCCGTGACGATCACGGCGACGGCGAAGAACTTCAGCGCCGAACCTAAGTGGTCCTGGACCGGGAACGGCACGGCAGATGGCGCGGTGTTCACGCTGGACACCTCCGTTGCGGACACCTACGAGGTGACGGCGACGGCGACGGCTGGCGAAGAGACGGCTTCGAAGTCCGTGACCATCACGGTCAAGGCCCCTGCGGTGAAGTATGCGGTGAATGTGGCCCTCGGCATCCAGAACGGCACCGTCACCACCGATGTTTCCAGTGCCGCCGAAGGCGACCCCGTGACGGTCACGGCCACCCCTGCGGACGGCTATCGGCTTGTCGCAATCATCGTCAACAACGGCGATGTCGCGGTCAGCGGCAACACCTTCGTGATGCCTGCGCAGGAAGTCCTCGTCACGGCGACGTTCGAGGAGTTCGAGGTTCCGCCGTACTACTTCCAGTTTGAGACGGGTGCGAACATCGCGTATGCGGCGACGGAAGCCGAGATCGACAATACGGGGTCGACGAAGGATGAAGTTCCGACGGTAGGCTTCAGCGTGCAGCGCGCCACCCGCGGCAAGGATGCGGGTGACAAGGTGGTTGGCACGTATGCGTTGCGTCTGGCTCCGATTGGCGAGACGAATGCGTTTGCGTACAACAGCAAGGCGTTTGCCGAGGCCCTTACTGCGATTAGCTTCCAGTACGGCATCTACGGGACGAGCGACAAGTGCGATTCGTTCACCGTGAGCACGTCGGAAGACGGTGAGACCTGGACAGTCTTGGCCGACCTGAGCGAAAGCGCTGCCACCGAACTGAAGACCTTCGAAAGCAGTGAATTGCCGGCCAACACCTACTTCATCCGTTTCGATTCCACGAGCACGGTCAAGGGCAACACCCGCCGGATGTGCATCGACGAAATCCAGCTGTTCACGGGTGCTCCGAAGCCGAGCATCAGCTACACGGGCGATACGACGGTGAAGATTCCGGGTTCGTTCTCGTTGCAGTTCAGCGTGAAGAACTACGAGGGGACGGTCGCGTGGGCGGTGACGTCGCGCGAAGGTGGTACCATCAGCGAGGCGGGCCTCTATACGTGGACTCCGACGGAGGCCACGGACGGGATCACGATTTCGGTGTCGGCGACGGGCGAAGGCCTTGACCTTTCCAAGTCGGTGACGCTGGTCGTGGAACCGAAGGATGAGCCTGGTCCGGGCGAGCCGACGCTGACCTGCGAGGAAGGAACGACCATCAACGCCACGGTTGACAAGGAGCTGGTGTTGCACTTCACGCTGGCGAACGCGGAGTTCTTCACGGGCGACGGCGCGGAGTCCTTGATTGGCAATACATCTTCGTTGGGAGAAGTCTCTGATATAACCGCCACATCGTTCGTGTGGACGTACACGCCGACCGAGACGGGCACGGTGACTCTCGACTTCTACGCCATGAGTGAAGGGTATGAGTCGGTGATCATCGAGTCGTACACGGTGACGCTGAACGTGACGGAAGGCGGCGGCGGCGGCGACGCGGTCACGGTCAAGTCCTACGTGGTGAATGCCGATGGTTCGGTTACCGTGACGCTGTCGGATGGTTCGACGACCTCCGCTGGGTTGCAGTACTCGACGGACCTCAAGAACTGGAGCACGACTCCGGTGAACGTCAAGACGGCGGCATCCGCCTTCGTCCGCGTGGGCGCGCCCGAGTAAGCCCGCTGAAAGCCAGCGAATGGCACGAAAGGCCCGGTCTCGAAAGAGGCCGGGCTTTTTCGCTGGAATGTCTGGAATGTCTAGATTGACTAGTTTTCTAGAAATCTAGGATTCCAGGCTGGGGGAGGGGGGCGGTTCCGGGGGTGGAAAAAAGTTTGCGTTTGGAGTTGGCGCGGGGGGGGGGGAGCGGCTATGCTTCGCGGGGTATTGCAAGTGAGGAAGAAATGGGAAGGATGAGGACGTGATGATGGTGGCGTTGCCGGTGGCCGGCGTGGAGATATTGTTTGAGTCGTTCAAGCTCTCGGACCTGTTCGGGAAGGGCATCGTGCTGGTGTTGCTGGTGTTCTCGGTCTGGGCGTGGACGATCATGGCCCAGAAGTGGGTGACCTTGCGGCATATCCGGGCCCAGGATGAGCGGTTTGCACGCGATTTCAGGCAGCAGTCGCATCCGCTGGAGCTGTATGTGCGGCATCAGACGGGGACGGATCGTCTGCCGTACGAGGGGAGCGTGCTCTGGCAGGCGTATCTGAATTCGTGCGAGACGGCGGAACGGGAGTTCAGGGCGCGGGTGCGGCATGAGGGGCGGTCGGAGGAGGCGATCGACATCACGAACGAGAAGCTGTCGCTGTCGCAGATCGAGTCGATCCAGCATGCGGCGGAATGCGCGGCCGCGGACCAGGCGCTGCTGGTGGAGGATCAGATGGCGATGCTGGGGTCGATCTACACGGTGTCGCCGATGCTGGGGCTGTTCGGGACGGTGTGGGGGGTGATGGTGGCGTTCTACGCGATGGGGCTGCACGGTGCTGCGAACCTTTCGGCGCTTGCGCCGGGGATGTCGTCGGCGATGCTGACGACGTTCATCGGGCTGGTGGTGGCGATTCCGTCGGCGATGGGCTGCAACACGCTGAACTCGAACATCCGGTTCATCTCGATCCAGCTGGAGAACTTCCCCGAGAAGCTGGCGGGGGCGCTGCAGCGGGCGTATCTGGCGGACTAGGCGGAGAGCCGGCGATGGCGCGACGGACGAGCATCAACAATACGCGGCTGATCAGCGAGCTGAACATGTCTCCGCTGCTGGACCTGGTGTTCCTGCTGCTGATCACGTTCATGATCACGATGCCGCTGGTGGAGCAGGGCATCCCCGTGAACCTGCCGCAGGGCAAGGCGAAGGAGCTGGACCAGCCGGTGACGGCGCGGGTGACGCTGACGCTGGACGGGAAGACGTATCTGGATGACGTGGAGACGCCCGCCAAGGTGCTGGCGACGGAGCTGAAGCAGAAGATGGAGGCGTTTCCGGAGCTGGTGGTGCTGCTGCGGGCGGACGAGGAGCTGCGGTACGGGGGCGTGGTGGCGGTGATGAGGGAGCTGCATGATGCCGGGCTGAGCCGGGTGGCGCTGGTGACCTCGCCGGATGCCAAGGGAGCGGCGGAGAAGCCATGACGGCGCAGGCGCGGAATCGTCGAAGGACGGGCCTGCGGGGCCTGGGGCCGAGACTGGAGGCGCCGCTGGCGCGGCAGGCGTGGAAGGTGTCGGTCTGCGCGCATGTGGCGGTGGTGCTGGTGCTGCTGCTGGCGCCGCTGTTCGCGAAGGGATGCGCGCGGCCGAAGGAGGCGGAGGATCTGATGTTCGTGGAGTTCACGGTGTCGGTGCCGCCGCCGGCGCAGGAGGCCCCGCCCGAGGAGCCGAAGCCGGAGGAGAAGGTCCCGGAGCCGGAGCCCGAGCCGCCGCCCGAGCCCGAGCCGGTCATCCCGGAACCGGTTCCCGAGCCGAAGAAGCCGGAGCCTGAGCCGAAGAAGGAAGAGGCGAAGAAGCCGCCGGAAAAGCCGAAGCCGAAGGTGATCCGTCAGACGAACGTGGTCACGCGGACGTTTGCGGCGAATGCGCCGGTCGCGAAGGACAAGCCGCTGTCGGAGGCGGAGATCGCCAAGCTCCTGAAGGCGGGGGCAAAGCTGTCGGATCGGACGTCGGTGCCGTCGAACGCGGCGATGGTGGAGCTCGGTGCGTATAACAACCATGTGCGGGACCGCCTGTATGCGGCCTGGAACCAGCCGGCAGGATTGCAGAATCTGCCCGGGATGTCGTGCGATGCGCAGATCACCGTGGAGCCGGGCGGCAAGGTTTCGTCGTATTCGGTGGTGCGGCCGTCGGGGAACTCGCTGATGGACCAGTCGGTGAGGGACGCGCTGGCGTCGGTGCCCTCGCTGAAGCCGCTGCCTGCGGGCATCACGACGGCGCAGCGGATCACGATCACGTTCGAGCTGCAGCAGTAGGCCCGGCGTCGGAGAGGGGCAGGGATGAAGTTTCATCATTCGCGGATCGCGGCGCATGACATGCGCTGGCCGGCGCCGCCGCTGAAGGTGGTGCTGGTGGCCCCGGAGATTCCGCCGAACACAGGGAATATCGCGCGGCTGTGTGCGGCGACGGGCTCGGAGCTGCATCTGGTGGAGCCGCTCGGGTTTTCGCTCGATGACAAGCATCTGCGGCGGGCCGGGCTGGATTACTGGGATTCGATCGCGCCTCAGGTGCATCCGACGTGGGAGGCATTCGCGGCGACGCTGCCCGCGGGGACGCGGCTGCATCTGTTCACGACGGCATCGGGGCGGCGGCATGACCGCGTGGATTATCGGCCAGGCGATGCGCTGGTCTTCGGCAGCGAGTCGAAAGGCTTGCCGGATTCGTTGCTGGCGAAGTATCCCGAGGACTGGGTGGGGATTCCGATCCGGACGGAGCATGTGCGCTCGCTGAATCTGTCCACGGCGGCCGGGATTGCGCTGTATGCGGCGCTGACGAAGCTGTCGCCGTAGGGGGG